>Ga0302325_10000455_pt1 | contig 114282 bp, 110 predicted proteins | sample Palsa_T0_2_FD_201948 | JGI IMG/M metagenome (GOLD analysis project Ga0302325, IMG submission 201948) | Peat permafrost microbial communities from Stordalen Mire near Abisko, Sweden - Palsa_T0_2 | ecosystem: Environmental > Terrestrial > Soil > Palsa > Peat permafrost | place: Sweden: Abisko...
CTCGAAAAGCTCCAGATAGCCAAGCGATATCTGCTCAAGAAGCAGCGCAAGAACAACGGCGTGCGCGATTCCCAAGCCCAGATCAGCGACCAGGCGATCCGCGCGATCATCAACGACTATACGCGCGAAGCCGGCGTCCGCAATCTCGAACGCGAGATCGGCACCGTGTTCCGTAAGGTCGCGCGCAACATCGCGGAAAACGCGAAGTACCGCGCGCGGGTGAAGCCCGAGAACATCGTCGACTACCTGCAAAAGCCGCGCTTCTACAACGAAGTGAAGAAGCGGGTGGCATCGGTGGGCGTTGCCACGGGACTCGCTTACACGCCGGTCGGCGGCGACATTCTCTTCATCGAGACGACCGCGATGCCGGGCACCGGCAAGCTCACGCTCACCGGGCAACTCGGCGACGTGATGAAAGAGTCGGCGACGGCGGCGGTGTCGTTCCTGCGCTCGCGCTCCTCGGAGCTGGGGCTAGCCGACGACTACTTCAGCAAGCACGACCTGCACATTCACGTGCCGGCGGGTGCGGTGCCGAAGGACGGACCCAGTGCCGGTATCTCGATCGCCACGTCGATCGCCTCACTCTTGACCAACATCAAGGTCGACAGCGATCTGGCGATGACCGGCGAGATCACGCTGACCGGACAAGTCTTGCCGATCGGCGGCCTGAAGGAGAAAGTGCTCGGAGCCAAGCGCGCCGGCATCGCGAAAATTCTCTTTCCGCGCCGCAACGAGATGGATCTCGACGACATTCCGAAGGAAGTGCGCGACACGATGACGTTCGTGCCGGTCGACGAGCTCTCCGAAGTGTTCCATCACGCGCTTGGCAAACGCGTGATCTCACCGGTGCCGCTCGGCGATTCGCATGTGAGCAACGTCGTGCCTATGCGCCGGCGCAACGGCGTGATCAAGCGACGCACCGTGAGAAAGTCGCCGATCAAGCGCTGACGGCTCGCCGCGGGGCGAAGCGATACCTAGCGCACCTGGATACCCGCGCCTTCGCAGACCTCGCCGATAACGGCCGCGAGGGCGCCGCATTCTTGGAGCCGTCGCGTGAGCTCGTGCAGCCCGTCGCGTGCGATAGCGATCAGCAACCCGCCGGACGTCTGCGCATCCGAGAGCCCGACGCGCACCGCGCCGGGAACGGACGGCGCAAACTCGGTGAAGGGCGCGTGCGTCTCGGCATTGTGACGCGTACCCCCGGGGACGACGTCGGCACCGGCGAGTTCGAGCGCGCGATCCATGAACGGTACCGCACTCGCATCGATGACGAAGCGGACGCCCGACGCCAGCGCCATGCCGCCGCCGTGGCCGAGCAGCCCGAAGCCGGTCACGTCGGTAGCGGCAAGCGCGCCGGCGGCGAGCATCGCGCGGCACGCGCCGTCATTGAGCGTCGTCATCGCGCGCACCGCTTCGTCGAGCTCGTACGGCGCGATGGCACCGCGTTTGAGCGCGGTCGTCAGGATGCCGGTGCCGAGCGGTTTGGTGAGCACCAATGCATCGCCCGGGCGAGCGCGGGCGTTGGTGACGATCCGCTGCGGATCCACCAGACCGGTGACGGCCATGCCGTACTTCGGCTCGGCATCTTTGATGGTGTGACCGCCGAGGATCGCAACGCCGGCAGCGCGGGCCACGCTCGCACCGCCTTCTAAGATGCGCGCCAGGATATCGAGATCGAGATCCTCGGGAAACGCGACGATGTTGAGGGCCGAGATCGGACGGCCGCCCATCGCGTAGACGTCGGAGAACGCATTTGTCGCGGCAATGCGGCCGAAGTCGTACGGATCGTCGACGATCGGCGTAAAGAAATCGACGGTGGAAACGAGCGCGAGATCGTCGCGCAGCAGGTAGACGCCGGCGTCGTCGCCGCCGCTATAGCCGACGAGCACGCGATCGTCGGTTGCGGGCGTCACGCGTTCCATGACGCTGCGCAGCTCCGCGGCGCCAAGTTTTGCGGCGCATCCGGCGCAACTCGAAAGTTCGGTCAGGCGGATGCCCGCAACGTCCATAGAAGTGGGTAGTTCGATGCCGAGAGAGCTGCTTTTCCTCCCCGGGCCGGTGACCGTGGCCCAGCCGGTGCTCGACGCGGCGGCGCTTCCGATGATCAATCACCGCGGCGAGGAGTTCGCGGCGCTGCTTGCCCGCATCGCGGGCGCGCTGCCGCCGGTCTTCGGTACGCGCGAGGAGATCGTGCTGCTCGGCAGCTCGGGAACCGGCGGCCTCGAGGCCGTCGTCACGAACCTGTTCGCTCCCGGCGACCGCCTGCTCTCGTGCGCGGTCGGCGCCTTCGGCAAGCGCTTCGCGGAGATCGCCGCCGAGTACGGCTGCGTCGTCGAGCCGCTCGAAACGCCGATCGGTGCGGCGCTCGATCCCCAAGCATTGCGCGCGCGCCTCGAGCACGACTCGGTGCGCGAGATCGCCGGCGTGCTTTTGACGCATAACGAAACGTCCACCGGCGTCGCGTGCGACATGGCGGCGCTCGCGCCCGTGCTGCGCGCGCACGGTGCGATCTCGCTCGTCGATTCGGTGAGCGGCCTGGCGGCGTCCGAGTTCCGCATGGACGAGTGGGGCTACGATGCCGTCGTTACGGCCTCGCAAAAGGGCTTCGCGGCGCCGCCGGGCATCGCGATGGTTGCGTTGAGCGAGCGAGCGTGGACGCGCACGCAGCGCCGGGGTATAGCGCGCTTCTACTTCGATCTGCGCGGGGCGCGCGATTTTGCGCGCCGGGGCGAGACGCCCTGGACTCCTCCGATCTCGGTCGCCTACGCGCTCGACGTCGCGCTGCAGCGGTATCATGCCGGCGGCATGGCGGAAGCCTTCGCGCGCCACGAGCGCTACGCCGTCGTCGTGCGCGACGCGCTACAGGCAATGGGCTTCACGCTCGTCTCGCGGCCCGGCGCGCACTCGCCGACGGTCGTTGCCGCATATCCGCCGGCCGGCGCGGATGCCAAAGACCTGCTGCGGTCGCTGCGCGTCAAGCACGGCGTCGTGCTCGCGGGCGGTCAGGGCGAGCTTGCGGGAAAGATCGTTCGCTTCGGCACGATGGGTGAGGTGAGCGAAGCCGACGTTCGCGGCGCGCTCGCCGCGATCGAGCGCGAAGTGCGCGTTATAAGTGGTGTCGCTTAAAATACGGCAGAACGAACGGCCGCGCGAACCACGGGATGGTTGAGAGAATCGCGTCGTCGATGGGCGCGTCGTAGGTGACGAGGTACGGCGCGAGCCGCGAATGGTGCAAGCCGTCGCGAATATCCGGCGAGAGCGGAAAGAAGAGCGCGATGAAGAGCACGAGCCAGATGAGGATCGCGCCTTTCGCGAACCCGACGAACGCGCCGCCGAGTGCGTTGCCGAAACCGAGCACGGGCAGTTTGGCGACCCGACCGAGCAGCCGCGCAACGATCAGGATCGACGCGTACGCGGCAAGCCCCGTCACGAACATTCCCACGACGTGCGCCGAGCCGGGGCCGAGCTGGAGAAACCGTTCGATCTGCGGATCGAACCTGCCGTTGTAAAACCACGGCACCACGAGTCCGGCCGTGACCGCAACCGCGCCGCCGAGCTCGGAAACGAAGCCGCGGATGAAGCCTTTGTAAATGGCGATCAACAGGATCGCCGCGATGATGACGTCGGCCCAGGGTGCGACTCCGAAGATCACGTTCGCAGCGTCGCATCGAAGCGCTCGCGCACCACGTCGAGCACTCGTGCGATCGCTTCGTCGGCCTCCTCGTCGGTGATCGTCGCATCGAAACGCGCGAGCGTGACGCGCACGGCGAGACTCTTGCGGCCGTCGTCGACTTGCCGGCCGCGGTACTCGTCGAAGACCGTAACGCCGGTGCAGAGCGGGCCGGTTGCGGCCGCGATGCTCTCCTCGAGCGCTTGCGCCGGCACGGCGACGTCGACCACGAGCGCGAGATCGCGATACGTCGATGGAAACCGCGAGGGCGGTCGGTAGCGCGGAATCGCATATCCCGGCAGCGCGGCGACGTCGAGCAGACAGAGATAGGCGTTGCCGTCGATCTCGTTCGCCTGCGCGAGGCGCGGATCGACGCATCCGAGCACGCCGGCATCGACGTCGCCGGCGCGTACGCTTCCGGTCTTCCCGGGATGAAAGCCCGGATACGTTCCCGGCACCATCGCTGCGTTCGTACCCGTTATGGCGCGCAGCAACGCCTCGCACTCGCCTTTGAGGCGCAGGAAATGCGTATCGCGCCACGCCGGTTCGCCGGCTCGTTCGGCGCGGAATCCGAACGCGAGCGCCGTCTGCTCGACGATGCGTTCGCCGTCTCGGTGGAAGATTTCGCCGATCTCGAAGACGCGCCCACCCGCCGGAGCGGTCGCGAGATACGCCAGCACGCCGGGCACGAGCGAATCGCGAAGCACCCGCTGGTCTTCGGAGAGCGGGTTGCGCACCGCAACGGCATGGTCACCGGCGCCGGCGCGCAGCGAGTGCGTCAGGATCTCGCGGTAGCCGAGCGCGGCGAGCTGGGTTGCGATCGCGTTCTGCCGCTCGAACGCGGCGCTCGAGATCGCGTGCGCGGGAACCGAAGGCACCGCAGCTTCGATGCGTTCGTATCCCTCGATGCGCGCGACTTCTTCGATCAGGTCGTTCGCGATCGTGAGGTCGCGGCGCCAGGGCGGCGGCGTCACCGCGATCGTCTCCCCATCGCGCATCGCAACGTCGCATCCGAGCGCGCGCAGGTGCGCGGCGATTTGGTCGGGCCGAAGGTGTAATCCCAAAAGCCGCTCGACGTCGCCGGTTCGAAGCTCGATCGGCTCGGCCGCGGTGACGGCCTCGCCGAACGCATGCGGCGGCCCGGCCGTCGCGCCGAGCGCGCACAAGAGCTGCGCGGCGCGCGCGGCGCCGATCTCGGTGAGTACCGGTGCGAGCGATTTTTCGTGACGCGACGAGGCCTCGGTCCGCAGTCCGAGCGCGCCGCTCATCCGCCGGATTCGCGCACCGTTGAAGTTGGCCGATTCCAGCAGCAGCGTCGTCGTCGCGTCGGTGACTTCGCTATCGGCGCCGCCCATGACTCCGGCGAGGCCGAGCGCGCGCTCGCCGCTTGCGATGACGAGCGCTTGCGGCGTCAGCGTCCGCTCGACGCCGTCGAGCGTCACGAGCTTCTCGCGCTCGCGAGCGTCGCGCACGATTAGCCGCAACTCCGGCACGTGACGGGCATCGTAAAAGTGGAGCGGCTGGCCCGTCTCGAGCATGACGTAGTTAGAGACGTCGACGAGGTTGTTGATCGGCCGCTGTCCGGCAAGCGCGAGGCGGATGCGCATCCAGGCCGGTGCCGTTCCGACGCGCGCGCCGTCGAAGCGCTGCGCGATGAAGCGGCGGCAGTCGCTCGATTCAATCGCGACCGCCGGCTGCGGCTGCGTCGCCGCCGCGCCGGGATTTTCGAACGACGGAAGTTTCAGCGGCGCGCCGTACGAGGCCGCGAGCTCGCGCGCCAGCCCGATGATCGACATGGCGTCGGGTCGATTGGCGGTGATCTCCACGTCGAGGATCTCGGTATGAAGTCCGAAGAGCTCGACCGCGTCCAGTCCCGGCTCGATCGACGTCTCGAGCTGCAGAATGCCGTCTTCGAACCACTCCGCCGGGAGCGCGAGCTCGTCGGCGGAGATCATCATGCCGTGCGAAGCGACGCCGCGCATCGTGCGCGCGGCGATCGTGATCTGCGGGAGGCGCGCGCCGATGGTCGCGACCGCGATGCTCTGTCCGGCGGCGACGTTCGTAGCCGCGGTTGCGATGGTGAGCGGCGCGTCGCCGCCGGCGTCGACCCGCGCGACGAGCAGACGGTCGGCGTTGGGATGTTTCTCGACGCCGACGATGCGGCCGGTGACGACGCCGGCGATCGCGGGCCGGCGTTCGATGCTTTCGACCGGAAATCCGAGCATCGCCAGCCGCTCCGCGATCGCTTGCGCGTCGTCGGGAAGCGCGACGTACTCGCGCAGCCAGCTTATCGGTACGCGCATACGGATCCGGTCACGCGAGCTGCGCGAGAAAGTCGGAATCGCTGGTGACGAAGCGGCGAATGTCGTCCACTTCGTACCGCGCCAGGCCCAGCCGCTCGACGCCGAAGCCGAACGCCCAGCCGGAATAGCGATCCGGATCGTAGTTCACTTCGCGCAGCACGTTGGGATGCACCATGCCCGCGCCGCCGAGCTCGATCCATCCCGACCCACCGCACATGCCGCACGGTTCGCCGCTGCCCTGACACCTCGGACACGTCGTATCGACTTCGGCGCTCGGTTCGGTGAAGGGAAAATACGACGGACGAAAGCGCACGCTTTGCTCCGGTCCAAAGAGCTCGCGACAGAGCCCGGTCAGCATGCCCTTGAGGTGTCCAAAATGAATGCCCTCCGCTACGAGCAGTCCTTCCACTTGATGAAACTGGAAGAGGTGGCGCGCGTCGACGGCATCGCGCCGAAAGCATTTTCCCGGCGCGACGACGGCGACCGGAGGGCGATGCTCTTGCATCGTGCGGATCTGAATCGGCGACGTGTGTGGGCGCAGCAGGACGGTATCGCTCAACCAAAACGAATCGAACCCCTCGCGCGCGGGGTGATCGCCCGGAATATTGAGTGCGTCGAAGGTATAGTAGTCCGGCTCGGCCTCGGGCCCGACGACGACCGCAAATCCATGTCGCGTGAAGTACGCGCAGGCGTCGTTGACGATGCGCCGGACCGGGTGAATCGAACCGGTAGCCGGCGCGATGGCCGGAAACGTAACGTCGATTGAAGCGGCGAGCTCGGATTCGAAGGTGCGCGATTGGAGCCTTCGGCGCGCTTCTTCCAACTGCGATTCCATGACGGCAACCGCGTCGTTGATGGTCTTTCCCGCCGCCGGCCGCTCTGGCGGCGGCAACGCGCCGATCGTCCGGCGCACCTTGGTGACCTCGCCGCTGCGCCCGAGGTACGCGACGCGCAGGTCCTCCAGCTCCGGTTCGTCGGAAACGTTCGCCGCGGCGGCCTCAAACCGCCGTTGCACGTCCTCGAGTAACGTCGTTAGTTCGCTCATCGCGTTTCCAAAACAAAGCGCCCGGTTCGTTTTACGTAACCGGGCGCCTCCAAAACCGCTCTTGACTTTGCTGCGCGGCCGAGTTCGTTATTAAGACGGCGATGGCGCCGCGTGCAGCCTCCGATACGCTAGATAGGCGTCGATCGAGCCTGTTTGAGAGAAAAGCCTCCAGAAGAGATTGGACGTTGCCATGCGCTTGCAGTCTCCTTTTGAGCCCGCGGCTCCCGGGCGGCCCACTTACGTCGCCTGAGTATACCATGCACCTTTTAACATCGGTAGTCTTGACTTTTTACGGGTCAGACACTCTATTGACAGCGTTTTTGTTGGGCGGCCGACGGCTCGCTTCGTACAGCGCAATCGAGCCCGCAACGGCCGCATTGAGGCTCTCCGCCGCACCCGTCATCGGGATCGCGACGGTGCGTTCGCAGAGCGGTTCCCAGGGCCCCAGGCCGCGCCGTTCGTGGCCCACCACGAGACCGATCGGCTGCTCCCAGGGCTCCTCTGCGATCGGCAGACCCACGGCGGCCAGACCGACCATTCGAACGCCCGCGCGGGCCGCCGCGGAGGCCGCTTCCGGCGGGGCGGAGACCGCGAGCGCGAGCCTGAAGACGGCGCCCATCGAGCCTCGGACGACCTTCGGGTGGTACGGGTCGACGCCGAGCCGGCCGAACAGCACGCCCGGGCAGCCGAACGCGTCGGCGGAGCGCAGGAGGGTGCCCGCATTTGCGGGGTCGTTCAGGTCGGCAAGCACGAGGATCGGGCTCCCCTCCCGGAAGAGCTCCGCGACGCCCGTCAGCCGGACCGGAGCGACGGCGACGATGCCGCTCGGGGTGGTGACGTCGGAGATCCGGCGCGCCGCTGCGTCCTCGACGATGAACGCCGGCGTCCCGGAGGCCTCGAGGTCACGTACCAGCGGGGTCGCTTCGTAGGCCGCCTGCGTCGCGTAGACCTCCTCGACCGGATAACCGGCGGCCGCCGCCTCCGCGAGCTGGGTGGGACCCTCGAAGAGAAAGCGCCGGCGTTCGCGGCGGCCCCTCGGAGCGAGCAGCGCGCGGAGACCCGCCAAACGCTCCGAATGCGAACCTATCCGCGCTGCCATCGTTTGGCGACCCAAGCGCGCGTGCCGATCATCACCAGCCCCGCGAACATGCCGGCCAGCGTGACGGCGATCTTGTCGTTGAAGTGGTGCGGCACCAGCGTTCGCACGAACAGATAGACCGCGGCGACGAACACCACGAGAAAGTATGCGAGCCACGCGAACTCGAGCGCGATCGGTGAGCGAGATTGCGGCATCGTATCGGAGCTACGAGGCGACGTTCCCCCGTTCCGCCAAAGCCAGGCGGCCTATGGAAGAGACGCCGCGCGTAATTGCGTCCGAACGCCGGTTCGAGGGCCGCGTGTTCAACGTTCGTATCGACGAGGTCCGCTACGAGGACGGAGCCCAGCATCGGGTCGACGTCGTCGAACACGGCGCGTCGCTCGCCATTGTCGCCACGACCTCGGCGGACGAGGTCGTGCTCGTGCGGCAATACCGCCATCCGACCGGCGCGCTGCTGTGGGAGGTGCCTGCCGGAAGCGCCGAGCCAGGTGAAGCGCTCGAGGACGGCGCGCTGCGGGAGCTGCGCGAAGAGACCGGTTACGTTGCCGGCCGAATCAGGCCGATCGGTTCGGTTTGGACGAGTCCCGGCTTCTGCTCCGAGGTCATGCATTTTTTTCACGCCGATCGGTTGACCGCCGGAGCGACCGCGTTCGACGAGGACGAGCGCATCGAAATCGGCGTGTTCTCACTCGATGCGGCATGGCGGTTGGTAGCTGCGGGGACCGCCGACGCGAAGACGGCGCTGGCGCTATTTTGGCTGCAAGGCGGCGAAAAATCTGTAGGTATTATGAAATAAGGTCAAGTAACGTCAGGTAACGTCGCGCCGTTGCTACCGACGTGGCGGGATTCGGTCTTGGAGGTTAGTCGTGGAAATACCGAGCGACATTGATTCCGTCCTGAAGCGATTACTGGAGCGCAACCGGGATGGCGGGGAGCAAACGGTGTTGGCGCCCGAAGACGAGACGTACTTAACCTCGCTCATCGCTTCGGTTCGCGCCGGTCGTCGCGCCGTGTTGATCGTCGAGGATGCCGACGAGCATCTCCGCTATATGTTCAGCAATGCGACGCGAGCGGAGGCGGTGACGATGTTGGGCAAAGTGGTCGAAGCCACGGGGCGTCGCCTCGCCGACGGCGAGGAGTAAACGCTCCTACGCGATCAGCGTAATTCCGTCGATCTTTCCGTCGGGCGCGACTTCGAAGTCGTAGTGATATTGCGCGCGCGGATACCGCACTAAGAACTCGTAGAGCGTATCGCCGTTCGTTTCGGTCGCGCTCGAGAGCGGCACGATCGATTCAAGCCGGCCGAGCGATGCGAAATCCTCGTGTGCCACGAGATCGTCGGTCAGATACGCGCTGAATGACGGCGTGAGCTCCGAGCGATCGAGGTTGTGGGTCGCGAGCCGTCCGAGCCAATCCTTGGCACGCGTCACGATCGCGTTGTCGAGCCGTGCCGACGACGGCGGCGGAACGAGCAGGTCGAGCACGCGCGCCGCGACTTCCTCCGGAATCGTGACCCCGCCGTGCAGCGAGTCCGCATTCGAGAAGACGATGACGCCGACGTGCTGCGCGGGAAGCACGCCGTTGAGCGCGCGATACCCCGAAATCTCGCCATTCGCCCAAACGAACTCGCTGCCGCCGCGCCGGTCGATCACCCAGCCCATACCGTATTTCGTCGGACCTTTGCTTCCGGCAGGCGTGTACATCGTGCGCACGGCGTCGACGCGCAAGAGCACGGGCATCTCGATATCCCACTTCGCAAGATCGTCGACGGTCGAGACCAAACCGGCGTTACCGCCCAGCCACGACGGATCCCACATCGGAGCGGTCGCGAAACCCCGCGCTCCGCGCGTGTACCCGGTTGCGTGCGATGGCGAGATGCCGTTGTCGCCGGCGAGGAACGTGTGATCCATGATGAGCGGGATGAAGATATGCTGCTCGAGATAGTCGGAGAGCGGAACGCCGCTCGCGCGTTCGACGATGAGTCCGAGCAGTTGGTAGTTCAGCGGATCGTTGGCATAGACGGTCCCCGGTGCCGCCGGCGGCTTGCGCTTGTCGGCCGCGGCGAGCAGATCGCTCAGCTTGACCGGGCGTGTGTAATCGGTCGGAACGCCCGGCGCGCCGATGTAGTTGGGAAGGCCCGACGTCTGCGTCAGCAGTTGCGCGATCGTCACGTTTGCTCCGAGCCGAAACTCGGGAACGTATTTCGAAACCGTATCGTCGAGCTTGAGCTTACCGTCTTGTTCGAGTAGGAGGATCGCGGCGGCCGTGAACTGCTGCGCCAGGCCGCCGGCGTAGAACTCCGTTTCCTGGGTCATCGCCGCGTGCGGCGAGAGCGTGGCAAAGCCGAAGCCCCGGGCATAGACCAGCCGGCCGTCCTCCACGATCCCAATCGCGAGACCGGGCGTGCGGCCGAGGTGGAGCTCGTCGAAACCGATTCGGTCGACCTGGCCGGCAAGCGCCGCCGGCAGGGAGAGTGCGTTCTGGGCGTTTGCCCCCTGCGGTCCGAGCAGGAGAAAACCGGCAAAGAGAGCCGTTGCATAGACGGCCGATCCCCTCATATCGCAAAGATTATATACCTTTGCGCCCGGCGACGGCTAGGGACGGGGGTAGCGGGGGCTACTTCTGGGCGGCCTGCTTCGCCAAGTCGAGGAGCGCCCCGAACGCTTTTTGGTCGGAAATGGCCAGATCGGCAAGCGCCTTGCGGTTGAGGGTAACGCCCGACTTCTTCAGGCCGTGCATGAAGACGGAGTACGACAGACCCTCGCGGCGAACCGCGGCGTTGATTCGGCTGATCCAGAGCGAGCGGAAGTCCCGCTTACGGACGCGGCGGTCGCGAAACGCGTATGCCAGCGATTTGAGCAGCGCTTCGTTCGCGACCCGGTAATTTCGCCGCCGTGCGGCGCGGAAGCCCTTGACGAGCTTCATCACTTTGCGGCGATGCTTCAGGCCGCCGACTCCACGTTTAACGCGTGCCATTCAACTACGCTCCCCTTACACCAAATACGGAATCGTCGGCGCGAGACGCTTGAGATCGCCCTTGAACGTCGGCTGATCCTTGCGGAACTTGCGCTTGCGCTTCCGGCTCTTCTTGCTGAGGATGTGTCCGCACCCGTCGAACTGATGGCGATGCAATACTTTGCCGGTCGCGGTGACTTTCACGCGTTTGGCGGTTCCTCGGTGGGTTCGTATCTTAGGCACTGGTTGGCTCCTTGGTCGGCGTGGGCTCCCGCATGGGCTCTTTGATCGGCGCGGGCTCCGGCGTGGGCTCTTTGATCGGCGCGGGCTCCGGCGTGGGCTCTTTGGTCGGTACTGAAAACTTCGGCGGTCCTGTCGGCGTCGCGCGCGGCGCCAAAATCATGAACATGTTTTTTCCTTCGAGCCGCGGTTCGCGTTCGACGATCGCCAGCGGCGACATATCCTCGACCATTCGATCGAGCAAGCGCCGCCCGAAGGACGTATACGTAATCTCGCGCCCGCGGAACATGATCGTCACTTTGATCTTGCTCCCGTCGAGCAGGAGCCGTTCGGCCATACGCGCCTTGGTCTCGTAATCGTGCGTCTCGATCTTTGGCCGGAGCTTGACTTCTTTGAGCTCGAAGTGTCGCTGTTTTTTGCGAGCGTCCTTGTCTTTCTTCGACTGCTCGTATTTCAGGCGACCGTAATCGGCAATCTTACAGACCGGCGGCTGGGCGTTGGGCGAGACCTCGATGAGGTCGAGCCCGGCGGTCCTAGCCCGCGTCAGCGCGTCTTCGGTTTGCAAGATCCCGAGTTGGTTTCCGTTTTCGTCGATCACCCGAACCGCACGAATGCGAATCTGATCGTTGATGCGCAGAAGTTTTGCTATGTGCTGACCTCCAAATCAAAAAAGGCGCTGCCGGAGCGCCCCACCGCAGGACTCCGCCGAGAGTCCCCTCGAGTGAAGACCGGATCGCCCGCGGGCATCCGGTGAGCGGCCTGGGCCGCTGCTTCGGCCCGCCAACAATATCACGCCCGGACGGGGGAGTGTCAAGAGCGGCGGTCGACCGCCGCGATGGCCTCTCGGAAACGCTCGAGGAAGTAGGCGATTGCATCGTCGTCGATCACCAGCGGCGGCGCGATCCGCAGGACGTCGTGGCGCGTATCCTTCGCCGCTACGCCGCGCTCGAGCAGCGCAAGCGAGAGGTCATGTGCCGGAATCGCCAAGACGATTCCGAGCAGCAGCCCCCGCCCGCGTACTTCTTTGATGGAGGGTGACGCGACGGCGCGCAAGCCCTCGACGATGGCGGCCCCGGCCCGGCGCGCGCGCGCCGCGAGATTCTCGTCCACGATCGTGTCGAGCGCCGCCTCGGCGACCGCCGATCCGAGCGGATTGCCGCCGAACGTGCTGCCGTGATCGCCCGGTTGGAAGAGCGCCATCAGCTCGTCGCTTGCCAGAGCCGCCGAAACGGGATAGTAGCCGCCGCCGAGCGCCTTCCCGACGATGAGGACGTCGGGTTTGACGTTCTCGTGATCGAAAGCAAACATATCGCCGGTGCGGCCGAAGCCGGTCTGCACTTCGTCGGCGAGCAAGAGCACGTTGCGCTCGTCGCAGAGCGCGCGTACGCGCCGCAGATAGCCGTCGTGCGGAACGTTGACGCCGCCTTCGCCTTGAATCGGCTCGACGAGAATGCCGCACGTGTTCGGCGTGATCGCGTCGGCGAGTGCCTGCGCGTCCCCGAACGGGACGGCCACGAAGCCGGGAACGAACGGTCCGAATCCTTTGCGATATTCCGGCGTCGTGCTCGCACTGACCGCGGCGATCGTGCGTCCGTGAAAGTTGTTTTCGAAAACGACGATCTCGGCGCGGTCTTCCGGGATGCCTTTGACGGCGTAACCCCAGCGCCGCGCGAGTTTGAGCGCCGTTTCGACGGCCTCGACGCCGGTGTTCATCGGTATCGCCTTCGAAAAGCCGCAGACGCGCGTAAGCTTCTCGAGGAAACCGGGCATGCGATCGTTCCGCAGCGCGCGCGACGTCAACGTCACGCGACGTCCTTGCTCGACGAGTGCGGCATATACGCGCGGATGACAGTGGCCGACGTTCACCGCGGAGTACGCGCTTACGCAGTCGAGATACCGCTCGCCGGCGACGTCCCAGAGCCAGACGCCTTCGGCGCGCTCGACGACGATGTCGAGCGGCGCGTAGTTGCGGGCACCGTACAGCTGCTCGGCGGCGATCAGTTCGTGGGCGCGGTCCGAGAGGAGATACACGCCATGGCTGTTAAGGACTTTTCCTTGGCTACCCTTTTCGGCCGTCTCGAGCGCCTTATCGCTCGCGATCACGCCGGCGTCGCTCCGGCAGGACGCACGATCGTCCGCGTCCGCGCGACGTCGCGCGAGCGCGCGGTCGTGCTGCTCCACGGTATGAGCGCGAGCCCGTCGCAGTTCGAGCGGCTCGCGCACGATCTCTACGAGCGCGGCTACAACGTACTCGTCCCGCGGCTGCCGCGCCACGGACACGCCGATCCGCTCTCGCCGGCGCTGGAACGCTTGCGCTCCGACGAACTCTGCGAAGCCGTCGTCGATTACGTCGAGATCGCACGCGAGCTCGGCGAGCGCGTCACCGTCGCCGGCTTCTCGATGGGCGGATTGTTGACGGCGTGGGCCGCGCAACGCTTCGCCATCGATCGGGCCGTGCCGATCGCGCCCTTCTTCGGCATCTCGTGGATTCCAAACCGGCTGATGGGACCGGTCGCGGAACGGCTGCTGCGCGTTCCGAACCGCTTTCATTGGTGGAATCCCATTTTGCGGGAGCGGCGCTCCAGCGCGACGGGCTATCCGCGCTATGCGACGCACGCGCTCGCGCATGCCTATCGTATCGCGCAGGAGCTGTTCGATGAAGCGCGCGAGAACGCGCCGGCGGCGCGCCACGTAACGCTGGTCGCCAACGCGATGGAGGTCGCCGTAAATAATTTTGCGATCCGCAAGCTGCACGACATCTGGCGACGCCACGTTCCCGAAACGGTCGAGCTTTCGGTGTTGACGGGCTTGCCGCTATCGCACGACATCGTTTCGCCGCTGCGCTGGCGTCTCGCCGGCCGGGCGCATCCGCATTTGCTCGATGCGATCGATCCGCCGCAGCCGGTTGAGACGGCTTACTCGTTGTAGACGCGAAGCGCCGGCCGCACCGCCGCAAAGAGCGCGAGCATCGCGCGTAGTAGGAAGAGCGAGTGCCTAAGCAGTTGAGAGCCGTAGTGCGGGTTGACGATCAAATGGACGGCGAGCCGCGGCGCTGTTCGTGGGCGAAGACGCCGGAGATGATCGCCTATCACGATGAGGAGTGGGGTCAACCGCTCCACGGCGATTCTTCGCTTTTTGAGCTGCTGACGCTCGAAGGGGCGCAGGCCGGTTTGAGTTGGGATACCGTGCTGCGCAAGCGGATGCGCTATCGCGAGGTTTTCGACGGCTTCATTCCCGAGCGCGTCGCGCGGTTCACGCCGGCGCGCATCGAGCGCATTCTGCGCGACCCGGGCGTCGTGCGCAATCGCGCGAAGATCGAGTCGACGGTGAGCAACGCTCGCGCGCTGTTGAAGCTGCGCGACGAGTTCGGCAGCTTCGATACGTACGTGTGGAGCTTCGTGGACGGCACGCCGATCGTCAATCGCCGTACGAGCTCGCGCCGGATTCCTGCCTCGACGGCCGAGTCGGCGGCGATGAGCGCGGATCTCCGCCGCCGCGGTTTTCGCTTCGTCGGTCCCACGATTTGTTATGCATTCATGCAGGCTTCCGGTATGGTCGACGACCATCTCGTCGGTTGCGCGTGGCACACGCGCGTCGGGGCGCCCGTCAAGGGAGGAGGAACGAAGCGCCGTTCGGCAAGCTCACCGAAGTAATGACGAATCACGGTAGCAAGCCGGCGCTTCCCTTGAGCGCGGTGCTTGCCGCGCTGGCGCTCGCGGCGTGTCGCGGATTGGGGCCGTCGGTCACGCCTCCCGCGACGGCGTCGAACGCAGCGGTCGGCGCCGATCTTTCGACGCCGATTCGCCACGTGATCGTGATCGTGCAAGAGAACCGCACGCCCGACTATCTCTTCCAGGGTATACCCGGCGCCGACATTGCGAAGTACGGCACGGACTCGCGCGGCGACCGCGTCAAGCTGCAGCCGATCTCGTTGCAGACGCAGTGGGACCTCAAGCACGCGCACACGTCGTTCCTTCAAGACTTCAACGACGGCAAAATGAACGGCTTCGACGCGGGGCTTCCCGAGCATAAGTATCTCCGCCCGTTCGGCTATGCGCCCGAGTCGGAGGTCGCGCCGTATCACGAGATGGCAAAACAGTACGTCTTTGCCGACCGCATGTTCCAGAGCAATCAAGGTCCGAGTTTTCCGGCGCATCTCTATATCGTCAGCGGCACCGCGGGCGATGCGTCGACCGCGCCGTACCGCGTCGCGACCAATCCCCACGACGGCGATACGGGGCGACCCGCGCCGGGCGGCTGCGATGCAAAACCGTCGGTGTACGTTGCGACGATCGATCCGCGCAACGGCTCGGCGGGTCCGAAGCCGTTTCCGTGCTTCGACCGGCCGGTGCTCGCGAATCTGCTCGAAGCCAAGCACGTATCGTGGCGCTACTATCAACCGCACCGCGGCGCCGGCCGCTGGGAAGCGATGGACGCGTATCGCAACGTTCGCTATACGCACCGATACGACAACGTCGTGTGGCCGTCGCAGCGAATTCTCGACGATGTTAAGGTCGGACGGCTCGCCGGCGTTTCGTGGGTGATCCCGGCCGGCGCGTGGTCCGACCACGCGGGCCGGCTGGGCTCGACGAAAGGTCCGTCGTGGGTCGCCGCGATCGTCAACGCGGTCGGCGAGAGCCGGTACTGGCGCAGCACCGCGATCTTCATCACCTGGGACGATTGGGGCGGATGGTACGACCACGTCCCGCCGCCGATCGAGAACCATTACGAGCTCGGCTTTCGCGTTCCGCTCGTCGTCGTTTCGCCGTACGCAAAGCGCGGCTACGTTTCGAAGACGCGGCACGAGTTCGCGAGCCTGCTCGTGTTTACGGAGGAGACGTTCGGCATTGCGCGCGGGTCGCTGGGGACGACCGATCGCCGCGCCGACGATCTCATGGACTGCTTCGATTTTTCACGGAAGCCGCGCGCCTTCGCGCATATCAAAGCCCCGCCGTTCCATCCCGGCGCGAACGACGGATACGGCCCCGGCGATGAGGACATCTAGCGCGTGATCGCGGCGCCGATCGCAGCGATCTCGGCGACGCCGGCACCCGCCGTTCCGCTCCCGGATGGCACCTACCGGTACGCAACCGCCGTCGCCGGCCGTCCCGTCGGAAACAGCACGATCGTCGTGCGCCGCACCGGAAACGTCGTCACGATCGCCGAGAACGGGACGCTGGCCGGAAACGCCGCAAGTACGCTGCGCCGCCTCGACGCGTCAACCTTTGCGACGCTTTCGTACGCCATCGATTACGACGGCAAGCACGCGAGCGTGAGCGTCGCCGGCAGCGAAGCGACCCTCACGCAAGGCACCGACACGTCCACGATCGACGCTGCGCCGGGTGCGCCGCTGGTTATCAACGACAATCTCGTGGCGGGGTTCGCGCAGCTTCCGGCGACGCTGCACGTCACCGGCAAGCACGCGCTGACGTTTGCGTGCGCGTGCGGAGCCTTCATCGCCGTGCCCGTAACGGTCACGGCGGCGGGAGCCGGAACGGTGACCGTCACGATGGACGGCGTGATGGATCATACGACCGCGAGGCTGCGGTTCGATCCGAAGACGTTCGTGCTCGAGCGCTTCGACTTGCCGTCGCAGCAGCTCTCGATCGCGCTCACTTCGCACGACGCCGCGCCGGCTGCGCCGGCGTCACCCGTCGCTCCGTCGCCCGCACCGTCGCCGTCGCGGGGCGCTAGATGTACTCGCGCAGCTGCGGCCAGATCTGCGCGAGCGGCCGCGTGATGCCGGTGCAAACCGAGATCGGGATGTCTTGCTCGTACGAAATCACCCACGGCGGATTCGAGCGCGCCGCTAGGCGCGCGTTGCGAAAGAGTCCCGGAAAATCGTGCGCGCCGCAATCGCCGTGGACGTCGACGATCACGCTGCCGCTGTAGCCGCGCGGCCCCCAGATCCAGTAGTTGTTGTGGCCCGAGAGCGCCGGCGGCAGTCCGTAGCGCGCGCCGAAGAAATCGATCGCTGCAGCCTCGCCGTAGTTGCTCGTGACGATCGCGGCCTGCGCGCGCTGTGGGGGCGGGAGCGAGTCGTACACTTGGGCGACCGTCGCCACCAGCTCCGGCCATCCATGCATATCGGCCCAATCCTCCGGTAACGCGGAGGTCCGGTGGTGTTCGGTCGCGAGGGCCGCGTGCGAGATGTGGAGCGTGCGGCCGACGGATGCCGCGTAGGAGATCATCGCCTGCTCGGAGAGCACCGGAAGCGCGAAGGGCGCGAACGAGATTCCCGCGGCGAGCGCCACCAGCGCGATCGCGGCGCGGAGCGGCGCAAGGCGCTGCGTCCATCCCTCGACTGCGACGCCGCCGGCGGCCATCACGACCGGATAGACGTCGGCGGGATAGTAATGCTTGGCGTGCAGCGCGATCATGACCGCGATGAGCAGAATGTAGGTATAGCCGAGAAAGCGCGTTGCCGGCCGAACGATCAGCCAAACGAGTCCGACGATCCAAATCGGTGCGGTAAAGATATTGGTGAGCAGCAGCTGCTGCACGATGAAGAGCGGCGGCGGCGCGACGACGTTCTTGCCGTTGGCGCCGTTGCGCAGCAGCTCCCACATCGGAAAGCCGTGCGCCGCCTGCCACACCGCGTTCGGCAATGCGACGAGCACGGCGGCGAGGACGCCCACCGCAAACCACGGGGACGCGAGCACGCGCCGCTGCGGCGTGAGAAGCAGTCCCGTCGCGAGCGCGACGGCGAAGAAGATCGCGCTGTACTTGCTTTCGGTCGCGACGCCGAGCGCGATACCAGCTGCGATCCACCAGCGCGGACCGGCGCCGTTGACGATGCGCAGCACGTAGAGCGCGATCAGCGGCCACAACCAAAGGCCGACCATGTCCGGTCCGACCTTCGTCCCGAAGCTCAGCAGTACGGGCGCCGCCAAATAGGCGAGCGTCGCGAGCGCTGCAGCGAAGATACCCCCGCCGAGCTCGTAGACCAGAAGCACGGTGACGTACGCGCCGCCGGCGGCGAAGATCGCCGGAATCGCACGCAGCGCGAAGAGCGAGTGACCGAAGAACTGCGAGCCGGCCGCGAGCAGCGGCACGACCGGCGGCTGATCGACGTACCCCCACGCCGGGTGGAAGCCGCAGATGATGAAGTAGAGTTCGTCGCGGAAGAATCCGTAATGCGGATTCGCGGCGAGGTGCAAGACGAGCGTTACGAGCGCGGCGACCGCCGCGACGCGCGCGCGCACTATGTCGGGTCGAAGACTCTGCGCAGAATCATCTCTTCGGAGATCTCGCGAGCCAGGCGATAGCGGCTACGCGCGGCGCCGTCCGATCCGGCCGGAAGCTCGCCGGTCACGCGTTCGAGCTCTTCATCGAACATCGTGCCGAGCGAGGCCGGCGTCGCCGGACCCGGATGGTGAAGGCGCTGCGCGATCATCAGCCGGTAGATTCGGTCGGTTGCCAGATCTTCCATGTAGCCGTCGAGCAGGCTCGCGCCGCGCCCTTCGAGTACGCCGTTGCGGTATCGAACGACGGTACGCACCGCGGCGCGCGTGCCGTCGAGCGTCGTCGCGCCGACGCCGGCGGGAGCGGGGCGCAGGTCCGGATGCGCCGTCGGCAGCGACGGACGCCGCGCGAGCTGATTGGGCGCGGGAAACTGCGCGACCGCGACGGCGTTCTGATCCGGATGTCCGGTCCACGCGCCGTCCATCAAGCACGCGGCTTCGTTGGCCTTGTCGCGTTCGAGCACCGCGAGCGCTCGTGCGTTGCGTTCCGGATCCTCGCGGGTGGGATAGAGCGCGGTCATTCCGCCGATCGCGAGGGCGCCCCGCTTATGCGCGATCTCCGGTAAGAGCGTGCGCACGGCTTGAAAGAACGGCACGTCGTGCGGAATCGTGTTCCGGTCGGGCAGCAGCCAGCGCGGATCCTCGAAGTTGTAATCGATCAGGCTCGCCATATAATCCCAGCGCCCGAGGTTGAGTCCGACGATATACGGCCGCAAATTGTAAAGAAACTCTTCCATCTCGTAGGCGATCGGATGCGATTCGATCAGCGCCATCGCCTTGATCGCGTCGCGATCCCAGCCTTTCGCATCGGCGAGCGCGTCGAACGCCTCCGCCCACCACAGCGCTTCGTCGGCCGACTCCGATTTCGGAATGTAGATGCAGAGCGGGTGGCGCAGGCGTTCGCGGTCGAGCCGATAGATGAGCAGCGCGAGATCGAAAAGCGATGCGCTGGTCAGCGTCTGCGTGATCACGCCGGCTTGCGCCAGATGGAGTCCGCGAACGCGGCTCCAAACGACGGTCGAGCTCGGAGCGATGCCGACCGTTCCGCCGCGTTTGGCGTCGTCGTAGGCGAGCTCGCCGTAGAGCGCCGCGACGACGTTTCGATGCCCCAGCATCAGATGCTCCCACGTGTTGGCCATCGAGTCTTCGAGATCGAGCATGACGCCAGGTGCGCCCGAGTTGAGCATCTTGACGCAGAGCTCGGCGTCGTCGGCGGGTCCGGTCATTTGATTGCGCTGGTCGGCACACCACGCCGGTACGTCGATGCGCCACTCGCCGCGCGTCGCCTCGGATGGCGGCAAGTATCCCGGCAGGTCGCCGGCATGTGCGCGCGCGAGCCGCGCCTTGCGCGCCGCGAGCAGCGCTTGCTGCTTCGGCGTGAAGCGCTTGTGCAGCGGCAGATAAAAGGCGGCGAATCCGGCCGGCAAATCGCGTTCGATCGCAAAGCCGGCCGGAGCGACATTCATGCTAGGCCGGCACCCGCTCGTAGAACTGCTCGGACTCAGTCGAGCCTGCGAGCGCAGTGGTCGACACCTTCCCCTCGCCGATGACGCTTGCGACCTCGTCGAAATATCCCGTTCCGACCTCGCGCTGGTGTCGCGTCGCGGTGTAGCCGAGCGGTTCGCTTGCGAGCTCTTGTGCTTGAAACTCGGCGTACGCCGTCATGCCGCGCGCGTTAAAATCGTGCGCGAGGGTGAAGAAACTGTGATTGAGTGCGTGAAAGCCGGCGAGCGTCACGAACTGAAACTTATAACCCATCGTCCCGAGCCGCTCGCCAAACGCCGCGATCGTCGCGCCGTCGAGTTTCTTTTTCCAATTGAATGATGGCGAGCAGTTGTAGGCGAGAAGCTTGCCGGGGTACTGCTCGTGGATCGCATCGGCAAAGGCCTTTGCCTCGTCGAGGTTCGGCTCCGAGGTCTCCATCCAGATCAAATCGGCGTGCGGCGCGTAGGCTAAGCCGCGCGCGATGCAGGCGTCGATCCCCGCGTTGGTCACGAAAAAGCCTTCGGGCGTTCGTTCGCCGGTGAGGAAGCGGCGATCGCGCGGATCCACGTCGCTGGTCACGAGCTTTGCCGCGCCGGCGTCGGTGCGTGCGATGAGAATCGTCGGAACGTCGAGCACGTCGGCCGCGAGCCGCGCCGCGATCAGGTGGCGTACGGCCTGCTGCGTGGGAATCAGCACCTTGCCGCCGAGATGACCGCACTTTTTCTCCGAGCTAAGCTGATCTTCGAAATGCACGCCGGCGGCTCCGGCGCGAATCATCGCTTTCATCAGTTCGAAGACGTTGAGCGCGCCGCCGAAGCCGGCTTCGGCGTCTGCGACGATCGGAAGATACCAATGCGTGCCGCCGCGTCCTTCCAGCGATTCGATTTGGTCGAGCCGCGCGAGCGCGTTGTTCAGACGCTCCACGAGCGCGGGCACGCTATCGACCGGATAGAGGCTCTGATCGGGATACATCTGGCCGGCCGCGTTGGCATCGGCGGCGACTTGCCATCCGCTGCAATACAGCGCGCGCAGCCCGGCGCGCGCGGCTTGCACCGCCTGATTGCCGGTCAGCGTCCCCAGGGCCGTCACCGGCTCCGCGCCCTGCAGATCGCGCCAGAGACGCTCGGCGCCCATCCGAGCCAGACTCTGCTCGGCGACGAAACTGCCTCGAAGCCGGTAGACCGCCTCCGCGCTATACCGGCGCTCGATTCCCGCCCAACGGGTCTCCTTCGCCCAACGACCCTCGAGACCGACTGCTCCGCTTCCGCTCAACTCCGGCTCCTCCGCACGATGTGCAGTTTTGGATGGCCCAGGATTACTCTTTGCCCGATATTGGATGGCTAAGTAGAAACTCTTGGACCGATAATATTTCTCCCATATACGCCATGCATGAAACGAAAGTCAAGCGCTTGACGGGATGCTAATGCGAGAGGTATCGAGCGACGGCGAGGGACTCTCCGCTCCCCCCGGTGCTGAGGCTTCCGGCCGCGACGATCTTGCCGTCGGGCGCGATAGCGAGCGCGGTCGCCGCGGCGTCGCCGGCGAACTGCGTTACGACCCTTCCGCGGTTGCCGAAGGAGCCATCGAGCGCGCCGTTTCCGAGCAGGCGCGCGAGGCCGAATACCGCGCCGCCGGAACCTTGCGAGCCTTCTCCGGCAACGAGCAGATCGCCGTTCGCGGCGATTTCGACGTCGTGCGGCTCGTTCTCGAGCGGCGACTCGAACGCAAATGGCCGGCTATGAAAGTTCGGATCGCGCGATTGGTCGCGAAGGAGCCCGAGAACGCGAACGTCCTCGCCGTGTTTTTTCGCGACCGTCGTCCAACGGAGGAGACGACCCGTGAGATCGAATTCGTTGGCGCCCTCGAACGTGAGGCTGCCGGTATGCGCGAGGATCCGAAGTCTTCCGCCCTTGTCGTTGGGATCGAGCGTTCCGTCGGGTCGAAAGCGCGCGACGAGCGCGCTCGATGTGTCGAACGGTCCGCCGCAAACCAGGATGTCGCCGCTGGATTGCAGGCCGATAGCCGTTACGCCGCCGACGAGTTTGAGCGTGACGATACCGTTGGCGCCGAAGCTCGTATCGGGTTCTCCATTGGCGTCGAAGCGGGCGAGCGATGTGAGCTCGACGTCGCTTGAGAGGCTGAGTGCGAAGCCGCCGGCAACGATCTCGCCGTTTGGTTGCTCGATCGCTACGAAGACGCCGTTGGAAGAGCCGTCGAGATATGCGAACGCAACCACGCCGCTGCTGCCGAACGTCGAATCGAGCCGGCCGTCGGCTTGAAGACGAACGAGCTCGGCGTGGCGCTCGTCGGATGCGATTCCGCCGACGAGCACCTTGCCGTCGGTCTGCAGCGTCATGGCATATGCTGCGTACATGTTCAGCGTGACGATCCCGGCGCCGCCGAAGCTCGAGTCCAGCTTCCCGTTGCGGAGCAGGCGAATGACGTGCACCTCGCCGCCGGAGTCCGTATCTCCAAGGAGGACGATTCGCGCATCGGGCGTCACGATGGCCGCGACAGGCTCCGCCGTCACGGGAACTATCACTTTGCCGCCGTTACCGAAGGTCGGATCGAGCGATCCGGCGGAGCCCGAACGAGGCGCCGCGTTCGAATCGCGCAGCGCGGGATTGGGCGCGAGCGATCCCGGCGTCCCACCGCCGCAGCCGGCGACGAGCATGCAGGCGACGAGCGCGCATCCGCGCGTTTGCAACGTCATGGCATCACCTCGTACAATTCGTGATAGGGATCGAGGGTCGCATAATCGCGCGTCCCCCCGAGATCGTTCACGTTATGCGGATCGACGAGCACGAAAACCCGCCGCTGCTTCGCCCATTGCCGGTAGAGTGGCACGTTGAGCCGGTCGTCGGAGAGCACGATGCGCCCCGGAAGCGAGCCGTCAACGTACGCGCCGTACGCAAGCGACGTCGCATCGAGCCAACCGGTAACGACGGCGCTTCCGGGTGGCAGATACGGCCGCACGGCCGAGATCACCCAGCGGCCGCCCTCGCCCGGCGGGTGGTAGAAAAAGTTGCGTTGGCGTTGGATGGAAAGCGTTGCGCTGGTCGCGAGAAAGACCACCAACGCAACCTGCAGCGCCGCGGCGAGCCCGCCCCGCGATTGCGGCGTGAGCGCGCCGAGCATCGGAACGGCGATCCACGATGCGAGCAGCCGGTAGCGCCCGACGTCGCTTTCGTTGGGATAGATCACCGAAAAGAGCAGCGCGGCGGTGCACCCAATCGTCACCACCAGCGTCGCGCGCCAATCTCGCCGCCACGCCGCGACGAATCCGCCGAAGATCAGCAGCATCGTCAGCGTGCCGTACTGCACGTGCAAACCCTCGATGAAGGCCCAGAGCGCGGCTTGGATGTGGATCGGGTTGAACGATGCTAAAAAGTATCCCGGCGTTTGAAACTCGCTCCCGGTCAGTTCGCGAATGAGGCCCTGCGGCGTTCGCGGATCGTTGTAGTTCCAGAAGATGCCGCCGCCCGCTCCCGTCAATCCGGCCGTCGGATCGAGATGATGGCTCACGATGTACTGCGAGCGCAGCGGCAGATAGAGATAGAGCGCGAGTGCGGCCACGACGAGCAGCAGCGATGCGGCTGCGAGGCGAACGCTCGGGCGCCGCGGCGCGACCGCCGCGCCGGCGACCAGCGCCGGCAAGACCCAGAGCGCGTTGGGATGCGCGGCCATGCCGAGACCGCAGAGCGCAAACGCCGCTAAGAACCAACGATCGCCGCCGCCGTGCAGCCGGCGAACGAACGCATACATCGCGACGGCGGCGCAGGCCACCGCGAGATCCTGCGCCTCCGCGCGGACGGCGTGCGACCAAATATTCGGCGAGAACGCGAAGACGAGCGTCGCCGCGAGTGCGACGGAGAGACTCGCTCCGAATTCGAGCGCGACGCCGTACGCGGCTAGACCGGCGACGCCGATGGCCGCGCCGCTCATCACGTTCATGCGCCATGCGACGGAACCGATCGCGAAGGCGTGCGACCACACGTAACCGGCAAGCACGTAGAACGGAAACCCGGTCGGATGCGTGATGCCGAGTATGTACGGAACGCCTTGCAGCTCGGCGGTGTCCCAGGACGCAGGCTCGACCGACGCGCCGGCAACGTAGATGCCCGCCGGCACCGCAAACGCCGCCAGCCCAAAGAGCAGGCGGGCCGCCTTCACGGGAGCGTTGGTAACGGCAACGACGGACGCGTCGATAGGTCGGGCCGCAGCTCGACGTAATCCTCCAGCGCGCGATCCATGAGTTGCAGCGCCACCTCCATCTGGGGATCGTTGCCGTCGCGGTAATCGTGCGGTGCGATGTCGACGTCGTAGTCGGGCGCCGTTCCGTAGTTCTCCACGCCCCAGCCGGCGTCGACGAACCAGAACGAAAACTCCGGCTGCGTGGTGAGCGTGCCGTCGACGAGATGATGGTACGGATCGATGCCGATCACGCCGCCCCAGGTACGCTTGCCGACCAGCGGCCCGAGCTTGTAGAGCTTGAACGAGTGACTAAAAATGTCGCCGTCGGAGCCCGCGAACTGATTGGTCAGCGCCACCATCGGGCCGCCGACCGATTCGGGCGGATACGGAACCGGCGCGCCGTAACGCGGAGCGTCGTAGCCGATGCGCTTGCGCGCCAGTTTTTCGAGCAGCAGCGGCGACACGTGGCCGCCGCGATTGTAGCGGACGTCCACGATGAGGCCCTTGCGATCGAACTCGCTCAAGTAACCGCGGTGAAACTCGGAGAATCCCCACGGCCCCATATCGGGAACGTGCAGGTAGCCGACGCGCTCGCCGGTGCGCTCGTGCACGTAGCGGCGGTTTCGTTCGACCCACGCCCGGTAACGCAGCGCAGCTTCGCTCGCCAGGGCTTTCACCAGCACCGTGCGCTCGCGATCCTTCTTATCGCGCAGCGTCACCGATACGTGCTTGTCGGATGCGTTGACGAGCAGTTGGTCGGGCGTGACGTCGCGCGAAAGGCGGTCGCCGCCGATCGCGACGATGGCATCGCCCTCATGCACGCCGAGTCCCGGCTCGGCGAGCGGCGAATCGTGCTCGCGATTCCAGGAATCGCCGCGATAGATTCGCTCGATTGCGTAGGCCGCGCGGTCGTCGTCCCACCGAAGATCGGCACCCAGGAAGCCGCGCTGGTACTGCGGCGGCTCGCGATAATCGCCGCCCCATTCGTACGCGTGCGACGTGCCGAGCTCGCCCTGCATTTCCCAGATCAGATCCGAAAGCTCGGTGCGCGTGCGTACGCGCGGCAGCAGCACCGCATAGCGGTCGAAGACGCGATCCCAGTCGATATCGCTCATATCCTCGACCCAAAACTGTTCCGATTGCAGGCGCCACGCTTCGCGATACATCTGCGCCCACTCGTCGCGCGGCACGATCTCGACGCTCGCGCGATCGAGGTCGAGCCAGCCGCTCTTGCGGCCCGGCTCGGTCGCCGGCTTCTGCTCGTCGCCTTCTTCGGGGAGGTCGGCCAGCGCGTCGATCGCGCGCAGCCGATCCTCGACGCGATAGATCAGCGTGCGTCCGTCGCGGCCGAGCCGAATCTCGTCGCACTCGGGAGCGATCGTCGCCAGTCGCTGCTGTTCGAAATCGTATGCGAGCAGCGTGCCGTGCTCGTCGCGATCGAGGTCCTCGCGGCGCGACGGTTTGATGCCCTTCACCGTAAAGCGCGTGAAGAGCGCGCGGTCGCGGACCGCGACGATCTGGCCGTACTCGCCCTCGTCAACGGGGAACCCGAGCACCCGTCCGGTGATCCCGTCGAAGTCGATTTCGACGTCGGCCGGTTTGGACGGCTTATTATTCGAGCGGTGATCGTGCTCGCCGTGATCGTGATGCACCGGCTTCGGTTTCGGGACGAACGGCGACGGCACGTCGTCGCGCAGCGTTACGACGAACGGACGGCTTGCCTGCGGAAAGCTCAGGTCGAACTGCAGCGCGTCGTAGACCGGATTGAAATCGCGCGTCGAGATGAAGTAGAGATACTTTCCGTCGGGATCCCATGCCGGCGACGAATCGGTTCGCAGCGGCGAAGAAACGTCGTGGACTTTTCCCGAGCGAACTTTGACCACACGAATGATCGAGGTTCCCAGCACCGGCCACCAAACGTAGGCGATGAAGCGGCCGTCGGGCGAGAACGCCAAGTCTCCGATGCGGTGCGCCGGGCAGGTGTCGAGTACGCGGACGTCGCCCTCGTCCACGTCGAGCACGCAGAGGTCGTGACGGTGGTTGGCGAACGCGACGAGCGATCCGTCGGGCGAAGAGACCATGTCGGTGACGCGTCCTATGTCGCCGGTCGTCACGAGTTTGAGCGGCTCCGACGCGTCGGCTCGCCGCACGGCGATTTGTTCGTAACCGTTCACGTCGGTTACGGCGACGAGACGCTCGCCGTCGCCAAGCCACTGCGTTAGCCGGGTGCGCGCCCGGCCGCCGGTGCCGTGACGAATCGTGGCACCCTCGAAGAGCGGCATCGTGAACTCTTGTCCTCGTGCGACGAACGCAATCTGCGTTCCGTCGGGCGAAGGCACGTAGTTCTCGAGCGACTCGGAGGCCTTTTCGAAGCGGCGAACCGTCTGCGGTGCCGCCGAGCGCGTCGCGATCTCGATGCGGCTCGTACGATCGCTCGCGACGTCGTAGCACACGAGCTCCGCTCCCGCCGAGTAAACGATGCGCCTGCCGTCGGTCGACGGAAAGCGCGCGTAGTACTCGCCTTCGTGCGAGTGGCGCGTGACGCCGGTGCCGTCGAGCGCGCACGAATAGATGTTGCCGATGCCTTCGTGGTCGGCCAGGAAAAAAATTCGGTCGCCGATCCACATCGGCCAGCACGGATTACCGTCGGGCAGCGGAAGACGGGCGAACGTGCCGGTTCCGTCGGCGTCGACCCAAATCTCGCCTGCGGTTCCGCCGCGATAGCGCTTCCAACGCGCGGGGTCGGCGGCGTTGCGTCCGAGCACGAGCCGGCCCTGAAGATCGAACGAGAGCGAGCGCGCGTGACCGATGTTGAGGTCGCGCGGCGTTCCGCCGTCGCGCGCGATCGCAAAGGGCCGCGTTTCATTTTCGTACCACGTGGTGGGGTTGGCGACGAAGTAGATCTCGCTGCCGTCGTTGCTCCAACCCACCGTTGAGGCGAGCGTCGCGCCCAAAAACGTGAGGCGTCGCGGCTCGCCGCCGCGCGACGGCATCACGTAGAGCTCGGGATTCCCCTCGTCGGTCGAGACGAATGCGACCCAAGCGCCGTCGGGTGAAAAGCGCGGATACGTGCACGTGCCGAAGCTGACGGTCAATCGAGCCGCGTCGCCGCCGCCCGCGGGAGCCGTCCAGAGATCGTCTTCACAGATGAAGAGAATGCGGTCGCCTGCTATCGACGGATAGCGGTAATAGCCCATATCCATATCGCACACAGCTTTGCGACCGGGTTGCGCGGTCCCCGCGCCCGCGCCGCTATTGACGCGGTAACGCCCCGCCCGTCGAATGGAGCAGCCGCCCAAGCGCGGAGATGATCGTGGCAGCGTTTTGGATTTGGATGAGGAGCGGCACGAGCGCGGGCGTATGCGAGCGCCGTTGGAACGGCAGGATCGGCCCGTCCCATGCGAACTGGGTCGCCGGTTCGCCCGCCAAGCTGCGGAAAACGAGCTCGGCGCCGAGCGCGTTCGCCCAGCCGAACTCGGGCCGCGTGTAGCGCCAATACCCGTTGGGATAGAAGCTTTCGTGGATCATTCCGTTTTCGTCGTCTGTCTCGGCCAACGTCGTGAGCGCGGTCGCGACTTCCAGTGAGGACGTTGCGGTGAGCGCGCGGCCGATGATTCCCAGCGGCCAAACGTAGCCGTACGGCGTGTGCGGGCTGCCCAGACCCTCGGCATACGTTCCGGAAAAATAGAACGGGTTGTCCATGCTCAGCGCAAACGCGCGCGTCGACAGATAGATCGGATCGTACGACGAGCACCAATCGATGTACGGCAGCGTAGTGAGGTTCGGAATGTTGGCGTCGTCCATGAGGTTGTACTTTCCGAGGCCGTCGGTTTCGTAGGCGTACATCCACACCCGCCGGACCGGATCGTAGAAACGGCCGTATTGCTGGATGCCGAGCTGCACGCGGTCGCCGAGCGCGGAGGCGCGGGTCGCGAGCGCGCGGTCGCCGTAACCGTCGGCAGCCAGCTCCGCGATGTCGCGCAGCGCCACGGCGGCGAGCGCGTTTTGCGGGATGTTGAAGCGGTATTCGACCGCATCGTCGGACGGGCGGAATGCGCCCCAGATCATTCCGGTTCCGGCGTTGTATTCGTTGCGCGTATACACTCGACCTGAGAAAATGTAACGGCTGCACGTGCGATGGCGTTCCTCGCACTCGTAGGTTGCGACGATCTTCGCCAGCGCGCGATGCAAGTCGTCGGTGAAGACGGTGCCGTCGCGCGTCGAGCGCCAATAGACCGACGCGAGCACGACCGGCCACGCCAGCGAGTCCACTTCCCACTTCCGTTCCCAGGTGCTGTAATCGGCTTGGAGCGCGTTCGCGTAGGGATCGGTGATGACGTTGCGCGCGTTGCGCTCGATCACGCCCGCGAACCGCGCGCGCAGGACGGGATACAAGTGCTGGAATCGGATGTACGGAATCGTCTGCGCGGACGAGTCGCGCAGCCACATCGCGGGGATATCGCCGGATTGCACGTACGTGGTGGCGTCGTCTTCGAGAAAGAAGTCGTGGAAGAGCGTGTGAAAGAGCGAGTCGGCCTGGATGTCGCGCGCGCGCTTGCCGGTGAGCGGTACGACGAGCGTCTGCGCCGCAGCGGGCGCGACGTACGTCGTCACCAGGGCAAAAACGAGCGCGAAGCTCGCGCAACGCGCAGACGATGCCACGATGAGAACGCGGCCTTCAACGTTCTGAAGGTCCGCTCTTGCCGCGAGCCGCAAGAAGCGGGGTGGATCTTTTGCGCGAGTTCCAACACGGCAATCCCCGCGCGCTCGCTCGCGCGATCTCGCGCGCCGAATCCGGACGCGGCGGCGAGCTCGTACGCGCGCTCTACGCGCAGACCGGCCGCGCGACGACCGTCGGCTTGACGGGTCCGCCCGGCGTCGGAAAGTCCACGCTCTCCTCGGGACTCGTGCGTAAGGCTCGCGAGCGCGGAAAACGCGTCGGCGTCGTCTCCGTCGATCCAAGCTCGCCGTTCTCGCACGGCGCGCTGCTCGGCGATCGCATCCGGCTCGCCGAGCATTTCACCGACGACGCGGTCTTCATCCGCTCGATGGCGAGCCGAGGCCATCTCGGCGGTCTTGCCGGTGCGACCGCCGACGCAGTGCTGCTGATGGATGCGTTCGGTTTCGATCTCGTGCTGATCGAAACGGTCGGCGTCGGCCAGAGCGAGGTTGCGATCGCCGAGCTCGCGCAAACGACGATCGTGGCGCTGCAGCCGGGCAGCGGCGACTCGATCCAGGTCCTCAAAGCCGGCATCATGGAGATCGCCGACATCTTTGTCGTGAACAAGGCCGATCACCCGATGGCCGATCAGCTCCGGCGCGAGATACGGTCGATGATGGAGATGCAGCACTGGACCGGCTGGGTGCCCGAGCTGGTGGTAACCCAAGCGGTCGAAGGAAAGGGAATCGACGAACTGGTTGCCGCGATCGAGCGCCACGGCGCGTACTTGAACGAAACCGGCGAGATCGACCGTCGGCGGCGCGATGCGTTCACGCATCAGGTTCGCCAACTCGCGCTCGGGCGGATCGCATCGCGCCTCGACCGCGCGCTGCAGACGCCCGCCGCGGACGACCTCGATCCGTACGAAGCGGCGGAACGCGCGCTCTGCGACCTCGGTCTCACCTAACGAAGTTTGGGGAGTTTCGGCGCCGCGCGTCGAAACGTTCGGCCGCTATGGCCACATCGACAGGCTCAGGACAAGTGAAGGACCGACCGGCGACGGTCGAGCGGCCGGCCGCGGGCTGGGCGCGCAAAGGACCGGGTTCGGGTGCGGTCGACCGCACGATTTCTGACGTCCCGCTCAAGACGCTCTACGGCCCCCAGGACGCTGCCGGCCTCGACCTTCCGCAGCCGGGCGAGTATCCGTACACGCGGGGCATCCATCCCAACGGCTATCGCGACCGGTTGTGGACGATGCGTCAGTTCGCGGGCTTCGGCAACGCGGCGCAGACCAACCAGCGATATCACTTCCTGCTCGAGCAAGGCCAGCACGGGCTCTCGGTCGCCTTCGATATGCCGACGCTGATGGGCTACGACTCCGACGCGCCGCAGGCGCGCGGCGAAGTCGGAAAGTGCGGCGTCGCGATCGACTCGCTCGCCGATATGGAACTGCTCTTCGACGGCATCGACATGGGCGAGATCACGACCTCGATGACGATCAACGGCCCGGCGTGCATCGCGCTCGCGCAATACGTCGCCGCCGCCGAGAAGAAGGGCATCCCCCGCGCCAAGCTCGGCGGAACGATTCAGGCCGACATCCTCAAAGAGTACATCGCGCAAAAGGAGTGGATCTTCCCGCCGCGTCCGCACATGCGCATCATCGTCGACATGATAAAATTCTGCACCCGCGAGATGCCGAAGTGGAACACGATCTCCATCTCCGGCTATCACATTCGCGAGGCCGGGTCGACGGCGGCCCAGGAGCTGGCTTTCACGCTCGCCGACGGCTTCGCGTACGTCGAAGCGTGCATGGCGGCCGGGATGGACGTCGACGAGTTCGCGCCGCGGCTCTCGTTCTTCTTTAACTCGCACATCGACTTCTTCGAGGAGATCGCGAAGTTCCGCGCCGCCCGCCGGATCTACGCGCGTCGCATGCGCGAGAAGTACGGCGCGCACAATCCGCGCTCGTGGCAGCTACGGTTCCACACGCAGACGGCCGGCTGCAGCGCGACCGCGCAGCAGCCCGAGAACAACATCGTGCGCGTCGCCTACGAAGCGATGGCGGCGGTGCTCGGCGGAACGCAATCGCTGCACACCAACTCGATGGACGAAGTCTTGGCGCTGCCGTCGGAAAAATCGGTCGAGATCGCGCTGCGCACGCAGCAAGTGCTGGCGTACGAAACGAACGTGACCAACGTCGTCGATCCGCTCGGCGGCTCGTATTTCGTCGAAGCGCTTACCGACGAGATGGAGCGCCAAGCCGAGTCGTACTTCGCGCAGATTGCCGAGTACGGCGGCGTGATCGAAGCGATCGAAGCCGGGTTCTTCCAGCGCGAGATCGCCGACGCGAGCTACCGCTATCAGCGCTCGATCGAAACGCGCGACCGGATCATCGTGGGCGTGAACGCGTTCTCGCGCGATGAGGAGCAAGAGGCGATGGAGTTGCTCAAGATCACCGAGGCGACCGAACGCACGCAGGCCCGGGCCGTGCAGGACGTCCGCGAGCGCCGCGACTCCGATGCCGTCGCGCTCGCGCTGGAGCGATTGCAAGCGGCCTGCGGTGACCCCGACGACAACCTCATGCCGCACCTGATCGACTGCGCGAACGCCTATTGCACGGAAGGCGAGATCGTGGAAGCGATGGCCGCGGTCTACGGCCGCTACACGGAGCGCGCCGTCCTCTGATGCGGCACCGTCACGGCATGCGCTGCCGGAGCGACATCGAGCTCTACCGAATACGCCGCACGCTCACGCGCGTCGTGCGCAACCTCGAAGAGGCGCTGCTGCTCAGCCGGAGCCGCGCCGGATTGGGATTCGAACATGGCCGACCGACCGCTGCGCATCGTCATCGCTAAGGCGGGCCTCGACGGCCACGACCGCGGCGCCAAAGTCATTGCTCGCGCGCTGCGCGACGCGGGAATGGAAGTCATCTACACGGGGCTCTTCCAAAGCCCCGAGCAGATCGTGCAGACCGCGATCCAGGAGGACGCCGACGGCATCGGCCTCTCGATTCTCTCGGGCGCGCACATGACGCTCTTTCCGCTGGTCGTCGAGCAGTTAAAGGCTCGCGATGCGTCCGATATCGTCTTTTTCGGCGGCGGAACGATTCCGGCCGAAGATGCCAAGCGGCTCAAGGAGCTTGGCGTGCGCGAGATCTTTACGCCGGGAGCGCCGCTGCAAGAGATCATCGATTTCGTCGAACGCGAGTGCGGTAAGCGACGAGCGCTGGTAGGCTGATGCCTGCCGTCCGCACGCGCGTCGCGCCGTCGCCGACCGGCGACCCGCACGTAGGGACGGCGTACGTCGCGCTGGTCAACTACTGTTTCGCGCGCCGGCACGGCGGCGAGTTCGTCTTGCGCATCGAGGATACCGATCGCGCGCGCAGCACCGCCGAGAGCGAGCGCACGATCCTGGAAACGCTGCGCTGGTGCGGGCTCGATTGGGATGAGGGACCGGACGTCGGCGGTCCGCACGGCCCGTATCGTCAAAGCGAGCGCTCCGCGATCTATCGCGAGTATGCCGACAAGCTGCTCGCGTCGGGTCACGCCTTTAAGTGTTTCTGTACGCCGCAGCGGTTGGAGGAGATGCGCGTCGCTCAGCGCGCGGCCAACAAGCCCTCGCGATACGACGGCCTCTGCCGCACCTATTCGGCGGAAGAGGTCGCGCGCCGCGAAGCCGCGGGGGAGCCGTACGTCGTGCGCATGGTCGTTCCTAACGAGGGAACGTGCGTCGTCGCGGATCTTCGCCGCGGGCCGATCGAGTTCGAGTACACCAGCGTCGACATGCAGGTGCTCGTGAAATCGGATGGGATGCCGACCTACCACCTCGCCAACGTCGTCGACGACCACCTGATGGAGATCACGCACGTTTTTCGTGGTGAAGAGTGGGTATCGAGCGCGCCCAAGCATCTGTTGCTCTACTCGTACTTCGGCTGGGAGCCGCCGAAGCTGATGCACTTGCCGCTGCTGCGCAATCCCGATAAGAGTAAGCTGAGCAAGCGAAAGAATCCGACCGGCATCCTCTTTTATCGCGCGATGGGGTATCTACCCGAAGCGCTGATCAACTTTCTGGCGCTGCTCGCCAACGCGCCGCGCGAGGGAGAAGACGAAATGTTCGATCTCCCGGCGATCGTTCGGCGGTTTGACGTCGAGCACGTTCCCATCGGCGGTCCGGTCTTCGACGTCGCAAAGCTCGATTGGCTCAACGCGCGCTATATTCGCGAACGCCTCGATCCCGCGTCGTTGATCGAGCGGGTTGGGGCCTGGGCGGCGTCGCCCGAGCGTCTCGCCCGCATCGCCCAGCTCGCGGGGCCGCGCATCGAACGCCTCAGCGACCTCGGGCCGCTGCTCGCCTTTCTCTTCTCCGGACGGCTCGCGCTGCGCCCCGAGGATCTGCGAAGCAAGAAGCTCGACGCGCAGGAGACGCGCACCGCGCTCTCGCTCGCGCTCGCCGCGCTCGACGAGCTCTCCGCGTGGAACGTGGCGTCGATCGAGCCGGCGATGACGGCCGTCGCGGAGCGGCTCGGAAAGAAGATGCGCGACGTCGCTCGCCCGTTCTACGTTGCGATTACCGGAAGTCCGACCTCGATTCCACTCTACGATTCGATGGAGTTGCTCGGCCGCGACATCGTGCGCGAGCGGCTGCGCGGCGCGCTCGCCACGCTCGAGCGCGAGGGAGCGACGGCGTGATTCGCGCGATCGTGCTGGCGGCAGGCAAGGGAACCCGCATGAAGAGTGACCGCTCCAAAGTGCTGCACGAAATCTGCGGGCGGCCGATGCTCTGGTACGTGCTGCGCGCGCTGCGCGGCGTGAGCGTGGACGACGTCGTCGTGGTCGCCAACGTCGAGGTCGAACCGCACGCCGAGGCGCTCGGCGTCGCCGCGGTGGTCCAGCGCGAGCAGCTCGGGACGGGCCACGCCGCGAAGGTCGCGCTCGAGCGGCTCGAGCCGCGCGACGGCGGACGCGTGCTCGTGGTGTGCGGCGACATGCCGCTCGTAACCGCGTCCGTTCTGAAATCGACGCTCGACGCGCTCGGCGACGGCAGTGGCGAATGCTGCGCGATGGCGCTGGTGACGGTGAAGATGCCGCCGCCCTGCGATTTCGGCCGGATCGTGCGCCGCGGCGAGACCGTCGAGCGGATCGTCGAAGTGCGCGACGCAACGCCCGCGGAACTCGCGATCGACGAGATGAACGCCGGCATCTACGCATTCGACGAAGCGGCCCTGCGCGAGGCCGTCGCGCGGCTGCGACCCGAAAACGCGCAGTCCGAATACTATCTTACCGATGCGGTCGGCTACTTCACCGCGACGAAGCGGCCAGTACGGCCCGTGCTCGCGCCGCACCATCGCGAAGTGCTGGGCATCAACGATCGCGTCGAGTTAGCGCAGGCGCGCAAGGAGATGAACGCTCGCATCTGCACGCGGCACATGCGCGACGGCGTCACGATCGTCGATCCGGAAACGACGTACCTCGAGCCCGAGCTCGAGATCGGGCGCGACACCGTCATCTATCCCAACACCAGCATCTCGCGGCTCTCGACCGTCGGCGCGCACTGCGCGATCGGTCCGAACACCCGCCTCTCGCACGTCGCGCTCGGCGATCGCGTGACCGTGCGCGAGAGCGTCGTGATCGACTCGACGGCCGGTGACGATTGCTCGATCGGTCCGTACGCGCACCTGCGCGGCGAGACGCGCCTCGCCGAACGCGCGCACGTCGGCAACTTCGTGGAGATCAAGAAGTCGGAGCTCGCCGCGCACGTGAAGGTGAGTCATCTCTCCTACCTCGGCGACGCTACGGTCGGCGAGGAGACCAACGTTGGCGCCGGGACGATTACCTGCAACTACGACGGCGTCAAAAAGAACGAGACCGTCATCGGCCGGAACGTTTCGATCGGCTCCAACACCTCGCTCGTCGCGCCGGTGACGCTCGGCGACGATTCGCTGACCGGCGCGGGGTCGGTCGTGACCAAAGACGTCGCGCCCGGCGAGCGCGTTGCCGGAAATCCGGCCCGCCCGCTTCCGCCGAAGCCCTGAACACCTACTTGGTCACAGTGCTTGACCAAGTCTAGTCAAACACCTATGCTGACGCTATGAGACGCGCGAGCGTCGGCGAGGCGAAAGCGCACTTTTCGGCGCTCATCAAGCGTGCGGAGGCGGGCGAAGAGGTGCTCGTCACCCGCAGCGGCACGCCGGTTGCACGGATCGTGCCGGCTCGTTCCGAGAAAGAACGCTCTTTTGCCGACGATACGGGCTTAGGCTTCGTCGCCGACGATTTCAACGATCCGCTTCCTCCCGACGTGCTGGAACGGTTCTACGGGTGAAGTTGCTGCTCGATACGCAGGTTTTTCTCTGGATGTTTCTGGATCAAAGGAAGATTGGTCCGAAGCTCTGGGCAATGCTGCGAAACTGCGAAAACGAACTCTACCTCTCGGCGGCGAGCGCTTGGGAGATTGCCATCAAAGTTCGAATCGGAAAAATGAAGCTGCCGAGCAGCCCGGCGCTCTACGTACCCCGGCGGGCGAGGGAGTCGAACATCCTCGCGTTGCCGATCACCGAGGAGCACGCGCTCGCGGTTGCGGATCTTCCAGCGGAGCATACCGATCCATTCGATCGGATTCTCGTCGCGCAGGCGCAGCTGGAAAGTCTCACGGTGGTCACCAGCGACCCTTCGTTCGAACGGTACGATGTCAAATGCGTCAGGGCGTAAGCGCGGCGATCCTTGCCGTGATCCTGACGGCGCTCGGGATGACGGTCGCCGCGGCCGTCGAGCGCCCGAGTGCCCTGGATTTGCGCGTGGACTCGATCTCGCGCAGCGCGCTGCTGCACGAGCCGGCCGCAAAGCTCGTGGATCCCGACCGTCAGGCCGCTGCGGCGCGGCGCGCGCACTGGACCGTTTTCGGATTCGTCTTAACGCAGCTCGTCGAAGCCGTGGCGCTCCTCTACCTCTGGAGCTCCGGGGGCGCGGCGGCGCTCCGAGATTGGCTGCGTCGGCGCCTGCCCAACGAGTGGGCCGTGCGGTTTTGCTTCGGAGCCGCGCTCGCGCTGGTGGCGCGCATCGCGTCATTTCTTCCTTCGTTCTATCTCTACCGCGTCGACCGCACGCTCGACCTCACGTTCGAGCTGACGCGCTGGTGGGCGTTCTACTGGGTCTTTCATACGATCGTGGCGATGGCGATAGCCGGCTTCATCGTCGCGGTGGTACTGTGGCTTGCCTCGATCACGCATCAATGGTACGTCTACGCGATCGCCGGCATTCTCGCCGTGACGGTTATTTGGTCGGACTTGAACCCGTTGCGGCTTCCGACGTTCTTCGGCAGTACGCCGTCCGAACTGCGGTACGCGGCCGCGTTCGCGCAGGCGGTGCAGCACGATCAACTCTCGATCGCGCTCATCGAAGGCGGCATCATCATCGTCTTTGCGGCGATTGCGGTCGTGATCGCCGATCGCATTCGATTCCGGCGCGACGACGATCCGCTCTCGCGGATGGCGATCGTCGGGGCGCTGCTCGCGCTCGTCTACTTCGGCGCGGTGCCGGTGCGCAACGCGGTTGCGCGATCGTACGATCTCGGCGACGACGCGTATGCGATCGCGTTCACCGACGATCCCGCCGGAGCCGTGCGGGCCCTCGTGCGGCTCGCCGATCAGCGCATGGAAGAAGTCTGTCCGGAGCAGAGCGCGCTGCTCTTTCTCTACACGTCACCCGGAACCGGCGAGCGCGTCGCCGCGATCAATCAAGTTCCCAGCGGCTGCCGATAGAGCGTTCTCCTTCGAAATGCCGACGGGTTCGCCGTCGGACCGATAGCCGGAAGATGAGACTCATTGATTGCTCACCCTCTCCCACGTGTTGACGAACTGCATCGCGGCTTCGGTCCCTTCGTCGAGCCAGCGCTGCACGCCGTCGGCCGCGGCGGCGACGATCGCCGGCAGCGCGCGGCGCTCGTCGTCGTTGAAGGCGCCCAGCACGTGATCGACGCCATCGAACTCGGGCCGTCCGAGGCCGACGCGAATGCGCGGGAATCCCTCGCCGACCGTCGCGATGATCGAGCGCAAGCCGTTGTGGCCGCCGTGTCCGCCGAACGGCCGCATGCGGATCTTTCCAAACGGGAGATCCATGTCGTCGCTAATGACGAGCACGTTATCGGGCGCCGTGCGATACCACGACGAGATCAACCGGACCGGCGTGCCGGAAAGGTTCATGAACGTTGTCGGCTTGACGAAAACGACGTTGCGCGTCGCATCGGACGCCTGGAGCGCCCCGTCTTTCTTTTTCCACGCCGAAACGCCGAAGCGGCGCGCGACCTCGTCCACGACGATGAAGCCGACGTTGTGACGCGTCGAAGCGTACTCCGCTCCCGGGTTGCCTAAACCGACCACGAGTCGCCGGCTCGGCCGGTCGGCCAGTTACTTTTCCTCGGTGCCGGCGGGTTCCGGGGCGCCGATGACTTCGGGCTCGGCCGCGGTCTCGGGCGCTGCGGCTTCCTCGAGGTCGCGCGCGGTGCGCGAGGGCTCGATCGAAACCACGACGGTCTCCGGCGCGCTAACGAGACGGAAGCCCGGCGGCAGTTTGACCTCGCCGGCCGAGATGTGCTCGTGAATCCCGAGCGGCGTCACGTCGACTTCGAGGTGCTCCGGAATTTGATTGGCCGGGCCGGATACTTCGAGCTCGTGCGTGATCACATCCATCACGGCGCCGGAGTTGCGGACGCCGTCGGCGATGCCCACCGTGACGATCGCGAGACGCGTTTCGATCGTTTCGTCGGCCGAGACCCGCTGCAAATCCGCGTGCACGATGCGGCGGGAGACGGGATCGCGCTGGATTTCGCGCACTAGCGCGGTCTGACGTTTTTGGTCGCCGGTCAGCGTGACGATCGCGTTGCGACCGGCGCGATGGATCACGTCCGCGAACGCATGGGCGTCGATGGCGACGTGCTCCGATGCCACGCCGTGTCCGAAGAGCACGGCGGGGAGCTTGCCGGCAGCCCGGAGCGCCTGGGCGCCGGTGGTGCCAAGCTTGGTACGATGCTCGAAGACGAGCGTAAACTCTTTATTAGCCACGGCTACCTTTATAAACGAAGGGGCTAAACGGCCGCAACCGCTTCGGCGGGTGCGCTCAGAAATGGCTCGGGAGGTTCCTCCCCGGTGAAGAGCTCGGAGACCGAGCGGTTGGTCGTAATGCGGTTGATCGCGTCGGCGAACGTCTGCGCGATCGAAAGCTGGACGAACTTGGGGTGCTTCGCCCCGTTTGCAAACGGAATAGTGTTGGTGAAGATCACCCGCTCGATCTCCGATTGCTCGAGCACGTCGATCGCTTCGCCAGCAAAAATGCCGTGGGAAGCGACGGTATACACGGCTGTCGCGCCGCGGGCTTTGATCGCTTCGGCTGCCTTCGCGAGCGTACCGCCGGTTGAGATCATGTCGTCTGCAATCACCGCGACCTTTCCGGCGACATCGCCGACGATGTCGGTGACTTCGGCCACGTCGGGTTCCGGACGGCGTTTGAAGACGATGGCGAGCGAACTATTGAGCCGCTTCGCGAAAAGCTCGGCGCGATGCACGCCGCCGGCATCCGGCGACACGACGACGATCTTATCGTCGCGCAAACCTTCCTTCCAGAGATAGTTGCAGAGCACCGGCATCGCCATCAGATTGTCGACCGGCATATCGAAGAAGCCTTGGATCTGCGCCGCGTGCAAGTCCATCGTCACGATGCGCCGCGTACCGGCAACTTTGAGGACGTTGGCGATCACCTTAGCGGAGATTGGCTCGCGGCCTTTGGTCTTCTTGTCTTGTTTGGCGTAGCCGTAGTAAGGGATCACGGCGGTGATTCGCGCCGCCGACGCGCGCCGCAGCGCGTCGATCATGAGCAGCAGCTCCATCACGGCATCGTTGACGCCTTTGCCGTTGGGCGCTCGGCAGATCGATTGGACGACGAAGACCTCCGAGCCGCGAACGTTCTCGCCGATCTCGACCCGCGTCTCCTCGTTGCGGAACTCGGAAACGAGCGCCTTGCCGACGTGCAGCCGCAGGCGCTTGGCGATCTCTTCCGCAAGCTGCGGATTCGAGTTCCCGCAGAAGATGAGCGGGTTCTGGCTCATGCCCCGCTCGTTCGCTGGCTGAATCGGTCCGCCCTCGGAGGCGGTTGAAGGAGGGCATGGCTCAACAGTTCTCGCTCGTCGCTCCGTTTGCGCTCGCCGGCGACCAGCCCAAGGCGACCGACGCGCTCGCCCGCGGCGTGCGCCGGGGCGACCGGGCCCAGACGCTCCTCGGCGTTACCGGGAGCGGCAAAACCATGGCGATGGCGCGCGCCATCGAGATGGTCCGCAAGCCGACGCTCGTGCTCTGCCACAACAAGACCCTCGCCGCCCAGCTCTGCGCCGAGTTTCGCGAGTTCTTCCCAAACAATGCCGTCGAGTATTTCGTCTCGTACTTCGATTACTACCAGCCCGAGGCGTACGTTCCGTCTACCGATACCTACATCGAGAAGGACAGCTCGATCAACGAAGAGATCGAACGCCTGCGGCACTCGGCCACGCAGTCGCTGCTCACGCGCCCCGACACGCTGATCGTCGCCTCGGTCTCCTGCATCTTCGGCTTGGGATCGCCCTCCGATTATATGGAGATGTCGGCGCGCGTCCGGGTCGGCGAAATGCTCGAACGCGACGTGCTGCTGCGCAAGCTCGTCGATATGCAGTACCGCCGCAACGATCTCAACTTGGTTCGCGGAACGTTCCGCGTGCGCGGCGACACGCTCGAGTTCGTCGGCGTCGAGGAAGAGCTCGTCCATCGTATCGAGTTCTTCGGCGACGAGATCGAAGCGATCAACGTGGTCAACATGCTCACCGGCGAGTATCTCCAGCAAAAGAGCGAGCTGACGATCTTCCCCGCAAAGCACTTCATCACGCCCGACGAAAAGCTGCGGCGCGCGGTCGTGTCGATCGAGGCCGAGCTCGAGGAGCGGCTCGCGTATTTTCGGCGGAACGGCAAGCTGCTCGAAGCGCAGCGGCTCGAAATGCGGACGCGCTACGATCTCGACATGCTGCGCGAAGTCGGCTACTGCAATGGGATCGAGAACTACTCGCGCCACCTCACGGGCCGCGAACCCGGCTCGACGCCGTGGTGCCTCATCGACTTCTTCCCGAAGGACTGGCTGCTCTTCGTCGACGAGTCGCACGTCACGCTCCCCCAGGTGCGCGGCATGTACGCAGGCGACCGCTCGCGCAAGGAGGTCCTCGTCGAACACGGCTTCCGGCTGCCGAGCGCGCTCGACAACCGTCCGCTCACGTACAAAGAGTTCGACGAGCACATCAATCAAGTCGTCTACGTCTCGGCGACGCCGGGCTCGTACGAAACGCAGCACAGCGCACAGGTCGTCGAGATGATCATCCGTCCGACGGGGCTCGTGGATCCCGAAGTCGTGGTGCGTCCGACGCGCAACCAAGTCGACGATCTCATGGAGGAGATCGCCCAGCGTTCCGCGCGCAAGGAGCGCGTGCTGGTCACGACGCTCACTAAGAAGATGGCCGAAGACCTGACCGATTTCTTGCTGGAAAACGGATTGCGCGTGCGCTACCTGCATAGCGAGATCGATACGCTCGAGCGCATCGCGATCTTACGGGATCTGCGCGCCGGCGTCTTCGACGTGCTGGTCGGCATCAATTTACTGCGCGAAGGGCTCGATCTGCCCGAGGTCTCGCTCGTCGGCATCCTCGATGCCGATAAAGAGGGCTATCTGCGCAGCGGCACCTCGCTCATTCAAACGATCGGACGCGCCTCGCGCAACGTCGAGGGCAAGGTGATCATGTACGCCGACGTCGTGACCGAATCGATGGCTCGCGCGATCGGCGAGACGCTCCGCCGGCGAGAGATGCAGGTCGCGTACAATCGGGAGCACGGCATCGAGCCGAAGTCGGTGCGCAAGGAGATCCACGACATCCTCAGCATGGTCGGCGCGACCGAGGAAAACACTGCAATGCTCCGGCTCGAGCGGCTCCCCCGCGACGTCGCAACGAAGATGGTCCGCGACCTCGAGCGCAAGATGCGGGACGCCGCGGCCGGGCTGGAGTTTGAAAAGGCGGCGGCCCTGCGCGACGAGATCATCCAGCTGCGCCGTCAAATCGGCGGCAACGAGTCGCTGCTCTTCGGGGGCAAGGCGCCCAAGATCTTCGACAAAGCCCTGGCCGAATTGGAATTCTCAGCAGAGGGCGCAAAAGCGAGTACCTAAAACTCCCAACCCGTGGGAGCTTTATCGGCGGTCGGCGGTTTGACGCGCACGGTCACGAGCGTTCCGGATCTCGTCGCGGAGCTGTTGATCGTCGCCGCGGTGATGGCGGGCTGCGTGGGGGTGCATGCGTTCCTTCAGCGGCATTTTCGCAGCGATCTGCTGCGGCGTCATAACGACGTCGCCGGCTTTCTCTTCTCGGCGGTCGGCGTTCTGTATGCCGTGGTCCTGGGATTCGTCGTCGTGGTCGTCTGGCAAAAGTACGACGGCGCGGTCGCGAACGTCGAGACCGAGGTGGACGCAGTCGGGGATCTCTACCATGTGGTGGACGCATATCCCCCGACGCTGCGCCGCGAGATTCGCATGGGGCTCGTCGGCTACGTGACGACCGTCGTTCGCGTCGAGTGGCCCGCGATGGCTCGCGATCGAACCGTGCCCGAAGACGGCGCGACCGAGCTCAACAAAGTATCGTACGCGATCGATACGTTCGCGCCGTCGAGCTTCAAGGAGTTTGCCGCACAGCAAGCGGCGATGGCAAACGAGCAACGGCTCCTCGATGCTCGTCGCGCGCGGCTGATCGAGGCCGTTCCGGCGGTTCCGGCGGTGCTCTGGTTCGCCCTGGTCGCCGGCGCGGCCGGCATGGTGGCGTTCTGTTACTTCTTCGGCGTCGAGAATCGCCCGATGCAGCTCATGATGACGGCCATCCTGGTCGGACTGATCGGCATTCTCTTCGTCGTCATCGCGGAGTTCTCGACACCGTTTTCGGGCTCGGTGCGGGTCTCCGCCGACGGGTGGTTCTACCTAGCGCAGCGCTTGCCGGAAATACAATAGGCCGGCGCTCGCGAATGAGGATCCCATGATGCGTTTATCCACCGTCCTCACCACCGCCGCGATCTTCGCGGGCGCCACGCTCGCCGCCGCGGCACAGCAGGCGCCGCCGCCCGAGGGCGCGCCGCAAGCCGGCAACCCCTACGCGCAGACCTACTCGGCGTCGACGACGCCGGCGCCGAGTCCGGCGATGCTCGCCCAGGCGAAGCTCATCTTCGCCGAACTGCAATCGGGCAAGATCGACCCCTCGCAGCTCGCATCCGGGCCGAACGCCAACTTCACCGACGCCACGATCGCGAACGCGCAGAAGATGGTCGGCTCGCTGGGCAGGCCGGTCAGCTTCGTGCAGCAGCAAGCCGGCTCGCAGGGCGGCGTCGCATACGCAATCTACGCCGTCACCTTTAAGAACGGTCAAACGGTCGACTTTCTCTACGCGGTCGATCAGAACGGGAAGATTGCCGGCCTGAGCCTCGGCTCGCCAAAGTAGCCGTGCCCGTGCGGCGGCTCGAGATCGTCCTCTTCGATTTGGACGACACGCTGCACGACGACACGTACGCGTATCACAACGCGGCTGAGGAGGTGGCCCGCGAGATCGCCGCCGAGCACGGGATCGACGCGCTCGCGCTCAAGGCGGCGTACATCGCCGAGGCCGAGGGCTTCTGGCATCGCCTCTCGCCCGCCGATCTCAACGTGAAACTCGCGAGCATTCGCGCGAGCATGTGGCAGACGGCGCTCGACCGCGTCGGTGCGGGGGGCGATCCCGATCTCGCCCAGCGCAGCGCCGAGCGTTACAATGCGTATCGCGTCAAATACTTCACGCTCTTTCCCGGCGCCGTCGACGTGCTGCGCGCGCTGCGCGAGCGGGGCATGCGGCTGGGCATCGTCACCAACGGGCTCTCGGAGACGCACCGCGAGAAGATCGCGCTCCTGCAGATCAGCGAATACTTCGACGCGATCTTCCTCTCCGACGAGGTCGGCATGGTGAAGCCGGACCCGCTGCTCTTTTCGCATGCCTGCCGGACGCTCGGCGGCGCGCCGTCACACGCGGCGATGGTCGGCGACCGCTACGATCGCGACATCCGCGGAGCGCTCGAGGCCGGGCTCTTCACGATCTGGCTCAACGTCCGCGATGAGGAGCTTCCGGCCGGCGTCCCGCCGCCCGATGCGACCTGCGGCACGATCGCCGAGGCGGGCCGCATACTTCTCGAGCCGGCGAGTGTTTCCTAAACATGTCCCTCGACTCGATCGTCATCAAGGGCGCGCGCGAGCATAATCTCAAGAACGTCGATCTCGTTCTTCCGCGCAACCGGCTGATCGTGATAACCGGACTCTCGGGCTCCGGCAAATCGTCGCTTGCGTTCGATACGATCTACGCGGAGGGCCAACGCCGCTACGTCGAGTCGCTCTCGTCCTACGCGCGCCAGTTCCTCGGTCAAATGGAGAAGCCCGACGTCGACTACATCGAGGGGCTCTCGCCGGCGATCTCGATCGATCAAAAATCCACATCGCGCAACCCGCGGTCGACCGTCGGCACCGTGACCGAGATCTACGATTACCTGCGGCTGCTGTACGCGCGCGTCGGCACGCCGCACTGCTACAGCTGCGGCCGCGCGATCAGTACGCAATCCTCGGAGCAAATCGTCGACGCGATCGCCGAACTGCCCGAGGGCACGCGCATCGTGCTGCTCGCGCCGCTCGTGCGCGGGCGCAAGGGCGAGTACGCCAAGCTCTTTGAGGAGATCGCGAAAGAGGGCTTCACGCGCGTGCGCGTGGACGGCGAGACGAAAGAGCTTCGAGAGAAGATCGTTCTCGACAAGAAACGCAAGCATACGATCGAGGTGGTCGTCGACCGTCTCGCGATCAAGCCCGAGATTCGCAGCCGTCTCGCCGACTCGGTCGAGACGACGCTGCGGCTCTCCACCGGCATCGTGACCGTGCTGGTGCAGAGCGAGCGCGGCGAGCCCAAGGAGCTCACCTTCAGCGAGGCGTTCGCGTGCGTCTACTGCGGACTCTCGTTCGAAGAACTCGCGCCGCGGCTATTTTCGTTCAACTCGCCGTACGGAGCGTGCCCCGCCTGCAGCGGTCTCGGCGAGAAGATCGAGATCGATCCGTGGAAAGTGATTCCCGATCGCTCGAAATCCATCGCCGACGGCGCGGTCGTTCCGTGGAGCCGTAATCTCGGGAGCGGCCGCTATCCGTCGATGAATCCGTACTACATGCAGCAGCTCGAGCGGATGCTGCGGCGCTATCGAGCGAAGACCACGACGCCGGTCGAGAAGCTCTCCGACGAAGTGCTCGATCTGATTCTCTACGGCACCGATCGCGAGCAGACGTTCGAATACACGTCGCGCGGCGGCAAGACGTGGGAGTACCGCGCGTCGTTCGAAGGCGTCGTCAACAATCTGCAGCGACGCTACTCCGAAACCTCGAGCGAGTACGTCAAAGAAGAGATCGAAAAGTTCATGTCGGCGTCGGTCTGTCCGGCGTGCAAAGGCGCTCGGCTCAAGCCCGAGGCGCTCGCCGTGACGGTCGGCGAACGAAGCATCGCCGAGCTCACGAGCATGTCGATCGAGCAGCTCGAGCTCTTCTTCCGGAACGTCACGCTGACGCCGCGCCAAGAGCAGATCGCGCACCAGATCGTCAAGGAAATTCGCGCGCGTCTCGGATTCCTCACCAACGTCGGCTTGAACTATCTCACGCTCGCGCGTTCGGCGACGACGCTCGCCGGCGGGGAGTCGCAGCGCATTCGGCTCGCGACCCAAATCGGCAGCGCGCTCGTCGGCGTCCTCTACATTTTGGACGAGCCGTCGATCGGATTGCATCAGCGCGACAACGATCGTTTGCTCGCGACGCTCAAGACGCTGCGCGATCTCGGCAACACGCTGATCGTCATCGAGCACGACGAGGACACGATGCGCACGGCCGACGTCGTGGTGGATATAGGCCCCGGCGCAGGCGCCGAGGGCGGGGAAATTCTCACCTCCGGCACGCTCGACGACGTGATGGCCAACCCGACCTCGGAGACCGGCGCCTATCTCTCGGGACGCAAGTTCATTCCGATTCCGCGGCGGCGGCGCGATCCGCGCGGCTGGATCGAGATCCGCAACGCCAAGGCGAACAATCTGCGCGGCATCGACGTCAAGGTTCCGATCGGCGTCTTTGCCGCGGTCACCGGCGTGAGCGGCAGCGGCAAGTCGACGCTCGTGAACGAGGTGCTCGTCCGCGCGCTCAACCAGCATCTGCATAAACAGCCGCCGGGCGGCACCTACGGTACGGTCAAAGGCGCCGGCCAGCTCGATAAGCTCGTCGTCATCGACCAATCGCCGATCGGCAGAACGCCGCGCAGCAACCCGGCGACCTACACGGGCACCTTCGATCATATCCGCGAGCTCTTCTCGCTCGTGCCGGAGGCGCGCATGCGCGGCTACACGCCGGGGCGTTTTTCGTTCAACGTCAAGGGCGGGCGCTGTGAGGCGTGCCAGGGCGACGGCATCATCAAGATCGAGATGCACTTTCTGCCCGACGTCTACGTGCCGTGCGAGGTCTGCAAAGGCAAGCGGTACAACGCGCAGACGCTGGAAATCAAGTACAAGGGCAAGACGATATCCGACGTACTCGAGATGCGGGTGGACGAAGCCAACGAGTTCTTCAGCGCGATTCCGCGCATACGCACGAAGCTCAGCACGATTTGCGACGTGGGCCTCGGTTATATCAAAATGGGCCAGCCCGCGACGACGCTCTCGGGCGGCGAGGCGCAGCGCGTGAAGCTCGCGACCGAGCTCTCGCGGCGTTCGACCGGGCGCACGTTCTACGTGCTCGACGAGCCGACGACCGGACTGCACTTTGCCGACATCCACAAACTGCTCGAAGTGCTCGAGCGTCTGGTGAAGCTCGGCAACACCGTGCTCGTGATCGAGCACAACCTCGACGTGATCAAGACTGCCGACTACCTCATCGATCTCGGCCCTGAAGGCGGCGATCGCGGCGGCACCGTCATCGCGACGGGCACGCCCGAAGACGTCGCGCGCAACGAGCGCTCGCATACCGGCGCCTACCTCGTGCCGGTGCTGCGCGACGAACGCGCCGTGGGCCACCATCGTCCCGACGATGCCGAGCTCGAACGGCTCGAGCGCGAGAATCTCTTCGCGCTCCACGATCTGGGCGAAACCGGCCGAGTTCCGATCGAGGCGTAAATGAGGCCCGCCGCCCGCGCGCAATCGCTTCGCGAGCAGATCGACGAGGCGAACTATCGCTACTACGCGCTCGACGATCCCGAGATCACCGACGCCGAGTTCGACGCGCTGCTGCGCGAGTTGATCGCGCTCGAAGCGTCGCATCCCGAGCTGCGTACGCCCGACTCGCCGACCCAGCGCGTGGGCGCCGCGGCGTCGGAGCGCTTCGCGCCGTTCGAGCACGCGCGGCCGATGCTCAGTTTAGCCAACGCGGTGACGGCCGACGAGGTACGTGCGTTCGACGAGCGCGCGCGCAAGGCGGCGGGAGAGGCGGGCGTCGCGTACGTTTGCGAGCTGAAGATCGACGGCCTCGCGATCGCCCTCGATTATCGCGACGGCTCACTCGCGCGCGGCGGCACGCGCGGCGATGGGCGCGTCGGTGAGGAGATCACGGCAAATCTGCGCACCGTCAAGACGATTCCGCTGCGGTTGCGTTCGTCGGCGCGGGTACCGTCGTTGGTGGAAGCTCGCGGCGAAGTCTACCTGCGCAAGAGCGACTTCGAGCGGCTCAACGCGGCCCGCGAACGCGAAGGGCTTGCGGTCTTCGCCAACCCGCGCAACGCGGCGTCGGGCGGCGTCCGTCAACTCGACCCCGCGCTGACCGCGCAACGCCGGCTCTCGTTTTTCGCCTATCAGTTGGTCTCCGACGAGGGCATCGGCACGCAATGGGAGGCGCTGCGGCGGCTCGAAGCGCTCGGCTTTCCCGTCAATCCGAATATCGCGCGCGCCGAATCGCTCGACGAGGTTCTCGCTTTCTGCACGCGGTGGGAAGCGCGCCGCGACGGGCTCGACTACGAGATCGACGGCGTCGTGATCAAGGTAGACGACTTCGCCCTGCAAGAGCGGCTCGGCGTGGTTGCCCGCGACCCGCGCTGGGCAGTGGCGTTTAAGTTTAAGCCGCGCGAGGCGCGTACGAAACTGCGCGATATCGTTGTCAGCGTCGGACGCACCGGCACGCTCAATCCCAATGCAGTCCTCGAACCAGTGCAGATCGGGGGCGTCACGGTGAAGAGCGCCACGCTGCACAACGTCGACTACATCAAGAGCAACGACATCCGCATCGGCGACACCGTGCTGGTCACGCGCGCGGGCGACGTGATTCCGCGCGTCGTCGGGCCGGTGCTCGGCGAACGAACCGGCAAAGAGCGGCGTTTTAAAATGCCGGATCGCTGCCCCGTCTGCGGCGCCGACGTCGACCATCCGGAGGACGAAGCGATGTCGCGCTGCACCAACGCCGCGTGTCCCGCGCAAGTCTACGAACGCGTGCGCCACTTTGCGTCGCGCGGCGCGATGGATATCGAAGGTCTCGGCGACGTGATGGCGCAGCAGCTCACCGAGCTTGCCCTCGTGCGCGACATCGCGGATATCTATCGGCTCGATGCGGATGCGCTCGGGCAGATCCCGCGCACCGGACCGAAGAGCATCGAGAACTTGCTGCGCAACGTCGAGCGCTCGAAGGGGCGCGGCCTCGCGCGGCTGCTCTACGGGCTCGGCATCCGCTTCGTCGGGACCCAGACGGCGCAGATTCTCGCCGGCGATTACGGCGACGTTGACGCGATCGCCGGCGCGACCGAGGAAGAGCTGCAGCGCAGCGAAGGGATCGGCCCCGAGGTCGCTGCCGCGGTCGCGCTCTTTTTCAAGCAGAAGTCGAACCTCGCGATGATCGCGCGCCTGCGCGATGCCGGCGTGGAGATGACGGCTCCGAAGCGCGCGCGCGCGTCCGGCGAGAAGCTCGCGGGGAAAACGTTCGTGCTCACCGGCACGCTGCCGGCGCTCACGCGCGACGAAGCGACCGCGCTCATCGTCGCCGCCGGCGGAAAAGTCACCGGCTCGGTTAGTAAGAAGACCGACTACGTCGTCGCGGGCGACGAGCCGGGCAGCAAGCTCACAAAAGCGCAGTCGCTGGGTGTGGCCGTCATCGACGAGCCCGGCCTGCGCGCCCTCCTGGCATGAACGGCGCCTCGCGGCGCGTCGTTCCCGCCGACGTGCTGACGCCGATCGGCGCGTACGCCGCGCTCGCGCAGCCGCGCGCCTCGTGCCTGCTCGAGAGCGTCGAGAGCGGCGGCCGCATCTCGCGCTATTCGTTCATCGGCCTCGACTACGCCGCGGTCGAAGAGTTCGCCGGCGGTGCCGATCTCTACGAGCGCATTCGCGCGTTCGCGCAATCGCATCGTCCGTCGGGCGCCGACGCAAACTTCGGCGGGGCGCTGCTCGCCTTTGCGTACGACGCGGCGCGGGCCGATGCGCGCCTGAAGCCGCGCGAACCGTCGATTCCCGCGATGCCGGCGGTCTACGCCGCGATTCCGGCCACGTGGCTGGTCTTCGATCACTTTACCGACTCGCTGACGGTCTGGTGCGCCGGCGACGATGTGGCGGAGCGCGAGCGCCGAATCGACGGTTACATCGAACGCCTGCTCGCGGCGCGGCCCGCGCTGCCGAACGCGTTATGCGCGCGCGGCCCGATGCACGAATCGATGGGCCGCGAGCGCTTCCTCTCGCTCGTTGCCGAAGCGAAGCGGCACATTTACGAAGGCGATGTCTATCAGCTGCAGCTCGGCATCCGCTTCAACGCCGAACTCGACGGAAGCGGCTTCGATCTCTATCGCGCGCTGCGCCGCGAAAATCCGTCGCCGTATATGTTCTTCGTCGACACGCCGTTCGGCGAGCTGCTCGGCGCGAGCCCCGAGTTTCTGGTGCGGCTCGAAGGCCGCCGCGCGCGCATCCGTCCGCTTGCCGGCACCCGGTCGCGCGGCCGCGATGACGACGAGGACGCGCGCATCGCCGCCGAACTGCTCGCCAACGAAAAGGAACGCGCCGAGCACGTGATGCTCGTCGATCTCGGGCGCAACGATTTGGGGGCGGTCTGCGAGTACGGCAGCGTCCACGTCGACGAGCTGCTGCAGATCGAACGATACAGCCACGTGATGCACATCGTTTCGAACGTGGTCGGCCGCTTGCGCGGGGGTTGCGATGCGCTCGACCTTTTTCGCGCCGGATTTCCGGCGGGCACCGTTACCGGCACGCCGAAGATGCGCGCGATGCAGCTCATCGACGAGCTCGAGCCCGTGACGCGGGGGTTTTACGCGGGAAGCATCGGCCGCTGGTCGTTCGGGGGCGATTTCGACTCGTGCATCACGCTGCGCAGCGTGCACGTCCGCGACGGCCGGGCGTGGTGGCAGGCATCCGCCGGGATCGTGGCCGACTCGGATCCGGTCGCCGAATACGACGAGGTCTTTCACAAGACGCGCATCGCCCGCGAAGTGCTCGGAATCCGCTGATGCCCTTCGACTCCGTTCCGGACCGGCGCCGCGTGCTTTTCGTCGATAACTTCGACAGCTTTAGTTACAACGTCGTGCACCTGCTGGCGGCGGCCGGCGCGTCCCCCGACGTGCTGCTCAACGACGATCCGCGGCTCCAGCCGTCGCTGCTCGCGCAGTACGACGCGCTCGTCATCGGCCCCGGACCGGGCCGGCCCGAGCACGCGCCGCAGATGATGACGCTGCTGCGCGCCGCGATCGGCGCCGGTACGCCGGTGCTCGGCATCTGTCTAGGGCTGCAGGCGATCGGCGAGGCGTGCGGTGCGTCCGTCACGCACGCGCCGCGCCAAATGCACGGCAAAACGTCGGAGGTCGCGCACGACGGCAGCGGCCTCTTCGCGGGCTTGCCGGCGCCGCTCACCGCGACGCGCTATCATTCGCTCTGCTTGGATCCGGCGACGATCCCGGCGGCGCTGCGTGTGAACGCGCGCAGCGAGGACGGCGTCGTGCAAGGCATCGTGCATCGGGAGCGTCCGGTCTGCGGCGTGCAGTTCCATCCCGAATCGGTGCTCAGCGAGCACGGCCAACGCATGATCGAGAACTTTCTTCATGGCTGAGTGCTCGTCGCTGCTGCGCCGCGTGATGGCCGGCGAGCACCTTTCGCAAAACGAAGCGGCGTCGTTCGTCGGCGAAATCATGGACGGGAACTACACGCCGCCGCAATCGGCGGCGCTGCTCGTGGCGCTCGCCTGCAACGGCGAGAGCGTCGACGAGATCGTCGGCGCGGCGCGCGCGATGCGCGCGCGAAGCCTGCGGGTCGAGCACGGATTGCCGATGGTCGTCGACGTGGTCGGTACCGGCGGCGATCACGCGAATACGATCAACATCTCCACGATGGCCGCACTCGTCGTCGCAGCGGCGGGCTACCCCGTAGCGAAACACGGCAATCGTGCCGCCTCGAGTGCCTGCGGCAGCGCGGACGTGCTCGAAGCGGCGGGGCTGCCGCTCGAGATCGATCCGGAGCGCGCCGCGACGATGCTGCGCGAGTGCGGATTCACGTTTATGTTCGCGCCGCGCTATCATCCGGCGATGCGCAACGCGGCGCCGGTGCGGCGCGAGCTCGGCGTGCGCACGATCTTCAACCTGCTCGGGCCGCTCACGAATCCCGCGAACGCAACGCATTTGGTCGTCGGCGTCGCGCGCGAGGACCTCGTGGAGCCGATCGGCGAAGCGCTGCGCCGGCTGGGAGCGCGACGCGGTGCGGTGGTGCACGGGTGTAACGGCGTCGACGAGGTCGTCGGCGACGGGCCGACATCGATCTATGCGTTCGACGAAGACGGCGCGACGATGGCGCGCGTGGAGCCGTCGGCGTTCGGCGTGACCGTCCCGCTGCAGATGCCCGTCGGCGGCTCGGTCGAGGCCGCGCGCGAGGCCTTCGTGAGCGTCCTCTCCGGGACGCCCGGTCCCGCGTCGGACGTCGTGGCGCTCAACGCGGCGGTAGTGCTGCACGCGGTCGGTGCGGAAGCGGAGTTACCGGCCGCGTTCGAACGCGCGCGCGAGTTGTTGCGCAGCGGCGCGGCCTGGCCGACGTTCGAACGCGCCAAGGAGATCGCGCTGCGTGGCTGATGCGTGGATCAAGTTCTGCGGCTGCACCGGCTGGAGCGACGTTGAGTTGGCGATGGAGGCCGGAGCCGACGCGTTCGGCATGATCTTCGCGCCTTCACCGCGGCGGATTTCACTCGATGTTGCGGCGCAGATCGCCAAACGCGTTCCCGCGTCGATCGAGCCGGTAGCGGTTTTCGTCAATCCGACCGAATCGCTCGTGCAAGAGGTAGACGAGCTCTTCCCGTCGCTGCGAGTGCAGTTTTCCGGCGACGAGACCCCCGTATTCGTGGCTCGCTTCGGGGCGCGCGCGATCAAAGCGATTCACGTGGATGCCGAAGCAACGCTCGTCGCGCGGCGTGCCGCGCGCTTTCCGTCAGCGCGGCTGCTCCTCGACGCGCGTCAGGACGGCATGGCCGGAGGCACCGGCCGCACGTTCGCGTGGGAGCATGCTGTGCGGCTCGCGCGCGAGCGGCCCGTCGTCGTAGCGGGCGGCCTGACGCCCGACAACGTGGCCGAGTGCGTGGCGCGCGTCAGGCCGTTCGGCGTCGACGTACGCACCGGCATCGAAACCGGCGACCGCAAGGATCCTGAGAAGATGCGCGCCTTCGTGCGCGCGGTACGCGGCGCATGAATAAGCCCGACGCCCGAGGGTACTTCGGCGAGTTCGGCGGACGCTTCGTTCCCGAGGTGCTGATCGCCGCGCTCGACGAGCTCGGCGCGGCCGTCGACGATGCCTTTGCGGATCCCGCCTTTTGGGACGAGTACCATGCGGTGCTGCGCGATTTCGTCGGCCGTCCTTCGCCGATCTATCGCTGCGAGCGCTACGCGGCCGATATCTCCGCTGTGCCGCTGATCGTCAAGCGCGAAGATACCAACCACACCGGCGCGCATAAGATCAACAACACCGTCGGGCAGGCCATGCTCGCGCGTCGCATGGGTAAGCGGCGTTTGCTCGCGGAGACCGGGGCGGGACAGCACGGCGTCGCGACCGCGACCGTGGGCGCGAAGTTCGGGCTGCCGGTCGACGTCTACATGGGCGCGCGCGACGTCGAACGTCAGGCGCTCAACGTGCACGTGATGCGGCTGCTCGGCGCGACGGTGCACGCCGTCGGAGGTGGAACGCAAACGCTCAAAGACGCAACGAACGAAGCCTTTCGGGTCTGGGCGGAGCGCGTGGAAGATACGTTCTACGTGATCGGCAGCGTCGTCGGCGCGCATCCATATCCGTATATGGTGCGCGAGTTTCAGAGAATTATCGGCGCCGAGGCGCGCAGCCAAGTCGTCGAGCGTTACGGCCGCCTCCCCAGCGACGTCGTCGCGTGCGTCGGCGGCGGAAGCAACGCGATTGGGATCTTCGCGGGGTTCGCGGAGGATGCGTCCGTGCGGCTCTGGGGCGTCGAAGCCGGCGGTGAAGGCATTGCGAGCGGACAGACCGCCGCGTCGATCGGCGCGGGTAGCGTCGGCGTGCTGCACGGCTCGCGATCGTTTCTGCTGCAGAGTGCCGACGGCCAAGTGCTGCCGACGCATTCCGTAGCGGCCGGGCTCGATTATCCGGGCGTCGGTCCCGAGCACGCGTTCTTGAGCGCGAGCGGGCGCGCGACGTATGCCAACGTGACCGACGCGGAAGCGCTCGACGCGTTTCAGGCGTTCGCGCGCGCTGAGGGAATCGTGCCCGCCCTCGAGAGCGCGCACGCGCTCGCCTTTGCGCGCAAGCTCGCAGCGCAACGCGGCCGCGACGACCTGGTCTTGGTCAATCTGAGCGGACGCGGCGACAAAGACATCGCGCGGTGGTAGGTTCGATCGCGCGCGCCTTCGAGCGCGCGAAGCGCGAGCGGCGGGTCGCCTTCGTTCCATACGTGATGGCGGGCGATCCCGATCTGGAAACCACGGAGGCGGTTCTCGACGCGCTGACGGCGGCGGGCGCCGACGTCATCGAGCTCGGCGTCCCTTACAGCGACCCGCTCGCCGACGGCCCGACGATCGCCGCGGCCGGCGCCCGCGCCCTCGGGAACCAAACCCGCCTCGCCGACGTTATCGAATTGTTGCGGCGGCGCGCGGGGGATTGGGCGCCGCCGCTACTTTTTAGCTACTTCAATCCCATTTATCAGCACGGCATCGAACGCTTCGCTCGCGACGCAGCCGATGCCGGGGCTTCCGGGGCGATCGTCCCGGACTGCGCGCTCGAAGAATCGAGCGATCTGCGCGCCGCACTTGCCGGACGCGGGCTCGAGATGCCGCTGCTGGTGGCGCCGTCGACCACGCGCGAACGCGCCGCACGCATCGTCGCTGCCTCGAGCGGATTCGTCTACGTCGTGTCGCGCCTCGGCGTCACGGGCGCATCGAACACGCCGAATGTCGAGCCGTTGCGCGCCCAGCTCGCTATGCTTCGCGAGCTCACGGAACTGCCGCTTGCCGTCGGGTTCGGATTGAGCCGCGCCGATGACATCGCGCAGATCGTGCCGTTTGCCGACGGCGTCGTGGTCGGCAGCGCAATCGTCGATTCCTATGCGGGTACGCGCGGCGCGGATGCGGCGCGCGCGGTCCGCGCGTTCGTCGATCCCTTGATCCGCGCGACCGCGTTAGGGTAGCGCGTAGCCCAGGGCGTCGGCGACGTCGCCGGCGACGACGCCGGTATGGCGTTGGTGCGCGCAGTACTGCCCGGCCAAACCATGCCAGTATGCGCCCACGCGTGCCGCATCCACCGGCGATAGCCCTTGCGAGAGGAGCGTCGCGATGATGCCCGTGAGTACGTCGCCCGTTCCGGCCGTTGCGAGCGCATTGGTGCCGGTTGCGTTGATGTGGACCGGTCCGCGGCCGTCGTAGACGAGCGTATCGGAGCCCTTGAGCAGCGTCGTGATGCCGGTGCGATCGACGAACTCGCGTATTCGCTCGACGCGGCTGCCGGGCTCGACGGTGCCCTTGCCGGAGAGGCGCGCGAACTCGCCCGCGTGCGGCGTGATCACACACGGTTTGCCGCGCAGCAGATCGAGCCGCTTGCTCAAATGAAAGAGCCCGCTTGCATCGATCGCGAGCGGCAACGTCGTGCGCTCGATGAATCGCGCGAAGATCTCGCCGGTGCGAGCGTCCAATCCCAAACCGGGACCGATCGCGACGGCGCCGTTGCGCTTCGACAACTCGAGCAGTTCTTGCGCGACGTCGCCGGGCGCGACATCGTCGGGCAGCTCCACGACGACCTGCTCGACCAGATGTGCCCGCAGTGCCGCGGCCGCTGCGTGGGGCGTCGCGACGGTGACGTAGCCGGCGCCCGCGCGCGCGGCCGCGCGCGCGCAGAGCACCGCGGCGCCGGGAAACTGCGCCGATCCCGCGATGATGAGCGGCGCGCCGGCGGTATACTTTTGCGAGTCGGATGCGCGCTGGGGGAGAAGCCGCGCGAACTCCTCGTCGTCGAGCGCGGCAAACTCACGCGGCTGCGCCGCGAGGATGTCGTCGCCGATGCCGATCGACGCGCAGACCACAATGCCCGCGTACTCGCGCGCCGGCTCGAGCAGCAGCCCGGGCTTCACGGCCGCGAGCGTGACGGTGACGCTCGCGCGCACGGCGTCGTCCGCCACCGCACCGGTGCGCGCGTCGATGCCGCTCGGAACGTCGATCGCGAGCACCGGCCGCTCGCGGGCGTCGAGCGCTCGCGCCAAATGCCGGTAGCCCTCGGGAAGCGGCAGCCGAGCGCCCGTTCCGAAGAGGCCGTCGACGCCGATTGCGCCGGAGAGCAACCCTGCCGCGCCGCGTTCGTCGGCCGGAAGGGGCACGACGCGGACCCCCGCCTCGGCGGCCCGTCGCTCCGCTGCACCGCGTGCGGGCGAACGCGGTCCGGACGGGTCTGCAGCGACCGTGCACTCATACAGCGGCGCGAGCTCGGCGAGCGCGGCAAACGCGTCACCGCCGTTGTTGCCGGGACCGGCGAAGGCAACGACCGGCGTGTCGGGCTCGACCATCGTGCGAAGCTGTTCGGCGATCCGCGCGCCGGCGTTGCGCATCAGCTCGTCTTCGCCGGTGCGCGCGACCGCTGCGGCGTCGGCGGCGCGCATTGCGTCTGGCGTGAGAACGTAGATCACGCTTCGAGAATCACGACCGCCGCCGCGACGTTCCCGGTGTGGGTGATGGTGAGATGAATCGTTCGTATCCCGCGGCTGCGCATCAAGCCGCTCGCGCGCTCTCGCAGCTCGATCGACGGCTTACCGCTGCGCGCGTGCGTGACGCCGACCCACCGCCACGGAATCGCATGCCCGAAGGCTTTGCGCGTTGCCTCCTTCGCCGCGAAGAATCCCGCGAGCCGCTCGGGCCAGTTGCGTTTGCGCATGGCGTAGGCGACCTCGTGCTCGGTATAGACCTTACGCGAGAACCATGCCAGCTTGCGCTCGTCGAAGCGATAGCGCGCGACCTCCGCTACGTCGATACCGACGCCAACGATCACGCGCCACGGTTTCGACGCACGGCTCCCGTGTCATCTTAAGGTTCCTTATACCGGCGGCGGCAAGTATTGTGTCGGGCTTGCGCGAACGAACGCTTCCCAGATGGAGCCGCAGATGCGCATCGTGCCGATCAACGCCGTCGACCATGCGTTTCTCAACCGTCTCGGCGTCTGTTTGGAGGAGCGATTTCTCGCCGGTGCGCGCCTCGAGCGCTCGTTGGCCGTTCCCCGCAGCACGCTCAACGCAACGCGTGGCCAGCTCTTCGTCACCACGCTTACGTCGAAGGTGCAGCGCGCGCACCCCGAATCCGATGCGGTGCTGCTCGCGGTGACCGATTTCGACCTCTATAAAACGTCGCATCGGTTTGTCTTCGGCGACGCCGACGAGGCGCAAGGGGTCGCGGTCGTCTCGGTCCACCGCCTGCGCTCGGAGTTTTACGGCGACCCGGCGGACGAAAATCTGCTCTTTCAGCGGACCCTCAAAGAGTCGATCCACGAACTCGGCCACGCCTTCGGTCTCAAGCACTGCTACAACGCGCGCTGCGCGATGTACTATTCGAACTCGATCTTCGAGACCGACAATAAAATGGCGCATTTCTGCGAGATCTGCGATCGGCGTTTGAGCCGCACGCGCAACGAGCGCTAGCGCAGCACCCGCGAGTCGGCAAGCCCAACCACGACGATTGCGCCGTCGTCGCGGACCACGCGCAGCCCGCCGCCCGGCGCGAGGCCTTCGGCCGTCCCCTCGAACTCGCCGCCCTCGTCGGGCGCGATCCGGTAGCGGCGTCCGGGAAGACCGGCTGCGGCATCCCATTGCGCGCGGACGCGCTCGGGCTGCGCGAGCGATGCGAGCGCCCGATTGTAGTGCTTGAGGATCGCCTGTAGCAGGGCCGAGCGGTCGACGGCCGCGACGTCGCTGCAGAACGCGGGCGACGGTTCGATCGGCGGACCCGCGAGCGATCGCCGCACGTTGATGCCGACCCCGCACGCCACCCGCGCGCTGGAACCCATCACGGCGGATTGACAGAGAATGCCGGCGATCTTGCGATCGCCGATCAGCAAATCGTTCGGCCACTGCAGCATGCTCGCGATGCCGAAGTCGAGCAGCGCGTCCCCAACGGCGAGCGCCACCCAATACGGAACGATCCATAAATGCTCGGTATCGACCGGGCGCGGGAGAATCGTGGTAAAGAGCAGTGCCGTTCCGGCGGTCGCGAGCCACGTTCGGCCTTTGCGCCCGGCACCGCGGCTCTGATACTCGGCGACAATCGTATGGCCGCCGAAACGCTCGTCGTCGAGCAGCGCGGCCGCGTCGGCGTTCGTGCTCGCGGTTTCCTCGACGTACGCAATCGAAGAGAACGGAGTCCGCGCCAGCGCGCGCGCGACATCTTCGTACGGTCCGGCCTTCGATAGTTCGGGCACGCGCTGACCTTTGTCGCCGCTTCCGCGGCGACATCCTGCCCGCTCCGGGAGTCGAAAGGCCGAGCGCGAAGGAGCCTGCATGGCTATCGAACGTACGCTCGTTCTCTGCAAACCCGACGCCGTTTCGCGCGGTCTGATCGGCGAGATCGCCGCGCGCATCGAGCGGCGCGGCTACATCATTTCCGCGATGAAGCTCATGCAACTCGACGGCGAGCGCGCGCGCGAACATTACGCCGAGCACAAAGGCAAGCCGTTCTTCGACGGTCTCGTCGGTTTCATCACCAGCGGTCCGCTCGTAGCGCTCGCGGTTGAAGGCGAACGCGCGATCGACGGCTGCCGTCAGCTGATCGGCGCGACGAATCCGCTCGACGCCGCACCCGGCTCCATTCGCGGCGATCTCGCGCAGCAGATCGGACGCAATCTCGTGCACGGCAGCGACAGCGCCGCCAGTGCCGAACGCGAGCTAAAGATCTTCTTCAACGACAACGACTTCGTCTCGCGCCGCCACGATCTCGAGCGCTGGATCAAAGAGTAATCGTGGCGCTCGAATCGCTGCGCGGCGGCGGTAATCCGCTGATCGAAGGCGTGCATGCGCGCGAAGTCCTCGACTCGCGCGGCAATCCGACCGTGGCCGTAACGGTCGCGACGAGTTTCGGCGCAGTCGAAGAAGCGATGGTACCATCGGGCGCATCGACGGGCGCGAACGAAGCCGTCGAACTGCGCGACGGCGAGGCCGGCCGTTACAACGGCAAGGGCGTCCGCAAAGCCGTAGCGGCGGTCAACGAGGTGCTCGGTCCGGCGATCGAAGGGCTCGATGCGACCGCGCAGCGCGCGATCGATGCAAAGCTCGTCGAGATCGACGGCACGCCGAATAAATCGAGTCTCGGGGCCAACGCGCTACTCGGGATTTCGCTCGCGGTGGCGCGTGCGGCGGCGGCGAGCCTCTCGATGCCGCTCTTCCGTTATCTCGGCGGCCCGGCGGCGGCAATGCTGCCGATTCCCATGATGAACGTGATCAACGGCGGGAAGCACGCGGAGGGCGCACTCGAGTTTCAGGAGTGCATGATCGTGCCGCTCGGCGCGCCGACTGAAGCCGATGCGGTCCGGTACGGCGCCGAAGTCTTTCATGCGATCGGCCGGATTCTCCACGAGCGCGGTTTACCGACGCTCGTCGGCGACGAGGGTGGCTACGCGCCGCCGCTCGAGACGCCGCAGCAGGCCCTCGATCTCATCGTCGCCGCGATCGAACGCGCCGGCTACAAACCCGGCAGCGACGTCGCGATCGCGCTCGATCCCGCATCGAGCGAGTTCTATCGCGACGGCAAGTACTATCCGCTCGGTCGCGATCGCGCCGCCAGCGTCGAGGAGATGATCGCGCTCTATGCCGAGCTCTGCGACCGGTATCCGATCGTGTCGATCGAGGATGGTCTCGCGGAGAGCGATTGGAGCGGCTGGCAAAAGCTCACGAAGGCGCTCGGCAACCGCGTGCAGCTGGTCGGCGACGATCTCTTCGTGACCAACGTGCGCTTCCTCGAACGCGGCATCAAAGAACGCGCCGCCAATGCGATTCTGATCAAAGTCAATCAGATCGGAACGCTCACCGAGACGCTCGACTGCATCGCGATGGCCCAGAAGGCCGGCTTCGGCGTGGTGATCTCACATCGTTCCGGTGAGACGGAGGATACGACGATCGCCGACCTCACGGTCGCGACCGGCGCCGGTCAAATCAAAACCGGATCGCTCTCGCGCAGCGATCGAACGGCGAAGTATAACCGGCTAATGGCGATCGAAGAGCAGCTGGGCGAAGCCGCCCGCTACGCCGGCACCGAACGCGGACGTTTCTCGGATCCGTTTGCGAGCGCCGACGCGGCTTCGGCAATGCGCATCGCCAGGCTTTGAACGTCGCTTAGCTCGGCTAAGCCTTGCGTCGCCGCGAGCGCTTCCGCGCGTAGCGAGTCAGCCTGCTCCTTGGCGATCTGCGCTTCGCGCTCGGCATCTGCAAGCGCTTGCCGGCACGCGGCAAAATGCTCGGCGGCGGCTTCCACTGCGGCCGCAGCGGCGCTCTCGTTCGTCGCACACTCCTTGGCGCGCGTTTCGTTCTGATTGAGCGCGAAGACGAGGCGCGAAGATCGCTGTCGCAAATCTTCCAAGCGGCGCTCGAGCTCCGTTACTTCGGTGGTGGCGGCTTGCGCTTCGGTGCGCGCCGCAGCGAGCAGCTCGTCGGCTTGCGTTCGCGCGGCGACTAAATCGTTGTGACGCTCGGAGGCGTTTTGTGCGGCAGCTTTCGCTTGGCGTTCCGCGTCGGCGGTCGCTTCGACTTTTTGCTGCGCGCTTGCGTACGCGCGTCCGGCCTGCACCGCTTTCGCCTGCGATTTAAAGCGCTCTTCGAGCGTGGAGATTCCCTGCAGCAGCGCTTCTGCCGTCGTGCGTTGCTCTTCGACGAACCGCTGCTGGGCCGTAAGCGAGGCGTCGGCATCGGCGTCCGCAACGACGCTTGCGGCGGCCGGGACTTCGGGCTCGGGCTCGTGTGCCGGCGGCGCGATCGTTTCCGGCTGCTCGGCTTGCGGCGCTTCTTCCGGCGGCTGCTCGGCCTGCGGCTCTGCCGGTGATTCTTCCGCTTGAGGGTGTGCGGCTTGCGGCCGATCTTCTTCAGCCTGTTTTACCCGCGGCTCTTCGGTCTGCGTCGCCGCGGCTACCGCCTGATCGTCGGCCGGCACGGGCTCGTAGCTCTTACGCAGGTCGGCGAGGGTTCGGCGTAAGTGATTGACTCGGACGTCTTCGCCCTCGTTTTCGACGTTGTCGTCGTGCTCGTCGCCTCCATCGTTGATGTAGGCTTGCAGCCGGCTCTTCCAGGTGCTGAACATGGACGGTGCTCCTTGGATTGCTGAGTAAAGAGTGGGTTGAGCAATGTCGAGGCGGCCTGCCCATAGGCAGCCCTCCTCGCCGATTATGCCACTCCGGCGATTATGCGTCAACGAAGCTCAACGATATTAAGGCCAGGAGGCACCTTCCGGCGTGACCGTCGGGGTCGCTCCACCGCTCCAAACGAGCCGGTAGGTCGCTCGCTTGGTAACGTTGGTCACGAGCGCGGGGCGGAAGCAGGCAATGCAGGTCCCGCCCCGGTTACGGACGCTCGGATAGACGACGCCGAGCGAGCCGGCCGCCAGGAGTCGTTCGGCGAGGTGCTGCGATTCGACGTAGCTGTTCGGATCGAGAAACCGCGCGAACCGTTTGCCCCGCCGAAGATCGTGAAACTCGGCGCTGAAGTCGGCGGTGTAATCGTCGTACGTGACATCGTCTTCGAGCACGCCGATCTCGAGCAAGTCGACTGTCTTGTGAAAGGCGACCTCGGCTATCGACGTTTCTACCTCAATGCCCGCGTACCACGCGCCGCGATCGGGTCCGTTGAAACGGCTGCCGAGCGGATGCGGATGCGTGAATGCGGCGTTGACGATGCGCGCGTACGGAAGCTCGAAGACCAGCTCGTGGGCGTCGATGCCGGCGGAGAAGCCGTTTTCGGCCAGCGTGCGCTCGTTGGTTGCGATGTCGAGCTTGAAGATATCCTCGAGGTGGCGATGGGAATCGGCGATGCGTGCCAATACGCTCTCGCCGTATTTGGACGCGATGAAGCGGTGCGTGTCGTTACGGCGGACGAGCGAGGTCGGCGGAAGTGCGCTAGATGCCGCCACGCCGGGCATCCAGCAGACGGCGCACGAGCGCGATCGCCGGAATGCCGCCGCGCAGCATGTATTCGAGCGGCGTCGACCCGTGGAAGATCGGGTTTTGGTTTGCGAGCGTCACCCAGCGATCGGCAAGCGCCGTGCCGTGCAGGATGTTGAGCGCTTTGAAGATGCCGATGAGATACGAGATGCGCAGCATCGTATCGGGATCGAGGGCGCGCCGCGGCGATTTCTTCATCGCGTAGTAGGTGCTGCTCGCCACACCGCCCAGCAGCCGCATCGCGTCCTCGTCGCGCAGCCGCCAAGCCTTGGCGATGTTGAAGAATGCCCTGAGCGCGGACGGCCCGAGGCGCTCGCACTCTTCGCGCGAGGTGATGTCGACCGGCTCGGGCGCGGCGTAGCGGGTTTGCGGGTAGGTAAGGACCGACATGAACAGTGAGACTCTCTTTTCGTATAGCATATACTCCAGAATCGGAGAATGCAAGCGTCACTGCGGGCTGTAACCCCAAGTTTCTCGAAAATGCCCCCGGCTGGGGCCTGTAGCTCAGCGGTAGAGCGGCCGGCTCATAACTGGTTGCGCGTAGGTTCGAATCCTACCAGGCCCAATGCGTCCAGCAACGCGCCGCGGTACGCCCGGCCAAAATGCCATAGCGCGTCGTAACGCTTCGCGCCTCAACTGGTTCCGGAGCAGTATGAAGATCCTCGTGACCGGCGCGACGGGGTACATCGGCGGTCGTCTCGTACCGCGATTGCTCGAAGCCGGTCAATCCGTTCGGTGCCTCGCTCGAAACGCCGAACGCCTCGTGGGCAGATTTCCCGGCGCCGAGATCGTCGAGGGCGATATTTTCGACGAGCATGCGCTGAGAGATGCTTGCAAGAGTATCGATGCCGCCTACTATTTGGTGCATTCGATGAGTGACTCGCCGCGCTTCGCCGAGCGCGACCGCGATGCGGCCGCACGTTTCGGTGAGGCTGCTCGCGAGTCGGGCGTTCGGCGCATCGTCTATCTGGGCGGATTAGGCGCCGACGACGCGGCGCTTTCGCACCATCTGGCAAGCCGCCACGAAGTGGGCGCCGTCTTGCGGGCGAGCGGCGTCGAGATCATCGAGTTCCGCGCCGCCGTGATCATCGGTGCGGGAAGTCTTTCGTTCGAAATGATGCGGTATCTCACCGAGCGATTACCCGTGATGGTTGCACCCCGATGGGTGACGACCCGCTCGCAGCCGATCTCCATCAAGGACGTCTTGCGTTATCTCGTCGCCGCCCTCGACCTTCCGCACGGCGTTTCCCGCATCTACGAGATCGGGGGCGCGGACGTCGTGACCTACCGCGACATGATGCTGCAGTACGCGCGCCAGCGTCATCTCAAGCGCAAGATCATCATCGTACCGTTCTTTACGCCGCGCCTTTCCTCGTATTGGGTCCACCTCGTGACCCCGGTTCCCGCGCGGCTCGCGCAACCGCTCATCTTGGGACTGTACAACGAATGTGTCGTCCGCGATAACGCGGCGAAGCGCGACTTTCCCCAGATCGAGCCGATCGACTTTGCGACCGCGGTCTCCGAGGCGTTGGATCGTTACCGTACCAGCGGCCCCGAGACGACGTGGTTCGATGCGTTCGACGTTCGCAGACTCCCAGCCACGTTCACGGGCGTGCGCGAGGGCATGTTGATCGATCGCCGAGAGCGCACCGCTAAAGCAACGCCGAAGCAGGTCGCATCGGTCTTTACGCAGCTGGGCGGAACGCGCGGTTGGCTCTACGGGAACGCATTATGGGAGCTGCGCGGCCTCTTGGATCGTGCGATTGGGGGGATCGGTTTGCGGCGTGGCCGGCGCAGCGCAACCGATTTGCGCGTTGGTGACGCCGTCGATTTTTGGCGCGTTGAGGCCTTGGAACCGGACCACGTTCTGCGGCTGAGGGCCGAGATGCGGCTTCCGGGTGAAGCATGGCTGGAATTCGATGCGGATCAGCTCGGCAACGGGAACACCCGACTAACACAGACGGCGTTTTTTGAGCCGCGCGGCTTGCTCGGATTCTTGTATTGGTATCTCGTATCTCCGCTCCATAGCCTAATTTTCGGCGGGATGGCCTCGCGTATCGCCGTTCTCGCCGAACGGACCGCTAACGGCGTATCGCAACCATCACGGAAGTAAGACGCGCGTCGATATAGGTCCGGCTGCCACGGGGTGGAATGAAGGCTAATTGCCAGTTAAGGAGATTCTCGTGAAGCAAACCGTTGCATTTCTCACAATTGCGCTGGGCGCGCTCATCGCGTGGCAGACCGCGTATGCCTGCACCGGGATTCGGCTGACGGCCAAAGACGGCAGCGTGGTCGTTGCGCGAACGCTCGAGTTCGGCGCGGACCTCGAATCGAAAGTCGGCGTCTTTCCGGCCGGCACGACGATCACCGGGGCGCTGCCGAACAATGCGGCGGGCTTGAGTTTCAAGACGAAATACGGAATCGTCGGCGCGAACGCGTTCGGGCTTCCAACGGTCGTCGAGGGACTCAACGATCGCGGTCTCTACGTCGGTGAGTTCTTCTTCCCCGGCTATGCCGGCTATGCCGACGTGACGACCGAGAATGCATCGCGCGCGATGGCCGGCTATCAATATTCGATGTGGATTCTCGGTAACTTCGCAAGCGTTGCGGAAGTGAAGGCCGCCTACGATCGAGTCGTATTGGCCCCGACGGTCGTGCCGCAGCTCGGGATGGCGCCGCCGGTGCACTTTCGCATCGTCGACAAAACCGGCGCGGCGGTCGTCGTCGAACCGATCGGCGGTAAGCTCGTGATGTACGACGATCCGCTCGGCGTGATCACGAACTCGCCGACGTTCGATTGGCACATGACCAACCTGGGGAACTACGTTGGCTTGTCGCCCGAGAATCGCGCGTCGATCACCCTGCAGGGAGCCACGATCAATAGCTTCGGGCAAGGCTCGGGATTCTACGGGATTCCGGGTGATTTTACGCCGCCATCGCGATTCGTGCGCGCGGTTGCGTACGAGGCCGCGGCCGTCCAGCCGGCGACCGCGAGCGACGCCGTGCAACAAGTCTTCCACATTCTCAACAACTTCGATATCCCGGTCGGCGCCGTGCGCGATCAAGTCAACGGCAAAACCATCGACGAATGGACGCTGTGGACGACCGCCGACGACCTGACCAACCTGCAGTTCTACTTCCGCACGTTCAACGATCAATCGCTGCGCGTCGTCGACGTTCGGAAAGCGCTGGCAAGTGCCGGCTCGTCGATTGCGTACCTACCGATGGAAACCGAGCAGCCAACGCCGATTTCGCCCGTCTCGCCCTGACTAATAAAATCCAAAGGCCAGCGAGACTAAACCCGCGAAGGGCTCGTTTAATTCACATGCGATGGGCTCTTTTCGTCCGCGTGCCGGTGCTCTGCATCGCGTCGGCAGCGCTCGCGTCGTGCGGCAGCGTGCCAACGCCGCCGAGCGGCGGAGCTGCGCCCGCCTCCTTCGCACGGCAAACCGCGCACGGAAGCCTGCTCTACCTTACGAACGTGCAAGAGAACTACGTCGAGATCTATTCGTATCCCGACGGGCGCACGGTTGGTAAGCTTACCAACTTCGCGCAACCGCGCAGCGAGTGCGCCGACGCGCAAGGCGACGTTTGGATCGTCGACACGCAAGCGCTGCAGGTCGAAGAGTACGCGCACGGCGGGTCGCAGGCGCTCGTGGCGATCAGCACACCCGGCGTTCCCGGCGGCTGTTCCGTGGACCCAAGCGGCAACGATATCGCGATCGCCGGCAAGTTCCAGGACGGCTCGGCGCTCGTTATCTACCATCGCAGCACGCGTAAGTACTGGCGCGATCCGCAGCTCTATGCGAGTACTGCGCTCGTGGTCGGCAAGTACTGCGGATACGATGCGAAGGGCAATCTTTTCCTCGACGGTTTGACGGCCGCGAAGCATGGTACGTTCGCGCTTGCCGAGCTCGCGCATCACGACACTGCGCTGAAGGCCGTTTCGCTCGCTCAGACGATCGTTGCGCCAGGCCAAGTGCAGTGGGACGGCCAGTATCTCGCGCTCGGCGATGCGGGCGTCACCCCGTCGGTCGTCTATCAGTTGAAAATCGCGGGCGGTGCTGCAAGCGTCGCGGGCACCACCACGCTCGGCTCGAGCAAGAGCGTTCGGCAGTTTTGGATCGACGGCGGCACCCTCATCGGTCCTGACTACGGCAGCGATGTTGGATTCTGGAGTTATCCCGCCGGCGGTTCGCCGACCAAGACGCTCAAAGTTCCCGGATTCGGCGCTGCAGTGAGCAATTAGGAGCAAAGAAGTGAAACGCCGTTGGATCGCTCTCGTCATCGCGCTCGCCTGGCTCGCCGGCTGCGGCGGCCAAGCGACCGTTCCCAATAGTTTGGTGCCGCCGAACGCGACGCATTTCGGACAGAACGCGCCGCCGAACGGCAACGTTAACGAGCTGCCCGAGCCTCCAGTCGTCAAATCGGTCAACGGCGTTGCGAAAGTCTCGATGCAGGTCACGCTGAGCGGCGCGACCGGCTTCCCGCAGTTCGTCTACAATGGCCTGGGCGATGACGCGCCGACGATTCGCGTGAAACCGGGCGACACGATCGTGATGGATATCTCCGATCAGTTGTTGCCCAAGCACGGCGACAGCGACGATATCAACGTGCACTTCCACGGGCTCGGCTCATCGCCGCGCGCTCCGGGCGACGACGTGCTCGGCACGCTCGCGAAACCCGGCCAAAACCTCCACTACGTCGTACACGTGCCGAAGAATCAGGAGCCGGGCCTCTATTGGTATCACCCGCACGTGCACGGTGAAACGAGCTTTCAAGTCGGCGCGGGCGGCATGTCGGGTGCGATCGTCGTCGAGGGCTTGGAGAAGCACATTCCGAGCCTTGCGAAGATGAAGGAGCGCGTCATCATCGTGCGCGCGACCGGCGTCGGGGAAAACGCCAACCCGCGTCCCGACGATGACGGCGTGGACGCGAGCGCGTCGAGCATGTCGGGCATGAACATGTCCGGGGACTCGCAAGTCGCCAAGCCGCAAGTCGTCAACAGCGAGCCGTGCGGGTCGGACCTCGGCCTCACGACGACGCTCAACGGCGCCTATCAGCCGATCATCACGATCGGCCGTGGCGAAAAGCAGTTCTTCCGCGTGATCAACGCGACGGGCCACAAAACGCTCAAACTGTGGTACGGCGGCGACATGGAAATCGTCGCGATCGACGGCTACGCGCTCGATACCTGGCCGGGAACGCCGCCGACGGAAACCGTAAAGTCGATCGTCATGCCGGTGGCCGCGCGCGCCGAGTTCGTCGTGACCGGTCCGAGCAACGGCTACGCGTCGTTCCGCACGCTCTGCTACGACTCCGGGATCGCGGGCGACCGCGACCCCGATCTGAAGCTCGCCACCATGGCGGCGCCGCACAAAAAGCAGACGTACGTTCGCATCGAGGAGCCGTTGCGCGTGGGCGCACCCTTACCGCAGAACGGCTATACGACCCCGTTGCCGCCGCCCGCCGCCCATCGCACGATCATCTTCAGCGAAGGCGCGAAGCGCTTCTTGATCGACGGCAAGGCGTTTTCGATGAGCGCTCCACCGGCCATCGTGGTGCACGTCGGAACGGTCGAATACTGGCACATCGTCAACGTCACCCAAGAGATCCACGATTTCCACTTGCACCAAGCCCACTTCTTGGTGAAGAAACTCGACGGCGTCGCAATCGCGCACCCGTACTGGGGCGATAGCGTCGTGATTCCGCACCGTGAAAAAGACGGTCATCCCGGCACGCTCGACGTGATCGCCGACTTCCGCGACCCGATCGTCAAGGGCACCTTCCTTTTCCACTGCCACATTCTCGATCACGAAGATGCGGGAATGATGGCCAAGATTCAGGCAATTTAAATGCACAGACTATGCTTGAGCGCCGCGCTGCTGGTGCTTGCGGCCTCCGCGACACTCGCCGGCTGCGGCGCGCCGGCGGCCTCGTCGCTTCCGCCGCAGTCGTCGTCATCGTCGTCGGTGCCGACTCGATTGAAGACGGCCGGCTCGTGGATGTCGCCGATGGCGGCGAGCCAAGACCTGCTCTACGTCTCCGACTCGCGCGGCGTCGTCTACGTCTATTCGTATCCGGGCGGCAAGCTACAGGGCGAGCTGCGGGGCTTTCAATCGCCGGGCGGACTCTGCTCCGATCCGGCGGGGAACGTTTTCGTCGTGAACACCAACGCGCTCGACGTTTTGGAGTATAAGCACGGCGGCACGCAGCCGGTCCAGGAGCTCAACGACTTCGGCCATTTCCCCTTCGGCTGCGCGGTCGATCCGAAAACCGAGAACGTCGCGGTCGCGAACTACGCGAGCACGCTGAAGCTCGGACCCGGGAGCGTCTCGATCTTCGACGGCGGCAAAGGGGTGCCGCACTCGTATCAGGATTCTGCCTTCAATGCATACTTTTTCTGCAGCTACGACGACAAGAGCAATCTCTTCGTCGACGGTGCGGACTACGGCAGCTACCACACGCTCCTCGCCGAGATTCCCGCCGGCAAGAGCACCTTCACCAACATCGCGATGAACCAAACGATCGGCTATCCCGGCGGCGTGCAGTGGGACGGCACCTATCTCGCGGTGGGCGATGCCTTCGCCGACGCCCTCTATCGCTTTAAGATCTCCGGCAAGAAAGCCACGTCGGTTGGGAAGACGGCGTTCAAGGGCGATCACGCCAATCTCATCACGCAGTATTGGATCGACGGCTCGACCGTGATCGTTCCCTACGGCACGCTCGCCCGCGACGTGCGTAAAGTTGGCTTCTGGCCGTATCCCGGCGGAGGCTCGCCGACGCCCACGCTCGACGTCCCGCGCGCGAGCGAACTAATTGGCGTCACCGTCAGCGTCGCGAAGAAAAAGTAGCGCGCGGCGCGGCTTCGGCGTCGAGCCAAGTACCTTGCCAGGCACCCGGATTTGACATCGCGAACGGCGACCGCTAAGGTGGACTCGGTCGTCGCGGCGCCATCGTCTATCGGTTAGGACATCGCCCTTTCAAGGCGGAAAGACGGGTTCGATTCCCGTTGGCGCTACCAAGCGCTTGCTTGTATAGCGGTTTCAATAAATTATTTCATTCGTATCTCTTGCTGACGCGAACGCCATCGCGCGAGTATCGACCCGCATAAGTATCGGCGTCGGTCTTGTAAGGAATCTTCCATGTTACGCCAAGGTCACGTAGCGCCGAGCGCACGCGGTCGCAGTCATGCTCGTCGGCGACGTCGTACGTGTAGACGCAGATGACCTTCGTCTGGTTGCTCGCAGCATTTGGATTCGGCTTCATCGTTGCAACTTTGGCGCTGCTGCCCAACGAGCCACTCTCCGTTGCCGATTTGATCTTCGCCCACCACGCGTCGATGTCGGAATTCTTTATGAACAGCATCCACTTACCGCCACGTTCCGACTGTTCCGAGTATTGTTCGAGGTCGCGGCGCTCGGCGTAGATCCAGTACTGGTCGGTTACCTCCGAAGGCCGCCGAGAATCGCCGTAGGTCATCGGCGCGGCGCTCTCAGTGGTCCTGCCGATTGGCGCGTAATTTACAGACCTGACCCGATAGCCCATGGCCCTATAACCCGCCTCCCGCTTCTTCGCCATCCGAGCGAGAGCCGGAACCTCGGCGTCGACGTAGTCGTACACGATGACGTTGTGCTTATGAGCGTGCTCACGGTGAAGCCGACCGACGTATTGGGCCAACGTTCCCTTCCATGCAATCGGCATCGAGATAAAGAGCGTGTCGAGGCGGGCATCGTCGAAGCCTTCGCCCAAATATCTGCCGGTAGCTAGAATGAGCCGCTCGTCGGTATCGGGAGCACGAAGCGATGTCTCGGCCGCGCGGCGGGCCGATGCCTTCATTCCGCCGGACAAGACGGTGATATTTCGCGCGGCGCCCTTGAAACATGAGGCAAGGTGCTCCAAGTGATCTCGACGTTCGGTCAATACGAGCGGGTTTCTTCCAGCCTCGAGCGCGGCAAGGACGTCGTCGACGATGAGGGTGTTGCGCATCTCGTCTTTCGCAAGGGCGGCGAAGATGGACGGCATCGACGTTACCGGCGCTTGCTGCTCCACCGGCAGGCGGAAAGACGTGCGGCGCAGGTCGACGAGGTGGTCGAAAGCACGTTGCTCGGCCTCTGCGCGCGGGTCGACGCGATAGCGGGTCGGGCCACATTGCATGAAGATTATTGGATGGTGGCCGTCCTTGCGCGCGACGGTCGCGGACAGCCCCAGCACGAAGTGAGCCTTCGAGCGACGCGCCACGATCTCAAACGTGGTTGCAGAAATATGGTGGCATTCATCGACGATCAAGTGACCGTATCCCGCGAGCGCGTCCGAAACCTCGCTTTTACGGACGAGGCTTTGGATGAGAGCAACGTCGATACGGCCCGTCGGTTTCCGACGTCCGCCGCCGATGATGCCAATTTCCTTGGCATCGATCGACAGAAACGTCTTGATGCGCTCGACCCACTGCGTCAGTAACTCACGGCGATGCACGAGTATCAAGGCATTGCAACCACGATGTGCGATGGCCGCCGCTGCAACGACGGTCTTCCCGAATGCGGTACCAGCAGCGAGTACGCCGAAATCGTGCGCCATCACAGCCTCAAAAGCACGCTGCTGATTAGGTTTCAGTGTGCCTAGGAATCGTACGTCTAGCCTGGAGCCGGAATCGCGGTGATCCTCGACTACCGCGCAAACGCGATTTGATCGCAATAATTCAACTGCTTCGTCAAGGCACCCACGAGGCAAGACAATGTGGTGTTGCCTAAGCTCCGCGCACGAGACGATACGCGGCTTGTCATAAACCGATAAACGCAGTGCCTGCGCGCGGTAGAACTCGGGATTCTGAAAGGCCGCCAGGCGGATGAGCCGCGCAACGAGCTGGGGCGGCAGATCCGTGCGCTCAACGTATATTCCATCCGCCACGACGATGTTCACCGATGCCGGCAATCGACCGGCGATCGGCCCTTCCTTGCGCCGGCGCGACGGGGGAAGAAGCCAGGGCTCAGTGGTTTCGTCATCGTCGACGGGTAAGCGGACTCCGAGTACTCGTCCGGCTTCCTGGGCGTCCTGGACGATTGCTCTAATTTCGTCCCGCGGCAGCCGTTCCAACGATGCGAGAAACGCCCATTGATCCGCGTGTGGTTGGAGATTATCGTCGACAAAGACGCTGTTGCCCTGGTTGCGCGATCGTCGCGCCAGCGGAAGGGCTATGAGGTTTCCGAATCCGCCCGCTGGTAGTTCATCCTGATTTGGAAAGAACCGGTCATAGGATTTGAAACCGATCTCAGGGCGCCGTTCCATTGTTTCCGTAATAATTGCCGCGCCAAGTTGACGTGCTTCGCGCGCTTCGATCGGTTCGGCGAAAAATATCCAAACGTGCCCGCCCTCGCCCGACCGGGACCGCTCGAGCGCAGCGGGAACGCCGCGCGCACGGCACGTCTGCACATATGCGAGTGCGTCATCGGACCAGTGGGCGCCGTCGAAGTCTGCCGCGACGAACCAGCATCGGTTGTCCTGCATAAGCGGGTAAAGGCCTATAGCGTAGTCGGCGCTCTTACCGTTTGGCCTTGATCCGCGAAGGTGGTAGCGAATGGACGCGTCACTGACCGGAATGAATGCCTGGTTCGGGCAGACGCCGCATTTGATTTTGGGCTTGCCGCAGATGCCCGCAACCCATTCTTTCGAGCACGCGGGCGCGTAGCCTGAGCGGCCATCCCTATGGTTTTCCCAACGGAGCGCAAAAACGTCTTGGCGACCCGCGAACAAACGGCGAAACAGCGCGATCTTCTCACCATCGGATAATGTGACCTCGGTCGCCCCCCGCGCGCAACGATGATTCGGCCGTGGGTCGTCAAGGAGCGCGTCAAGCCGCGCCTGGATCGCCGCCCGCTGCTCACCTAGGGCGTCGAGCTGGCGTCGGAGGGTAGCGATCTCCAAGGCTTTGCTGGGCATGAGGCAGACGCTGTTTCAAGGCCCTGCGCGGCGTATTCCTTGGGCGCCACGCGATTTGACGTATGGTAACATATGTGTTACCGTAAGGGATGCCGCTGAAGGTCACCGAGTATGTTCGTGCGGATGGGTCCGTACCGTATGCTGCGTGGTTCGACGATCTTCCAGCTCAGGCAGCCGCGAAGATCGCAGTCGCCAGAGCGCGCCTCGAAATGGGAAACACCTCGGCCGTAAAGTGGCTCGGCGCTATCGGGGAGTATCGGATCGACTGGGCCCCGGCTATCGAATCTATCTCGCCAAGGAGAGCGACGACATCATAATCCTCCTTGGTGGCGGGACAAAACGTCGTCAACAGACCGATATCGAGCGCGCAAGGATACTTTGGCAGGAGTATAAGTCGCGGAAGGCCGCGCAGTTTAGACAGAAAGGGAGATGATAAGCCATGGCGTTGACTCGTGATTCAAACAGGACGGTTGGGGAACGCGTGAAGCGTGATCCTACCTTCGCAAAGGCTCTTCTCGATGAAGCACTTACACTGTTCCTCAATGGGGAGCCGGAGACTGCGCGGCTTGTTTTGCGCGACCTTGTGAATGCCACGGTCGGATTTGAGCGGTTAGCAACCGTGACGGGCAAGCCGTCGAAAAGCCTGCACCGCATGCTCTCACCCAAAGGCAATCCAAGTATGGACAACCTCGCTGGCATCGTCAGTGCGCTGCGCAAACGGCTTGGCGTTAAACTCGCTGCGCGCGCAGTGAAAGCGGCCTAAATAGCGCCTGCTCCTCTAACAAAGATCTAACGGATTCCGCAAAACTCGCCGGGATTCGAAGGGACTAGGCGAGACTCAAAAATGCGAAAACCCGTACAGGAAACGACTATCCGGTATTCGACGGGAGCGGCCGGGACTCCGAATTGCGGGTTCGATTCCCGTGGGCACTACCAGAAATCTCCTTATCCTGTACGGGTTTTTCGTGCTTTTGGCGGCCGTGAGTGCCTCAATTCTAACGGCCGTCTAACGGAATTTGGCAGAAGGTCTTCAGGTCACGATCTTCCCGAACGCCTCCGCCGCATCGGCATCACGGTCGCGGTAGACGTGATGTAGCGATCGTACGTGATGCTGATGTCACTGTGGCCCAGCCGCTTCGAGATAACCTCGATCGGCACGCCGGCTTTGGCAAGCAACGAGGCGTGTGTGTCGCGGAGATCGTGGAAGCGGATGCGCCGCACTGGGCAGCGTTTCATGAAGTTCCGGAACGCGGAGCTGAACAGCCAAGACGAGATCGGTGTGCCGTCTGCCTTGGCGAAGATAAGATCCTCGTCGTGATAAGCCGGACGTATGGCGATCCTCTCAGCAGCCTGCACCGCGCGATGGGATTCGAGAATCACGAGCGGATGCGACGAAACACAGACCGTGCGCACCAATAGCAAACCCGGCGTCCAGAAAGCCTCGCTGGGCAAGTCGTCGAACGCATCGGGCCTCGAGGGAGTAGGTCAGTAGGAGTAGGTCAGTTGAATCGTTGGTGCGCCTTCGCTTGTGTTTTGCCAGTGTTCCTCGCATCCGCCGCGCGAGTTCCGGCCGTCGCGGATGCCGACCCGTTCGCGCACGCCGACTGGGGCGCGATTCTTCGGAACGACCGCGGCCTCACCGTAGTGAAACTGGGCGACGCCGTCTCTGCGCGGTACACGTGCATCGACGCTCCCGACGTTGTCTCCGGCTGCTACACCGGCGGGGGTTCCTCGGGCAAGGTTAACGGAACGTGGCTCGCCGTGATTCCGATCGACGGTATGGGCACCGGCGGCATTATGACGATCATACTCTACGTTTGGCGTGACAACGGCGCGCATCGTCTTACTAGCCTGGGCGTCTACAAGTGCATCGCACGCATCGAGAACGGCCGCCTCGTGGTGAAGCAGCCGGTTTATGCGGCGGGAGAAGGCAACTGCTGCGCAAAGCACAACAGCATAACGACTTACACCGTCGCGGGCGGCAAGCTCGTTGAAATTTCGTCTATCACGCTGCCCGGAAACTTGTAGCGGTCCCCGGGAAAGCGGACGCCGGCGCAGAACCAAGCGCTCGATGTCCATCTCACGATACGGAGCGCAACTGCGCGCACTACCGGTTGCATTCGCGATCTTTCTCATCGCACGAGCCTGCTGTCTCGCCGACGATGCCGCGACCCTCGATTCGTGGAAAGATTCCTTCCATGGGGTTTGGCAGGCAGACCATTGTGAGTCGGAGTGGCAGAGTTGGAACAAGTATTGGGGACAGGTGCACGCATTTTATTTTGGGGCGCGGGGCTACGCCGGCTGGTTCTCGGATAGTCAAAAGATCCTCGTTCACGTCACCGACCAAAGCACAAACGCCGCGGTGGCAGCCCAGCTTACGTCGCTCGGGCGTCGGATCGGTGGGGAATGGGCCAAACAGGACGATTGCCGCAAGGTGAGGACCAGCGATACGTGGATGGAGCGAGCCACGGAAGGCGGCAAGCCCGCGCTGATCACTTGGCAAAACCAACTCGACAAAGCCGCTGCTGCCGACTCCGGGAACGGAGCGTCAATTGAGGCGGCCGTGAAATCGATCAATTCTCAGCTGGACACAATCGGGGTCGCGGCGCTGACCCAATAGCCCCGCTGACCGCAGGCGTCTATCGGTATTTCTGAAGTTTCCACCGCCTATGTCCGCGTCTAGACCGGCCCGTGCTAATCAGAGCGAGCTCTCGTGCTGTATCGTTACGTGGCCGTCAGTTCTTCGAGTTTATGTAGCAACGCTTCCCACTGGATGACGCGCTCCCGACAACGCATTTTTAGTCCAGCGAGTTCTTCGCTCAACGCCCTGGATCCGGCCGCGTCGGTATAGATCTCGGGCGATTCAAAGAGAAGCTCAATCTCGTTGGCGCGCGCATCGAGGCCTTCGATTTCTCGCTCGGCTCGCTCGATCTGCCCCTTTAGCTGCGAGCGTACGCGCAACGGCGTTTGACGCGACGCCTTGCCACGCACGGTCGACTCCTCAACCGCGCGGTCAATCACCGCTTTGTCGCGCTCTCGCTGGGCCGCCTCGTACACGTCGTAACCGCCGTCGACGAGTCCCCACGCGCCCCGTTCAATCCATAATACCCGATCGCACAGGCGCGACAGAAGATAGCGATCGTGCGAGACCACGACGATCGTTCCCTCGTAGTCGCATAAGACGCTCTCGAGTGCTTCGCGGCTGTCGATATCGAGATCGTTGGTAGGCTCGTCGAGCAGTAAGATGTCGGCCGCGCGTGCCATCAGTCGTGCCAGCATGATACGGCGCCGCTCGCCACCGGAAAAATCGCGCACGGCTTTGTCGGCGGCATCGCCGCTAATACGCATGCGGCCGAGCAGTCCGCGCGCCTCCTGCGGGGTCAGTGCAGCGCCGTCCAGCACGGCTGCGAGTGCGCTCTCCTGGATGTCGAGTTGATCGTGCGAGTTTTGTGCAAAGTACGCGACTTGCGCCGCGGGATTGAAGACAACCGATCCGGAATCCGGTTGCGCTGCGCCGGTGAGTATCTTCAGAAGCGTCGACTTTCCGGAACCGTTTGGACCGACGATGCCGAGGCGCTCTCCGCGGTCGACGTCGATCGTTAGCCGGCTGAAGAGCTGTTGATCGTACGCTTTGCTCAAGCCCCGGGCTTCGAAGGCGAACCCGCTGCCGGCGCGCCGCGATGGGCGCAGGCGAACGGAGATCTGGCGTTCGGGAGCCGCCGGAGACGGGGCTCGCGTTGTCGCTTCGATGCGCGCCAGCTGCTTCTCGCGACTGCGCACTTGGCTGTAATCCGAGGAGGCGTGCGTCGCTCGGAGGCCGGCGATTGTCCTGCGCCGCTTGTCGCGTTCGACAACGAAGCTTTCGTACTCGCGCCGCTCCGCCTCGAGCCGCGCGTCTTTCGCTGCGACGTACGCGGTGTATGCGGGCCGTTCGGGTGCGTAGGCGTGGAAGCGCCCTCGCTCGATCTCCCAGACGCGCGTGGATATCCGGTCGAGAAAGTAGCGGTCGTGCGAAACGACGATATAACCGCGGGGATCGTTGGACACAAACGATTCGAGCCAGCGGATCGTCCCGACGTCGAGATGGTTAGTCGGTTCGTCGAGAATCAGGTAGTCGGGCTCGTCGATCAGCACGTGCGTTAATGCTACTTTCGCCCGCTGGCCGCCTGAAAACGAGCGTAGCGGGCGATCGTATTCCGTTGGCGCAAAACCGAACGCGGAGAGCATGGTGCGCAGCGCTTTGTTGCGCACGCCCGACTCCTCGTGCGTCGCTCTAGCCAGCGCAGCGTCGACGAGGCCCTGCAGCGTCGACTCGGTCTCGTCGCCAACGCCCTGAGCGAGATACCCGAGCTTCAAGCCTCTCGTCCGTACGACGGTACCGCCAAATGGCCGGTCGACGCCAGCGAGGAGACGCAAGAGCGACGACTTCCCCGCGCCGTTGGGGCCTACGAGGCCGATGTGTTCGCCGTGGTTAAAAACTCCACTAAGACTCGAGAATACTTCGCGCGCCCCATAGTGGCATTCGAGATCGGAAAACCGCAACAATTCCACGCCGAGCCGTACATTTGCGCGCCCCCAGCCCGCAGGCCTTCGCGCCCGAAGCTCAACCCGGCGGAGGTCGGGTCGCTCGTACGCCCGAGAGATTGCGACAGGTCCGAGCCAGGCGGTTCCGGCGCGATCCCAAAGTGAGCGCCGGCTTTGAAGTTCTTTAAAGACCTGCGCCGGTCTCGTCTAACGGCCGCCTAACGGATTCCGCAAAACTCGTCGGGATTCGAAAGGAGCAGCTGAGACTCAAGAGCGGGAAAACCCGTACAGCTAACGATCTATCCGGTTCGACGGGCGCGGCCGGGACCCCGATTTGCGTATTCGATTCCCGTTGGCCCTAGCAACAAACGCTTGAGTCTGCGATTCGATTAGGGTCCGCTCGGGTGGTTCACGAAGCTCGGGTTCAGGCATTGCGTCCCGCCCTTATCGCTGGTAACGAAGGCGCTGAATTGCGCGGCAACGGCGCTGGGTGTCCCCTCGGGAAGTGCATATCCGCTAAATCGCCATTTCCCACAATCCTTCACGTAGTATTCGGTGAGACGCCCTTTTGACTGGATGTCGACGCGAGCGTAATCTTGCACGACGACAATGTCCATGATCCTCGAGGCATCGGATGCTCCGTGCGAAAGAGCTAGGTTTTCCACCGAACTCGTATCGGCGTATGAGCCGCAATACGCCGCCATGGCTGGCGTCCCCGAGATGAACGCTACGATTGCGAGAGCGGCCGAAAGCGCGGTAGAAAAGGATCGTGATAACGTCATGGTTCAAAGCCCTCCGCGATCAAAACACATCGGCGGGCTTCGCCACCTGCACGAGCCTCCCTATGGCGCGGCTTTCGTAACGCGCGCTAGGAGCTCGGGGGCGCCGAGCCGCTCGCACACTGCGGGGAATCCGGCAGTAGGGCCGCGCCACTCTAATTCGTCGACGTCCGCGAAGAGTGTCGCATCGGTTCGAAGGGTTGCTAGTACCTTGAATGACAGCGCGAGACGCTGTCGCTCGCCGAGCACTTGCAGCGGGAATAGCTCGATCGCGCCATAACGTGTGAGGAGAGCGGCAGCGCCCTTCGGCCCAATGCCCGCGATCCCGGGATAGCCATCGGCGGCATCGCCAACGAGCGCAAGATAGTCGGGTATCAGCTCGGGATCGACCCCAAACTTCGCACGGACGCCGTCGGCGTCACGGATGACCTTGCTCCTTCGGTCTATTTGCACGATGCGATCCTCGCGCACGCACTGCGCGAGATCTTTATCCGGAGTCCAAATGCAGATCTTCTGTACCCGAGCATCGTGCGAGGCGATTGTGGCCGCCGAGGCCAGCGCGTCATCGGCCTCTAACTCGATCATCGCCCAAACCGGAATCCCCATGGCTCGCAGCGCGTCCTCGAGCGGCTCGAACTGCGCGAGAAGCGCGGGATCGATTCCATCTCCCGTTTTGTACCCGCTCCAAAGTCCGTTTCGGAAGGACTCGATAACGTGATCGGTGGCGACGCCTAAGTGCGTGGCACCCTCGTCAATCATTTGCATCACGGTGTTGAGTACGCCGACAACCGCCCCGAATCGTCGCTCCTTCCCATCGCTGAAGCGACGAAGTCCAAAGAAATGGCGGAAGAGCTCGTAGGTTCCGTCGACGAGATGAACGATCACGTTGACATCATTCGGCCGGACGCTACGTTCTAGCCAAGGCGACACCCGTCGGCGCTACCATAAGAGTACGTCCTCTCGTTTAGTCTTTCGGAGAATCGGCAAGCGACGTCGACGCCGCGATCTGGCGCCCCAGAAAAAGCACGCCCGACTCTCGCGGGTGCATACGATGTACCTTTTGAACCGGTAGGAGCCGAGTAAAATAGCGATCCGCGATATCATCCTTTCGAGGTTCGTCAGCTCACATTCTAGGGAATTAGGAAGCCCTATTTGTGAAGATGTCGACGCCAGGGCTTCACGAGAGCTTCACGTGCATTTATGGGGGTCTCCTCGCACGAGCTAGGTGAGCGGCGAGAGATGCTTTGGTTCGTAGAGGCCGAGCTTGTCGCCGCCGGGGAGTTCGAGCGTCGTCACCAAACCCCAGCCGCGGTCGGCGACCGGTGTCGTTTTGATTCCCTTTTTTTCGAGCTCCTGTACCGTCGCGACGACGTCGTCGCAGATCAACCACAGTTCGTGCTCGGGATCGTCCTCCGTCTCATGGACGGCGAGCTCCGTCGGCGGTGCGGCGAAGAAGAGCCGCCCGTTGCCGGCGTCGACGTAGCGCAGGTCGAGCGCGTCCTTGAGAAAGTCGTACATCTCCTTGGAGTGCTTGGTGTAGAAGATCGCGTGGATCCCGGTGATCACTCTGTCCCCCTTTCCTCGAACTACGCGCGCTTCGCGCGCTCCGCTCGGGATGACTTTCGTTAAGTGCTGGCGGGGTCTTTCGGGCTCCTGGCACTCTGGCGCACAATGCTGATAATATAGCGCCTGCTTCCCCGTCATTTGAAAGCATGTTCGCATGCCGGCGTCGTAAGGAGGGTTATGGAATCGCCAGATCGCCTTACTGTAATCCGCGCTGAGCCTTTCAATGCGGAGGCGCCATTAACCGCGCTCGAGGCGCCGATCACTCCCACGAGCCTCCACTTTGTGCGTCGAAACTTCGCGCTTCCCGAACACAATGGCCGGCTTACCATCGGCGGCGCGGTCGCGAATCCATTTGCGCTAACGCTTGACGATTTGCGCGAAATGCCCCGCAAAGAGCTCGTCGTTACGCTGGAGTGTGCCGGCAATGCTCGCCTCGGGCAGATGCCGCTCCCCGTGGGGGAACCTTGGACTGGCAACGCGGTTTCAACGGCTCGTTGGGCTGGCGTCCTTCTCAGCGAAGTGCTCGGAAAGGCCGAACCGTCGGCCGACGGGCTCGCGGTCAGCTTTGAAGGCGCCGATCATGGCCCGTACCGCGGACATGCCGACATTCATTTTGCGCGCTCCTTATCGCTCGAGCACGCGCTCGACCCGACGGCCGAGATTCTGATTGCATATGAGATGAACGGCGAACCCCTAAACGCCGACCATGGCGCGCCCTTTCGACTCGTCGTGCCGCGCTGGTACGGCGTAGCATCGGTAAAGTGGCTGACGCGAATCGACGTTTTGACGGCGCCGTTCGAAGGCACGTTTCAAACTGTCCGCTACATTTACGAGTGGCCCGATCGCCCCGTACAACCAGTCACGCTGATGCGTCCGAGGGCCAAGATTACCGCCCCGGCTCACGGCGAAACGTTACGGTCCGGCTCGTATACCGTGCGCGGAAAGGCCTGGTCTGGAAGCGGCCCGATTACGAACGTCGATGTCTGCTTAACCGGTGAGGGCGACTGGCACGCCGCCGAGTTGGAGCCTCCTGCGGGCCCTTATCAATGGCAGGAGTGGTCGTTCGTATGGGATCTTCGCGATCCCGGACGGCACACATTGCGTGCTCGTGCAACCGATGCCGCTGGTAACGTGCAACCGGAATCTCCTAAATGGAACCGCTTGGGCTACGGCAACAACGCGGTCGAACTAATTTACGTTCACGTGCAATGAGGCAATCTCGATCTTTCGCCCGGCCTCGAGCCCAACGCCACGCCCCCGAAGGCGGCTTGTTTCCCATTCCGAACTGAAGGCAACTCTCGCGTTGCCTCATAAGTACTGCACCCCCAGACCTGTTCGAGTAAAGGAGCATCTGTGAACGGATCTTTGAGGCTTTTTTCGCTGGTAGTGGCGCTGGCGCTCGCCGGCTGTAACGCGGCCGGCTCGTCGAATGTTCCAACTTCGAGCACCACGTCGCAAAGCGGTTCGTCTGCCTCCGCGCACTTTGTGCCAGAGTGGCAAGCCAAGCACGAAGCGCGGCGCGTCTGCAAAGAACTTGCGGGTGGCGTGCAGTGCCATGTCTTAGTGGTGACCAAAGGCATTAAGCGAGATTGCTCGCCATCCGGCGGCGGCTGCGGATGGCGGCCCGTCGACTTGGAGACTCGCTATAATCTTTCGGGATCGTTGGGCAGGGGATCTGGAACGATCGTCGCGCTTATCGAACTCGGCGACCTGCCCAACGCCGAGTCGGACCTAGCGACCTATCGCACCGAGTTCGGGCTGGGCGCGGCAACAATCGAAAAGTACAATGAGGAGGGGCAACAATCCAACTACCCTGAGAGTTGCGAAGACTTTGGGTGGTGCGTTGAGACCGACCTCGATATCGAAATGGTCTCCGTCAGCTGTCCGCTGTGCACGATCTATCTCATCGAGGGCGGCAATTGCGGCGGCGTCGTCTGCGGCTTAGAGAACGCCGAAGCTACGGCGGTTAAGCTCGGTGCCAAGATCCTCAGCAACAGCTGGGGATGCAGCAGTTTCAACTATGGCGAGAACTGCGGCGACCCGAACTTCCCGAACTACTTCAGTAGCCCTGGTATCGACTATTTGGCCTCATCCGGCGACTCTGGGTATCCAGAGATCGAGTGGCCCGCGGCGCTTGCAAACGTGCTCGCCGTCGGAGGCACGCAGCTAGCACAATCCGGGTCGACCTACAGCGAAACCGCGTGGGACGGCGCGGGAGCGGGTTGCGCGACCACCACCCCCAAGCCAAAATGGCAGCACGATCCGCTCTGCACCGGCAAGACGATCGCGGACATCTCGGCCGAGGCCGGCTGTAGTCCCGGCGTCGCCGAGTACATAGGGCTGTACGGCGGCTGGATCGATGTTTGCGGAACCAGCGTCGCGGCGCCGCTCACGGCCGGCATCGTCGCGCTCGCCGGCCACACGAACAAGCTAACCGACGGTGGCAGAACCTTCTGGGATCTGAGTAAAGGAAAACGCAAGAAGGACCTGTACGCGATTACTTCCGGAAGCGACGGCAACTGCGGCGACTATCTGTGCGAGGCCGGCCTATCGAAGAAAGATGGCGGCTATAAAAAGTATAGCGGTCCGACCGGATGGGGAACTCCGAACGGGATTTCCGCGTATTAGTTTCGCCGACCGGGCGTTTCAGCGGCGACGGCGCCGCTGAAACGTCCGGCGGCGCACCTGCGGCTCGACCGTAACCGCTCGAGCAGATGCCGGCTCCATGAAGTCGTGCTCGCTGCGCTTGAGAGGCGTGCCCATTGCGCCTTCGATACGTGCAAATGAGCCCGCCTCGTCGCGCGAAACGAATGTAATCGCGTCGCCGGTTTTTTGAGCGCGCGCCGTGCGCCCGATGCGATGTAGGTAATCGGTGGGCTCGGCGGGCACGTCGTAGTTTATGACGTGTCCGAGGTCGTTGATGTCGAGACCTCGCGCGGCGACGTCGGTGGCGACTAAGACCCGGTAGCGTCCCTTCTTAAAGGCCTCGAGGGCGCGCGAGCGCTGCGCCTGCGAACGATCGCCGTGAATGCGCTCCACGTCCACGCTATGTCGCATCAAAGCGCCGGCGACTCGCTCGGCCCGCGACTTGGTCCGCGTAAAGACGATTGCATTGAAGACGCGTCCATCTTTGAGCAGGTCCACGAGGAGGTCGGTTTTCCTGTGCGGTTCCACTTCGTACACCCACTGGGTTACGGTTGCGACCGGCGTCGGGGGTGCTAAGTTGATGCGCACGGGGTCGCGGAGAAACTCGCGCGAAAGCGCAAGCACCGCACCGCCGAGGGTTGCCGAGAAACAGAGCGTTTGGCGCTGGGCCGGGAGTTTGGCGACGATGCGCTTCACGGCCGGTAAGAACCCCATATCGAGCATACGGTCCGCTTCGTCGAGCACGAACATCTCAACGTTGTCGAGACGAGCTTCGCCCTGCTGCATCAAATCGATGAGCCGTCCGGGCGTTGCGACGACGACGTCGGTACCGCGGCGCATGGCATTGATTTGCGGTTTCATGGCCACGCCTCCGTAAATCGGCGTGATGCGCAGGTTGGTGTGTTTTGCCAACTGCCGAAGATGCTCCGTAATTTGCTGGGCGAGCTCGCGAGTCGGCGTCAAGATCAGCGCGGCACTGCGGTCGGCGCGCCGCTCGAGCAGCTTTTGGAGTAGCGGAATGCCGAAAGCCGCGGTTTTGCCGCTGCCGGTTGGAGCGCTCGCAAAGACGTCGCGGCCGGCCAGAGCAACGGGAATGGCGTTGCGCTGTATGGGCGTGGCCTCTGTATAGTGAAAATCTTCGATGCCGCGACGTATGGCAACATCCAGCGGGAGTTCTGAGAACATGGAGATATTGGAACCTATCTTTCGGTGGGCGCTACTTATCGACCACTCGAAAGATCGCGCTTGAGGATGGGAAGGAGTGTCTCACAGACTCGTTCCCTATGTGAACCCTTACACCGCAGGAGGGAAAAAGGTTGCGGTTACGGCTCCGAGACCCCGCGCAGGGCAGTTGCTGGCTACTTCGAGCCGCCGAGGCGCGCCAGTGCTTGCATGGCGGCGTTGGAGCGGGGACTCGCGGTGAGTTCTGCCTCAAGTGCGGCTCGGGCCACGCCGGCATTGCCCATTTTCATTGCCAGATCCGCCAACGCCATGTGCGGCGAATAATAGTAACGTGTCGGCATCTCCACGCCGCCCGCGAGCCAATCACCGCGGGTAGCGTCGTGCGATGCTGTCGTCAATAACTGCAGTGCCGCAGCATCGTCGCGTTGGTCGAGCGCGATCTGTGCTCGAACCGTGAGGCGCATCGCGTCTTCAGTCGCGACTCGCGAAGGAAACGCCGCCGATGCCGCGGGCATCTCGGCGAGCGCCGCTTGCGACTTCGATAGCTCGCCGAGCTTTGCAAACGCGAGCGCTCAACCACCACATTGTAGGCCACAAGACGACTCCGGCGATCGGCACGGATCCTTTTGCTCAGCAGCGCGCCGAAGATAAGGCCGTCGTCGACCTGGCTAATCAACTTGACTGTATCATCTCGCGGGAGCTTGATAAAATGGGAATACTTACGATCAAGAAGCAGCAGGAAGCCGGCATGCTCGATCCCATTTCATCTAGTCCGTGGTGTACGGATCCGGATGGCTCGGGGTATCCGCAAAGCGGTAAAGGTTACTTTGCGCATCTCGAGACGGATTTCTACGATCTGACGCTCCACAACACCGACGCGCCCCTTATTGTTGGGCCCACCGACACACTGAACTAATAACCTTGGAGACGCATATGACTCGTCTGATGCTTTCGCTGGCGGCAATTTTGGGACTGCTCACTAGTCCGTGCGTTGCCGGCGCCCACGATCTTGCGGGGATGATACACCAAGGACTAAAGGACCCACTCGTTACCCAGGCTACCGCCGCCGCGCAAGCCGCATCAATGTCGGCTTCGCACGGGCTTACTTCGGCGCCGGAGCAATACCGGATCAAGTCGGTGTTCCTCACTGCCCAGGCCTGGGGGCCACTACCCCACGCACTTTCGATCTGCTTTCTCGGGGGCTCGCCCCAGCTGCGAATGCGGATCGTCAACGTAATGACGACGCAGTGGAAAGTTGGGAGCCTTACACATCGTCAACTAACCTACGACTCCTCATTCTCGACCGCTCCTCTATGTATGTCCCAAGCAACAAAAACCGATATTAAGGTCGGGTTTCTCTCTGACGAGAAACACTATGGCTATTGGTCATTCGTCGGCCAAGAGAGTACGCAGCACTACCCCAGCATGAATTTCAGCGGCTTCGATACTCCCGAGGCTCCGACGGGCTCGGAATTCGTCCGACTTGTAACGCACGAAATGGGGCATGCGCTCGGGTTGGAACACGAGCACCAGAGCCCGAGCGTCCAACATTGCGAATGGAACTATTCTCTGATCTTCGCAGATTACAAGTGGGCGCCATACGACGATATGACAGCTTGGGATGTCATGCTGTCGAACTTCGAACAGCTAAAGAACACTATGAATGGCAGCGTCCCCACCTATCAGGTGTCGGCTTACGACAAACTGTCCGTGATGCATTATCATTTCGAGGCAAAGTACTTCACAGACGGTGCCAGTGATAACTGCTACATCCCCAAGGAAAACGTAAATCCCTCATCGCAGGACCTTGTAGCGATTACACGGGCTTATCCAGCGATGCAACCTTCGCGAGAGGCGCAGGTAGATATCCTGAAGGAAGCCCTAGAAAGCCGTTTCATACAGGGCCGAGATGAGTTGCGCGCAGTTCTTGAAGCAAAGCTTCGGAAGCTGCTGAGCGCGTCGCCATCTCCTTAACGAGCTTAGATCCGGCCAGAGCTCGGTGCCGCCGAACCGTCAAAATGAACAACGAAACGATCGGGCCTGTAATCACGATCCAAATCGAAACCTGTGCCCAGTTTGGTTGCTTGGATTGCAGTGCCCGGCGTGGACGTTTCATGGAAGGTCAGCCGTGATTCAAAATCGCAGTCCCCTTCTGCGTTGCTACAATGTCTAGTCTTTGCTATGCGAACCAACTCGTGGCGTGGGCGGGGAGTCAACGATCGTCATCGGCCGTCGTCGACGGCGTTCTCTACGGCACCCGGCCGATCGAACGCGGCCTGCGCATACGGCCTTTCCGGATCGCATACGAAGCTGAGGTGACGAAGCTCGGCGCTTAGTCTAGCAGCCCCGAAGAACTCGCGACGCCCTACGCTCGCAGCCGTTCGTCGAGGGTGCGAATGCCTTCGGGTGGACCCGCCGTAACGATCTCGTCGCGCTCCGCAAGCGGCGTAGATGGCGCCGGTCGGAAAAGCATCGTTCCATCACGTTTGAGTGCGAGAATGATGACTTCGCTACGGTCGACGAGCGTAGAAATCGGCTTACCGATCCACGGCGATCCGCCCGAAATCGTAAAATCCTCGAGAACCAACTGGCTATTGCTCGCGAACAGCACCGTGTCCACGAACTCAACGGCCGTAGGGCGCATAGCGAGGCTGACCATTCGGCGGCCGCCGATCCGATACGGCGATATGATCCGGGTCGCACCCGCCAGGCGGAGCTTCGATTCGGCATCGTTGCGGTTCGCGCGGGCGACGATGAAGAGGTTCGGATTGAGCACGCGCGCCGAGAGCGTTACGTAGATGTTGATTTCATCGCTGTCGACGGCGGCAACGAGTCCCCTGGCGCGCTCCACGCCGGCCGCGCGTAAGGTTTCAGTGTCGGCCGCATCGCCGCTGATGGTCGTAAAGCCGGCGGCGGCGGCGCGCTCGAGCGACTCGGTGTTGATGTCGACGATTACGAAGTCTATTTTCTCGTCGGTGAAGATGCGCGCGATCTCACCGCCGACCCGGCCGAATCCGCAAAGAATGTAATGTTCCGTCATTCCGGCAACCCGTCGTCGGGTTCGACGCTGGCCTACGACACTCCCCAGGCGCCCTTCCAGAGTATAGGTGAGCAGCCGCAGCAGCGTGTAGGTAAGAACGCCGAATCCGATGGCAACCACCCCGATCGTCCACCATTTGCCCACGACGTCCATCGGCGTGGGCTCACCGTTGCCGATCGTTGTGATGGTGGTGATGGTCATGTAGAAGGCATCGAACCACGACCAATGCTCGAGCGCGACGTAGCCCGCAGTCCCAACGAGGATGACCGAGGCAAGGAGCGTCAGCGCGGGCCCCAAGCTCCGCATTTTCTATTAGGTAGTGAGCGCGATACGAACGACCCTGCCGCGAGGCTCGCGCTTGATGGTTACGTCGGCGGTGCGCGCGTTCCGTCGGACCAACGAGCGACGGGAACCATGAAGATCGTTTCCGGCTCCGGGACGACGCGTCGCGACGTGTCGAGGATGACCGGTGACGCCGGCAAGTCCGCGCCCCAACTCGCCCCGTCTTCCGCGCCGTCTGCTTTGGGAGCGTAAAACATCAGGTGCGACAGCCACGGACCGACGCCATCGCCGAGATCGCCGTGCTTCGACATCATATACGACATGGAGCCCGGCTCCGGCGTTGGCAGCTGCTTGTCCGCGACCGCTGCCTTAGTGCGATCGAGTATTTGCGGTTTGGTCAGCCCCGACAGCGCGAGATCCGTCCGTTGCAGCGTGTAGAGCGCAACGGTGCGCGACGCCGCCGGATTGTAGCAGATCGGCCCGCGCATGTTCCAATTCCAGAACTCGGGGGAGTCGAACGGCGACATCCACGATCGTTCCACGAGACAGGTAAAGCCGTTGGTGCCCTTTTCCGCGGCTTCGTAGCCGTGAGGGCCGAGCACGAGGAGGGTCGCGTGGAGCGATATCGCCGTGGGAGCCGCGCTTCGCGCAAGCTTTATTTCCGCTTGACGGTCGGCCATGAGGTATCGGTCGAGCGGGGCCATTCGTTCGTAGGTGACACTCCTCGTCCAGCCGGTCATGGGCAGAGCGATGGCCGTAGCAAGGGCCAGGATCGTCGCAAAGAGCACGTGGCGCCATATGGGGTCCAATAGAGCATACCTCCGGTCAACGATACTTGCTTCTAACAGCGGAAGGCATGCGCTTGTGACCGCGAGTCATGGACTGCCCAAATAAAGGTCCAGAAATCGCCGAACGTACCACAGTGCGATGCGGTTGTGAAAACCAACGGCGACGTCCTCGAAGGCGTGATCCGCCCACGGCAGCTCAACGTAGGTGACGCCGACGCCATAACCCCGAAGTTCGTCGCGCAAGACATGCTCGAGACGAAGATCGACGACGTGATCGCGTCCTGCCGCGATCATGAGGACCGGCGGCATACCGGCATGGACGACGTACCGCGGAGATGCGCTCCGATAGCATAACGGTTGCTGTTCCGGAGTCCCGCCGCAAAGGTCGAGCGTGACGTGACGCACGTCGATCAAGTCGGGCCGGGGCGGATACTCATAGGCGAGTCGAAGATCCACCGGGCTCTCATAGGTAATCACGGCGCTGATGCGGTGCGGCCGCATGGCTGCCGCGATGATTGCCAGCTGTGCGCCCGACGAATGTCCGAGCAGCGCGATCCGGCCTGCCGGCAGCGAATCGATCTGGCGAAGGATGACGTCACGTTGGGTGGGCCAGCGCGAGTAGGGCGCGTGCGGATAGTGCAGCGCAATAACCCGATAGCCCCAAGAAGCGACGATCGCGTTGAAGTGCCCGTCATTTTTCGGCGAGCCGTGCTCCCACGCGCCTCCATAAATCGTGAGAACGAGCGGGACAGATGGTCGTACGGCGATCGCCTCGGCGCGTTTGGCGAGCGGCATGAGCAAAGCCGACAGCGGGACGTGGGGACCACGTATCGCATAAGCGATAGGCGGAACCAGCGTGCACGACAGCGCCAGGAGCGCAAGGATGATGGCTGCCGGCCGCATGGAACCATGTGAGCGAAATGCTACGAGCAGGACGATAGCGTTGAAGACCGTCAAGACCGGCCAGAGCTCGGTGCCGCCGACCGTCAAAATGAACAACGGAACGATCGGGCCCGGAATCACGATCCACATCGACAGGAAAAGTGCGAACGATGCCAGCGCGAACGGCATTGCGCACGTATCGTCTCCAATATGAGAGCGTTCCTGCCGAATAATCTGGTGCGGCGCATTGCGCTGGTCGTACTCGCACTCTTTTTTATAGCGGCGGGCATCAATCACTTCGTGCATCCGGGCTTTTACGTGCGGATCGTCCCGCCTTGGCTTCCGGCACCAGCGCTGCTCGTTCAAATCAGCGGCATCTGTGAGGTTCTCGGCGGGATCGGCGTGCTGGTGCCCAGCACTCGCAGATACGCCGGCGTCGGCCTTATTGCGCTGCTGGTCGCGGTCTTCCCGGCGAACCTGCAGATGGCGATGCACCCGGAGCTCTACGCGGACATCGGCACCGTGCAGGCGTTCTACATTCGGCTTCCGCTCCAACTGGTTCTCGCGGCTTGGGTGTGGTGGATCTGTATCCTCTAACCCGAAGTCACGAAAAAGAGGGCCGCGATCCAAATCGCGGTCCCTTTTTGGTTTGCTACGGGTCTAGTTTATTGCTATGCGTGAACGAGCTTGCGGTTGGGGACCGCGCGGCCTTCATCGAGATCGAGCAGATCTGACCAAGACACGACGTCAGTCCGGTCGGGAGCGATCTTGGCGCGCATTTCGTTAAAGTGCTTTAACGATTCCCCAGTCGGCACCTCGGAGAGCCACTTCTTGTTGAAGGCCTCGATGTCTCGAGCGTCTTTCTTGGACACGAACGTCTTCGCGTATGCTTCGATACCGGAGTCGTCTCTCGCTGTCTTCACGACATTGAGGAATTCCTTCGCATCTATCCCAAGGTAATCGAAGAGCCCTTGGTCCATCGGGCAGTCGTAGTGGTACTCGCCGACGCGGCCGTGAGCTACGGCCTTTGCCTTGTCGGTCGTTCGGGCAAGTTGCACGATGCCAAGCATCGTTTCTCCGACGCTGCGCGGCGCCGTCTTTGTTAGGTCAGTCATCATAAATGCTCAACTTTCATTTGAGTTTTGTTCTTTCCACTCATAGCGAACCCAAAAGGTTGAGGAAGGTTACACGAACGCCCGTATGAAGCGAACGCTTGCCGCGGTTTAGGAGCGCGCTTTTTGCAAGCTCGGGCTCATGCGCACCGTAATGCGCGGTTTTCGCATTTTTACGCGATTCGTGACGGAATCGATCAGGGCTCTGGCCTTGAAGACGATCTCATCGGCAGAGGAACCTTCAATGACTTCTCTCAGCTCGGTGCACAAGCCGACGAGGTTTCCGCCGGTGTCGTGGACGTAGAGCTGAAATGTGTTACTCGTACGGGGCCCGTGCGTCACGGCAGCGCCGCAAACGCTAGCGAGCCCGCCTCAATGTCGAAAACGTCGTTCAACGCGCAGAGCGAAAAGATTCGCCGAAAATGACTGCCGACGTTAATCATCCGAAATCGGGTCGCGTCGATCTCCCGGCGACGGCGTGCGATGTGGGCAAAAATGCCAACGGTGCTAGCGTCGATAAACGTGGCGTTCGCGAGATCGACTGTGAGCCTTTGAGAATCGATGTAGGGCTCTAAGGTCGCGAAGAGTTGCCGCTTGTTGAGAATATCGAATTCCCCGTGTAGTGAAAACCGAGCCTCTGATTCGTCAAGTCCTGTAATATGTTGTATATCGTCGCTTATCAAGTTAAATGATTCCTTGAGCCTAGCCTAGCAAAGGCCTGGCGCTAAATCGGTACGGTTTCACACGCGGCACGGCAAATCGTCTCTGGAGCCAGGAAGGCGGCTAGCGCCTTATTACCCGAGTAGCGGGCCAAACTGCTCGCGGGCTACGCCATAACACTCACAGGATGCCTCTTCGAGGCCTTGTCGATCGAGAATCACGATATGGCCGTGCGCATAGCGAATGAACCCTGCTTGCGCGAGGGTGGCCGCAGCGATAGTTACGCCGGAACGGCGCGCGCCCAGCATCATCGCAAGGTATTCGTGCGTGAGCGCGATTTTTTCGGAGTTGACGCGATCGTGCGTCAACAAAAGCCAACGCGCGCATCGCTCGTAGATGCTATGCATTCCGTTGCACGCGGCGAGTTGCCCCAGCATGTTAACGTACGCCTGAAGAAAACGATCGAGCACGCCGCGGAGCTGGGCGTCCCCGCCATCGAGCAATCGTTTAAAATGCTCGCTGCTGATGACGACGGCGCGGCCCGGAACTTGGCAATAACTTTCGTTCGCCGAGGTCGTGGCTCCGAGCAGCAATGGAATTGCCGAAACGCCCTCTCGGCCAACCGTTCCTACTTCGATTGAGCCGCCGTCGCGCATTTGGGTTACCACAGAAAGCACCGCATCGATTGGGAAATAAACGTCTCGAATTGGACGGCCGGCCTCATAGATCTGCTGGGATGTTTCCAGCACGATCAACTTCGCGGTTTTGAGAACCTCGGTGACCATGTTTCCACTTAAGCCGCCCAGGATGGCGTTATGCTTAAGCACGGCTTGACTGGGTATCAGGACTTGCTTAGCGGTCACGAAAAGGAAGTTTTTCGGACTTGGGTGACGCTCCTGGTGCTATAGCGTACCGACTCTTGAAACCGATTACTCTACACTTAAGCTTTCTGGAAACACGACTTTCCCCAAGGAAGCAATCATGCGAATCTCAAGACTTTCAGCGGTGTCGATCGCGGCATTATTACTCGCTGCTATTCCCGCGCCCTCACTCGCGCAGTTTTCCGTCGGCATCGGTATCACGATAGGCGTGCCGCCCCCGCCGCTGCCCGTCTACGTGCAGCCGCCCGCTCCCGCGCCAAACTACCAATGGAACCCCGGTTACTGGGGCTGGGGGACGGCCGGCTATTACTGGGTTCCGGGCACCTGGGCGCCGGCACCGCGGCGCGGCCTGTACTGGACGCCGGGATACTGGCGTCACTCCGGCGGCGGTTACGGCTGGAACCAGGGCTTTTGGGGTTCCAGCGTCGGCTTCTATGGGGGCGTCAACTACGGTTACGGCTACTACGGCACCGGCTTCGTCGGCGGCATTTGGTCCGGCAACAACTTCCGCTATAACACCGCCGTCGTAAACGTCAACCGAACCGTCATTCACAACACCTACGTTGATAAGACGGTCGTCAATAAGAACGTCTACAACGATCGCGTTAGCTACAACGGTGGCCACGGTGGAACCTCGGCAAGGCCGACTTCCGGACAGATGGCGGCAGCGGAACACCTCGTCCCGCCAACCACATACCAGAAACAGCAAGCGACCATCGCCGGGCAAGACCGTAACCTTTACGCATCCGTCAATAAAGGCAGTCCACCGGTCACCGCAGTCGCGAAACCGTTCAGCTCTACCAATAGGCCCGCAAACTCTGCGCCCGTCACTACAGCGGACACACGGGCCAACAAGCCGCCGGATGCCGACCGGAAACCGGCGCAGCAGCAGCCTCCGGCATAGGAGGAGGGACCATGCTTGATCTACGGACGATAATCGTCGCCGCAGCGCTGAGCGCAATCGTCGGCACGACCGCTAGCGCCTATCCGTCTACGCTGACTGTAAAACTGTACGCTCAGAATCGGCCCGGCGAAACCGGCGAGGCGATGTTCGAGCAGATTGCCGGCGGCGTCAGGATCGTCGTCACGATGTCGGGCGGCCAAAACGGCTCGCAGCCCGTCCACATTCACACGGGCACCTGCGCAGCGCTGGACCCGGTTCCCAAATATACTCTGACCAACATCGCCCACGGGATCAGCACGACGACGATATCGGGCATCACCCTCGGCGATCTGCTCCAGGGCAAGTACGTCATCGACGTTCACGAAAGCAGCGCCGATATACAAAGGTATGTGGCCTGTGCTGCAATCGCGATGCCGGAGTGAAGGACCGAGAAGACGCGGGTTATCTACTTCTGCGCGATATTCGCTAGCCGATCGAGTAACGAATCCATCGTGTGAGCTGCTAGCTTTTGGCCGACGAGGCCGTCGAACAGGCGGCCGACGAATCCACCGGGCGGCTCGTACGAACCCTCGAGCACGAGATCCGTCTCTTCGCCGGCCGGCCGGACGGTAAGCGTTGCACCAAATGATGGGAAACCGGGCCAAGCCGGCTTCCATGCAAACGCGATACCACCGCGCGGCGGAGCGATGCTGGTCCAATCGTAGAGCAAAGAGTATCGTACGTCGACTTCGGCTGTGGAGAAACCTAAAGCCCTGACCCGGAGTTTGGGTTGCTGCGAAAAGAACGCTTCCAGGCGCGCGATTGCGTCATGATGCGGTTCCGAGATTCGGACCGTTCGGGATATCCGGGTCACAACTCGGTAGTGGAAATCTAGAGGTTGGAGCGAAGCCGCTGCTGCTGCATGGATTTGCTCGGGATCCTAACTCGATCGGCGAGTCGGAGCAGCGCGAGAATCCGGACGTGCCACCACGTCATATCGATCTCGAACCAGCGTAGCCCGTGCCGCGCCGAGAACGGGAAGGCGTGATGGTTGTTGTGCCAGCCTTCACCCCACGAAATGAGCGCCACCCACCAGCAGTTCGTAGATCGGTCGCCGGTCTGGTAGGTGCGATAGCCCAACATGTGCGACGCGCTGTTGACCAGCCACGTCGATTGATAGCTGATTGCCAACCGCACGAAGATGCCCAAAATCATCCAAGACCATCCGCCGAGCGCAAAGAGTCCCACGCCGAGCGCGATCTGAAGCGGAACGCTGAGATATCGGAGTGCCCGATAGAATCGCTGCGCGTAGAGGTCGGGCGCAAAGTGACGCATCTCTTCTTCCGTCGGTAGCGCGATATTGTGCCGGTAAACCCACTCCGCGTGCGCCCACCTGAACCCGCCGTGGATACTGTGGGGGTCGCCCTCTCGGTCGGCATGCGCGTGGTGCTTGCGATGAACCGCCACCCATCGGATCGGATCGCCCTGCAGCGCGAGCGTTCCGAAAATCGCCAGCACGTATTCGAGCGGCTTAAAGAGCCGCAAGCTGTGGTGGGTGAGGGTCCGATGGAAGCAAAGTGAAATGCCTAAAGCGACGGTCGCATAGAATACGACGGCCGCGGCCGCCAGTGCCGGCCACGCAAAGACGCCCGGCCAGAAGACCGCAAGGGCACCGACGTGAATTCCGAGTAGGCCGAGACCCTTAATAGTGCTATAAAACCGATCCATGTGCTTTTCCATCACCACAAAATGCGTTGTTCAGGCATTCCACGACGCGAACGACGGACGTCAAGGGTTACTCCATTGCTTGTTATGACCTCCCAGTATAGCGTGGAAGCGGAGGGCGGCGCTATGGCGAAAAGCGCCCCATATCGCCCGTACTCTCCCAACCCAGCACCCGAGCGATCAACTCGGTGCGGTTCCTGCTGTCGGTCTTATCGACCATGCTCCTCACGTGATGCTGGACGGTTGAAGGGGCGATATGCAGCTTTTGGGCGATTTCTTCGAGCTTCTCACCATCGAGCAACATCCCCAGCACCTGCAGCTCGCGCGCGGAGATATGGAAGCGTGCGGCCGGGCCTCTCAGCGACCTCGGCGGTCTGAAACGGTCGATTCGGACGCCGATGAAGAGTCCCGTCGGGCCCGACATTGGCTGCGTCCGCACGACCAAGAACGGGACCGGATGCGCTATGCCCGGCTTCTGAGTGCCTGAGTCCCCGCGCCAACCGGCGATCAGCCTTCGAACCGCTTCTTCCAACACTACAGGCAGGCGATTGGCGATGCGCGTACGCAGCCCGGTGAGCGCGATGCGCCGTTGCTGCTCGGCCGTCCATGCGAGCACGATCTGAAAGTCGCTGTCGAGCACGTAGAACGACTCACCGGAAGCTTCGGCGGCTGCAATCTTCGTTGCATCGAGCGGCCACTCATTAGCGTCGCGAGTAACGCGTCGGCTGCTCTTGGGAGAGTTTAAGCGCAGTGCGCAAAGGCGCTCCGACGTCGCGTCGAGGGACAATGCCAAGACGCTGATTTCGCTTGAGGTGAAGGGTCCCAGCTCGCTCGTACGCAGCAGCGTGAGGATCCCGAAGCTGGCCTGAGCGTCGGCAAACAACAGCGTGACGCCGCTTTCAAAATCGCCGAGTGGACCGAGCGTCGCAGCAATGCGAGGACCTTTCGCCGCTCTCTTACGCTGGCGCTTGAACTCGTCCGAAAGCCGCGACAACTCGTCGCCGTTTTCCGGCGGGTTCAGTAAGAGACCGGCTAACTCCCCAGTTGGAACTAGGCGCGCAAACGACCAACGTGAGGCCGGCACAACGCGAAGAATCGCGTTGATGATCGGATACGCCGGATCCGACTCCGGCATCACGTCGGTCAGGGGTTCCATTTCAGCCCGCTGCGGGAGTTTCGGAGCTTTTCATGATGGTTACTTTCTCGCGCCAATGGTATGCTTAGGGCGTTCTTCTTCTACGGGACGACGTACTGCCTCGTCCACCTGAAAGCGTAAATAAGTATGGCCCGCGTATGCTGTTTGGCCGCCATCGACCCTAAAGATGTCCCGCTGCTTGGCGCCGCACTCAAAGGCGCCGGCGAACCTGGCCTCACGGTCGTCGCCCATCTCGATGTCGCCGCATTAGGCAAGCTGGCACCCGACGTTCTCATTGCCGACATCGATCGACAAAAAGTGGACCAGCTCGAGACGTTGCGCCAGTTGCGTTTCGTTTTACCGGAGTGCGTCATCGTGGTGTATACGGGAGCCGTAAAGCGTGCTTGGGGCCGCGCATGTCATCTCGCAGGCGCCAGTTGCGTGCTCTCAAAAACGTCCCGCCACGCCCTACTTGTTTCCGGCCTGCAGCGTGCAATACGGACCGGCTGCTATACCGACCCGAGCTTTGCTGCGTAGCGTCACGTTCGTCCAGGAATGCAACCTCTCGAACCTTGGTACGGTCGCTATACCCGTGACGTATAATCCCTTGCCGATCGCCGCTCTAGCCATAAAAGGTGCTGTCAGGGGACTAAACTCTCCGGAGCGCTCCGAGCCGGTCTACGGGGGATATGCGAACGGACGCGGCGAGATCGTGTTGTTCGCGAAGGATCTCGCCTATCGAATCAATTTCAAGCACAACATCATAAAGCAACGGCCGCCGCTGAATTCTGGTGCGAAGGCGCGCTACGAGGCGACCGAAGCGGGCGAGGAATTTGTGTACGGTAACAAGACCTTCCGCCGGCTAAGTCTGCAGCAGATCGAGGAAATCTGTAAAGAGAGCAATTTTAGGGTCGGCTCGAGGTTCTAGGTCTCAGCGTCCTCGCCGCTTACGCCGGCGATACCAATGCAAGCGCGGCGATGCCTCACGCGCGAGCGCCTAACGACTTAAGGGTGCGCTGAGCAGAAACTCAAAGGTTCTGCCCGGCGCTCAAAGGCTTAACGGTAACTCGGTCGCGATGCGAAGCAGTCCCGGCAATAGATCGGCTTATCGCCGCGTGGTTGAAACGGAACTTCCGCGACGCCACCGCACTGACTGCAGGTAGCCTTGAACATCTCGCGTTGTCCATAGCCGGAGCCGCCGCCTCTCGATTGGCTGCGGTCGCCGCCGGCCGCTTTACGCGCAGCGCGGCAATCGCCGCACCGGCTGGGTTTATTCGTGAATCCTTTGCTTGCAAAGAACTCCTGTTCGCTCGAAGTGAATTGGAACGTGCGTGCGCAATCGACGCAGTTAAGAGTTTCGTCAGTGTACATTTGAGCCTTTCCTCGGTCTCGATCGCCGGCCCGATAGCGGTAAACGATACATTCCCTTCGTCAAATCGTATGGCGAAGGTTCGACGTCTACGCGGTCGGCCGGGAGAATTTTGATGAGCCTATCTTTCGGTGGCGCTACTTATCGACCAACTCGAAAGATCGCGCTTAGTGTGGGCCAGTAGTGTCTCACACATCCGCTCCCCTATGCAAGCCTTATACCCCATCCGCGAGCCGTCGGTCGCCCAACAGCCCTCAATAGAGATCCGGCGTCGTCGCCACGCTTTGCGGATAGGAGTCTTGCGGCTGCGCGAGCGTCTGGATGAACGCTCCTTGCTTATACGAGAACTCGTCGATCGTACCGTTTAGGTCGTTGACCTCGTCCACCCAGAGCCGAGTCGAGCGATGATTGAGCGCGACGGCCCAGCATTGGGCGCTGCAGCTGATCGTCTCGGACGGCTTCCTGCGATTGGGCGGATAGACGTCGATAACGTCGCGGCCGATATCGCTGACGACCAGATTCCCGACCGGTCGAAGGCGAGTCCTCCGGGCTCGGCAAGCGGGATGCGCGTGTTCTGCCATTTCGTCGAACCCGACGCGAGCTCGTCGACCTCTCCTCCGCCTGATGGAGTGAGCCCGCTCGCAAAAAGGTTGCCGTGTACGTCCCCGGCTATCGCGGTGATGTCGTTCGTAAGGTTCGGGTCGCCGACGACTTGCGAGACCGTCTTGTGCGGCGGATATTTCACGATTTCGAAGTTTCCGTAGTATCCGCTGTTGATGGCATAGATGCTACCGTCGCGCGCTACCCAAACGCCGTCGACGTTCCAGTTCGCATCCGGAATGGTGCGATCCGGTTGAGTCGCACCTTGGGGAAACCGCAGGATGTTCGACTCGAGTTCGCTGTATGAGTTCGCTACCCAAAGGTTGCGATGTGCGTCGACCCACAGGCCTGTCGGGAAGGTAAGATCCGTCGTGATCTCGCCGACGGGCTGTTGATCGCGTCCCCGCTGCATGTAGATCGTGACTTCGTTGTCGTAGGTGTCCGCCACGTAGAGCAGCGATTTCGTCGTATGACGTACCCCCGCGACGATCCACGAAGGCCGCGGCGGCTGCACGAGACGGCGCGAGGCGCGCGCGTCTTGCAGCCCGGCAGGCGGTGTTGCCGTGAATACGGTGGTGCACGCCGTCATCGCTGCGAGTAGCGCCGGCGCGATCAGCAGACGTTTCAAATACTCCCTCCGCAAGGTTAGAGTTCGCCCTTCGGGCGTGAAACTTTGCCGGATGCGGGACGCCCGCCCTTGGTCCTTGAATCCCGCGCCAAAGTATCGTCCGGTCAGTTCCGATCGAAAGGAAGCAAATTCCATGCGAAACTACGTGGTCACTGGAGCGGCCGTCGCCGTCATCGCGTTTCTCGTCGGATGCTCCGGTGGGTCGCAGAGCCTCACCTCGACGTTACCGGTCTCCGCCGTGCATCGGAGCGAGCAAATCGAGCGCTCGCAACCCGCTGCGGTCGCCGCCGAGTTCGCGTACGAGGCCAACGAAGGCGCCACGAATGTTTCGGCTTATAAGATCGAAAGTAATGGGGCATTGACGCCGTTGAAAGGATCGCCGTTTTCGGCGGGCTCCGCGCCCTCGGGCGTGGCCGTCGATGCTTCGGGAAAGTTTGCCCACGTCTCGAACGCCGGTTCGGATAACGTTTCCGCCTTTACCATCGACGCCGCGAGCGGCGCTCTGGCGCAAATTAAGGGCTCGCCCTTTGCGGGCGGCACGGCGCCGTCGGGCGTGGCGTCCACCGGTAAGTTCGCCTATGTGTCCAACGTCGGAGTCGCCAGCAGCAGCAACGTCTCGGCGTACGCGATTGGGAGCAGCGGAGCGTTGACGCAAGTGAAAGGGTCGCCGTTTGCGGCCGGAACCGGCGCGCAATACGTCGCGGCCGATCCATCGGGCAAGTTCGTTTATGTGCCGAACGCCGGCTCCGATAACGTTTCCGCGTATAAGATCGGGAGTAACGGTGGCCTCACGCCGGTGAAAGGCTCGCCGTTTGATGCCGGGAGTGAAGCCTTTGGCGTGGCCGTCGATCCCTCCGGCAAATTTGCGTACGTAAGCAACTATGGATCGGACAATGTCTCCGCCTACGCACTTAATGCTGCCAGCGGCGCGCTGACGCCCATCAAAGGCTCGCCCTTTGTGGCCGGTACCGGCCCGTGCAGTGTGATTCTCGATCCGAACGGCAAGTTCGTTTACGTGCCGAATCTTAGTTCCGCGAACGTTTCCGCCTATGCCATTAAAAGCAACGGGACGCTTTCCCCGGTGAAGGGTTCGCCCTTTCCGGCGGGCGCCGGTGCCTGCTATGGGGCGGTCGATCCGGCGAGCAAGTTCGTGTACGTCGGTAACAGCAGTGCGGACACCATTTCGGGGTATCAAATCGGGACGAGCGGCGCGCTGAAGCCGCTGAAAGGCTCTCCGTTTCCCGCGGGCTCGACCCCGGCGGTCATTGCCACTTGCCGCGTAACGTCGGGGAAATGCGTCCCGCCGCCGTTATAAATCCCGCGTTGAAGGAAGGGCGATGCAATCGATGATTTTCGCGCTCGCCGCGTATCTGGCCGGCCATTGGAGCTGCACCTCGGGACCGCAAACGTACACCACCGACTGGAACGTGGTGTCCGGCACGCAGTGGCTTCGCGGAACGAGTAAGTCGAGCGCGCACGGGGTGAACTCCCAAAGCGAGGACATGCAGACCTACGACGCCGCTCACCACCGGTGGCGGATCGTCGACATGGAGCCGAGTGGAAGCATGTCGGTGCTCGAAGGTGGCTCGACGGACATCGGTCACATCGCCACCGCGTCGGTTTACCCGGATGCGAGCCAGCACGTACGCTACGACAAGATCTCGAACAACCGGTACACGCTGACCTTCGACTTCGTTATTAAGGGCAAGAGCCGGCACTGGGTCGACACCTGCTCGCGCGAGAAGTATTGAGTCCTGCTCGCCGGCGCTAGGCGCGCCGCCGCTTCCGAGTCGCGGTCGCTTTACGAGCCGTACCGTTGCGTTGCGGGTGAACGCCGAGGTCTTGCCACGATGCTTCGGTGAGATCGATGCCATAATAGGCTGCGGCTTTCTTGATGTTCGCAAATGCAAGCGCGCGAGCGGTCTCCGAAACTCCGATCACTTGATCGAGCCGAGCGATCGCATTGCGAACGTGACGCGCATCGGTAAGCGGCTCTTTACGCTCCTTTGGAAAGGCGTAGACGCTGTCGGGCAGATCGCTTTGCCGAGTCAAACGGCCATGTTTTTCGTGTGGCTTCCAAGTGGTTCTCATGGAGGCCTTATACCCACTATCGTACGGGAGCCCGAGGGCCAAAGCGTTGCAGCGCTCCCGCCCCTTCGCGACGGGTCACGACGGGCCTTAGCGGACCCGGTGAACTTCGCTGAGAAGTCATGCGGCAATGCCGGCATACGTGATCGTCAATGTGGATACCAAGCACCCGGAAGAGTACGAGCGTTATGAAAGAGATGGCGCAGAGGACGGTCGAGCAGTACGGCGGCCGCTACATCGTGCGCGGCGGTGAGATGAACGTGCTCGAGGGTTCGTGGCAGCCGACGAGGGTCGTCGTCCTCGAGTTCCCCTCGTACGAACGGGCGCACGAGTGGTGGCCCTCGACGGAGTACGCCCCGGCAAAGGAGCTGCGCCAACGGCTCAGCACGACCGATCTCCTCATCGTCGACGGGTACAATCGATCATGAACTTCGCAATCGTTCGCAATTCGATCGGCGCGCTGCTCGCGGGAGCGCTCCTCGCCGCCTGTGGAAGCGGCGCGCCGTCCGCCGGCGTTTCCGGTACCGACATCTACGCTCAGACTAATCCCTTGGGCATCGCACCGGTACGGCACATCAATCGCGGCCGATCGTGGATCCGTCCCGATGCCAAGAAGCAATGGCTGATCTACGCCTCCGACGCCTCGAACGGCACGGTCGATATTTATAACTATCGCGTCCAGGCCGGAAAGCTTTACGGACAGATCACCGGCTTCGTTTCTCCCTACGGCCAGTGCGTCGATAAAGCGGGCAACGTGTATGTGGCCGACAGCTCGGGGACGAAAATCTACGAGTTCGCACACGGCGGCATCACGCCGATTGCAACCGCAATCGACGAGTACGGCATGCCGCTCGGGTGTTCGGTCGATCCGACGACCGGGAACGTCGCCGTGGGCAACTTCAGCGGCCCGAGCAACAGCGGCACGAGCGGCGGCGTCGATATCTTTACCGGCGGGCTGAGCGGCAAGCAGACCAACTACGCCGACGCGAACCTCTACCATCTCTATCCGCCGGGCTACGACACGAAAGGCAATCTCTTCGTACAAGCTACCGATTACTCGGGCTACCCCGATTTTGCGGAGCTGCCCGCCGGCAAGAAACAATTCACGTTGCTGAGCGGGCTGAAGATTTACTTTCCCGGCAGCGTTCAGTGGGACGGCTTCTATCTCTCCGTCGTCGATCAGAACTATCTGTATTACGACACCACCATGATCTACCGGATCACCGTATCGGGCTCCACGGTCAGCGTCGTGCGCAGCACGCATCTCATCGACGACTGCTATCCGGGCACGAATTGGATGGCCGAGGTGCAGCCCTTCGTGAGCGGCACGACGCGCAAACTCAACGCGGTCGTCGCCGGCAACCTCAACTGCCCGACCCGCTACGGCTTCTGGAATTACACCAACGGCGGCACCCCCAAGCGCATCATTCCGACGACGATCTCCCCTGGTGTCGTCTACGGCCAGTCCGTCAGCCCGCCGTCGAACGGCCCCTGACCGGAGCTCGACCGAGCGAGGGCAGCATCGGTGCTGCGCGGAATCCTTCGACGCCAAGAAGGAGCACCGCTATGAAGGCTTTCTCGGGGTCGCTGCGCGCTGTGGTAAGCGCGTGTATCACGCTTTCGTTCGTCGCGGGCTGCGGGGGATCGCAGACCCAAACGAGCTCGCTCGTGCCGAACCAGAACAACGCATCCGGCGCGAACCGGTCCAGTGGGCAAGCCTCATCGATGGCTCCCGACGCAGCGACGCGAGACCTGCTCTACGTCGCGCATGCCGTCGACGGGAGCGTCGCCGTCTACTCCTACCCCGAGGGCAAGTTGGAAGGGCGCCTCGAGAACGTACGCGCCGACGGTCTCTGCTCGGATAAGAGCGGCGACGTCTTTATCCCGGAAGGCAACCAAGTCATCGAGTACGCGCACGACGGTGCGCGACCGATCGCGACGCTGCGCGGCACGCTTGGCGGCGCGTTCCAGTTCTGTTCGGTCGACCCCGCGACCGGCAGTCTCGCCGTTTCGGGTGGCATCTATCCCCACTTAGGCGTCGCCGTCTTCGCGGGCGGAAAGGGTGGCCCTCAACTCTATAGAGCCGAGGGCCGGCGCGGCGGCTATTGGTCGTCCGCCTACGACAGCGATGGGAATCTCTTCGTCGAGCGCTTTACCCGCGAGCGAGGCAAGCATTTCGCGATCGATCTGCTCGAGCTCCCGAAAGGCGGCTCGCAGTTCGCCGAACTGACGTGGAACGGCGCGCGCCCATCGCGGCTCGGCTCGATCCAGTGGGACGGCGCGCATCTGGCAGTGGAAACTCCCGGCAGCAAGACCGGTTCGGTGACCGTGCTCCGGTACGCGGTAAGCGCCGGGCGCGCCGCATTCGTCGATCAGACCGCGCTCGAGGGCGCCGGCAATCCGAACCAGCTTTGGATTCACGGCGGCCAGATCGTCGTGCCCAACCCGGCCGGCGTGCAAGTCTTTGCCTATCCCGCCGGCGGCGCTCCGGCGACCACCATTAAGGATGCTCGCGAGCCGCAGGCCGTGACGATGAGTCTCGCGCCGCAAACCAAGTTTGCAATCACCACCTATCACTACGATAATCTGCGCACGGGCTGGAACGATAACGAGTCGACGCTGTCGGCGAAGAACGTCAAGAGCGGCTCCTTCGGCCTGCTGCACACCGTCACGCTCGACGATCAAGTCGACGTCCAACCGCTCGTCGTACCCGGGGAAACGACCACTCGCGGCACGTCGCCTGGCAAGCACGACGTCGTCTACGTTGCCACCGAGAACGATACGGTCTACGCGATCGATGCGTCGAGCGGAACCGTGCTCTTCAGTCAGAGTTTGGGCACGCCGGTGCAAACCCCGTTGGGCTGCAACAACAACGGACCGAACGTCGGCATCGATGGAACGCCGGTCATCGACCTCGCGGCCAACGTGATGTACGTCATCGCGTACGACACGGAGAGCGGCGTTCCGACGTATCGCATCCACGAGCTGAGTCTGGCCGATCTTTCCGATGTGGTACCGTCGGTCGTCGTCGCCGCGTCGCACGAGTTGACCAACGGCACGACCTATACGTTCAATGCAACGTATCAACGACAACGCCCCGGCTTGCTCGAAGCGAACGGGAATATCTACGCCGGATTCGGTAGCTTCTGCGACTTCAGCGCATCGGTCTCGCGCGGCTGGCTGCTCGGTTGGCAGACCGGTTCGCTCGCGCCGTTGGCGGCAAACCAACTCAACGACAGCCTCGCGACCTCACCCGACGACTTCTTCTTGTCGTCGATTTGGATGTCGGGATACGGCGTTGCGGCCGATCCCACCGGGAACCTCTACTTCGTCACCGGCAACTCGGATCCGGGAACGTATACCGGCGGCACGAACGTTCAGGAGAGCGTCGTGAAGGTGAGTTCCGATCTCACCCAGCTGCTGAGCATCTTTACGCCGTCGGATCAAGAGCGACTCGATCAAGGCGACGTCGATTTCGGCTCGGGCGGCGTGATGCTGCTGCCCACGCTGGGGCCGTCGCTCCCGCCGCTCGCCACCGCCGCCGGCAAGAACGGCACGATGTTCCTGCTCAATCAAAGTAACTTGGGCGGCTACAACCCGAGCGGTCCGAACAACGACGTCGACGCGAAGCAAATCGGCGGATGCTGGTGCGGCCAGTCGTACTTCGGCGTCTCGAAAAACTCGACGCCGCACGTCGTTGCCAGCGGCGGCAACACCGTGATGCTGTGGCGCGTCAAGACCGCGGGATCCGTCAAGCTCGTGCTGAAGGGCTCGTCGGCGCGGCTGCCCGGTTCGCAAGATCCCGGTTTCTTCACGAGCGTCTCGTCGAACGGAACCAAACGCGGCGCGATTATTTGGGCGCTTGCACGGCCGCAGTACGTTCCCGGAAACATCACGCTCTTCGCGATCTCATCCGAACCCGCAAGCGGATCGCTTGCGACGCTCTGGCAGGGAACGGCCGGATCGTGGGCCTCATCGAACGGTAACGCGAATCTCGTTCCAGTCGTCGCGAACGGCCAAGTGTTCGTGGCGAGCTACCAGCAACTCGATATCTTCGGGTTGGGCGGCACGATCGCGAAAGCCGGAACTCCGCACGCGCCGGCCTTCCGCCCGACGAGCGCGGCACCGAATGAAGTCACGGGAACGCTGCTCTCCGTCAATGGTTCGTACCTCACGCTGCGAATGCGTACGGGGCAGGTCGTCCGGGTGGATGCGTCCGGCGCGCTGCGTCAGGAGCGCAGCGGCGACTTGGTCGTCGGCGAGCCCTTCAACGTTCGCGGGAAGTACGATGCGGCGCGCGTGATGCACGCGGTCGCGATCGTTCGGGCAAAGCCCTCGGAGTCGACCTGGCTCCCCGACCGCTAGCCATCTCGGCCGACGAACTGCAGCGGCGTCTCGAAAGCGACGCCGCGCCGTTCATGCTCGACGTGCGCGAGCCCGAGGAAATGGCCGACGGCAGAATTGCCGACTCGGTCAATATTCCGATGCGCGATGTGGGAAATCGATTGAGCGAACTTCCCACCGATCGCGACGTGGTCGTGATCTGCCATCTCGGCGGCCGCAGCGAGCTCGTGACGCGACAGCTGAACGCGCTCGGCTACGATCGCGCGATCAATCTCGACGGCGGTATGGAGGCTTGGCTCGCGCGATCATTGCGCTAAGACCTGATGCACGAACGAGATGGCGATAGACCCCTCGCCAACGGCCGATGCAACGCGCTTGACGCTGCCGTCCCGCGCGTCGCCGACGGCAAATACGCCGGGTAGACTCGTTTCGAACAAATAGGGCGAACGTGCCGGCGACCAGCCGGTTGCCGCCAAATCGTCGACGCCGAGCGTCGGGCCGGTGCGTACGAACCCGCGTTCGTCGCGTTGCAGGCAGCCGGCGAGCCAGTCCGTGTTCGGCTCGGCGCCGGTCATCATGAAGAGATGACGAACCGCATGCTCTTCGATCGCGCCCGTCTCGCCGTTTCTCCAGCGAACCGCGCTCAGTTGCGCGTCGCCGAGAAGCGCGACGACCTCCGTATGCGTGAGCAGGGTGATGTTCGGCGTTTCCTCGATGCGACGGCTGAGATAGCGCGACATGCTCTCCGCCAGACCTCGCGCTCGAACCAGCACGTACACGCGCGATGCGGTTCCCGCAAGAAAAACCGCGGCTTGGCCGGCCGAGTTTCCCCCGCCGACGACGACGACTTCCTCGCCGCCACAGAGCTGCGCCTCGAGAAAGCTGGCGGCGTAATACACGCCGTTGCCCTCGAAGCGATCGAGTTGATCCAAGGCCGGGCGCCGATATTGAGCGCCGCTAGCGATCACGATCGTCCGCGCTCGCACCGCGCCGCCGCTCTCCAAGTGCACGCGGTAGGGCTGACGCTCGCACTCCAATCGCACGGCGCGATCGATGAGCAGTTCCGCGCCGAACTTCTCGGCTTGCGCGTACGCGCGAGCCGCGAGCTCGGGGCCCGACACGCCGGTTGGGAATCCCAAATAGTTCTCGATGCGCGAACTGGAACCGGCTTGTCCGCCCGGCGCGTTCGTCTCGATCACGAGCACGTCCAAGCCCTCCGACGCACCGTAGACGGCCGCCGCCAATCCGGCCGGCCCGGCGCCGACAACGACGACGTCGCGCACGTGCGTTTGGTCGACCGACTCGTTGAATCCCAAACCCTCGGCGATCTCGCGGTTCGACGGATTGCGCAAGACGAGCGTGCCGCGGCAGATGACGACGGGAATTTCGCCGGCACCGATCCCGAACGTCAGGACGTGCTCCACGTCCGCGTCGTGCTCGAGATCGAGGTATGAATACGGGTGTTCGTTGCGCGTCAAAAACTCTTTGATGCGCAGCGTATCGGCGGAATGCGTGGAGCCGATAAGCACCACGTCGCCGATGTTCCCGCGCACGAAGCCGACGCGCCGCAAGATAAAAGCGCGCATCACGATATCGCCCACCTCCGCGTCGCCTTGCACCAGCCCCACCAACTCTTGATGATCGAGCTCGATGAACTCGCCCGGTTTCGAGACCGTAGTGCGAAAGATCGCTCGCCGTCCCGTGAGAGTGTTGATCTCTCCCGAGAACTGCCCCCGACCGGCAAGCGTGACGAGCCGGCGTCCGCGCTCCGTCGGTCGCACGATCGTCAGCTCGCCCGAGAGGATAACGAAGAACGGCACCGGCGCATCGCCTTGCTCGATGAGCACCTCGTCCTCGCTCACCTGCCGGATCGTACCGCGCGCTCGCACGCGCTCGATCTGCGCGTCGGTGAGAGTTGGAAAAACATGCTCGCGCGGCGCGACGAGCGGAACCTCAGCGAAGCTCACGGCGTTAGGGTTTCGTCGTCCACACTTGGCTCGCGATCAGCCACTTGCCGCCCGCGTTGTGGAACGTATACGTCATCGTTCCCGATTCGGCGAAAGGTTTGCCGTTGAGTGTTCCGACGATCGACATCGGCTCGATCAAATAGGCATCGGTCGCCGACTGCCGGAACTCGCTGATGCGGATGTTGATCGCCTTCAGGCCGGTCAGCTTCGCGCGCTTCGTTACGGTTGAAACCACGCTCCACCACGCGGCACCGGCGTTGGTGCCGCGCCAGGTGAACGGCGCGTTCTCATCAACGATCACCGCGTCGCCGGTATAGAGTCCGGCGAGCCCGGACGAATCGTTGGTATCGGCGGCGTGGAGCACCGCATTGGCGAGCTTGAGAATCGGTTGGGGCGGAACGTTGGGCGCGGCGAGCGCGAGCGACGGCGCAAACGCGACGGCGAGAAAGGCGGCAATCTTTCGTAGTTTCACGAGGCCTCCAGTACGAAGCGGCAAACGTACTCGCGCGGTTTCACCGCATCGCTGGGAGTCCTTCACGGCGTGCCGATCAAAGAGGTAGTCGTCGCGCGGGAAGGGCAAGTACGGCTTCGATGCGGGGTTCGGGGCCGAGCGGCCCGGTAACGTTTCTCTTCACCGATATCGAAGGCAGTACCGAGCGCTGGGAGCGCGATCCGGCCGCGATGGCGGCGGCCCTCGCGCGCCACAACGAGCTGCTCCGCGACGCCATCGAAACGCACGGCGGCTACGTCTTCAAACTCGTCGGTGACGCATTTTGCGCCGCGTTTGGCGCCGCACCCGATGCGGTCACGGCCGCGCTGCTCGCGCAACGCGCGCTCGCGGCGGAAGATTTCTCCGCGGTCGGCGGCCTTCGCGTTCGCATCGCGCTCCACACCGGACACGCGCACGAGCGCGACGGCGATTATCTCGGGCCGACGCTCAATCGCATCGCGCGGCTCGTCGCCATCGGTCACGGCGGACAGATTCTGATCTCGGGCGTCACCGCAAAGATGCTGCAGGATGCCGTTCCCGCCGGCATCGTCCTCCGCGATCTCGGCGCGCACCGCCTCAAGGATCTGGCGCGCCCCGAACACGTCTTTCAGCTCGCGGCCCCCGATCTGCTCGATAAATTTCCGCCGCTGCGATCGCTCGACTACTTCCCAAACAATCTTCCGCAACAGCTCACGTCGTTCGTCGGCCGCACCGGTGCCGTCGCCGAGATCAAAGCGCTGTTGGACGATCATCGTCTCGTCACGCTCGCCGGCACGGGCGGCGCCGGCAAGACGCGCTGCGCGATTCAAACCGGCGCCGATCTGCTCGATCGCTACGCCGACGGCGTCTGGATGGTCGAGCTCGCGCCCATCTCGGATCCGACGCTGGTCGCGAACGCAATCGCGCAAATCCTGGGGGTGCGAGACGTGCGCGGCGAGGATTTGCTCGCCACGCTCGCGACGCATCTCGAGCAGCGGCAGCTACTGATGATTCTGGATAATTGCGAGCACGTCATCGACGAGGCGCGCCGCATCGCGGCCGCGATCCTGCGTGCGTGCGCCGGCGTCCGGGTTCTCGCGACGAGCCGCGAGGCGCTTGGGATCGCCGGCGAGCGCGTCTTTCGGATGCCGTCGCTGGAAACTCATGATGCCGTCGACCTATTCGTCGATCGCGCGCGAGCGATCGACGCGCAGTTCGAGCTTGCCGACGAAAACGCGCCGTTCGTCACGGAGATCTGCCGCCGCCTCGACGGAATTCCGCTTGCGGTCGAGCTTGCGGCAGCGCGTATCAAGCTGCTCTCGCCGCGGCAGCTCACGCAGCGGCTCAACGAAAGGTTCCGATTGCTCACGGCAGGGGACAAGAGCGTGCTCCCGCGTCAGCAAACGCTGCGCGCGACCATCGATTGGAGCGTGGATCTGCTCGACGAGCGCGCGCGCGCGCTGCTGCGCAAACTCTCGATCTTCGCCGGCGGGTGGACGCTCGAAGCGGCCGCATCGATCTGTTCGGGCGAAACGGACGAGTGGGAGTCGCTCGAGCTGCTCGCGTCGCTCGTGGACAAATCGCTGGTCGTCGTGGAGCCGGCCGGCGAGGAGCGGCGCTACGATATGCTCGTCTCGATTCGCGAATACGGCCGCGAGCGTCTCGCGGAAGCGGGCGAAACCGAGGCGACCGCGGCGCGCCACGCGTGCTTTTACGCCGCCTTCGTGCGGGCGCTCGCGCCGCTGGTTGCCGATCTCGAAGACGCCCGGTGGCGAACGCTGCTCGGCAGCGAACTCGATAACGTTCGCGCCGCGATCGATTGGACCGTCGTGCAAGGCCACGATCGCGCGGTTGGATTGCAGTTTCTCGCCGATATCGAATGGCCGGAACGGATCGTCACGCCGCACGAGGCGGTGCGCTGGTACGATACGGCGCTCGCGCGCGAGGATGCGATGCCGAGCGATCTGGTTCACGCGCGGCTGCTGCGGCACGGCGTCATTTTGGGCTGGCTGACCGGACGTGCAACTGCGGACCGCGAGCGCCTCGCGCTTCGCGCGGTCGACGTCGCGCGTCGCAGCGGCGATACCGACGAAACCGCCCGTGCGCTCGCGAACCTCGGCGCGATCTACGGCACAGCCGGCCGATTCGACGACGCCGAACGTTGTTTCATGCAAGCGTCGGAAACGTCCGATCGGCTCTCGCGTCTTGCGACCAACGCGGTGATTCGGATGTGGGCCGTCAGCAATCTCCAGGGCGGGGATCTCGAGAACGCTCGCCGGCGGTTTTCTCAAGTCGCTCGTTTGGAGCGTCCCGGAAGTGAAGCGCACGCGAGCGCCCTGCTCAACCTGGGCGAGCTCGAGTACGCTGCCGGCGACGTCGAGGCGGCGCGAGACGCCGCGCGACGCGCCCGGGACTCGTACGCGAGCCTCAACTCCATTTACACGGCGCTCGTGCTCGCGAATCTTGCGGCCTACGCCCTGGAAGCCGGCGATCTCGACGAAGCGCGCGCGAACCTGCGCGATGCGCTCGTGCTGCAGCAATCAACAGCAGGCGACCGATGGCTCGCAAGCTTAATCCAGCACCACGCGCTGCTCGGCGCGCTCGTCTCGAATCACGACCGCGCCGTATCGCTGGCCGGCTTCTCGGAAGCTCTCTACGTCGCGAGCGGCGAGGCGCGCCAGTATACCGAGCGCCGCGGCCACGAGCGACTCATGGCGAGCTTGGCGACCGCCCTTTCGGCCGAGGAAATCGCGAGCGGGCTCGAGCTCGGCGCTCGCCTAACGAAACAGGAGGCGCTCGCCTGTGCGCTGGCGATATACGGAGAGCATGTCGGAGAATAAAAGTGAAGCCGCCGCGGCGCTCAAGGCGCACGCCGCGGCAGTCGACGCGCTCCATCAAAAGCTTGCCGCGCTACCCGGATGCGATACCGCGCGCCTCACGGTTGCGGTCACGAAATATAAGGCTGCCGGTCAAGAGTTTGAAGACGACGCCCTGGAGTGCGTCGTTCACTAGCTCACCCGCGTAGGGCGTTTTCGATCGCGTCGCCGATCGGTACGCCCAGGCCCGTGCACGGATTCCATCCCGGCCCGCACGCGTAACGATCGTTGCCGCCCGCGAGCACGGGCGCAAGAACGGCCGGCGTGGCGTAGAGCACCGGCGCGAAGAATCCGACGGGCTTTCCGATCCGCTGATTCAGTCGTGCGGTCAGCGCCGCCCACATGGGCGCCGCCGCACTCGTGCCGCCGAGCGCGATCGGCGCGCCGTCGATGAACACCGTATAGCCCGGATTCACTTGCGCGGCAACGTCGGGAACGCCGCGTCCCGGCAGCCCGGCGTTCTGCCACGGCGGCGCCGAAAACGCCGCGCTGTATCCGCCGCCGCTATTCGCCCAACCGCTCTCGGTCGCGTAGCCGGCCCCGGAGAGAATTGTGCCGCCGCAGGCGTGCGCGAACGGGCTGGAGGCCGGCGCTAACACGTGGGGCTGGCCCGCGGCGTCGACTTGGGCGCCGTGATCGCCCGACGCGCAGAAGATCGTCACGCCGAGCAGCGCCGCGACGGTAAAGAGCTCGTCGAGAATCTTGAGCGCGACGGGAGTCCAGAGCTGCTCGGCATATCCGAAGCTAATCGAGAGCACCGAGGGGGAGTGCTCTTCGTCGAAGAGCGCGGAACGAATGCCGTCGAGCACGCCGCGTTCGTCGTCCGGCGTCGCATACACCACGATTTGCGCCCCCGGCGCGAGCGCGCCGATCACCTGAGTGTCGATCGCGGATTCTAAATCCTTCGCCGTCTCGATCCCGTGCGTGAGCTCCGCATTGTCCACGCGTTTGACCGCCGGCATCTTCGCCGCGATGCCCTGCGCCTGCATGCACCTCGTAAAATCGTCGACGTTGAACGCGCCGCGCATCTGCAGCACGCCGACCGTTTGGCCGGATCCGTCGGCGTCCGGAAGGCGATACCGCGCGACGATGTCGTTCGCGCTCAGCGGCGTTGCGTTACTGTGGATAGGGCCGACGGCGTGCGATCGCGGCCACTGATGGATGCCGAACGGGCCGCGAAGGATCGGAGCGAGTTCGGGCGGCGCGTGCAAAGCGCCCGAACGATGCCGGAATCGCCGCTTGTCGGCGAGCGCGTAGATGCCGGCGGTCGCTCCGAATGCCGCAACCAACTTTTCCACCGGCGCGCTCATCACGACCGAGCGCCAGTGCTGCGCGACGATCTCGATGCCGTGCGCGGCGCAATACCGGCGCAGCACGTCGACGTCGGCGGGATCGGCGTCGGTTTGCGCCGTCAGCGTCGCGCGATCGACGTACGTGCGCTTCGCCGGGGGCGCCGCGCCGAGCGCTTGCGCCTTCGCGACGTCGAGCTCGCCGTTTTGCCGCGGACGCAGCCACGCTGTGAGCCAAATCGTACCGTCGAGCACGTCGCCGACGGGGCTCGCGCCCGGCCAGACGATGCGTTCGGTGCCCTCGATCGAAATGCTCGTCACCGGCGCGTCCTTCATCTCAGTGCAGCCAGAATCCGTCGATCTCGCCGCGCGCGTTCACCGTAAAGAACGCCGATTTCACGGTGCCGCCGAAGTCGACGAGGTACCGGTATTCGTTCGCGCCGGCCGACTCCGACGAGCTCAGAAACTCCACCACCGACGCCGGTCCGAGCGACGCGGCGTGCGCCGCCAGGTACGCCCGCAGGCGCGCGTCGACTGCCGCGTTGCCGAGAGTGCCGCCATCGTGCGATGCGGCAAGCTCGGGATAGGAGAGCGCGATGACGCGATTCAGCACGGCCGGCGCCGCAAAGCCGGCGCAGTTCGCCAGCGTGACGATCGCGTAGCCCCGTTCCGGGAAGAGGACGTTCGACGCATCGTACCCCGACGATGCCCCTTCCTGACCGATCGCGAGTATCCCGGCTTTGTGCGTCGAGATGAATGCCGCGCGCATCGTGCGCAGCCACGCCGCCGAAACCAGCGTACCGTTGAACAGCGCAACGTCGAACCGCGCGACATCCGCTGCCGTGGAGACGGAGTTGCAGCATGGCCGCTTCCACGCGTCGGCATCGGCGGCGGCGGCGCCGAACGCGTCGCGCCACTGGTAGTATCCGCTCGCGAGCGGTAGCCAACTCGGAGGCTCCCCCACCCACGTCTGCGTCATGTTGGCCGGATGAAAAACGCGATCGCTAAGATAGGTCGCGAGCGGCTCGCCGGCAATGCGTTCGACCAGCTTGCCAAGCAGGTCGTAGTTGACGTTGTCTTCGCGAGGCGGCAGCAACTCGCGCACGGTGACATCGAATGGCACGTCGTCCGGCAAGTAGGTTCGCAGCGAGTCGTCGAGACGAAGCCGCCCACTTGCGGCAAGCTGCATCACGGCGACGGCGATGAAAAGATTCCCGAGCGAACCAATCGGATAGCGCGTTGCGGTCGTTGCCGGCCGGCGGGCGTCGAGATCGGCGCTGCCGTACGCTCCGCTATAGACGATCGTGCCGTTTTTGACGATCGCGAGCGAGACGCTCGGCGCCAGCTGCCAGCGCAGCGCGTCGCCCAGGATCGCGTCCGGTGACGGCTGGGCCATCGCAATCAGCGGCAGCGCGATCGCCAACGCCGCCGCGCAAACGCCCCTCAGTATCACCAACTGCCGGAAGCGCCGCCACCCCCGAAGTCGCCACCGCCCGCCGAGAATCCGCCGCTGTCGAAATCGTCGCTGCCGCCGCCACTTGAAGAGCTTGCAATGAACCCGGCCGCGGTGCCCGTCCAAAAGGCCGAGTTCTTCATGTCGGCCTTGGCTTTTTTGGAGCCTTCGCGCATGATGAGGTAGCCGTAGCGCGCGGCGTAAACGATGCGTAAGACGATCGCAATCGCCGCCAGCAGCGCGAGGATGGCGAAGATGATCAGCATCAGAGCCAACCCGCCGAGCGCCGCGGGCGGCGCGGCGTTCTCGCCCGGCGGCGGCGAAACCGCGCCGTACGACGGCGTGATCGTCGTAAGCATCGCCGCGACGCCGCTCGAGACCGCGCCGTCAACGTCTCCCGAGCGCATCCGGGGGCGGATGTCGTCTTGAATGATGCGCGACGCCGCGGCGTCGGTCAGCGAGCTCTCAAGCCCGTAGCCGACCTCGATGCGGATCTTGTGATCCTGCATGAAGAGAAACAAGATCGCCCCGTCGTCGTGGCCCTTGCGTCCGACGCGCCACTTGTGCGCGGTGTCGCCCGTCCAGGTCTCGAGCGGAACGTCGCCGGTGGTTTGGCCGATCCACACAATGATCTGGTGCCCGGTCGCGCGTTGGTAGGATTGCAGCTCGTTTTCGAGCGAGCCGCGCGTGGTGCTCGAAAGCGCGCCGGCGTTATCCGTAACGAAGTGATCGGGCGTCGGCGGTATTGTGAAATCGTCGCCAAATGCAGGAGGCGTGCTCAATCCGGCGAGCAGGAGGAGCCCGGCGAGCGCGAGGTGGATCTTCACGTCGTGCGCTCTTCTTGCGGAAAGTACGTGTGGAGCGCGTCCCCGATGCGCCGCACGGCGGTGCGAACGCCCTCGAACACGTTTCCTTCGGCAAAGTACTGCCGGCTCTCGCGCACGACGTCGTTCCAAAACTGCTCGCCGACGCGCTCGTGCAAACCGCGGTCGCCGACGATCGCGTACTGCCGCGCTTTCGGCGCGACGACGATCAGCGCGGCGTTGCGCGGCGCGTGCCGATGCAGCCCGATATTCTCAAACTCCCGCCGCGCGCGCTCGAGCGCGTCGACCGATGCGTCGGGAATTTCCCACACCGCAATCCGGCCGCTCGTGCCGCTTTCGGCGTCGGCGATCGCCCGCGCGATGCTCGCGTGCTGCTCGCGCGTCATGGGCTGAAGTTCACGACCGGCGGCTTCTCGGCGCCCGGCTGCGATTGGAAGTAGGGCTTCTCGTTGAAGCGGCTGCCGAACATCCCGGCGATGAACACCGTCGGGATCGTATCCCGTTTAGTGTTGAACGCCCGCGCCGCTTCGTTATACTTTCGGCGCTCGAACGCGATGCGGTTCTCGGTGCCCTCGAGCTGGGACTGAAGCGTTTGGAAGTTCTCCGTCGCGCGGAGCTGCGGATAGTTCTCCACCACGGCGAGCAGCCGTGAGAGCGCGGAGCCGAGTTGATCTTGCGCCGCCGCGTACTTCGCGAAATCTTGCGGGTTGTTGATCGCGTTCTGTACGGCCTCGGGCGAAATCTGCCCGACGCTCGCGCGCGCCTTGGCGACGGATTCGTACGTGCTCGATTCGAAGTTCGCGGCGCCTTTGACCGTCGCCACGAGGTTCGGAATGAGATCGGCCCGGCGCTGATAGACGTTTTGGACCTGCCCCCATTGTGCGTCCACGGCCTGGCCGAGCGTCACCAGCGAATTGTACGCCGACGCGACCCAAATGCCCAGAACGAGAACGATCCCAATGAGAACGACCGGCACGACGTAGGAAGGGCGCTGTTGCATGGGATTTGTAGTTGTGCCGCGCTGGGGCCGACCCCTCTACGCGTAGTGCAGGCGCATTTTTCGCGCCCCGATCGCGACCGTCAGCAGCACCAGCGACGCGATCGCGAATCCCGGCGCGCTCGCCGTTTGCGTAAAGTCGAGCGTCGTGCGGTTTAGCGGGCCGACATACCACAGCACGAGATAGACGATTTCGAAGAGCCGCGTGGTGCCCGAGAGCGCGCCGCACGCAAGTGCCAGCGTCGGGACGAAGATCGCGCCGGTCACGATCCCCTCGATGCCGCCCAGATTTCCGCTCAGGGTCCAATGGATGAGCGAACCGCCGGCCGTCACGAGCGCGAGCACCACGCCGGCCAGCCACTGTGCCGCGAACTGGCGCCGGATCGGGTGCAGCGTCGGATAGATGAGTTGCTCCGTTGAATACACGTGCTCGCGCGTGCCGAGCTGCGACCAGACGAGCAACGGCCAAATCCATGCCAATCCGACCGCGAGACTCTGACTCTTCGCGTCGGCGGCAAGTTGAAAGATCCAGAAACCTGCGGCGACGATATACCACCACAAGCTCAAACCGCGAACGAGCAGCCGCAGCTCGGCGAGCACGATCGAGCCGAACGGGCTCCCGAAAACGACGTCGAGCAGCGGCGTCGTCGCACGCTCGAGCACCGATTGCCAGCGCGCGACGAACGCGTTGGTTCGCCGCCGCTCCGCGCCGCGCGCGGGACGTGCGAAACGGTCGAAGAGCAGCGCCGCGGCGGCCGTAACGCACGCCGCAACGACAAGCCACATCAAGCGATCGGCGACCTCACCGCCCGTCCAGTGGAATCCGTCGAAGGTAAACGAGCGCCGCACGGTCTCTCCGGCCATCGCGCCGATCTCCACCGAATCCAACCGCGCGTGCGGGTCGATCCGCACGATCGCCGACCAAATTTGGCCCATGATGAGGTTGGCGCCGAGCATGTCGCGCCACCACGCCGTGCGCACGTTCGCCTGAACGCTCCAGGTTAAGTAGAACGTCCAGCCAAAGAAATAGACCGCGTTGCCGAGGCCCCCGCGCAGCCACGGAATCATCTCGAAGAGCACCGCAATCGCGCCGACCATCGCGATGGTCGGCAGCACCGCGAGCGCGAACGGAGCGGCGATCGCTCCCAAATCGAGCGACGTATTTTCTCCGCGCACCAACTGCATCACGACGGCCGTGACGAACAAGATCGCCGTCATCGAGGCGAGGACGAGAAAGTTGCTCAGGACTTTTCCGAGCGCATACTCGAAGCGGTTGATCGACGTGGTCGCGATGATCTCTCCGACCCGCGTGGATCGGTCGCGCTCCACCGCGCTCTTCACGAAATAGAAGCCGAAGAGCGAGAGCAGCATCGTGGCGAGCAAGGCGCAGCTCGCGCCGATCCAGGCGGAGTTGTACACGCCGCGATAGTTGTCGATGAGAAAGGTTTCGTAGTTCGCGTTGCGGGCGGGAAGAAGCAGCGTGCCTACCAGTAGCGTGCCGGCGACCGTTGCGAGATATTGATACCGGCGCGTGCGTTCGAGCACGTCCGCGCGAACCAGCGCGTAGATCGCCCAAAAACGGATCACGCCGCGACCTTTGCCCCCGCAATAACGCGCAGGTAGCCGTGCTCGAGCGATTCCGACGCACCGAGCAGACGCGCGGGAACGTCGTGCGCTAGGAGTCTTCCGTGATCGACGATCGCGATACGCTTGGCGACGCTTTCGACGTCGGAACAGATGTGCGTCGAAAATATGATGATGCGGTCGTTCGACATCTCGTGCAGCAGCGTCCGCAGCCGCACGCGTTCCTCCGGGTCGAGGCCCGCCGTCGGCTCGTCGACGATCAGGACGTGCGGCTCGTTGAGCAGCGCTTGCGCGATGCCGACCCGCTGGCGCATGCCGCCGGAGAAACCGCAGAGCGGACGCGACGCCGCGTACGAAAGATTCAACATCTCGAGCAGCCGGGCAATCCGCGCGCGCAGGGCTCGCCGCGGAATCCCTTTGAGCGCGCCGATGTATTCGAGGAACTCGGTAGCCGTGAGGTGCGGGTAGATGCCGAAATCCTGCGGCAGATAGCCCAGCGTCCGCCGGAGTGAATCGGGCTTGGCGACGATGTCGACGCCGTCGAAGCGGATGGCCCCGCTGCTGGGCCTCGTCACCGTCGCGAGCATGCGCATCAGGGTGGATTTGCCGGCGCCGTTAGGGCCGAGTAAACCGAGAATGCCGGGTTCGAGCCGCAGCGAAAAATCGCTGACCGCGCGGACCTCGCGATAGTGCTTGCTCACAGCCTCGATCTGAATTTCCATCACCGCAAGTACGGCGAGGCCGCGGGATTGTTTCGGGCTTTCGGCCGGCTCCCGGCCCGAGGACGGGTCGTTAGGGGCCGACTGTTGTAGACGTGATTGCTACGAGCTGCTTCTTTTGCGTAATTTTCTTGATGAGCTTCGTTGAGCCGCCTTTGTAGGCGGAGATCGTATTATCTTGATAATCGGTGACGTAGAGGTTGCGGTTCGAGTCGACCGCAACGTGCGGCGACGCCCCCATGTCCAAGGCAAAGGAAAGCTTGTCGTCCGGGCACGATGTGCCCGGGTCGAAATCCAAGACGACTCCATTGACGCCGTTGTTTTGATCGCCGGTGTACATGCGGCCTTTCGAGTCGACCGCGATCGAGACGCCGTTGTCGGAAAAGAGCGCGCTGTCCGACGTCGTCGTGTAGTATTGCGCAACGAGCGTGCCTTTCGAAAACCGCTCGGC
>Ga0302325_10000456_pt1 | contig 114199 bp, 97 predicted proteins | sample Palsa_T0_2_FD_201948 | JGI IMG/M metagenome (GOLD analysis project Ga0302325, IMG submission 201948) | Peat permafrost microbial communities from Stordalen Mire near Abisko, Sweden - Palsa_T0_2 | ecosystem: Environmental > Terrestrial > Soil > Palsa > Peat permafrost | place: Sweden: Abisko...
ACAACGCGTACTTCGCGCTGGCCGGGAGCAACGGCGGTTACTTCAAGACCGGCAAGCTCATTCGGTTCAACGACGTCTACACGCCGCTCGGCGTCGGCGTCGACCCCCTCTCGAACGATTGGTACACAAAGACCGGCGCGGGCGGCGGTGTCCAGACCGCGCAGCAAGACCAGGGCAAGGTCGGCAGTCCGGACCTCTCGAACAACGATCTCATGGGCTCGATCTTCGACAGCTTCGGCCTCGACATTCAGACCGTGGCGCCCACGATCGCCGACTCGCGTTTTTTCCACGGCAACCTGCCCGGGGTCAAAGTCGGCAGCTAGTGCGTCTGGCTCCCACCGATTTTCAGGTGCGAGCTACCTGGGCGACGCTTTCTCGGTCAGTGCCCTCGCCTTCCATTGCGGGACAAACTCGTGAAGGACGCGCGTGGTCTTTCCGTTGGCGGTGATCATGCGCACGACGTCGCGTTCGGGAAGGTTCGTGTTGTACCCGCGCGGGCACGTCATGAGCGGATCGGCGGAGTGACCGAATAGCTGGCAGACGAGCGGTCTTGCCGGATAGATCGCGCACGTGCCCTTCTGATAAAAAGGACACGTCCCATCGGCGTGATCTGCGGGCACGATGCCGTGCTCTTGGATGAAACGCTCGACCCTTCGAAACTCAGTCTCGGTGACCGGAACGAGACCGCAGCACTCGCCGCAGTGCTCATCGCACTTCATCGGTGGAATCACCTTGAGCTTCTTCACCCGATCCATCACTACTCTGTCATCCCGACTCGCGTTGCGGCAAGCGGTGTAAAGCAAATTTCCGTTCTTGCGATAGTTTTCAATCGCCTTGCCGGGAGCCTGTTCGCGGCGGTACTTTCAGTTTTTGCGACTTCGGAGGTCTTCGATGCGCAGTCGGTCACGTGTGGGGTGCGTCGTCTCGCTGTTGGTCGCTACCGGCTGCTCGGCGAGCCCGAGCGAAAAAGGCCAATCCGGCTCAGCTGAGGGCTCGGGCGCCGGCGCGTCCGGCGCCGCAAGCGGAGCTGGGGAGATGGCGAGCGGAGCCTCTGCGAGTGGTCTGGGCGGTAGCGGCAGCGCTGCGAGCGGCGGGGGCGCCACGAGCGGAGGTGCCACGGGAAATTCGGGTGGAGCGAGTGGCTCACTCGGTGCCAGCGCGGGAGCCACCGGTGCGGGCTCCGGCGCAGCGACGTCCGGAGAGGCGGCAAGCGGCCAAACGTCCGGCGTGCTCGACGGCGGCGCGCAAGGGGCCGGTAACGAGGCTGGCACCTCCGCTGGCCCCTTCACGTGCAATATGGTGCTGGGGCTCTTCACGACCAGTCAATGGTTTAGTGGAATGAGCCCAGGTGGAGCGACCACGACTTTCCTGATGGATGGCGTCGATGCCACCAAATGGGAAGGCAAGATGACGAAGTACGCCTACATCGAGAAATGGATCGACCCGACGAACGCCGTATGGAGCCTGGCGACGACCAACCCGTGCGCAAACGACTCGACCACCCCAGACCGAGTCATCTTCGTCGCGTTTAGCCCCGGCATCGCGGCGGACCAAGATTACCAAATGTATTCGACGCAGGGTAAGACCGAGGCAGGCTGGGAGATGCTCCTCAATAGCGTCATTGCCACGATCAAGATGAAGTATCCGAGCGCGCAGGAGATCGACATCCTGACGATGGGACGAGCGCCCGGCAACATGCTTTGCGCAAACAACAACGATATAGACACCATCATTCAGCCCTACGAAGACGCGGCCTACCAGGTCGTGGCCGCTGCGTCGGCCGGCTTCGTGAAAGTCGGCCCGATGTATTACGTGCCTGACTGCGATACCTCGTACATTTTCGCGAACGACTCCGACTACACGACGTCGGCGGCCAACGCCATCGCCATGCAGGTTGCCACGTACTACGTCGCTCATCCGTAGCAGGCGGGCACGCGCGTCGAATCGATGCGGTAGGGCGGAAACACCGCCAACATCGGTAAAGGCTTATTCTTGACTGGCATTTCACTTGCCGCGTAGTTCGCAAGGTGATTAGTCAAGGAATACGATGTGCCGTGCACGCAGGTCGTCGAGCGTAGCTCAGCTCTACGCGTGGCTCGGTGCGACATTGTTGGGTTGTGGCTCCACGACCCATGCGAGCGTGGCCGAGCCGTCCCCCCCGACCGCGTCGGACGCGGCGAGCAAGGCTCCGGACGCATCGGATCTCGCGGCCGACTCGACGACAGGGACTGACCATGATCGATCCGCCTCCGGCGCGTTCGTCCACCTGTTCGAATGGAAGTGGACCGATGTCGCCCGCGAGTGTGAAGCCGTGCTCGGACCCAAGGGCTTCGCCGCGGTTCAAGTCTCGCCGCCGAGCGAGCACGCGCTCATTGCCTCGGTGTCCGAGCCGCCGCCACAACCCACGGTGACCTATCCGTGGTGGCAGCGTTACCAAACCGTGGACTACGACCTCGACAAGAGCCGCAGCGGGACCAAGGCCGAGTTCCAAGATATGGTCCAGCGCTGCGCCGCCGTCGGCGTCGACGTATACGTCGATGCCGTCATCAATCACATGACCGCGCAAACCACAGGCGTCGGAAGTAACGGTACGACGTTTACCAAGTATTCATATCCGGGGCTCTACAGCTATTCACACGACGATTTTCACGAGCCTCCGTGCGGTATCACGAGCGCCGATTACATCGACAGCGCCTACAACGTGCAGCACTGCGAGCTCGACAGCCTCGCGGACCTCAATACCGGGTCGGATTTCGTTCAACAGACCCTTGCCGACTATCTGATTGCCCTCGTGAAGATGGGGGTTGGCGGCTTCCGCATCGATGCCGCCAAGCACATCACGCCGAGCGAGCTCCAGGCGATCATCGCGCGCGTGAACGTTGCGAGCGCGCCCACCGTTCCGTATTACTTCCTCGAGGTCGTCGACAATCCGGGCGAGGCAGTGCACGCTTCGGACTACTTCGGCATCGGCGCGGCGACGGGCGCGAAGGTCGAGGTCACGGAGTTTCAGTATGCGGCCGTGGGCACCGCCTTTTTGGGATTGAGCCCTCTGGCGACACTGAGCGGGCTGACCCAAGCCGGCACGGGTCTGATCCCGAGCTCGATGGCCGTCGCGTTCACCACCGACCACGACACCGAGCGGGCGAGCGCCATCTACTATCTCGACGAGCCCTATTACGACCTTGCCATGGTCTTCATGCTCGCGTGCCCCTACGGCTACCCCTCGATCATGTCGAGCTTCGCCTTCGATCGGTCGACCCAAGCGGGCCTCGACTCGGGGCCGCCGTCCGACACGCAGGGCAACACGACGCCGGTCTACGACCCGGCAACCGGGATCGCAAACTGCGCACCTTCACCGGCAGCGGCGACGCCCGGGATGTGGGTGTGCCAGCATCGTCTGCAGTCGGTGACGAACATGCTTCAGTTTCGCAAGATCACTTCCGGCCAAGCCGTCACGAACTGGTGGGACGACGGGACCAACCGAATCGCGTTCGGACGAGGCGACAAGGGGTTCGTCGTCTTCAATCGCGAGGGGACGATGCTCCAGTCGACGTTCCACACCGGCCTGCCTCAGGGCACCTACTGCGACGTCGTCGGCGGCGGCTCGAGCGGCGCCACCTGCAGCGGAGCCAGCGCGACGGTCGATGCCTCGGGGATGACTCAGATTACGCTGGCCGCCTACAGCGCATCGGCGTTTCACGTCGGTGCCAAGCTGTAGCGACTCGCGGCAGCATCTGTAGACATTGGCCTTTCACGTGTACGATGCGCCCATGCGAGCCGTTTTACTCGTCGTTTTGGCGTCCTGCGCGACCGCGCCCGCCACCCGTAGCCCCCTTCGCGAGCAACTTGCCGCCGCCGACACTCCAAGCCTACGGGACGCCGCCAACGGATGCCTCAGCCAGAGCGGCTGGAAAGTCGACCCCCTTCCCGGCGTCTCCGGAGGCGCCGACGTCGTTCGTGCCTCAAAGGCGGGCGTGGCGACCGAGGTCTACCTCAACTCGGCCGATGTGAAACCCCGCATCACCGGGGGCCCCGACGACCGCGATGCATTTTGGGCCTGCTTGGGCACGACGCTCAAGCCTGCCCCAAAGCCCTAGCTCGCGGCCAAACACTTACCTCGCGCCGAACTCGGGGCCTCGAGTTGGGTCGCGGCTCCGAGTTGGAGCGGCATGCGGCAAGCGGCCGCTTTCGGCTCAGTCGCCGATCCGCGGCGAACCCGCCTTGCTTATGCCGTGGTACTGAGCTACCTCGCCGCTCTCGAACTCCGCCCAGGTTCCTCGAGATCCGCTCTCACCGCATATATAGAAGGACGCTCCCGTGGCCGCACGTATCCCCCTCGAAAACATCCGGAACATCGGCATCTCGGCGCATATCGACTCCGGGAAGACGACGCTTACCGAGCGCATCCTCTTTTACACGGGGCGCATCCACAAGATCCACGAAGTGCGCGGCAAGGACGGCGTCGGCGCCAAGATGGACTCGATGGATCTCGAGCGCGAAAAGGGCATCACCATCCAGTCGGCGGCGACCTATTGCGTCTGGAACGGGTCGCAGCAGCAGCTCCAGCCCCACAACATCAACATCATCGACACCCCCGGCCACGTCGACTTCACGATCGAGGTCGAGCGGGCCCTGCGCGTGCTGGACGGTGCGATTCTCGTGCTCGACTCGGGCAAGGGCGTCCAGAGCCAGTCGATCACGGTCGACCGGCAAATGAAGCGCTACCGCGTGCCGCGTATCGCCTTCGTCAACAAGATGGACAATCCTGGCGCCAACTACGACCGTGTCGCCGACATGCTCCGGGAGAAGCTCGGGCACCACCCGATCAAGCTCCAGCTCCCGATGGGCGAGGAGTCCGCTTTCAAGGGGATCATCGACCCGATCGTCGGCAAGGCATTCTTCTTCGACGGCGACGACGGCGAAACGGTTCGCGAAGAGCCCATTCCGGCCGAGTATGCGAAGCGCGCCGAACAAGCGCGTCACGACATCATCCATCAAGTCGCCGACGTCGACGATCCGCTCGCCGAGAAATTCCTCAACGAGGAGCCCGTGAGCACCGAGGAGCTCCGGGCGGCGATCCGGCGCGCCACTTTGGCCTTGAAAATGACTCCGGTCATGTGCGGCTCGGCGATCAAGAACAAGGGCGTTCAGCTCCTGCTCGACGGCGTCGTGTACTACTTGCCCAACCCCACCGAGGTCGTCAACGAGGCGCACGACCAGACCAAACAGGAAGAGAAGATCGTCGTTGACTCGGACCCGAACAAGCCCTTCGTAGGATTGGCGTTCAAGCTGACGCAGGACAAGTACGGGCAGCTCACCTACTTCCGCGTCTACCAGGGGAAGATCGCCGCCGGCGAAACCATCTACAACGCCAGCAACGAGATGCGGAAGGTGCGCGTGCCGCGCATGTTTCGAATGCACTCGGACGACCGCGAAGAGATCGAGGTCGCGGAGGCCGGTGACATCGTGGCGTTTTACGGGGTCGAAGCGAGCTCCGGAGAAACGTTCACGGACGGCAAAGTCAACATCACGCTCACTTCGATGCACGTGCCCGCGGCCGTCATCTCGCTCGCTGTAGCGCCGAAAGACCGCGCCGCAGAGGCGAATTTCTCCAAATCGCTGAACCGCTTTACGAAGGAAGACCCGACGTTTCGCGTGCACCAAGACGAAGAGTCCCAGCAGACGATCATCAGCGGCATGGGCGAGCTCCATCTCGAAATCTACATGGAGCGCATGCGGCGCGAGTACAACTGCGAAGTCGTCGCAGGCAAGCCTCAGGTCGCCTATCGCGAGACCATCACGCGTCGTGCGGAGATCAACTATACGCACAAGAAGCAGACAGGTGGCTCCGGGCAGTATGCCAAGGTGCTCGGCTACATCGAGCCGCTACCCGCCGACGCGGTCGAGACGTATGAGTTCGTCGACGACGTCACGGGGGGCTCGATACCTCGCGAGTTCATTTCCGCTTGCGACAAAGGCTTCAAGGAGGGCGTGCGCAAGGGCACGATGATCGGGTTTCCGATCGTCGGCATACGATGCCTCATCAACGACGGTGCATCGCACGCCGTAGACTCGTCCGAAATGGCGTTCAAGACTGCGGCCTTGATGGGGTTTCGCGAAGCGTACGCGAAGTCCGCCCCAACCATTCTGGAGCCCATCATGAAGGTCGAGATCGACGCTCCCATCGAATTTCAAGGGGGTGTCGTCGGCCAGGTCAACCAGCGACGTGGCGTGATTCTCGAGACTGTGGGCGGGGACAACGTGAGCGTCACCTGCGAGGTCCCGCTCAACGCCATGTTCGGGTACTCGACCGATCTGCGCTCGGCCACACAGGGCAAAGGCACTTTCACGATGGAGTTCGCCCGGTACGCCACGGTGCCGAAGCAGGAGCAGGAGGAGATGGTCAAGAAGTACCGCGAGAAGCTCGCGGCCGAGGCTGCGCGTAAGTAGACCTCTACCGAATCGTGAGCTCGCACGCGCCGCTGCTGTTGCAGTCGAGGGGTGCGCAGCAGTCTGCGGTCGTCGTACACGGCGCGCAGGTACCTGCCTTGCACGCGGGCGTGCTTCCCGCGCAGTCGTTGCACGTTTGGCAAGAGCCCGCCGGCGGGGCACACCCCGAGGCTTGCGCGACCTTTAGCACCGAGGTGTCGTAGTGGATCGCAAATGCGCCGGAGAACTGCAAATGGTCGGCGAAGATGGAGCCCCACATCTCGAAATCGCTCGCGAGCTCGAGCACGGCGTTCGGCGCATAGATGTTCGCGGCCAAGGGACTTGCGCTCGCGGCGAGGGCGAGGGTCGCGCCTCCCATATACAAGCGCGTTCGAGCGGGGCTATTGGCATCTCCGATCTCGACGCTTCCCATGATCGAAACGCTGCCGCTCACGAATAGATCGAGCTCCGCCCCGGGTGCCAGCTCGATTCTCAAGTCGTGGGTCACGGAGATGTCGCCCCCCACGAAGAGCGCGACGCGCCCGTTGATTTGAAGACTCACGGTGTCGCCTTCGACACCCGCGACGTAGTAGCGACCGCACGGTAGCGTCGCAGTGGCCGCAAGCGACGCATCCGGCGCAAGGCCGACCGAGGAGTCGTCGTTGCTGTTCGCGTAAGCGGCGACGATCGAGGCTACGTCGATCGGGGCCGCGCAGGAGCAGGGCGCGGTCCCCGCCACGGGCATGTTGACGACAGTGCCTTGTACCCCGAAAGCAGAGTCCCCCGCCGGCACGTATACCGTCCCGAGCACGGCCAGGCTCCCTCCAGGGTCTACGGTCACATTTCCGTTCGCGGACACATTGCCTTCGACGAGATACTTGCCGCCGACGTCCATGTCCGCCGCCGAGTGCACATCTTGTGTGATCGTTCCGCCCGCGCTCGCTCCTCCGCTCAGCGTGACCGCGGGACCCCCATCGGGTCCCGGGCCCCCGGTCCAAAGGGACCCGGCGATCGAGAGCCTGGAATTGGTGGAAATCTCGCCATTGGACCCTATCGAAGCGAGAGCTCCGGTCGCGGGGCCGGCGTCGCTCGTCGAATCGAATGAATCCGTAGACAAACTGCCGGATATATCGAACGACTTGCAGGCGCAGGCCGCAAACCGGAAGATCTGCGCCAGGTCGCCGATGCATGTGCTCTTGCCGGCGAGAGGGATGGGCCCGTGCCCGTCGCAGAAAGACGCACTCTCGGCGTCTCCCAGAATCAGCTGTCCGGAGTCAGTGCCGGCGCCCGAATGCGAGCCCTCGCTGGAATCCGGGTTCGCCGGGCCCCCGCCATCGACAGCGGCGGCGAGGCCAATAGGTTGCGAGACCACGTCGCCGCAAGCGAGACCTCCAAACGCTGCGAGCGCGGACGCCGCGAGCGATGCTTGGCGTCTCATTGGAGACTCACGGAGAGCAGGAGGGCTGCCAGAGTCCCTGGGCGCATAGAAGCTGCAACCTGATGGCCCGCGAACGCGACCACCGGGCGAGGCAGCGCGAGCAGCTCGCGCACGTCGAGCCCGAGGGCCGCCGAGGCGGCAAGCCGAAGCCGAGCGCCAACACCCGCGGCGAGGAGCGCCGCCCACACATCATCGCTCCGACTCGTGTAGGGCGGCTCGGCATAACCCGTCGAGGCAAAGTGATATGCGCCGCCGCCTGTGGCAAAGTGCAGGACAATTGGGCCGAGAGTCCCCATTTCAACCGACGCCTCCGCAAGAGCGAGCTCTTGGCGTAGCGTCGCGCTCCCCTGGCTTGCGGCCACGCGCGCTCCGAACGCCGGACCCGCAGCAAGCAGACCCACCGACCACCTGGAGCTCGGCGTCCAATCCAATCGTAGCTGGGGCGCGACGGCAACGCCGAGCTCGGGGCCGGCCCAGACACCTGCGACGCCCAGGCCGAGCTGGATTAGGCCACGATCATGTGGCCTCTTAACGGCCTCGCGTGTCCACGCAGTGACATCGGGCGGGGGAGCAATCGCGGGAGACGAAGGAGGCGCGGTGGAATCGTCGCTCGGCTCAATCACTAGCCCCTCGACGAGACTCGCGCGCATAAGCTCGACGACGCGCAGTGCGAGCGCGCGGTCCGCCGCGTCCCCAACTCCGCCCGCCGCGATGCGCCTCACGACGGTCTTGTGGGTCACCTGGTCGGCCACCCAAACGTCGGTGAAGGCTCCCGCGGTCGCGCGCTGTAAGAGGACCGTAGCGAAAGCGCCATCCTCTGCGGCCCGTTCGACGAGGCTCCGAGCATCGCCGGTATCCTCGGATGCGCGCTCTTCGACCTCGAACCCCGCGGCTCGAAGCTCCGCCGCGAGTCGCATCTCGGCACGAGGCGTAATCCCATCCGGTGCGTCCTCGTACAAGATGACGACGCGCGATCCGCTGGCGCACGCCGCGCGGTGCCAGCTAAACCATGCGATGGCCGCGCAGACGGCTACCCCGGCAACACGACTCACAGCGCCAAGTCGCGCGCCGCTGCCGAATAGCTGCCCGTGGGAAAACGTTCCAAGTAGCTCTGCGCGAGAGGTCGCGCCGCGTCGCGCCCCAAGTCCTTCGAAACAAGGATCATTTTACGTCCCAACGCATCTCCCGCGAACGCGCCACCGGGCGCCTCTGTAGAGTAAGTATCGTACCAGCGAAGCGCCTCCCCGCTCGCGTGTTCCTGTTCTTCCTCGACCCGACCGAGGAGGAAAGCCGCTGTGCGTGCTTCAGCGCTCGACGTAAAGCGCTCGCGAATGGTGATGTAGGCTCGCTTGGCGACATCCGAGCGACCAGAGTAGCGGGCGGCATCGCCCAAGGCACGCAGGTCCGCGAGCGGCCGCGTCGCGATCGCACGGCCGAGCCCCTGGCTCTCGGCCTCGTGAACGACGCGGGCGTAGTCGCCGATCGCCACGCGCTTCGACCAGCTCGGAGCGTTCGCGAACGCCTTGGCCGAAGGCGACGCCACCTCGGTGTCGCGGGCGAGCGGCATGGCGTCGTCCGCGGGGGCCGACGCGGCCCCCTCGACCGACCGACCGGAGCCACCCAGCGTATCGGGCGGCGTCCCAAGCTGTGCGCCGGACGGCTCGGGCGACGCGTCGATCCGCGACGTGCGCTCACGCGGCCTTGCCACAAGATGTTTCCCCGCCGACAACGTGAGCTCGTCACCGAGGACAGGGCCGGTCACGACAACCCGCCCAGACCGCATCCACACATCGAGCGTCTCGGCATCGGCTGCCCACGACACGAGGAAGTCGGTTCCGGTGACGTGAACGGCATAAGGGCCCGCGTCGATCGTCCAGGCAGCGCGCTCGCGATGCTGCACGTGCACCTGCGCGCGGCCTTGCTCCAGCACGACCTCGGCGCCCGTCGGGCTCGTCGCCTCCACACGCCCCCGAGAACCCGGTGCGAGCGACACCTGGCTTCCGTCATCGAACACCAGACGCGCGCCCGGGGCGGTCGATGGCACGCTGACATACCCCTGCGCTTCGATTGATCCATCCTCGACATGCCAAGCCATCGGCTGGGGCGTGAGACGATGGAGGATGACCCCCGCGAGAACCGCCGCCAAGGCGGCACCCGCGAACGCAAAAGCGATCGCCGGACGTCCCCTCCCGCCGCGCATGCGTTCGACGGATGCGATGAGGCGCGCGCGCCCCTCGAGTTGCTCTTGCCGCGAGTGCGGCGGGGTTGCACGCCGCATGAGCTCACTCAATCGCTCTGAAGTCCGGCTCGTCACATCACTCATCGGTTCTCTCCGTCCAAGCGCAGAGCAGGTCGTCTTCGCGGGCGCGTGTCTCTACGAGCGCCTCGGCCCGGCGCAGCACCCTTTTCACCGTCGCCAATGAAACGCCGAGCAGAGCCGCTGTTTCAGTGAGCTCGTGACCTTCGGCATGGCGCAGCACGAACGCCAACCGCTCGCGGTCGGAGAGCTCGTCGAGAACCCCATACAGACGACGCACGGCCTCTTTCGCACGCGGATCGCCATCCGTCGCAGGCACCTCGGGTAGCACACCGTCGCTCGAGAGACGCAGCCAGCGACGCACCCGACGCTTTCGAAGCTCCGTGAGAGCCGTCCTCATCGCAATGCCCACGAGAAACGGCCTCAGCGATGCCGGGTCCCGAAGCGACCTTACGTTCTTGAAGAAGCCCACGAAGACGTCCTGCAGTAAGTCTTCAACCTCGTGCCCCGGGCCGAGAGAGCGATGGAGGACTCCACGCACCAGGCCCGCATACCGATCCCATATCAGCGTCGCGGCTCGCGGGTCCTTGTCGCGCGCGAGCATCGCAAGCTCCGAGTCGGTGGGTGTCTCGTTGGGCGGCGGTCGCTCCCTGGCGGATGGCCCCCGTACGCTGGAGAGGCGGACGGACACTGGCGGGCTCACCCCAATAAGGTAGCGGAACGCTGCAGAGACGGCTCACGCGGACTCTCGCACACAGAATCGTGCCCGGTCGTGAGCCTCATCGCCGCCCTTAGACGACTACGGGACAATGAACGCGAAGACAGCTCTACCTATCCTGCTCGCCTTAATGGAAGCTGCCACGGGTTGCGCGTCAAGCGTTGGCGCCGGAAGCGCGACCGCATCGACCGGCATAGCATCGCCCTCGAGCGGTTCTCTGGCGGCTTCGGCCGGTGCAACGAACAGTCCTGACCCGACCGGCCCCGGATCAGGCAGCACTGCAGCGAGTGTGACCGCATCGGGCAGTGCAAGCTCGGGCTCCGGCGATGCCGCGCAGAGCGGCGCAGCATCGAGCGGTGCAGCATCGAGCGATGCGGCCTCGAGCGATGCGGCCTCGAGCGGCGCGGCGTCGAGCGGCACGGCGGGATCGGCCCTCCCGCCCTGTCCATCCGCGACCCGGTGGGCGGCCGGAACGGCTTACGTCGTTGGGCAGCTCGTAACGTACGACGCCGCGACCTATAGATGCGTGCAGGCGCACACGAGCGAGCCAGGATGGACGCCCGATGCGACGCCCGCTCTGTGGGAACCTTGGTCGTGCACGGGCGACGCCGGTCCTGTCGGGGGAAACTCGAGTGGAGCGAGCAGCGGGGCGGGGGGCACTTCGGGGACGGAAAGCGGCTCGGCAGGGGGTGCCCCGTCCGGAGGATCGACGGGCTCCGCGAGCGGGTCGGCGGCCGGCTCCGGCGGCGGATCGACGGCCGCGACCGGTAGCGTTGGCGCATCCTTTTTCTTCAGCGCCTACAAGGACACGAGCGTCGCCATGAACTGGAATACGAATGTGATCCAAACGAACGTGTCGGGCACCGCTGTGACCATCGCGAGTGATCTGACCACGGGTGGAGACAAGGCCATCACACTCGCGTTCGCCACCGGCGAATGCGGCAGCGAAAACTGGGCCGGCGTCGGCGGAGCGGACATGGCATCCGCCAACGTCCCGCTGCTCACGAGCGGGGGCATCAAGTACATCGTCTCGACGGGTGGTGCCGCTGGCTCGTTTACGTGCGGTTCGAGCTCGGGCTTTCAGACGTTCGTCGGGCGCTGGGCATCGGCGAATCTCATCGGCGTCGACTTCGACATCGAAGCCGGTCAGTCGCAGAGCGTCATTCAGGATCTCGTCTCGCGCATCCAGAGCGGGCACACGACCTATCCCGGGCTTCGCTTTAGCCTGACGCTGGCCACCCTCGCGAACAATAATGGAGCGAGCGCAGCGCAGTCGCTCGGAGCGAGCGTCGAAGACAGCTTCAACGACTACGGCGACCTCGCGATAGCCGCCGTACAAAGCACCCTCGGCTTCAACGGGACGCCTTCGACCTGGCCGAGCTACCTTACGGTGAACGTGATGACGATGGACTACGGCTCGCCGAGCGATGGCGTGTGCGTCGTGAGCGACGGGGTCTGCCAGATGGGCCAGTCGGCCATTCAGGCCGCCTACAATCTTCACGACAAGTGGGGCGTCCCCTACTCGGGTATCGAGATCACGCCCATGATTGGCCGCAACGACGTTTCCGGCGAAGAGTTCACCCTGCAGGATGCCGATGCGCTTTCAAGCTTCGCCATTTCCCAAGGTCTCGCGGGCGTTCACTATTGGTCGTACGATCGCGACGTCGACTGTGCAGTAGGTGCGGCCTCGTCGACGTGCAACTCCATGGGCGTCGGGTACGCGGGTGCGCGCGGCTACCTTTCGAGATTCCTAAAGGATGGCCTTTAGCCACGCTGCGTCGACCAGCCGCCACAGGGGTGGCTCACGGCGAAAACGGGAGCTGCTATCCTTGCCGAATTGACCTCATTCGACCTCGACGCGTGGCTGACCACGGTCTCCCCTTTGCCCCCCATCGTGCAGGCCGGCGCCACGGTCCTCCGACGGCGCGCCCTCGAAGTAGCCCCGTCGCTCCTGCCCACGCCCGCGTTCGCACGTCTCGTCGAGGTCATGGTTGCCGCGATGCGAGCGGCACCGGGAGTCGGGCTCGCCGCTCCCCAGATTGGCGTCCCTCTACGCGTTTTCGTGGCAGAAGATGACGCCGGGAGGATGGCCCATCTGTCCGAAGAAGCGCGTGCTCTGCGCGCGCGCCTCCCCCTGCCCCTCACCGTCTTGGTCAATCCGAAAGTCGTTCCCACTTCCGGGGATGAAGCCATCTTCTACGAAGGCTGTCTGAGCGTACGAGGCTATAGCGCCCTCGTCCGCCGCGCGGCCGCGGTGGCCGTGACGGGGATGGACGCGGACGGACATCGCGTCTCGCTAGAGCTCGCCGGATGGCCAGCCCGGATCATGCAGCACGAGATGGATCATCTCGACGGAACGCTGTACGTCGACCGAATGCTCCCCCGCTCACTAGCCGGCAGCGAGGAGATCGCCCGCCTCGCGGCTCTTCCCGTGGGCGAGGTCATCGAGGACTTGGTCTCGCCGCACGACGACGACTAAACCGGTTTACGAACGGCTTTGTCTCGGTCAGGGGGTGCAGACTGTGAGCTGCACGTCGCTTCCAGGTTTCACCCTCTGGCCCGCCGCCGGAGTCTGATTCAATACGACGTTCGTCGGAGTCTCCGCCATCGCAATCCAGCGCACCGTAGCCTTGAGCCCGAGCTCCTCGACCCTCGTCTTGGCGGCTGTCACTCCCATGCCGACGAGCTTGGGCAGCTCCAGGTCTGCGGGGCCGGCCGAAGGCTGGATGACAACGATCGCCGGCGGTGCGTACGTGGCGTCGGGTTTGGGCAATTGACGCACGATGACGTCGATGGGCACTTTCTCATCCGCGACGGCGGTCCCCACTTGAACGCTATAGCCACGTTCCTCCAGGCGCCGAACCGCCTCGGCGAGCGGGACGTTCAGCACGCTCGGCACTTTTTGGATTTCCTGCGCGAGAACCACGCTCACCGAAGAGTCCGACGGCACGTGTTGACCGACGGGCATCGACTGGCGGACGACCGTTCCCGCGTGTGCGTCCGGCGTCGGCTCGCGCGACGCGACGAAGAGACCCACGTGCGCCGCGCCGGAGATTGCGCGCGCCTCTATCTCGGACAAGCCGTGCATATCCGGCACGACAGCCTCGACGGCGGGAGGGGGCTTGAGCATGTTTGAGCGCTCGGCCACGAAGATGGTGCCCCCTGCGGTCAACGCGGAAGTCACGAGCGCGAGCAGGACTACCGCTGCGCCGTCCATGCGAATCCCCTTTCCGGGGGCTCGCGCGCGAGCCCCATTTAAAGCCTTGCCGAGTATCGATCCTCGCGCCCGCGGGGGCAAGCCTCGCGCTCCGGCAAGCCACGAGTTTCCGGCCGTTCATCGAGACGCCGCCTCCTTGCGGGACAAGAGAAACGCTGCGAGCGCCTGCAGCTCCGCTGGGCTCAGGTTCCCGGCGTAGGCGGGCATATTTTTCCCGCCATTGGAGATCCGGATGAGAATCTCGTCTCGCGTGAGCAGATCTCCTATGCGCGATAGATTCGGGCCCCGGCGCCCACCCTGACCCTCGATCAGGTGACAGTTCAAGCAAGCCTTGTCGTGAAAGACTCGCGCGCCGTCGGCTACGGGACCGGTAGTCGCTCCGACGATATCCGCCGAGAGAGGCAGAGCGTCAAAGTTCGGCGACCAGGGCGAGCGCGCTCCGAGGAGCCAAAGAGACCCGACCATCAGGACCCCCGAGACCACGATCCCGACCGCCCACGGCCGCTTGCGCGCGCTGCGCTCTCCCCTGTTCGACAGAAAGGGTGCCGAAAGGAGAAACCCGCCGATAAGCAGAGGCGCGAGCAAGATCACCCACGTTTCGAAGCTCGGCGGAATGAGCGCAAGCACCGCGAAGTACCAGAGCAGATACCAGTCGGGCCGCGGAGCGGCCTCGACGACGCTCGGATCGGGCGGCCTGTCGAGGACGGGGGGCCCGACCAGCCATGCCATGAGCGCGATGCCCGCGAGCATCGCGAGCGCGAAGACAGCGTCGCGCCAGGCGGCGTCCGGCCAGAAGCGCACACCGTCCTTCGCGAGGTGATCGGCGTACTTGGCCCGGTAGGTTTTTGGGTCGACCGGCTCACCCGCGATGGGTGGTTCGGAGATCCCGTGCTTGAGCACGAGATAGAGGTGCAGGCCGACGAATCCGAAGATCATCGAGGGAATGAGAAAGACGTGGATCGCAAAGAAGCGACTCAGCGTCGCCCCACCGATCGTCTCACCGCCGAGAATGAAGCGCGCGAGATACCCGCCGACGAAGGGCGTGCGAGCGGCCTGTTCGGCACCCACGACGACCGACCAAGTCGCGTTCTGATCCCAGCGAAGGAGCTGTCCGGTGAACCCCATTCCGAGTGTGAACACCAGGAGAAGGACGCCCGTCAGCCAATTCATCTCGCGCGGAAACTTGAACGAGCCAGCGAGGAACACCTGCGCCATGTGGAGGCCGACCATGAGCACCATCGCCGAGGCTCCGTAATAGTGGAGCCCGCGCAAGAACCGCCCCAGCGGCGCGTCGTTGGTGATGAAGACCAGTGTCTCGTACGCTTGAGACGACGACGCGATGTACGAGAAGGCGAGAGTTACGCCCGTCAGCACTTGCACGACGAACGCGCACAGAGTCGCGCTCCCAAAGACGTAGGCCCAGCGCGCGCCCCGAGGCACGGGATGGCTGAGAATGGGCTCTAGCACCTGCGAGACGCCCAACCGGTCGTCCAGTAGCTCCCACGCCTTTCTCAGAAATCCCTTGGTCATCTCACGTCAGTCGATCGGGATGGCTTCTGTGTGGACCTCGATCTCGCCGTCGCGGATACGCACTGGATATTGCGACAGCGAGTGAGGCGGCGGGCCAGCTGCCACCGTCCCATCTGCATAGTAGACGCCGCCGTGGCAAGGACACATGAAGAGACCTGCTTCCGGCAGCCAGCGGACGGGGCAACCCAGGTGGGCGCAGTTGACGGAGAACGCCACGAAGGTGTCATCGTTCACGCGCCTCAGCCAAGCGGCCGTCTTGGCCGTAACGCCGGCCCAAGGAAGCGGCGACGCGTCCGCGAATGTCACGCTGACCGTGCGACCGACCTTGAAATCGCCAATTTTCCCGACGGCTCGCCACTCGTGGGGCACCTTCCGAAAAAGGGGGGCGACGACGAACCCTGCCATGGGCGCACCGAGACCCACTCCCATGCAGGCGCCCACGCCGGCGCTTACTCGCGCGAGAAACCGTCGGCGTTCGACGGTCTCGGGTGTGGCCGGCGGCTGCTCACCGTGAGGAGAGTCCTTGGGCACGAAGGCGTCATCGCTCACGACGAATCTCTCCGATCCAGCCGGCAAGGGAGATACCGAACAGCACGAGACCCACGACCAGGATGATCGAAGACGCGATGACGCCCCACGCGAAAAACATCGTGCCCAAGCCAAGTGCCGCGGGCCATACGGTGGGCGCGGGAATCGCCTCGGGCTTGGCACGATTCCACCCTGCGCGGAGTTCGCTCATGACGTCTGCCCTGCCCCGTATTTGCGCACGGGGGCTGCATCGCGAAGGACGCGTGCAAGCACGGACAGGATCGCCGCTCCGTAGACGAGGCACGCGGGCACCCACATGAGAAGGCCCCCAATCTGCTGATCTCTTTCGGCGCTGAGACCCCACCCATCGCGCACCTGCGGCATGATTCCAAGACGGTCGACCGGATGCGCAAACACGGAACAGACCTCGACTGGCGAGAACGTAATAGCGACCCCGAGCAACGTGCACGCTACGCACGCCGTGAAGAGGTACACGATGCCTCCGAGAGGCGGTAGCCGTTCGCCGGTACGCGGTGCGAGGATCGGCCACCAGAACGCCGCGCCCATGACCAAGAGCGAGACCTCCTGGAAGCGATGGACCGCGGCGCTTCGAGACGCGGCATTGCAAAGCGTCGGCGCGTGCCATAGCCACATCGCGCCCACGCCCAACCCCCACGCCAAGATCGCCGGAAAGCGCGCGCGTCCGGCGTCGGATGGCTCGATGCCCAGGAGCAGCAGAGGCGGCACGATGAGGACAAGCATCAAGTGCTGGAGCATATGGGCGCTGAAGAGGTATCCGTCCGCCAGAGTCCCGACCGGCGATAGCAGCGCCAGAGCGGTCGCCAACAGGCCCGCCGCAAAAGCGGTCGCACGCGCCCCCACGCCCGCTCGCCCGCCCGCAGCGTAAACGATAGCGGCAGCGGCGCATCCGAGGATCGCGACGGGATCCATTCTCCAGCACGACATAACGATATCGCGAGTGGTCATCCGCGCGCCCTCAGGTAGACGATCGAGAAGACGACGAGCCAAACGACGTCGACGAAGTGCCAGTAAAGGCCGACAGCCCGGAGCAGCGTCGATGGTCGACGCCGAAAGTCCCCTGCGACGGCCAATCCGAGCACGATCCCGAGCGCCACCAGACCCACGGTCACGTGCAGACCGTGAAAGCCTGTCAGGGCGAAGAATGTCGTCGCGAAGAGGTTCGAGGCTACGGTGATCCCGCGGTGGTAAAGGCCGAGATACTCGCTGCCCTGTCCGACGAGAAACACCACGCCCAGCGCGATCGTTGCCACGAGCCAACGCGCTGCGGCGCCGTGCTCACGTCGCTCGAGGCTCCTCTCGGACAACCAGAGCGTGCCACTACTCGCCAGAAGGCACACCGTGAAGGCGCCCGTCCGGCCGACGTCGAGCGCAGTCGAAGCGCTCGGACCCGAGACGCTCGGGGCGTAGTTGAAGAAGACGTAGGTGATGATCAGGATGAGAAAGAAGGCTGTCTCGGAGGCGATGAAACCCCAGACCGCGATCGCGGCCTTGTCGGGCATGCGCTCTTCGCGGGACTCTTCCGGCTCGGCCTGAGTCCGGTGCTCGAGATCCCACAACGGCCTCCTCCCGTGAATGGGCGGCACGGCGTCGAAGTTGTCGTGCGGCGGCGGGGACGTCGTCGCCCACTCGAGCGTCCACGCCTCCCATGGGTTGTCGCCGGCCAGCTTGCCGCGGCGGAGGCCGCGGCCCAAGTTGGCGATGAAGACGAGCGAGGCGACCCCCATGACCATGGCCCCGACAGTCGAGAGCAGGTTGAGCAGGCCCCAGTATGGCAAATCGGGGTAGGTGAATACGCGCCTCGGCATGCCGAGGATGCCAAGGAAGTGCTGTACGAAAAAGGTCAGATTGAACCCGACGACCATCAGCCAGAAGTGGCACTTTCCCAAGCGCTCCGACAATAGCCGCCCGGTCATTTTCGGAAACCAGTAGTACGTGGCCCCCATCACGGCGAACGCCGTGCCGCCGAAGAGGACGTAGTGGAAGTGCGCGACGACGTAATACGTGTCGGTCATCTGCCAGTCGATCGGCGCGGCCGCGAACGTTACTCCGCTCAGGCCTCCGATCACGAACTCGACGAGGAATGCGGTCGCAAAAAGCATGGCGGTCGTGAACCGGATCGAGCCCCCCCACATGGTCGCGATCCAGTTGAAGACCTTCACCCCCGTGGGGACAGCGATGAGCATGCTACCGGCGGCGAAGAACGCGTCCGCCGGGTGTCCGAGGCCAGCGGCAAACATGTGGTGCGCCCAAACTCCGAAACTGAGGATCGCGATGGCGACAGTCGAGGCCGCCACGAACCCGTAACCGAAGATGGGTTTGCGGGAGAAAACTGGGATGATCTCGGAAATCATCCCGAAGGCCGGCAGCGCGAGGATGTAGACCTCCGGATGACCGAAGGTCCAGAAAAAGTGTTGCCACAGAAGCGTATTCCCGCCGCCGCTGGCGAGAAAGACGTGCGCCTCGAGCCGTCGGTCCACCAAGAGCAGCACGAGGGCCGCGTTGAGCACGGGCAGCGCAAGGACGACGAGCACGGACGTTACCAACGTCATCCATACGAAGAGCGGGACGCGGCCGAGCGACATCCCAGGAGCACGCAGCGTCAGGATCGTTGCGATGAAGTTGAGTGCCGTGGCCACCGAGCCGACTCCGAGCACCAGAAGCGCGAGGATCCAGTAATCGGTCCCGAGCGTCGAAGAGAACGGGGTCTCGCTGAGTGGGGCGTAGCCGAACCAACCGGCCGAGGGGGCGCCGCCGGTCAATAGGCTGAAGTGGAGAAGAAAGGCTCCCCACGGAAACAGCCAATAGCTCATGGCGTTGAGGCGCGGAAAAGCCATATCGCGCGCGCCGATCATCAGCGGCACGAAGTAGTTGCCGAAGCCCACCAGAGTCGGCATCACGACGAGGAAGATCATCGTCGTGCCGTGCATCGTAAAGAGCTGATTGAACGCCTCGGCCGACACGAGCGAACTGTTCGGACGTGCCAGCTGCAGCCGAAGGACGAGCGCCTCGAGACCGCCGACCGCGAAGAAGAAGAGCGCCGTGACCAGATAGAGGATACCGATGCGCTTGTGATCGACGGTCGTCACCCAGGCATTGAGGCCGTGTCCTTGCGCCGAGTGCGCCCCCATTGGCGCGTGCGCGGGAAGTGCGGTGGTCATCGCAGCGTCTCGAAGTATGCCACCAGGTCGCCGACCTCGGCGTCCGTGAGCTGTGCGTCGGGCATGTGGCTGCCCGGTTTAACGCCCTGCGGATCTTTGAGCCAATGAGCGAGGTCCGCAGGGGTATTGCCGAGCACGCCCGCACCCAGCGTACGGCGCTGAGCCACATGCACGAGGTCCGGCGCAACCCGAGGTTGTTCGCCGGGACCACCCGCGGCGTGGCACACGACGCAGGTCTTCGTCGCAAAATCTCGCGCCCCACGCATCGCGGCGTCCGTAGCCGGTGCGGGCGGAGGTTCGCGCTGATGGCGCTCCCAGGCGTCGAACTCGCTCTGCGGCTCGGCGACGACGACAATGCGCATCCAGGCGTGCTCCGCGCCACAGTACTCTGCGCACGCACCGAGGTACGTTCCGGGGGCGTCGGCTTCCATCGATACGAACGACGGATGGCCAGGCACGGCGTCCATCTTACGAGCCAGCTGGGGGACCCAGAAGTCGTGGACCACGTCCGAGGACTCGATGCGGACCCAGAGCACCTTGCCCACCGGAATGTGAATCTCGTTTGCGCCCACCGCGCCGGTCGCGTAGCGAGCCTCCCACCACCATTGGTGCGCCGTTACTACCAGGTCTGGTTCGCGGTTCTGCGGCAGATCTGAGCCGCCGATGACCTGAGCCGTCCGCACGAAGAGGCCTCCGACGATGGCGAGGGGAACGAGGGTCCACGCGATCTCGAGCCACATGCTTCCGTGCGTCTGTGCGGGTTCTAGAGGACGTCGCCCCGCTCGAAATCGGACGACGCAATAGCCCACGAGTCCCACCACAATCGCGCCCACTGCCGCGCAGACCAAGAGCGTTTCGACGAAGAGCCCCGCGATGGCGTGCGCCTCGGGCGAGTGAGCGTCGAACGTGGACGCGAGGGGCAATGCGCTCATCAAGGAGCGAGGCTAGAGGCGCGAGGCGCCCGAGGTCAAAGGTCGCGCGAGCCTTTCTCCGGCCAGAGTCGTACATTGAAGCGCTCGGACGAGCGTGATCGAAACAGTACGCTGGCGCATCGAGGTGCACGAATGACGCCCAGGAAAGGTGGAACGGTTACCCGGAGACCGCACCTCGCAACGGCGCCGGTCGCTATTGCAGGGCTCGCCTGCACGCTATTCGTGACGCTCGGCGCTGCGGCCTGTGGCGGCAAGATCGCCCCGACCGATGTTCAAGACGAGGATGACGCCGCCACCCCGGGCGAATGTGGGGTCCTCGACCCGACGCTCAACTGTGGGGTGGATGGCTGTGGCAACGCGGTTTCAGCCATCTGTAGGCCGACTCTCTGGGTCTGTCCGCCTATCACTCCCGGATGCACGATGGACGCCTCGCTTGCGGACGGAGCGTCCAGCTCTGTGGGGTTTGTGTGCGGCTCCGGCACGTGCCCCCCGAACACGTTCTGTCAGGATCCGTCTGGAACGTCTCCGGGAGCATGCATTCCGTTCCCGCTCGAGTGCAAGCGCACCCCCTATACGCCCTCTGAGACCTGCGCCTGCCTCGAACGACGGGCGTCGCAAGACAGGCTTTGCCGCCCCAACCGCTTGCTTTGCCCTTACCCTACGGCGAACTTGAACGGGGTCCATATCGGGTGCCTACCCGAATAGGCATCGCCCGCTCTCGCCTAGCTGGCTCTTGCCACGGGCGTCGCCCCCGCGAGTTGCCACTGCCCGTGGCGAACATCATCGGCGCGAACCATGAATATGACCTCCTCGGCCACATTCGTCGCGTGATCGGCGATGCGTTCAAGATATTTGGCCACCCGAATCACTCGCAATCCGGCGGACACCTCTTCCGGATGCCCAGACATGAACTCTGTCATCGCAGCAATCGTGGTCGCACAAAGCGCGTCGACGGCGTCGTCGCAGCCGAGCACATGCGCGGCGCCCCCGTCGTCCCAACGCACGAAGGCGTCGAGCGCTCCGTGAAGCATATCGCGGGCCGCCACCGCCATCGACGAAAGCTCATGGCGTACCAGCTCTTTCGCGCGGCCGTCTTGTTTGACGGTGCGCTCGCCAATATTGACCGCCTCGTCGCCAATCCGTTCGAGGTCCGTTACGAGCCGAAGGGCCGTCGCGAGAAGACGAAGATCGTCGGCCACGGGCTGTCGCAACGCTAGAATTCGCAGGATGAGCGCATGAGTCTCGAGCTCGTCGCGATCGATCTCGGCGTCGAGGGCCTCGACCTCTCCCCTAACCTCCGGGGTTCCGCGACAGAAGCCGTCGAATGCAAGCCCGACGGCTCGCTCGCACCGAGCGCCCATCGCTAGCAGGTGGGCTTCGAGCTCGCGAAGCTCGGTCTCGAAATCCCGACTGCTGTGTGTTGTGGTCGGCCTTGCCACACCGCAGGATGCCACGAAGGGAGGCGAGCGGCCACTTCTCCCCCGCACAAAAATGGTCTGGGGGGTCAGCCCGAGACGAACTCCTGCCCGTCACGCTTGAACCGGGCCATGGCCTGGTGCGCCTGGTGCGGGTCGCGGCGCGCACTCGGGAGGCCCTAGTTGCCCGTGCGATTGGGGTCTCGCCACGCTCGCTCGAAGGGCAGTCGCCACGCGTGCGGAGCAATGAGTTGATGGATCACGTTTGGCCCCCATGAGCCGGGGGCGTACGTGCGAACGGGGGGCGGTGCTTCCAGTAGCGGTGTCGCCTTCTCCCAGAGCCCCTCGATACCTTCCGCGGTAGTGAACAAGGTGTGATCGCCGCGCATGGCGTCGAGGATCAATCGCTCGTACGCCTCGAGCACGTCGCCGATGAATCCAGTGTCGTGCATGGCGAACTGCAGGCTCAGCTTGTCGAGACGCATCCCGGGACCGGGGCGTTTTCCGTAAAACGACAGCGACACCTTCGAGGCGTCCGCCAAGTCGAATGTCAGGTGGTCGGGGCCTTGCGCGCCGACCCCTGACCCGGCAGGAAACATGCTCTTCGGCGGCTCGCGAAACGCGATCGAAATGATGCGCTGCCCCTCGGCGAGGCGCTTGCCCGTGCGCAGGTAGAACGGCACGCCGGCCCAGCGCCAATTGTCGATGAAGCACTTTAGCGCGATGAAGGTCTCGGTGTCCGATTCCGGGCTGATCCCCTCTTCCGCTCGGTAGCCGGTGTATTGGCCGCGAACGACGTCTGCGGGCCGAATCGGCAACATGCTGCGAAACACTTTGTTCTTTTCCTCACTGATCGGCGTGGGCTCGAGTGAGGTCGGGGGCTCCATGGCCATGAAGGCGAGGATCTGAAAGAGGTGCGTCACCACCATGTCGCGAAACGCGCCAACCGTCTCGTAGAACCCGGCGCGCTTACCCAGGCCGAGCGTTTCCGGCACGTCGATCTGCACGTGATCGATGAAGTTGCGATTCCAGATGGGTTCGAACAGCCCGTTGGCGAAACGGAACGCGAGAATGTTCTGGGCGGGCTCTTTTCCGAGAAAGTGGTCGATGCGAAAGATCTGTTCCTCGTCGAAAACCTCGTGCAGACGCGCATTCAACGACACCGCGCTCGGAAGGTCCGTGCCAAACGGCTTTTCCATGATGACGCGCGATCTTTCGACCAGATTCGCTTCGCCGATCATCTTCACACACGAAAGAGCCGCACCGGGCGGCACGCTCAGATAGTGCAGGCGACGACTCTCGCCGTTGAAGGTCTTCTCGGCCCTTTCGACGGCCGCTTTCAGAGTGCTCGCGCCCGCCGTCAGCGGCACGTAGTCCAGGCTCGCGGCAAAGTCGTCCCAGTCGGTTTCGGTAACCTCGCGAGTGGAAAACTCGGCGAGAGCTCCGCGGGTCACGTTCCGGAACGCCTCGACGTCCATGTCATCGAGCGAGACGCCGATGATTCGACACTCCGGAATGAACCCCGCGCGCGATAAATGAAACAGCCCCGGCAGTAGCTTGCGGCGCGCTAGATCCCCCGTCGCGCCCACGAGCACAACGACGTGCGGATACCTCGGACCGACCCCCCGAGGAACCTTTGCCGCCGCGCGCATCGTTCTGAGCGGGAATGTACCCGAGCTAGGGTTTCAGAGAAAGGCTCGTTTCGGGCGAAGCCATCTCGCGCAGCACCGTGTCGTGAATCAGCGCCACGGGGGGTGCGCCATGGGCGAGGAGAGCGTCGTGGAACCGCCGCAACGAGAAGCGCGCCCCGAGCTGGGCCTTCGCTTCGTCGCGCAGCGCGAGGATCTGCAGCTTCCCAAGAGTGTACGCGAAGTAACCGGGGTCGAACGTGCCGCGGACGGCCTGCTCGTGTGCCGTCGCCTTGTCCTGATGGCAGTCGGCGATGAAGCGCTGCTCGGCCTGCACAACGGTCATCCCCTTCGTGTGCATGCCGACCGAGGCCGCGAATCGGCAATTGCGAAGGAGCGCCCCCTCCAGCATCGAGAGCCGGTTGGCCGGGTCGTCACTCCCGAAACCTTCGTCGATCATCATCTGCTCGCCGTAATGGGCCCAACCTTCGACGAACGAATAGCTCTGAAAGGCCTTCTGCACGCGGGTCGGCGCACGCTCCGCCCATCGCCCTTGCACGAAGTGCCCGGAGTAAACTTCATGAATCGTCGTACCGAGCAGGCTCCCGAACGAGCCGAGATAAGCTCGCCGTTCGGTCGCGGGCCACGACCTGTCCGGAATGGTGAGCTGATAGTACGCGCTGCGCGCTGTCTCGAACGGACCGCTCATCTCGATCGACGCCGAGTTCCATCGCTCGTAAGGCGGCATCTCGCGCACGACGGGCTCGTCGTGCGTCGGAATGGTGACGATGGAGTGATCGACAATGAACGCGCGCGCGCTCTGCATCATGCGCGTCGCGGTCGAAAACAGGCCCTTCTCGTCGATGGGTTTCGGTCGAACGTGAACGGCCAATTCTTCGTACGCCTGCTTGTTGGCGGCGAGATTTTGCTCATTCAGTCGCTCGAATGCGTCGAGCGGCATCGTGAGCCCCTCCTGCGCTTCGAGGAGCGCGACATACCGATCGCGCCCAAGCACGTGGCTCTGGTCCCCATGGGCCGCTTGCTCCCGAAGCCACACCGAGAGCTCGCTCGCTGCCTTGGCGAGCGACTCGTTCACGGTCGCGAAGAGCTGTTGCTGCGTCGCGTCGCCTTGCCCGCCCATCACGCGCACGACGTCGCCGCGCAAGTAGGTCGCGAATCCCGCAAAGTTGCGTGACGCCACTTCGGCGAGCGGCTTGGGCAGCGGCGGAGTCAGATTCTCGCGTACGTGCCCAACCTCGAGGAGAGCCGCCTGCTCTTGCGCAAGAAGCGCCGCCGCGCGCTCGGCGAGCGGTGCGTAGTCGCGATCGATGTATACGCTGACCGAAAAGAGATCCTCGTAGGCTTGGGGTCGTCGGTGGGGGGAGTCCATGGCGACGAGCCAGAACCGGCTGGTTTGAACCCAGCTCCGTAGCTCCGCGCGATCGATGCGCTCATCTCGCGTGAGCGAGCCGTCGTCAACGCCCGCAAGGTCGTTCGCGGCACGATCGAGCCGGCTGCGACGTGTCGCAATCGCCTCTGCGGAAACCGAAGCGACCTTGCCGTCGTATTCGTGAAGCCCAAGCTCGCGTGCGGTTGACGGATCATCGACCAAGAGCTCGTCCAAGATGCGGTCTCGAAGGACGTCGAAGGCGGCAGATGCGGCCGAGCCCGTCCGGCCGGCGGCCGACCCGTCGGGCGAGCCGTCCGGGGACAGCACAGGCGCGCCGGTAGGTCGTCCCGTTATGAGCGTGGTGGGGGTTGCTTGCGGGCCTGCGGGTGCGCCGGCGCATGCCCCGATCCCCAAGGCCAGTACGACGAGGACTGGGCCGCGCGTGCGCGATCTCCCGCGCAGACGACGACGGTAAGCAAGAGGGGCGAGAGCGAGAGTGCGCCATCGAGCGGGCATCGGGGGCACCGATGGTCCCACAGATCGCCCGAAGGCTAGCGACTCAATCGCTCTCAATCGCTGAACGGGGGAGGAGCGCTTGCGACCCAACGAAGGTCGTCCATACTCGCGGCATCGATGCGCTTGCCTCGACCTCTTCGCGAGTGGCTCGTTGCCGCGCCGCTTCTGTGCCTGGGCTGCGGTCTTGCATTTCCGGCTCCCACGCCGATGCGCACCGTTCGAGAGCTCGCCGAAGCGCACCACAGAAGCCGATGTCTCGTCGTCTTCTTGCCCGGCTTCGGCGATGACGAGCACGCTTTCGTCGATCACGGCTTTGGTGATGCCCTTCGGGCGCGGAGCCTGAGGGTCGACACTGTCTTCACGGGCGCCACGTTTGGCTACTACGCGAGAAAAACGGTCCTGACCCGCCTACGTCACGACGTCATCGACCCCGCGCTTGCCGAGGGTTACGAGCAGATCTGGGCGGTCGGCGTCTCGATGGGGGGGCTTGGGGCCCTTCTCCTCGCGAAAGAGCCGGACGTGACTATCGCTGGGATCTATCTAATTGCACCCTTTTTGGGACAAGACGACCTGCTGCGCGAGATCGATCGCACTGGCGGGCTCGCGAAGTGGAACCCTGCCCCGCCGTCCGCTGACGACTATCAGCGAGACGTGTGGCGCTTTCTCAAACGCGCAGTCCAAGATCCCGGAGCGCCGCCAGCTATCTACTTGGGCGCAGGCGATAAGGACAAGCTCGCCTATGGCCACCACCTGCTTGCCCTCGCCCTGCCACAAGACCATGTCTTCTCGAGACCCGGCCGGCACGACTGGACGCCGTGGCTGGTCCTGTGGACCGACTTTCTCGACCATTCCGACTTTCGCGCGCGATGTGGATGACTCACCGCCGTTAGCGCCCTCGCTCCCCTATCGCAGAGGGAACCTGAAGGGGATGACCATCTTCTGCGTACAGCCTGCGGCTGGAAAGTGCCAAAGCCGAACATGGCCTTCCACGCATTGCGCCACGGATGGGTCGTCGCCCGAGGCGGTGACGGTTTGCGGAACGCCGTCGGCCCCGATCGCGACCGTTGCGCTAATGGCGACCGAAGCTTTGCTCGGCTCGAGACGCTCGAAGCAAGAGCGGTTCAAGTGGATGAGGTGAAAGCGCACCACTTTCTGCACCTGCTCGTCGGACACGCACGGCGCTACCTCCTTTGCCGCGGGGCCCGCGTCGTCGGGCACGCCAACATGCGGGCTCGCAAGAGGCGCGTGCAAACGAACGCTCGCCGAGGCTTTCGGGAATGCGAGCTCGTTGGTGCTCGCAGCGCCAGGCGAGCTCGGTCCGGAAAGAGCGAGCGCAGCGGACTCCCGGGAAACGGACGCCGCGAGAGTGACAGGCGAATCCGGCGGCAGAGTGGGCGCCGCGGCGAGCGCCGTCGAGGGACTCGCACCGCCCCTCGGATCGTGGCCAGCGAGCACCTTCCAAGCCACCCCAGCGACCGCAAGGATCGCCGTCACCCCGACGACCGCCATCGCTGCCGGTCGTGCACGCCACACACCGGGCACATCGGGTGCCGTGTTCGCGGAAGGCGCCATCGTTCCGAATGGACCGTGGATATTCTGCGCAGCCTGAAGGCCCGCTTGCGAGGTGAATCCGGCAGGCGCGATTGGCCTCGGCGTGCGACTTGCCCCCAGCAGAACGGGGCGCAACCGATTGAGACTCTCGTCGGCGTTTGGGAAGCGTTCTGACGGATCGCGGGCCACACTGTGGGCAAACCATGCGTCAAACCCCGCGGGTAGCGTGAGGCCAGCTTGAAGCTCGTTGACGCGGGCGGAGGCCGCCGGCAGGGCCTCGAACAGGATCTCCCGAAGTAGCTGAGGAACCGTCGTGTCGTCACTGTTGGCGGCAGTCCAGAAGAAGCGTCCCGCGAGAAGGTTGAATGCGATGAGTCCGAGAGCCCAAACATCGGTCGCCGGAGTGATCTTCGACCCATCCGTCTGCTCGGGCGCCATCCACATGGGCGATCCCACCGGGGCCGTGCGTGAGGTCTTCGCCTCCGCCACGATCTTCGCGATGCCGAAGTCGAGCACCTTTACCGTAAACTCCCCGCCCGCGCGTCTCGAACGCGCCAAGAAGATGTTTTCGGGTTTGAGGTCTCTGTGAACGATGCCCGCCCGGTGCGCGGCTCCCACCGCGTGGCAGAGCTGCTCGAAGATCACGAGGACCTCGGGCACACCGAGCGGCCCACGCTGGGCCACGACCTGAGACAGATCGTCGCCAACGAGTAGCTCCATGGCAAGCCACGGCATCTTCGTCGTCGAATCCACCCCCGCGCCTACGACTTCGACGACGTGCTCGCTCTCAATGAGCGCGCCGACCCGCGCCTCCTGCTCGAAACGCTTTCTGAGGGTCGCGTCGGCCACGAGCTGCGGAAGCATCAACTTGAGCGCCCGCTGTTTGCCCGTGCTGACCTGCTCCACGACGTAGATCGACCCCATCCCTCCCCTGCTCAGGGGCCTTAGGACTCGAAAGTCGCCCGCAAAGACGGTTTCAGGCTGGACGTCGAACGAATCCACCAACTTCTCGTAGCAGGTCCAAAAAACGACCCCAAACGAGCGATACCTGCGTTCACGCGGGCGAGTGGCAGACCGCTTCGATGTTGTTGCCGTCCGGATCCAGGACGAACGCGCCGTAGTAATGCGGGTGATATAGAGCTCGCGGCCCTGGCGGCCCGTTGTCCTTGGCGCCGGCCGCGATCCCCGCAGCGTAAAAGGCGTCGACTGTCGCACGGTCTTTCGCGTTGAAGGCGACGTGCGCCGGTGACACACCGGCTTTGTGCGCCGCCGTCCAGAACTCGGGTTTCTTGGCTCCGATCCAAAAGAACGCTCGGCTCTGCAAACCGAACCCGCCATAGATGCCGTACTCGGCGATGAGCTTGATGCCGAGCGGGGCGAGCGCTTTCTCGTAAAACGACTTCGACCGCGCGTAGTCGGTCACGGTCAGCGTGATGTGATCGATCATGGTGAAGTCATCCTACTACGGCTCAGACCGGGGTCGGTACGTCGCGGGCCTCTGCGACGCGCGGAGCACCGATTGCACGTCCCGCCACCCTGGCGGACGCCGCCCCGTAATTTTCCCGCTCAAGCGTATACGAATCACAACTAGTAAACTTTCAAAGGTTACTTACGATTGCTTGAGACTAGAAACCACGCGCCATGATTGTATATGTTCCCGTCACGCGGACTTCATCGGAAGTCCCCAACGTCGGAGGCGAAATGGCGCGTGGTCGGCGCAGGGTAGCGAGTTGGCTGATGGTGCTGGGCTTTGCCGCGATGACTCCCGCTTGCGCAACCGGTGACTCCGGCGGCCCGAACGGCGATGACGGCGGCGCAACCGGCGCCTCTGCAAATTCAGGCGGAAGCGGCAGCTTCGGGGCCGGGAGCGGCAGCGTGGGCACCGGTGGCGGCAGTGGCACCGTTGGCGGTAGCGGCAGCACCAACGCGGGAAGCGCCGGCGGAGCCGTCGAGAGCAGTGGCGCGACCTTCGCGAGCACAGGTTCCAGTAGCAGTGATGACGACGGGGGTAGCGAGACCGCCAACGGCGCCGACGCGACGGAAGCGGACTTGGCGACCGACGGCACCACGATCGAAGGCGGCAATCCGCCTATTGCGGGTCTATCGGTCCTTTATCAAGTCGGCGTCGCGGCACCCATGAGCGCATACTTGGGATGCGAGCTCTCGATCCAGAACTCCGGAACGGCATCGCCCTCGGTTTCGTCTCTCAAGGTTCGCTATTACTTTACAGACGAGGTGCATCTCACCGAACAAATGACGATCAACTGGTCGCACATCAGCACTTCAGGTGCCGACGCCGACACTACGGTGACTTATACATTCGCTCCGCTAATCCCGCCCGCGCCGGATGCCGATACGTACATCGAGTTCAGCTTCTCGAGCAGTCATACCCTGCTCGGTGCGGGTGAGTCCATCATGTTCTCGTGGCAGCTGCAGGGCCCTGACCCGGCAAAGGACACCTACATTCAGACCAACGACTATTCGTTCGATGCCTCCAAAACGACGCTGACGAGTTGGGACCACGTTGTCCTGCTTCAGAACGGCAGCGTCGCCTGGGGCACGGAACCATGATCTTCTAGGTCCAAGAATTCATTCGATGTCGGAACCGGGGCAGCCGGAATCCGAATGCTGGCCCGAGTGCCGGGCCCACTGTTCGGCGCAATCGTCAGTTCGCCCCGATGGCTTTTGGCGATTTCCGACGCAATGGCCAGCCCCAGGCCAGTGCCGGCGTGCGGAGGCTTGGTCGTAAAGAAGGGGGCCCGGGCGCGTGCCGCAACTTCGGGCTCGATGCCTACACCATCATCCGTCACGACAAACACGATTTGCTCCGCGTCCGAGCGCGTCGAGATCTCCACACGCCGGCCACGTCCGGCACATGCATCGCAGGCATTGAGCAGGAGATTGACGAGGGCCTGCTCGAGCAGAGCCCGGTCGCAGAGAATCTCGTTCGAGCCTTCCGGGGCATCGATCGAAAGGAAAACTCGTGCCTTGCCAAACCGGTGTTCGACCGAAGCGGCAGCCGCTCGGACAATGTCACCAGGATAGCTTCGCGAGAGGGCCAGGGGGCCGCCTCTCGCCATATCGAGAAAGCGTCGAATGACGAGCTGAATACGGTCGACCTGCCCAATGATTCCCCGAGCCGCCTGTACGCTTCGTTCATCGTCGCCGGCGCGCGCACGGAGCTGTTCGGCTCGACCGACAATCACCCCCAACGGGGTTGCCACTTCGTGTACCACCCCCAAGGCAAACGTCCCCATGGTGGCGACGCGCTCGGCTTGAATTAGCCGGCTGTCGCGCTCGCGCTCCGCGTCTGCGACCGCAAGCTTCTGCTGCGCTTCGAGCTCTCTACGCTGGTTATGCAGAGCGATGCCCCCGAAGGCCAATACGAGGCCGGTCGCCACGCCCACTCCGAGCACCAGGCGCCAGAACGCACGAGTCTCCCTGTCACGCTGCCGCGCCGCCGTTGCGACCGCCACCACGCCCCAGCGCCCGAACGCGCCGCTCTCGACGTGCGCCAAGCCTGCCATGGCCGTCCGGGCTACCAGATCGATCTCCGCAGCTTCGGCCCGACTCAGTTTCAGTGTCGCTTCGTTTCGATCCAGCGCGTCGCGAATGCGCGGCGATGACACGACCTTCGCGCCCGCGGAGTAGAGCGCGCGCTCGTTGGGGGGTGCAATGAAAACGCGAAGCTCCCCACGGCGCTCCACGGAGGCCGCGTTACCCAACAGATCGCCTACGCGCGTCATTAAGTCGACTCCGGCGAGTCCGCGCGCCCCCGCGAGCTCGGCATCGCGCGCGGCTGTCGCTAGGTGGGCTTGCAAATCCAGTGCGACAATCGACGCCAGGTCCGACTGCTCTCGACCGACCTCGCGCAGGACCCCTTCCGACTCGCGCTGCGAGTCCCACCACGCGAGCCCCGTGACCGCAGTGATGGCCAGGAGCATCGCCGCCACGAGGCTCCACCCGCGACGCGCCGCAGGTCGAAGGGAGAGAAGAGCCACGTGGCGCATGACTGCGGAGAGGTCCGAGCAAATCGCGAGCCAGGAGCAAGAGCTCCTGTCCACGCGCATACAGCGATCGCCCGCTCGAATGTGATCGGGAGATTTTCCGTATTCGCTGGGAATTTTTCCCAATGCTCTGCACCGACGACCCGCCATTCGTGCCTATTTCTCTATCCGAGAGGTGGCACGGTCGGTGCTTCGCTCGCGCCGCCAGTCATGATTTTTCATCGCAGGCTCATGGCTCCGATTTTCATTCTCGTGCCGGCGCTGATCGTCCGACTGGCGACGGCGCATGAGGCCGCGCCACCCCCTCCCGGGGCTGACATTCCCGCCCCGACGCGCTCGATGACGATGGCCGAAGCCCTCGCGTATGCGCACGAGCACCAGCCGGCAATTCGAGTCGCCTTGTCGCGAGTCGCGGCACGCATGGCCGAGGCGGAGATCCCCACCGGGCAGTGGCTTCCGAAAGTGACGGCGAGCGCTCAAATCTTCGCAATGACCGCCAACAACACCACGGGGACGTACGTGGCACCGGACTTCATGGACATACCGAGAATCGGCGCCACCCCGGTCACGGCCACGGGGCGCCTCGCGCCTTTTGCGTCCACCTTCGTTGGCGCGGGGCTCCAGCAGGAGATTTTCGACTTCGGACGCATCAGCGCCGAGCGTGCTGCCGCGGACGCCCAGGTCACCGTCGAGAGGCACGTCGCCGACACGGCCCGTCTGGATATCGACTTCGCAGTCGAAGAGGCCTTTTTCTCCGTTCTCGCTGCCAAAGGGGTCGTGCGCGCAGCCGATGAAGCGTATGCGCGCTCGCTGGTGCACCGCGATCTGGCCAAGCGCGGAGTCGACTCCGGCTTGCGCTCTCCCATCGAGTTGACCCGCGCCGAGGCAGACCTCGCACGCTATGACGTTGGACGCGTGCGAGCCCGTGGGGGGCTCGCGGTCTCCCAGAACGTCCTTGCCGCGGCGGTAGGCGCGCCCGACCCGGTTCTCGACACGGCAGAGCAGGCGCCGCAGTCTTCGGAGATGCCAGCCCTGCGCAATGCCCTCGCGATGGCCGAGCAGCGCGACCCGCGTCTGGCGTCTGCCCTCGCGGAGCTCAGAGGCGCCGAGGAGAGAGCGCGCGCCATCGGGGCAGAGCTTCGACCCGATCTCTTGGGCACGGCGACCGTGTCCGGCCGGGCGGGCGGCGCGCCGCCGTCTGCGGGGCCGGTCCCGAGTGGGGACGGATGGCTTCCCAGCGTTCCGAACTGGGACGCGGGGCTTATCTTGACCTGGCCACTCTTCGATGGCGTGACCGTCGCGCGCCGCGATGCGGCCATAGCCCAGGAGCGCGTGCGACACGACCAGATCGACGTCGCCCGCTTGCAGATGGTGGCTCAAGTCCGGGAGACCTACGAGCAAGTGCAAGTCTCGCGGTCGGCCGTCGTGGCACTCGAGAGCTCGGTGGTGACGGCGCGGGCCAACTGGGAGCAAGCGGACGCGCGCTTTCGGGCAGGGATCGGCAATGCCGTCGAGCTGGCGGACGCGGAAGCGGTCCGTACCAACGCCGAGATCCAACTCGCCCTCGGCCGCTTCGATTTGGAGCGAACTCGCGCTGCATTTGGGCGCGCGATTGCGGAAGGAATCTGATTGCTCATGGAAGAGACTCCACCGCTATCGGACTCGGCCGACTCGGCAACGCCAGCGCACGCTGCCAAGAGGTCGCGCATCGTTCCGCTCCTCATCGCGGCAGGGGTGCTTGGCGTGGTCATGATCGGATGGGCGCTCGTCCGTCACGCCGAGTCCGAGATCAATACTGTGGCGCTCGCCGCGGCGCCCAAGCCCGTAACCGCGATCGTGGCGCGCGAGACGACCTACCGCGAAACGCACACGTACATCGGCACCCTCCGGCCCTGGGTCGAGGCCAGCATCGGCCCGCAGTTCGTGTCGGCCTACGTCGACACTGTGCTCGTCCGGCCTGGGGCGAACGTCAAACGGAGCGAGGTCCTCGCCACGCTCGACTGCCGCAATGCGAGCGCGTCGAGCTTGGCGGTGGCCGCCGAGGCCCGGGCCATCGACGCGCGGCAAAAGGCGATCGCGCACGAATCGACACGTCTCAACAGTTTGCTCGACGGTGGTTTCGTCTCGCCCAACGAAGCAGAGCAAAAAGAGGCGCAAAGCACCGCCGAAGAAGCGCAGCTGGCCTCGGAGAGGGCGAAGCTCGCCGTCAGCGGGCTCACGGTCGACGACTGCGTCTTGCGAGCCCCGTTCGACGGCGAGATCGCCGTGCGCTCGATTGATCCCGGCGCGTTCGTGCGGCCGGGGACCCCCATCGTGTCCATCGTCGACCGCGACACGGTGCGGATGACGTTCGATGTCCCGGAGGCCGACTTCGGCGCGGTGGCGCCGAAGACTGCCGTTTCGATTCTGGTGCTCGCCACCGGCAAGGCGATCGTGGGAACCGTCGCGCGACGTTCGCCGGCGGCGGACCCCGACACCCGGACCATCCACGTCGAGGTTGATCTCGACAACGCAAACCATGACGTTCCGGTCAACACCACGGGGGAAGTCAAAATCCAAGTGGGCCCACCCAAGCTCACGGCCGCGGTTCCGCTCGTCGCCGCGTCGATCACGGGCTCCAAAGCCACCCTCTTTGTCGTCGACGGCGACGTGGCGCACAAGAGGACGTTTGGGGTTCAGGGCGAAGAGGGGAGCAATCTCTATCTCGAAACAACTCTCAGGCCTGGGAGTCGGGTCGTTACCGAAGGGCGCGCGCTTCTCGCCGAGGGTGATCGCGTGGCGCTGACGCACGCCCCCTTTGCGATGGTGAGCTCCAGCATCGAGCCGAGTCCGCCGACGACCGCGCCGCTAGTCACACCATGACCGGTCTGGCGCTGCGCAACCCAATCGCGATCCTGATGCTTTGCATCGGCGTCGTGGTTTTCGCGGGAGTCGTCACGCCGCGCATGCCGGTCGACACGTTCCCCGAGCTCACCCCCCCGGTGCTCATCATCGGTACCCTGGCCCCTGGTCTTGCCGCGCGCGACGTCGAGAAGACGCTGAGCTGGCGACTCGAGAAATACGTGAGCGCGACACCCGGCGTGGACCACGTGGAGAGCCTGTCGCGAAACAACTTCAGCGTCATCTACGTTTGGCTCAAATGGGGGACCGATCTCGGCGCTGCGCAGACGCTCGTCCAGTCGCAGGCCGGCTTTGCCATGGCCGCTGTCCCCAAATCGCTCGGTGTGCTGCCACCCTTCGTTTTGCAATACGACCCGGCGAATGCGCCCGTCTGCCAGGTCGTGGTCAGTGGGGCCGGCTACACGGGCCCGCAGCTCTACGACTACGCGTTCAACAATATCGAGCCGCTCCTCGAGGGTATCTCGGGGGTCGCGAGCGCCGCCCCGGACGGGGGTCGGCTGCGCCAAATAAACGTCGTGGTCGACCCCGTCAAAGCGCAGTCCCGCCAGGTAACCACTCAAGACGTCGCCGCGGCAGCAGCCAAGTCGAACGCACTTCTTCCTTCAGGCGAATTCATAGCGCCGAGCTTCGACGCAAACGTCTACACGAACGCGATCCCGCGACGGGTGCGGACGATTGGCGAGGCGCCCGTGAAAGTCGTCGGCGACAAGCCGGTGCTCATCAAGGATGTCGCTCGCGTAGAGGACGGGGGAACCCCAGAAACGCAGGTCGTCTCCGTCGATGGCAAGGATGCCGTCCTGCTCAACGTGCTTCGAATCCCCGGTGGCAACACGATCGACATCGTCGACGCCGTCAAGAAAGTCGTCGAGAGACTTGGCGATCTGCCCCCCGGAATGCAGGCCCACGTCTACTTCGACCAATCGCTCTTCGTGCGAACGACATATCGCGGTTTGAAAAAGGAGATCTTTCAAGCCCTGGTTCTCATTGCGCTGGTGATCTTGCTTTTCCTCCAAAGCTTTCGTGGAACGCTGATCGTCTCGCTGGCCATTCCTCTTTCGTTCGCCATCACGCTCATCGTTCTCTACTCGACTGGGCAAACCCTGAACGCATTCACCTTGGGCGGCCTGACGCTCGCGATGGGCCGTCTGGTCGACGATGCGGTCGTCGTCCTCGAATCGATCCACCGTCATCAGCGCATGGGCATTGGCACCTCAGAAGCCGCGCTGAAGGGCACCAACGCCGTCGCCCTCCCCGTGCTTGCGTCCACGCTCACCACGATGGCGGTCCTCTTGCCCGTGATGCTTCTCGCCGGTCTCGCGCGCAAGCTCTTTGCGCCTCTGGCCATCACCGTCGCCGTCGCGATGATCGCTTCATACTTCGTGAGCATGGCGGTCACGCCGGTCGCCTGCCGCTTTTTCCTAGGCCACGCCGAGCACGGACGCATTGGAAAGGCCGTGGAGGCCTTTATTGACCGGACGGCCGACGGCTACTCGCACACCCTTCGCAGGGTCTTGCCGTTTCGCACCATGATCATCGCCGCGTCCGCCTTGCTCATTGCGGCGGCGGCATGGGCGGCGGCACGGCTTCCGAGCACGTTCTTTCCCGAAATCGACGAGTCTATGGATATGATGTACGTGCGCTTCGCTCCGGGCATCTCGGTCGAGGACGCGGCCAAGAGGATGACCGCGATGGGTCAAGCTCTCACGCGCGAGCTGCCCGAGGGAAGCATCGAGATGGTGGTCGCCAACATCGGCATGCCCCAAAACGCGCGGAGTCTTCTGGTTAGCCCCAACGTCGCCCCGAATACGGGTTATCTCCGCGTAGCATTCTCCGACCCCGAAAAGCGCAAGCTCTCGCAGTCGCAGATCGCCGCCGAGGCTCGCGAGATTCTGACGCGGGAGTTCCCCGGGGTGGAGGTCCTTCAATATCCCGGCGGCCTCGTGGCCAGCGTCTTCGCCAACGGGTACACCGCTCCGTTCGTGGTAGAGGTCCACAACGATAACCTCGCCCAACTCGACCAAGAAGCGCGAGCGGTCGCTGACGTGGCACGGAGCGTTGCCGGCATACGCGACGTCAAAGAGTCCCTTCAGATCGACTATCCGGAAATTCACGTCGACACCAACCGGGAAGAAGCCGGAATGGTCGGTTCGAGCGTACGTGATGCAGCGCAGACAACCCTCGATGCAACCCTGGGTAACATCAACACCCCGGGGGTCTGGATCGACGCCAATAACGGTCAGTCGTACTACGTCGTGACTTTCTACGACGGCGTCCAGGTTCCTGACCTCCGTGCTCTCAGCGCGCTGCCCTTGCGGGTGAGCAAGGCCGGTAATCCGGTTCTCCTTGGTGCGTACGGAAATATCCGACGCGACGTGGGCGCGGTCGCCGTCGAGCGCAACCATCTCTCACGCGTAGCGCACGTGCTCATGCAAACGGAGAGGCGCGATCTGGGATCCGCAGCCGCCGAGCTCGAGCAGACGCTCAAGAAGGACCCGCGCACGCGAAACATCGACTTTCGCTTCGTGGGCCAAGTCGAGCTAATGCGCACGACTTTCTCGGGCCTAGGGCTCGCCTTGGGCTTGGCCGTTATGGTCGTGTTCATGATCATGGCGTCGCAGTTCAAGTCGCTCCGGTTGCCGTTCGTCATGCTCTTCACGATCCCCGTGTCTCTCGTGGGCATCGTCCTTGCCCTCTTGGCGGCCGGCCAGGGCTTCTCCATCACAGCCCTGATGGGCATCCTCATGGTCATCGGAATCGCCGTCTCCAACGGCATCCTGCTCGTGGATGATGCGAACCGGCGGTTCAACAATGAAGGCGCCGACAAGGTCGCGGCGGTCGTCGCCGCCGCGCGGTCCCGATTCGTACCTATCGCGATGACCAGCCTCGCCACCGTAATTGGGCTCATTCCTACCGCGATGGGTCTGGAGCGCGGCTCGGAGGCCAACCAGCCGCTCGCCTTGGCAGTTGTCGGCGGCCTGACGTCGTCGACGCTTCTCTCTCTCTTTCTCGTCCCCGTGATGTTTATCGTCTTCGCTCGGAGAACGAGCGTCGTCGAACAGGCGCCTCAGTCGCCGCTCGTGGGCGCCCCCGCATGATCCCGATTCGCTGTTAGGGGCGAGCTTCTGGCGGAACTCGCCTCGCGACCGTTTGCTTCGCGAATGTTTCGTCGGTGGGTCGCCCCATTTTCGTCGTCATATCGTTTGAAACCAACCGCCGTTTAAGCATGCTTTTAGTCCGTTCACGGCCTACGTCTTCGAGGAGAGTGGAAGCAAACGTCATGAACGCGTCCTTGTATATCGCCGGGGAGTATTCGTTGTGAAGGTACGCTCATTCTTGCGTGTCGCGTCAGCCATGGTCGCCGCCGTCGCGTTTCTCATGACATCCGAGCCCCAGTGCTTCGCGCGAACAACGATGGTTTCCTTGATGTCGGAAGCCGAAGCACCGCAGGCGAAGTCAGCGCTCGCGCAGCCCGTGTCCGTGATGAACCTTGAAGCCACGCCGACGCGCGATGAGGTGGCTTGGGCCGCTCGACTCATGTGCCGAACATCGCATCACCGCGTTTCAAGCGGGCATCCACCCCTGCGTGCGTGTCCTCTCGTGTTCGCCGATTCCCGACAAGGACCGCTTTTGCAGCCCAACGAGGCCGGGCCAATCCAGCGCAGCAGGGTTCTATAACACACGCAAGCCCATCGCTCCGCTTGCGCTAGCGGAAAGCGGGGGCGTGCGCTGCAGCGTACGCCTTCGCTCGGTCCAGGATTCGAAGGGTGTCGGAGACGTGGTCGCCGCTCAGCGTCACGTGGAAGTTGCCGTCTTCGGGCTTCACTTCCATCTCCAGCCACGAATCGCGCAGGCCGTATGGATCGTTTGGTATCCGTGACGCGTCCACCTCGCCGTCGAGAACGCGTAGATTGTGGCATCGAAGAATCCGATCGAAGCGCGAAAGAGTGACTCCTTCCGGCGGCCGCACGACAAGCTTCACCGAGCGGATCTGGCACGTGCCTCTGCAGGGATCCTGATAGAGCGTGGCGCGCGCGCTCAGCACCGTCATCGCATCCACAGCTCTTGCTTCATCCTCGGCCGGCATGGCGTCCCGGCACTCGGACGCTTCTACGCTCGCTGCGCGCGCAGGCAGCGAGACCCGTGCGGCGCACCCGAACGCCGGAAGCACTGCCCCGGCCATCGCCGCTCCGCTGATCCATTTGTCGACGCCGACGCCCACGCTAAAGAGTACGGTCCGGCGCCGGCAAAGGTTACGCGCGGGAGACGCGACGCCTAGAGCGTTCCCGGCCCGTGCGCCGCCGCATAGGCTTTCGCCCGCTGGAAGATGCGCAGCGTGTCCGAGACGTGATCGCCGACCAGCGTCACAACGTAGTTGCCTGCGTCGAGCTTCACGTCGATCTCGAGCCACGAGTCGCGCAGGCCGTACGGGTCGTTCGGTATCCGCGACGCGTCCACCTCGCCGTCGAGCACGCGGAGGTTGTGGCATCGCAGCATCCGACCAAAGCGCTCGAGATCGACGCCTCCCGGCGGCAGCACGATGAGGTAGACGCCCCAGACCGTACACACACCATTGCAAGCGTTCTGGTGGAACTTCGGGCGGACCGCGAGAACCCGGATCGACTCGAGAGCTCGCGCCTCTTCTTCCGCGGGCAGCGCTTCCCGGCACTCGTTGGCTTCCATGCTCGCCGCGCGCGCGGGCAGGGGGACGGGCATGGTGCACGCGCCGGTGAGGACCCCCAACGCGACCATGGCCCCGAGCGAAGCACCTCTGCCGCTGGCCTTGTTTACGCTGACAACCACGCTGGAGATTACGTCCGGGCGCTGGGAAGGTTACGTAGCCGGCGAGCGCTGGTACCAGCGCACACCCCGGGCGCACGCACGGGAAAGCGGGCAAACAGTTCGCGCGTCACCTAGGCGCAGAGTTTGCGCACGGCGCCCTCTACGCGTCGCTGGACGGCGACGCGCTCGGGCGCTACGGATTTGGCAAGCTCTTTACCCTTTCCAAGGCGACCCCATGGGAATCCGTCCGCAAGCGATCTCGATAGCGTTCGGTTTGTCCTTTGTGTGGGCATGCGAGACAGGCGTCCCGCCCGCGACGGCTGCGGCGTCTGTCGAGCAACTTCAGTGCGATTCCAAAGTGACCAGCCCGGCGGTGACGCAGCTCCTCCAGGCCAACGCAGTGCTGAGCATAAAGCCCCTGTACCATCACATCATCGAGAACCCGAACAACGCCGAAGAGCGGATCTCGGGCGCCAAGCTGGTGCTCCGGCCGCCTACGGGCGTGAGCGCCGAAGAGCTGACCCGGATTCTGCAGTGCCACAGCGCGCGAGTTCTACTGGGGAAGGTCAGTCCTGCTGACATCCCTGACGACCCGTATTGGCTTGCCGACCGCTGGTTGGACATCCAAGTGACACCGGAGAACGGTAACTTTTCTGTGACCGTGGTCGCCGACTCTGTGCACGACAATATCGAGGTGCTCGGCCGCGCGACTCGATATGCGCACGAGCACATGCTTGCCATCGAGAGCGTGCCTTAGCCTCCGGAGCCTCGATCCACACAGGCTTGGCTCGAGCTCAATTGCCGATTGGGCTCGTGCAATCCGTGAGTGCCGCCGGAGGGTAGCCGTTGAGCTGCGCGCCGCCCCCGCCATCGCTCGGGCCCCCGCCGCCATCGCTCGTGAAGGTGACCGTGCAGGTGGATCCCGACACGACGACGGTGGAGACGACTGCGCCCTGCGCGAAGGTGCCGCAGTAGCAATCGACGGATCCATCGCTGGCGGTGAGGACGCAGCACTTGCCGAGGGGCGGAGTCGACGCGGTCGAACAAAAGATAGTACCTGACGCGAGAAACAGGGCGAAAAATGAGACGATGCGCATTTTCATCGGGCTATCGCCGGCGAGTGACGAAGCCACCGGACGGGTCTTGGAAGTAAGCATCCACCCAGCTCTTGTCGGTGGGGTATCGCGCTAACGCGACCGCGGGACCCTCTTTCATCATTGCGGTGGCGCGAGCACCAGGCGCGCGGAGGGCGCGAACTTGTGCGCTCGCTCCGCGATGCGCCGCGCGTCGTCCGGGCTGTCTGTGAGCACGGCCGCCATCAGCCCATGGCTCGTGGCGCTGACATCGATGTCGAGCCAGGTACCATGCAGGACGTACGGATCTTCGGGAAGCTCGGGCGCGCCCAACGTGACGGCAGCTTCATGGCATTCGAGGGCGCGCTGCAGCACGCCGACGGGCATGTTCACCGTCGGTCGCATGTGCAGGTCCACACCGCGCAAGCGCAGGTCGCCCCCGGCTCCCTGGTTCACGTGCATGAAGGCTGCCTGGACACTCTCGATGATGGACGGCGAAAGCGCGTCAGCCGCCAACGGTCCAGCATCCTCCTCGCAAACATCATCGAGCTCGTGCGCGCGGTCCACGGCAGTTCGCTTGTCCGGCAGAAGCGGGAACCATGAGCACGAGCCGCAACCCGAGAGGGCGATCGAGACCGCCCACGACCAAGAAAGAAATCGCCGCATCGGCCGTCCGGATATTACACGAAGTCGTGTCGACGTCGATCGCGAGGAACCGAACCAAGACGAAAACGTGTGCGAGCCCAGGAGCAGGGCTCGCACACGTTTATGCGCATGGCAACGGAGGCGAGGGCGACGGGGCCGTGCTCGCCTCCGCGGGTGCTTCAGCCTCCGCTACTCTGCGCTCCCGTCGGCGGCGTCCGGCGTGGCACTACTATCAGGAAGGCCTGCCTCCGGAAGGCTTGCCTCCGGAAGGCTTGCCTCCGGAAGGCTTGCCTCCGGCGTGCTTGCCTCTTCTGGTGTGCTTGCCTCTTCCGGCCCGCCATCATCCCCCGCGGGCAACACACCCGAGCTCGCGAAATCGCACACACCCACGTAAGGGGCCGTCGAGTTTCCTTGAGCGGAGCAAATCGCCGCCGCTCCGCCGTTGCAACCCAACTGACAATTCGCGTTGCTGCTTGTCGTGAGGTTACCGTTGCCGTCGACTGGGCAGCAGTAGTTTTCGGGGCAGAACTCCAGCACGTTGTAGGCGCCGGCGCTGTTGACCCCTGCCCCGGCGGCGAGCGCGAGCTCGGGGGTTCCAAGGCTGGATGTGCCGCCCTGGTTGGCCACTTGCCACGATGAGACGGTGCATGCCAGACCGCTGGCACACTCTCCGTGGCTGTCGTACGGATTGCATCGGTCGCCTTCGGGAACGTTGCTGTAGTCCCATCCGCCGACGCAGCCTGCTGGCCCCAGGGCGAACGCGAACGAGCCAACGGCAACCAGCGCACCTACACGAGCGAGATTGAGTGAGGGCATGAAAGTTCTCTTCCTTACAGTCGTTGTCGGCTTCATGGTGATCTCCGAGATTCCAAGGCGCCCTTAGAGCCGCACCAGCCAAGCAATGATGATTCGATCGTCCGACTTGGTCAGGTCGGCTCGCCAGCCCGGACCCGAGGGCGTCGTGATATAGCCGTCGGGTGAGGTGTCGCCGCCGTGACCGTTGAAGAACGGGACGCTCGAGCCGCGATGGTTGTACTCGACGTCGAGCGTGAAGTAGTCGCTGGGCATGTACTGGAATCCGGCCTCCCAGTCCCACATGTTGATCTTCGAACCGAAGCCGATGTCATACGGGTTCGTGGGTGCAGCGTACGTGACTTGTGCCGTGCTCTCGGGCTGGGGAAGGGGCTGGGCGTTTCCAGTGGGTGTCAAGATGAGGTAGCGGCTGGGGTTGGTCATATAGCCGCCGCCGATGGTGACCGCGAACTCGTCGCCGAACCAGGCGCGCTGGTATGTCATGGCGCTCATGAAACGTGCCGGGCAAGGATTTTTGGTGCTGCAGTGGCCCTCCGGCGCCGAGCCGCCGAACGAGACCCCGTCGCCGCTCTCGCCGCCCAAGTCACCCGTGTACGACGCGGCCATGCGCGTGATGAACCCGTTGGGGTTGTTAAAGTATCGGATATTAAAGCTGTTGTCGGTGTGCCAGCGGTCAAGGCCCGGCAGGTCCTGCGCATCGTAGCCGAAGTAGTCGTTCGAGTTCGCCGAGATCCACTCGACGGGACGAAACATGATCTGGCCGCCGATGCCGGGCATGTCGTTGAACTTGGCGTACGACTGCCAGCCGTTAATGATCCAAGGCTCGATCTTCAGGGTGTCGGTCGGGAAGATCTGAATCCGTATGCCGTTGAAGAACCAGGGCGTGTTGTCCGACGTATACGACGGCACGTACATCCAGTTCTCGTACGCCGTATACGAAAACAGACCGACGTACGACATGAAGATGCCCGCGTCGATGTTGATGCCGTGCAAGACGTCCCAGTGGTACCCGCCGTTCCACTCGCTGATGTACCGGAGGGTGTTCTGCAAGTCGTACTGGCCGTGGAAGGTGCTGAAGTCATTGCGCGGAATCTCGACGGCGCGGTATCCAAACTGCGTCATGATACGCATCCGCGTGTTCTTGATGTGGAAGTCGCCGCCGAGGCCCAAGAAGGCCAGCGAGACCTCGTTGTCTCGCGCGATGGACGTCGAACCGATGACGGTATGGTCGATCGGGTTAGCTGCCGACTGGGTGTAGTTCGTGTCGACGAGAAACTCGCCGGTGAAGTAGGGCGTGTCGATGACCGGCTTCTTCTGTCGGCTGGTCCCGTTGATCCAGCCGAAGTCCATGGAAAAGGGCGCGCTCTGCGTCTGGGCAATGCCATCGAACGGCCCCGGCGCGGGCGCAGCCGCGGGCTCGGCGGGCGCGGGCGGCGCAGTCGCCGCCGGGGCGACCGGAGCTGCAGGCGGTGGCGCCGCGGGCGCCGCGGCGGGCGCCGGGGCCGCCGGCGGAGGCGACTCGGCGGGAGGTGGCGTGCCCTGCGCATTGGCTACACCTTGCGTCGAGACCCAACACCCTATTGCTGCACATGGCCAAATAAGGCCGCTTCGGACTTTATTCATTGGACCGGACTCCTCGCGTTTTCGCTACGGACACAGAGCCGCCGTTGGCGCAACGGTCGCGCGCCAGATGCAGCAAATCGCCAGCGCGGGGCCAATTACCTATCGACGAGATGGCCTCACGCCCTTACCCACAACGAGAGCTGATTACCGGTGTAGTCTTTAGAGCGCAAATCGCGAAAAAAAGCATAAATTGACAAGTGCGCAAAGATAAAGATTGGGAAACCTAGGCCCGCCTCTAGCGAGCGCACGCCTGCATTCGTTGCGAAACAATTCAAAAACATGCCCGCCGTTCTTGGTTGCCTGTCACCGGGATGGGAGGCGCCAATTCACGTCTGGCAGAAGCGGTTAATCCTGAGCGCGCACGTCGAGCAGGGCACGAGCATCACGTGCCTGACGCGCAAGCATCAGGTGCACCCGGTCACGATCTAGAGCTGGAAGCGGAGGCTCGAGCTGGAAGCGGAGGCTTGATGCGAGTGCGAGAGATGAAGGATCCGCAATGCCTCCGTCGACTAGCTGCTTCAGGAGCTCGATCCGCTTCGCAAGGAGACCGATCGAGGCGGCGCGGCCGTCGCCGACCTCAGAACGAGAGATTCGAGAAGCGGTGTAAAAGATCGCCGCCAAGGGCCACGCCGTCCGCGGGTCGTGCGCCCATGCCCGACGCGCGATCGGCCTCAATACAAGCGGGCTGGTCAACCTGGCCGTCTGTGAGACCTGGGGGCCACAGCAACCGAGGGGCAGAGGAGCGAGGGCGGCGTCAAGACCGGGTCGGGCGGCATGGCGCGCGCGAGATATTTCGATCGTTTGCCGCTCGAGCATAGTTTTTTTTATTAGATTTTGATATCATTGACATCGTGTGGACATCCGCTTCTTCTATTTTGAGAGGTACTGATGCAGGTCGCCCAAGACGCCGCTGCGCGCCAGGTCGACGCCCTCCTGCCAGGCGAGAGGGAGCCGAGCCCCAGCCCCGTAATGCCTATGGTCTTGGTGGTCGAAGACGACCCGCGCATGCGCACCTACCTCAGAGCGACATTTGTCGATCAGGGGTTTCGCGTGGTGGTCGCCGAGACGGGCGCTCAGGGGATCCGGCAAGCGACGGGCTACAACCCGGACTTGGTGGTTCTCGACTTTGAGCTGCCAGACCTCAACGCCGTGCAAATCACGGCGAGACTACGTGAGTGGACGCCGGTCCCAATCTTGGTTCTGTCCGTCCGCAGCGACGAGCGCGACAAGATCGCGGCTTTGGACGCAGGCGCGAACGACTACTTGACGAAGCCGTTCAGCACGGGCGAGCTGTTGGCGCGCATTCGCGTGTGGATGAGACATATTCAGCGCGCCGATGCGGACTCGCTCGCGTCGGTCTTAGACGTGGGCGAGCTTCGCATCGACTTCGCAAGGCGCATAGCCTATGCGCGAGGTGCCGAAGTCCGCCTTACGCCGACGCAATACAAACTGTTCGGCGCGATGATGCGCAACTCCGGTCGAGTTCTCACTCACGAGCAGATTCTCTTGATGGTGTGGGGACCGGCGTACACGAGGGAAACGCAGTACTTGAGAGTCTACATGGGCAAGCTGCGCCAAAAATTCGAAGTCGATCCCGCGAGACCGCGCTACTTCGTGACCGAACCCGGTATTGGCTATCGACTGCGTCCGGAGTGACGTCGATCCTCTCATATGTTTATCAAACGCCTTTTGGCGTTCAACCCGTAGGACCCACAAGGGTTTCGCTCGGATTGTCGTAGCGCGAGACACGCGCGATCTTACCGCCCACGATCTCGACGACGTCGACGACGTGAAGAACAATCGTCTTGCTCGCCCCCAGTTGCTCTCCTGCAATCATGTACTCGAGCACGACGAAGGACCCGACGCCCCAGGCATCGGTCACCGTGGTGTCGAGCTGGCCGATGGCTTTGTGCATCGCCTTGAAGTACGCGCCCGCTTCGCCTTTGCCCGGTGCCCTTTGGGCGCCCTCGAGCGTGTGGATCTCGACGTCGTCGGCCATCGCGCCCTGGTAAGCAGCGAGGTTGTTATTTTCGAGGGCGTCGAGAGCGCCCCGGGCTAGCGCGACGTTCTGGGGCTCGGTGGGCGACGACCCCTGCTCGAAAACTTGAGGGGTTCCCGCGAGACCTGCGACAGGGGCCGCAGACTCTTGCGTCGCGGCGCTCACGAGATCCTTGGGACCGACGCCGAGCTGGGCCTTGACGGCGGCAACGTCGAAATAGAGGTGCAAGTCCGTGATCGAGCCATCGTCCTTGGTCCAGATGAGAGCAATGCCTTTCACCCGCACGGGCTTCTGCGAGGGCTTGATGCCCATCCAGTCGCGAGTCTGAACGCCGGTCAATTCCCATTCGACCGTCTGTTCGCTGCTCGTGCGCCAAATGCGACGGGCCACGACTTTGCGCAGATCGAATGCGCCAAGAAGCTTGTCGTGCGCACGGACGATTGAATCACGCCCGTGGGCGTCGTCGGTTCCGGGGAAGGTGAAATGGGCATCGTCGTCCAAGCGTGCCCCGACGGCCGCGAAACCAGGGGACGCAAGTGCCGCGACGTAGAGCTCCGATGCGGCGCGCTCGCTCTCGGTCGGCCCGCTGGGTGCAGAGCTCCCTTTCGCGCTCGCGTCGAACGATTGCCAATTTACGGGAGGAGAAGGAGGCGGAGCGACACTCTCGCTCGGGCAGCCCGCCACGAGAAGGAGAAAGGCGAGCGCCATAGTGAATTGGATTCGCATTCGGTTGTTCGTCCTCCGTACGCTCGCTCAGTAGGCACACGGACGCGAGAAGTCCAGGCGCTTTGAGCGTGTCTACGACCGGTCCGCGCGACGAGCAAAGTCCGTGCTGGCGTGCGGAATATGCCCAAGGTGGGGCGTCACGCCCCTACCGACTCGCGAACGCGAGGTCGATCGCCCCACATCGTCCCAGGAACGAACAGATTTGTTTCGATACGCGGGCGCTGGCAGGCTCGCTTTATTGCCATGTTATTTCGTATTTTATTTTGCTTTAGCACTCGCCATTGTGCGCGCGGCGGACTAGACGGACAGTCGTGCAAGCAGGAAGAAGGCAGCAGCGGGCACTTATCCCTTCGCCGCCAGGCGGGCGGCCAGCCTCCAAAGCCACACGCTGTAGATGATCTCGCTCAGCGGTGGTGTGAGTGTTGCTTGTAGGCAGGCGCCGATGTCGCTGCGCCTCTACTGGCTTTCGTGGACGCTGCTTGCTTCGCTCGTGGCGTTGACCCCCGCGGCGTCCGCGCAACAGGTCGTCCCTCCTGCAACGGACCTGCCTGAGCTTCTCACGCTCGATGCCGCCCTCGCGACGTTTCGCGCTCGCGGTCTTGATTTGCTCATCGCCGAGGCGACGATAAAAGGCGTGGAGGGCCAGGTCGGCGTTGCGGGCGCCGTGCCGAACCCGGTCGTGAACGGCGCGTGGGGCCATGTCCTCGGATCGTACAGCCCCGATTGCGATGGATGCTCGAGCACGTACTGGTCAGTGGGACTGTCGGATTCCGCGGCGATCGAGGACAGCATTTCCGGCAAGCGGAGCCTGCGGGTCGAGGTCGTCCGCAACGCGCTCGCCGCAGCCAAGATGTCTCGGGCAGACGCCGAGCGAACCATTGCGTTTCAAGTGAGGTCCGCCTATCTGCAGGTCGCGCAGGCGGCCCTCGGATACAAATTCGCGAAGGAAATCGCGGAGACCAACGCGAAGACGCTCGATCTCTTCCAAACGCGATTCCGTAGCGGAGCCATCAATGAGGGGGATCTCGCGCGCATCGAGACCCAGAAGCTCGAAGCGGACCAAGCTCGCGATCAAGCGACGCAAGCGCTCCGCCAGTCGCGCGTCGCGCTTGCATTTCTCATTGGCGTCCGGGGAGTCGTCGCCGACTTCGACGTCGACACGAAGGTGCTGAATTTTGCCGAACCCTCGTCACTATCGGGTGCGACCGAGGTGAGCTTGCTGCGCACGGCGTTCGAGCACCGACCCGATCTCGTCGCGGTGGGCTACCAGAAGGCGTCCGCCGAAGCGCAGATCGCTCTCTCGAAGCGTCAACGGTTCCCCGATATCACGCTGGGGGTCAACTATTCTCAGCTCGGCACCGGGCAGAACGCCCTCTCGCCACCGCTAATTACGGTGGGCGTTTCGCTGCCCGTGCCGATTTTCTACCAGATGCAGGGCGAGGTTAAGCAGGCCGAAGCCCAATACGACACCAACTCCCTCCAACAGGCCAAGACGACGGCGCTCGTCGTCAGCGACGTGTCCGGCGGCTACGCCGCCTACGACAGCTCTCGCAAGCTGGTGCAGCGGATGGAGACCGGAGGTCTGCTCAAGAGCGCAAAAACGGCGCGCGACATCACGCGACTTCAATATGAGAAAGGCGCTGCAAGTCTCACCGATTTTCTCGACGCGCAGCGCACCTACATCGCAACGAACGTCGAGTATTTTCAAGACCTCGCCGGCTATTGGACTGCCGTCTTTCAGCTGGAACAAGCGGTCGGAGTGGAGCTTCACTGATGAAAACTCACAAGCTGCCGTTGTCGCGCGCGCTGCTCTTCGCAGTACCGCTCATCGCCGCGAGTGCTCTGGTCTCGGCCTGTCGCCCTTCGCAAGCGGCCAGCGAGGCATCGCGCCCGCAGACGCCACCGGGTCAGGTGTGGCTCACCTTGGCCGAAGCGCGGGCGGCCAAGATCGAAGTGCAAGCGGTCGGTCCTCAAGTGGTGGAAGACTCGGTGCTGACGAGCGGGGTCGTAACGCTGGACGACCAGCGAAGTGGCCACGTCTTTTCCCCGGTAACCGGGCGCGTGATCAAGACTCTGGCGCAGCTCGGCGAGCAGGTGAAAAAGGGCGATCCCCTCGCGACGATCGAGTCACCGGATGTCGGCAGCGCGGTCAGCGACGCTCACAAAGCGGAAGCTGATCTCATCGCAGCCGAGCACAGTCTCAGGCGCAAGAAGGAGCTTTTCGGAGAGCAAGCGGCGTCGGCCGCCGATGTCGAGATTTCCGAAGATAGCTACCGAAATGCAAAGGCGGAGCTCGAGAGGGCGCGGCAGAAGCAGTTCTTGCTCCGCGTGGGCAACGTCGACACTGTCACCCAGAGCTACACGCTTACCTCGCCCATCGACGGCGAGATCCTGCTTCGCAACATCAACCCGGGTATCGAGGTCCAGGGTCAATACAGCGGCGGCGCGACACAGGAGCTCTTCACCATCGGCCAGATCGATCGCGTCTGGGTGCTCGGCGACGTCTACGAGGTCGACATGGGCCGCGTCCACGTCGGCACACCCGCAAAGGTCACCGTCCTCGCCTATCCCGAAAAAGTCTTCGAGGGCCGCGTCGACTGGGTGAGCGGGAGCCTCGATCCGGTGACACGGACGGCCAGGGTTCGGTGCACTTTCGACAACCCGGACAAGCTGCTTCGGCCCTCGATGTATGCGACGGTGCGAATCGCCGTCGACCAGAGAAAGGGTCTCGCCGTTCCGAGGGGGGCGCTGCTTCGCCTCGGCGAGTACAGGATGGTCTTCGTCCAGATCGGAGAAGCCGACGGGGACGTCCGCTACGAGCGCCTGCCGGTCGACATAGTCGACGGCGAGGGGCAATGGCTCGAGGTCACGCACGGCCTGGAGGCGGGTCAACAGGTCGTCATCAGCGGCGCCGCCGCGCTCTCGCAGAAGCTCTGAGCGAAGCCATGAATACGCGCGCGCTTTCCGCCCTCGCGAGCCTGCTGCTCGCAGCCGCGTGCAGCAAGCCCCCCGCGGTCGTCGACCCCGCGGGCCCCGAACCTCCTGCCGGTGAGATCTGGCTGACTGCAGCGCAGGTCGCAGACGCCAAGATCGAAGTCGTCCCGGTCGCCGAGCAAACCGTCGACGACACCATTCTGACCGCCGGGACAGTGACGCTCGACGATCAGCGGACCGGACACGTGTTTTCGCCCGTCACAGGACGAGTGCTCCAGATTCTCGCGCCGCTCGGGTCGCCCGTAAAAAAGGGCGACGCGCTTGCCATCATCGAGTCTCCGGATATCGGCAACGCCGTGAGCGACGTTCACAAGGCCGAGGCGGATCTCATCGCTGCGGAGCATGATCTCAGGCGGCGCAAAGAGCTCTACGAGCAAAAGGCCGGCCCTGCGTCGGATCTCGAGGCTTCGGAAGACAACTATCGCCGCGCGAAGGCGGAGCTCGAGCGCGCGCGCCAGCGAGAGTATTTGCTACACGTCGGAAACGTCGACGCGGTGACTCAGCGCTACACGCTCACCTCGCCGGTCGACGGTGAGATCCTCGCGCGCAACATCAACCCGGGCATCGAAGTTCAGGGGCAATACAGTGGTGGCTCCGCGCCCGAGCTTTTCACTGTCGGCGAGATCGACAAGGTTTGGGTTCTCGGCAATCTCTACGAGATGGATCTCGCGCGCGTCCACGTCGGAACGCCCGCCGTCGTCACGGTGGTCGCCTATCCGGGAAAGGAATTCCGAGGTCAGGTCGACTGGGTGAGCGGAGCTCTAGACCCGAGCACCCGCACAGCGACCGTTCGTTGCACCTTCGAGAACCCGGACAAGCAGCTTCGCCCGATGATGTATGCGACGGTGCGAATTTCCGTCGACCAGAAGAAGGCCCCCGCGATCCCCCGCAGCGCCCTGCTGAGGCTCGGTCCCGCCAAGGTCGTGTTCACTCGGGTGGGCGAGTCCGAGGGGCACATGCGCTTTCGCCGCGTGGCGGTCGACGTCGACGAGGGGGAATCAAGTCCGTGGCTGGAGGTCAAAAGCGGCCTTTTGCCAGGTCAGTTCGTCGTTGTCAGCGGCGCGATCCTTCTCTCGTCGATGCTCTGAAAGCTTCATCCCGCCAGACTCCCCAGGCATAGCCCATGATCCAAAGAATCGTCGCCGGCGCATTGAGAATGCCGACCATTGTATTTGCGCTCGGTATCCTCATCCTCGTGATCGGCCTGGCGGCCTACAAGGTGCTCGACATCGAAGCGTACCCGAATCCGTGTCCGCCGATGGTCGAGGTCATCACGCAACCGGACGGGTGGAGCGCCGAGGAGACAGAGCGGTACGTCACCATTCCGATGGAAATTGGCCTCTTCGGCATGCCGGGCCTCGAGAGCGTTCGCTCGCAGTCTCTTTTCGGCCTTAGCGATGTCAAAGCCTATTTCTCATGGGAGACGGCCTACAAAGACGCGCGACAGGAAGTCATCAATCGCATCCAGTTTGTGGCTCTCCCCAATGGGCTACAGGCTGGGCTTTCGCCCTGGAACGCGATTGGCGAGCTATTCCGATATCGCGTCGTCGGCAAGGGGTACACGCTCAAGGATCTCAAGAGCGCCGAAGACTGGATCCTCGAGCGACAATTCAAGCAGGTGCCGGGCGTCATCGACGTAACCAGCTACGGAGGGCAGACCAAGCAATACCACGTGGAAGTGGACCCCTATCGGCTCCGCGGTCACGGGGTGCCCCTAGGGAATCTCATTTCGTCGATCCAGAACGCCAATCAGAACGTGGGCGGCCAGCGCCTCTTCATGGGAGAGCAGAGCTACGACATCCGCGGCATTGGCCTGCTGGGATCCCACAGCCCCCCGGTACACGACATCGAGAACGTGGTCATCGCGGAGCAAAAGGGGACACCCGTTCGTGTGAAGGACGTGGCGGACGTCAACATCGGGTATGCGCCTCGGCTTGGGATCGTCGGCTACGACGGGACTCCCGACGTCGTTCAAGGGATTGTCTTGATGCGCTATGGGGCCGAAACGCCGTCGACCCTCGAGGGCATCCACGCGCGCGTCGCCTATCTGCGAGAGAACCATATCTTGCCCCCAGGTATGGATATCGAGCCGTACTACGACCGCGGCGCGCTCGTGAAAGTCACCACGCACACGGTGATCGAGAACTTGGTCGTCGGAATGGCGCTCGTCACGACGATCCTACTGATTTTTCTCGGGAATGCGCGCGCCGCCTTCATCACGGCCGTGAACATTCCGATGGCTCTGCTCATCGCGTTCAGCGGCCTCGTGGCGTCGCACACTTCCGCCAACCTGATTTCGCTCGGGGCCGTCGACTTCGGCATCGTCGTCGACTCGACGGTCATCATGATGGAAAACATTTTCCGACACCTCGGGCCCCACGGAAGGGGGACCATGGTGGAACGCATCGAGCAGAGCGCGCGCGAAGTGGCGACGCCAATGACATTCTCCACGCTGATCATCGGCGTGGCGTTTCTCCCGCTATTCACGATGACGGGGGTCTCCGGCGTCATCTTCGCACCCATGGCGCGCACGTATGCCTTCGCCATCGGCGGCGCCATTTGCCTTGCTCTGACGCTCACGCCCGTTCTCGCGTCGAAACTGATGCCTGCCGCCGCCGAAGAGAAAGAAAGCTTCGCAATGCGCGCCATCGAGCGGCTTTACAACCCGCTCTTCGCGTTCGTCGTGAAACACGCGAAGGTCGCCGCGCCCTTCGCTCTCGTGCCGATCATTGCCGTGGTGCTCCTCTTTCCGGTCCTCGGCCGCGAGTTCATGCCGAAGCTCGAAGAGGGAAACTTCTGGATTCGCGCCACATTTCCGATGTCGATCTCTCTCGATCAGTCGGCCAAGTACGTGGGCCGCATACGCTCTATCTTGCGTGGGTGCCCGAAGGACCCGGCGGCGGCGTGTGACGACGCCAACCGCAAGCACCCGGAAGTCGTCACAGTGGTGTCGCAGCTCGGGCGACCCGACGACGGAACGGACGTGTCGGGCTTCTACAACATCGAGCTTTTTGCGCCCCTCAAGTCGTTCGACGAATGGCCCCGAGGACTGACCAAGGACAAGCTGACTGAAGAGATCAGCGGAGAGCTGGCCGACGCCTTCCCCGGAGTCGTCTTCAATTTCTCCCAGTACATCAGCGACAACGTCGAAGAGGCGGTCAGCGGAGTCAAAGGCGAGAATTCGGTGAAAGTATTTGGCAAGGATCTCGAGAGCAACGAGAAGCTGGCCGACGCGATTCTCGACGTCATGGCCACTGTGCCGGGCATCAAGGACCTCGGGCACTTCAAGTCGATGGGCCAGCCCAACATCAAGATCACCCCCGACCGCGATTTGTGCGCGCGCTACGGGCTCAATACTGGAGACATCGACGCGGTCATTCAGGCAGCTCTTGGCGGGCAGGCCATTGTTCAAGTGTACGAAGGCGAGAAGCACTTCGACCTCACCGTACGATGGAAGCCCGAGTATCGAATGAGCCTGGAAGCCATTCGAGAAATCACGGTACCTACGCCCGACGGAACGCTCCTGCCGTTGGGACAGCTCGCCGAGATTCAGATCGTCGACGGGCCGGCGATGATCTTCCGCGAGAACGCGGTACGCTACTCGCCCGTCAAATTCAGCGTGCGCGGGCGCGACCTCGCGAGCACGATTACCGAGGCGCAGACCGCAATCGAACGCGAGGTTCCACGCTGCGACAAGGCGCCGCCGGGATGGAGCAAGCCCTGCCGTCCCTACGACACTCGCCTCGAGTGGGCGGGCGAGATCAACGAGCTACACGAAGCCGAAGGACGCCTCGCCATCATCATTCCGATGACGATCTTGCTCATCACGTTTCTGACGTACAGCGCCGTCAAGACGTGGGTCGATACCGTGATCGTGCTCACGAACATCCCCGTCGCCTGTACGGGAGGAGTCCTCGCGCTCCTCATCACTCACAATAACTTTTCCGTATCTGCCGCGATGGGCTTCATTTCCATTTTTGGGATTGCGATTCAGGACGCCATTCTCGTCGTCACCTATTTTCAGCGGCTACGTGACACCGAAGGGCACTCCATTCCTCAGGCTGCTCGTGAAGCGGCCGAAAAGCGCCTCCGCCCATGCTTGATGACGACGCTCGTGGCCATGATCGGCCTTTTCCCGGCGGCGGTATCCAACGGTATCGGTTCGCAGACCCAGAAGCCCCTCGCCATCGTCGTAATTGGTGGCTCCATGATGCTCGCCGTCGTCGCTCGCATGGTGCAGCCGCCGCTGCTGGTCGTCGCGCACACCTTGCTCGAGCACTTTCGCGGAGGGGGCAAGGGGCCGGACCATCACGGGGACCCGGTGATCGACGTGCCCGGACAAGTCGTCCAGACGTGAGTCGAGCTTCGAGCGAGGGCTATTGGAGCGACGGCTCCACGGCGAGCTGATGCTCGTCGGCGTAGTGACTCGCGCGCTGGAGGACTCGAAGGTTGTCCCGAACGGTGTCGGCCGTCAGCGTCACGGCGAAGTTACCGCCCTCGGGCTTCACGTCGATGTCGACCCACGAGTTCGGCAGCCAGTAGGGATCGCTCGGGATGGCGGAGCCGCTGACCTTTCCGAGGAGCACTGCAGCGCTGTGGCACTCTAGGATTCGGTCCATCTGACTCGTCGACATAGCCCCTGGGGGCTGGACCAAAAGCTTGGCACCGTTGACGCGCTGTTCGCTTCCGTTGTTGGTCGTGAGCACGTGCGAATAGATGGGGTCGAGGCGAAGAACCCTCGTTGAGCGCAAGAGCTCGAGGCCTTCTTGGGTGCCGACGCACTGGTCGAGCCGCACGAGACCCGCAGCTCGCGCTTCCGGGAGTGGAGCCGAGGTGCACGCGGGTGCGATGACGAGCGCGCCAAGGCCGAGAAGATGAAAGACGTTGCTTGGCATAATGCACCTCTTGTTTCGAAACGGGAGCCGCAGAAGCCGCTGAGAACGCCGAAGCCGCTAATGACCCTGCAAAATGCGAAGCAGACGCGGCATTTTGAGGGTCATCCTGAAATGTATCCGGATCCTTCGAGAAATATATAGGAAACATTTCAGGTGGCAAGACTTCGTCGAACCAGCGGGAGCGCCCGGTCGGCCTTCCGCGGCGTCTCGCGTTTCTCGTTCTGAGAATGCCGCATCGCTCCGCGGCCCATCGGGGACCGGGTGGACGCGCATTGGCCGACTAGGGCGCCGGCCTGACGATCGTATTGGAGTCCAGGGCCACGGCGGCCATCAGCGCGAGAGCTCGCCCGTTGAGCGTGGCGCCGGTATCGAGCGTGATGGCTTGATACGCCATGAGCGTTCCCTGGAAGGCCGATGTCGTCCCGAGAGTCGCCGAGGAGCCGACCTGCCAGAACACATTGGTGGATTTCGCGGCCCCGCTCAGGATGACCTGACGTCCGGAAGTGGTCGTCAGTGTAGACGCCATCTGAAAGATGAAGACCGCATCGGGGTCGCCTTGAGCGTCGAGCGTGAGATCCCCTGCCGAGATCGCGAGCGAGGAAGTGGATGTATAGAGACCAGGGGTCAGGGTCTGTCCGCCGAGGTTGCCCGCGATTGTGATCGCGCAGAGCTTTCGCCCCGCGGCGTCGTTGTAGGCCGTGGTCAGGTCGGCCACGCCCTGGGCAGCGGTCGGATCGCCGGCGTGCTCGTTCCCAACGATCGTGCCTGGCGGAAAACCCGTTACGGCGGTGCCGGGGCTAACGCCTAGATCTCCAATGACCGACGTCGGCCCCGTGCTGGTCACAGTCGAGCCGGCCAAGACCACGAAGCTCGCTGCCGAGCCCAGCGCGACAGGCGCCTGGCCACACGCGGAAGTCGTGAAGCTCCATGTATAGGGGCTTGCGAGAGAGATGCCGGCCAAGTCCTTGGCCCCTATGGTGATCGTGGCCGTATAGCTCGTGTCGAGAGCGAGATCGCTCGTCGGAATGAACGTTGCGATTGCACCGACGACGCTGACCACACCGAGGATCGGCGTCGTCCCTTGTTCCAAGGTGAAGGTCGCCACATTGATCGTCGTGGGGTCCATGGCCTGGCTGAAGGTAGCCGTGAGTATCTTTTCGATCGACACATGCGCGGCGCCATTGGCCGGGCTCGTGGAGACCACCATGGGCGGCGTGGTGTCGACCGCATCGGAATCACCAGCGTCGTCGGGGTTACCGGCGTCTGCGACGTCACTCTCGGCGTCGGCGCTGCCCGCATCGGCGTTTCCGTCGTTGATGGCACTGGCGTCGGTGCCCTCGGCGCTAACGTCGCCCGCGGCATCGGCGCTTGCGGCATCGGCGTTTGCGGCATCGGCGTTTGCGGCATCGGCGTTTGCGGCATCGACGGTGGCGTCGCCGCTAGCAGCGTCGAGGCTTCCGGAGTCGGCGAACTGAACCAACTGCTGTCCGCACGCGGGCACTAGCGAAAGCAATAGGAGCAGCGCGCCGGTCTTGATCGTTCTCATGTCAGTTGCTCCCGCTACCAAGAATGACGAAGTGCACCACGAACTCGACGCGGCGGTTGTTCTCACGCCCCGCGACCGTCGCGTTGGTGTCCGCTGGCACCGAAGAGGCAAACCCCTTTGACACGAGCCGATCCGGCGCGATGCCGTGCGCTACTAGGTAGTCGAGCACGGCCTGCGCCCGCTTCTCGGAAAGCGTCTGGTTGTGATCGTCGTCACCCTCGGAGGAGGTGTGCCCCTCCACTTGCACGCGGAAGCCTTTGTTGTCCTTGAGCGCCTGCACGACCTCGTCGAGCACTGGAAAGGAAACGTCCTGCAGGACCGCCTGGTCCCAGGCAAAGTAGAGCTTCTCCTTAAGCTCGAGCTTGTCGGGCGTGACGACGAGCCTCTTGTACGCTGGACAGCCCCAGTTATCCATGGGACCCGCAACGTCCGGGCAACGGTCCACGCCGTCGGGAACTCCGTCCGCGTCGCGGTCCGGGCAGACCACGGTCTCTTTATTGACCGTGGATGGCTGGTCGAGAGCGGCCGCATTGCGGTTGCGCTGGTTCCCAAAGCCCACTTCAAGGCTGATACCCACACTCAATATCTTGGCATCGTGGTTGTCGAAGCCGACGCGGTCAGGTTGAATGATTTGCAGATAGCGCACGAAGGGGCCCAGCCAGAAGACGCGCGCCTTTCCGATGGGCATCGATGCGCCTGCGCCGACCGCAAAGCCAGGCCGGTCGAGTGGACCGGTGCGAACGTAAAGCGCGTCGACGTCCGCCCACGGCGAAATGCCGAAATCGTTGTCCGGGATATCGTGTGGGCGCTTCACCCGTAGACTTCCCCCGAAGGTCCACGCGGTTCCGGCTTCGCTTCCCGAGGCCTCGCCAGGCAGAAACATGAAGGTAGCGCTGGGGCCAAGGTCCAAATATCGGTTCAGCCCCCAGAGGGCCTTGATCGTTTCACCCCCGCCAATCTTGAATCGCTGCGACTGCGGGTCCGTAAGCGGCACCGCAACTCCCGGTTCCACTTTCAAAGCGAAGGCACCGGCCTTTGCGGGAACGGGGTCGTCGTCCGACGTCGCAACCTCGGATGCCTTGGCGAATGGAACGACCAGAAGCAAGACAGCGCACGTGACGGCGCTCGTAGCAAAATGCGCAAGCGAGAGTCTTCGAGTCATCCTGTCTCCACACACGTTCGTTTCGCGCCGAGACCCTCTCCGCGCAGCCACTCCAAGATTCACGCGGCCACCGAGTTGAGCCTTCGCATTCACCCCCACCGGGCCTACGATGTGCGCGACTCGCACCGTTGCGCGTTCAAGCAAGCGGTGCTTTGTCGCGTCGACGCCCTTGACGGCGGGGCCTCTGCACAGGCTGCGCCGTCGGACCGGCGGAGCTCACAACCTCGACTAAAGCCGCGAACCCTTCTTCCGAACGCCGTGTCCCGGCTGACACCGGCTCGCTGGCTTTGCAGCGGAAAAGCAGGACATTCCCAAGACCTGATGATTCGTCGGTTGCGCACAAGCGGAACGCGCGGTGATGATTACATTGGCCCCTCGACCAACGGACGGACCGCGGTCTAGCCGCGCTTTCTTCGCGTTCTGCGACTCCGTTGCGGCGCTTTGCGAAACGTACGGTGGCACCTCCAGCGGCCCGAGCCGTGGAGAAGCGCCACTACACCCAGGCACCCGCATTTGCGCGGGACTTGCCTACACGGACGAGGCGCGATCCGTCTCCTCCAGAAGGTCGATCGATATGACGCAACACACGACAACGATGTCCACGCGACTGAATCTGTCGAAAGCCGGCGCCGCTTTCCTGCTCATTTGGCTCGGGGGCGCCTGCGGCGGCGCGGGCGGCGCCAGCATGGCAGAGAGCGTCAACACGGCGGATGGTGGCGAGACCGCATCTCCTGCCGCCGTGAATCTCGGAACGGCCGGCAACTACGCGATCCTCGCAAAAAGCGGTATCTCCAGTGTGCCGACCTGCGCCATCACGGGAGACCTTGGGGTCAGTCCGGCGGCCGCGACTTTTATCACCGGATTCTCGTTGATCGCGGATTCCACGAACGCGTTCTCGACCTCGCCCCAGGTGACCGGAAAGGTTTATGCGGCCGACTACACTGCGCCAACGCCATCGAACCTGACCACCGCCATTGGCGACATGCAGCTTGCTTTCACCGATGCGGCGGGGCGCGCGCCCAACGTCACGGAGCTTGGGGCCGGGAATATTGGCGGGATGACCTTGACCCCGGGCGTCTACAAATGGAGCACCGGTCTTCTGATCCCCACGGACGTGACTCTTACGGGGAGCGCCACGGACGTCTGGATCTTCCAGGTCGCTCAGGCCCTGACCATGAGCAGCGCTACGAGCATCATCCTAACCGGCGGCGCGGTGCCCAAGAATGTGTTCTGGCAGGTCGCTGGCCTGGTGGACGTCGGTACGACCGCGCACTTCGAGGGAGTCATTCTGGCTCAAACGTCGGTCGCATTGCGAACCGGCGCGTCTATTGACGGCAGGCTGCTCGCGCAGACGGCAGTCGCCCTCGAGGGTAACGCAGTCGTCGAGCCCGCTCTCCAGTAGCGGCGAGCCACGCTCCCCGGTCTTGCCGAGACTCCCGTTATTTTGGGTTGGCGCCGCGTTCGCGTACCGTTCGAGCATGAAAGACGAGGCGGTACCGATTCGCTCGGGGGCGAAGCCAACGCTCGTGGACCACGCCTTCCGCGTCGCGTATGCCTGCGCCTACCGGGGAATGCGCGTCTACTGGAAGCTCGCGCACCCAGAGACCCAGGGCGCCCTCGTCACCCTGTGGAACCGCGGCGAGGTGCTCCTCGTACGAAATTCGTACGTCCCCTACTACGGCTTACCCGGGGGCTACGTCCGACGGGGCGAGGCGCCCGTGGATGCTGCGATCCGTGAGCTGACCGAAGAGATCGGCGTTTCGGCGAGAGCCGACGATCTCGCGCTGGTCTTCGACCGCACGCAGCCCTGGGAGGGCAAACGGGATCACGTCCGAATCTTCAGCCTCGACGTGACGACTCGTCCTGAAGTGCGCGTGGACAACCGGGAAGTAATCGAAGCGTCGTGGTGGCTTCCCGAACGCGCGTTGGGGCTCGACCTTTTTCCCCCGCTGCGCACCATCCTCGAAGAGCGTGCTGGCTGACCACCGCTCACCCGGCGGGCGGTAGGGCTCCGAGCATGGTCCCGTTCGTGCACTGAGCTACTCCACCCATGTCGTTCGGAATCTACCTGGGTGGGCTTGTGCTGATCATGGCAGGCCTCGTGTACGGCGCGGCCATGCTCCACGCGCCCACTCCTTGGATTGTCGTTGGCGCGCTCGTCGTGCTTGGATTCGGTATCTTGATGGCCGTCAAGGCGACACGGCAAAAGGACCCGGCTGGCTAAGCCCGTTGCGTGGCTCACGGGAGCTCACAACTCGGCCTTTCGTTTTGCGAATTGCATTGGCGGCATGCGAGGCTCCTCAGAGGCCCCCGTCATACCCCGCGGGTCCGGCGATGCAGCCGATGCGCTTGACGTCGAAAGCGATGTCGTCGATGTACATATTCGTCAAAACGGGTGGATTGTTGTTCCCGTAAGGCTGGTCGTTGAGCCCCAGCCCCGCGTAGGGCGTGAAGCCGACCGTGATCAGCGCGAACTGAGTGAGAAGCTGGGGGACGGGGGGTGCGGGGTCGGCCATGTAGTACTGAGGCTCCTGCCCATCGATCCACCAGACGGGCATGTTCATCATCGTACCGTCGAAGAAGGACTCGATGCAGTACCACTGGTCGACGAGGGTCGGCTTACTGCGCGTAGCCCTCTCGTGGTTATTCGCGAGGTGATAGTCGCCGAGAATGCCGTTGAACTGCCAGCCGATCTCGTACCAATTGTTCGACGGATCGTACGCTCCCAAGATGTTGCCGTGGCCGCCGGGGGCGCCGGGCTTGAAATGAATGTAAAAGCGCCCCCAGAGCTGGTTGGTGATCGGCCCTAGGTTCTTGACCTTGAGGACAGCGCCGCCGTTTGGATAGAGGAGGTAGGAGTGGCTGCCGTGCGCGTAGTCGGCCGTCGTGACGGCGCTCGCCGTACCGCCGGTCCAGATGGTCGTGTCGATGCCGTTCTCGAAGTCGATGCAGAGTGGATAGTTGTTGTTGGCGCATCCGACGGCCGAGACAGGACCATCGTCGCCGAGGCTTGCGTCGCTCGGACCGCCATCGGAGCTCGCGCCCGATGCGGCGGTTCCCGACCCACCTAGGGTGCCGCTGCTACCGGAGCCGACGTTCGCTCCCGTACCTGACCCCGCGCCTGCGCCAGTGCCAGAGCCCGTGCCCGCACCGGCTGCCGCGACGGAGCCTGCGCCCATGCCAGCGCCCGTGCCCCCGCCCGATGTCGCCCCCGAGCCCGCGCTCGCGCCACTTGCCGTCCCGACGACGCCCGAAGGTGCGCCGCCTGTCGTGGCGGAGCCACCGGTCGAATGCGTGCCGCCGCAGGCGACCAGCGCGAGCGCCTCGCAGGCGACCCAGAAAAGACACCGCTCGGCTCGGAGACTGTTTCGTTGCATGGCAAAGCCAATCTACGGCAAATCGGCACGGAGCACGGTGAAGAACGCCCGCCGGGCTCCGAAGTTCAGAGAGACACGATTGCTCCAGTGACACTGCCCGTTCTATTTCAGTAAGAACGGGAGCCCCGTGCTCGCGTTCGCGAAGTAGGGCGAGGCATTGGCCGGGGGGCTGCCGCCCGACCAAGGCTCATTGTTGGGTAGATAGTGCGGCGCGTAGTTCGAACCGTAGTTCAGATCGGCGCCGACATAGGGTGTGCCGTAGCCGTGTTGCGTAGTGCCGCTCGAGTCCTTCCAGAGCTCCCACTGCGTCGCCGGCACGCCCATCGCGAGCAGCTGCGTTGCCAACCACTGGTCCCAAAGAAGGCCCGGATAGGTCACATAATCGGCTATCATCGCCGACGCACCGCCCGACGCGCCGCCGGCGTCGTTGTAGGGCGAGATTTGCGACCGGTTCGTCATCTGGCCGTTCTGGCGATAGTCGCAGTAAAGGCCGGTGTTCATAGCTCCAGCGGCACCGCCGAACGTCACTGTCTGGATGCCAGCTTGCGCGTGCGTCTCCATGGAGCACTCTTGACCCCAGACGACGAGCGAATTGTCGAGAACCGTCTGACCGTTGGCGTCAGTCATCCCGTCCAGCGCAGCGGCAAGGTAGAGAACCACGGTCTCGAAAAACCCCTGGTACGATTCGACAAGCCACCCTTGCGCCTGGTCGAGGAACCACTTGTGGGCACATTCCTGGTGCCAGTCGGTATCCCCGGAGCTCGCGAAGCCAGGCGAAAAGCCGCTCGTGTCGCCAAAGCCAAAAACCCCGATGCGCGAGGCGTTGCACGCAAACGCCGCCGCGATGACATCGGCATAAAGCTGCCCCCACTTCGCCGCGTTGGGCGCTGAGCCGTACCGACCGAGCTGGCTGTTGTCCATGGTCGGCGTGGGTGGAGCGACGCACGCGATGGTCGCACTGAGCTGAGTCTCCAGAGTGCTCAGCATCTGCATGTGCTGGCTCAGCCGCGTCGCGTCCGCGCTCGAGAGACGCGTACTGCTCTGGAGAAGCGATTTGTAGTTGGCATTGACGAGGTCGACGACGGGCTTGCGCGCCTTGGGCGTCGTCGCACCAAAGATGCTCTGAAAAAGGGCCAGCGAGCTCAGGTTGTTGCTCACCGGCGTGACGCCGGCCGTGGGGTTTCCCGGTGTCGTTAGCGCCCAGGAGTGGGGCTGGGTGCCCCCATTGACGATCAAGGAGGCCGCTTTGGTGGTGGCCATATTCGCCTGAGTGTAGAAGTTACTCGAGTTGGCCATCACCTGGTCGATCGTGGGCCGACCGCCGAGCGCAGTAACCGCCTTCCCGTCGGATCCGTTGTTGTCGTTACGCGCAAAGTTTCCGAGTAGCCCCGTATTGTGAGACAGATACCAGGGGACGTCGAGCCCGCGCAGCACGTTCATCTTCGCGACAAGCGCCGCAGTGAGCGTAGACGAGCTCGCGGTGAGGACCTTGGAACCTCCCATGGTTGCGGTGCTGCCCGCCACGGTGACGGCCAACGGCCCGGCCGATACGGTGTGACCCGGCACCCCGGGGACCGTCGTCGTCTGCGTCGTCGTCACCTGCGGGAAAAAGCTCGAATCCCAACACCCGCCGTGGTCGGTGCCGAAGTAGAAGTAGCGCGGTTGGACCGCGGGCGCGCTGGCTCTCGCCCTTTTCTCGAGCGACCCGAGAAACGGAACGGCCAGAGCGAAGCCGCCGACCCCCGCAAGAAAGTGGCGACGGCCGACCCTGATGACCGAGCTAGAGGACATGGTAGTTCCGAGCCCCTCTGGTGCTCACTGGATCGTCCGCTGCGTGAAGAGAGGAGTCTGGGTGACCGACTTCCATAGGTTCGCGATCTGACCGCCGTTGGCGACTGTCGTCCGCATGCTCTCGAGCGTGCACGCATCGAGGGCGAGGTCCTCGAATCGCGCGAACGTATATCGGAAGTAGTTGCGCGCGAGACAAGCCGCCGGCTTGTCGCTCGCGACGATGAGGTTCATCAGGTCGGAGGCGTTGGCTGCCTCCGTCGTCCCGTCCGCCATCATCACGTAGGGCGTCACGGCTGTATTGACGGGCAACATGTCTGAAACCGCGCCCGTGCTCGTATAGAGAGTTTGCATCGTGCGGTACCGGCCCAGACCGTCGAAGCTCTCGGTCGCGAAGCCCAGTGGGTTGATCCAGTTCGCATGGCACAGGTTGCATGGGACGTTGCTCGTCAGCGCGGTCGTCGCCTGACGCGTCGTCTCGTCCGTCGTCAGCGGAACCGACTTGCCGTTTGCGAGCGCCGGCGGGGTGCCGAGCGTATCGCACATCACATAACGGCGCAGAAAGACGCCCTTGAGGATGGGCGAAGTGTCGATACCTGCGGAGGTGAAAAGAGCGCGCGTGAATAGGCCAGGACGCTGACTGTCAGGAAACGACGGGGGCGCCGACATGCCGTCCCAAGGAGCAAGGTCGTAGATCTGCGCCACGGCGGCCGTTTGCGCAAACGACAGAGGGCTCGTCAGCAGATCGGTTAGCGTCCCGTTGTGGGCCGAGTAGTAGTTGACCATCCCCAAGGCATCGTCGACCATGTTCGCGTAGAGCGACGTTTGCGGTAGATTCGCGCCCGCGAAGGCCTGAAATTGCGGCGAGGCGAGCGCGTTTGGGTCGGCCAGGAAGTGATAGTTGAGGCCTCCGGTGCCCCGCGGCCCGCCGACGCTTTCGGTCTGGAAGTAGTCGATGAAAAACTGGTTCAGCGTCTCCTGTGCGCGCGGGTCGGCAAACAGGCGGTCGACCTGTTGCGCGTAGACCGAGGGCTGGAGCAGGCTCCCGTTCGCGGCAGAGGCCATCAGTGCTTGGTCGGGCATGGTGTCCCAAACGTGGTACGAGAGACGCGACGCGAGCTCGTACGCGTTCAGCTGGTAAACGCCCGCCACGCCCCCAGGAGCGGGTGGGTCGCTCGGATCGTCCTCGACGAAGTAAAGAAACTCGGGGGCGTTGAGCAGCCCAGTGATGACGTCCTGATAAGCCGCCGCCGCGGGGTTGGTGGCCGTCATGTCGGGGCCGTTGAGCGTGAACATGGCAGTATAGGTCGCCAGGTCCGAGGAGTGATCCGAATCGTTGAACGCACGGCGCAGCACGAGCGGCCCGACCTTCTGAAGAAACGAGGTTAAACACCCCATGTCGCTTCCCGCTGCGGCCCCGAGCGCGCACGACCCCACGACGCTGCCCAGGTAAGTGGGTGATGTGAGGACCTGCGCAAGTGCGAGACCAAAGTTGTAAAAGCCGTTGATGCGGCTCTGCTGAATGCTCTGGTCTGCGCGTAGCCAGCCGCCATCCGGAAAAGCAGTTCCGAGAGAGTTGGCGTTCTGCATCGACGTCGCGGTCGCATCGACCAGGGGTAGTGGGATGGTGGGCGTGTTGGGTTGCAAAAGCGCCTGCGCGGCCGTGACGGAAGGGTCGCTCAGGACGGAGGGCCCGATGGAGCTCGAGCCCGTGAGGGCCGCGATGAGGTCGGCGACAGTGTTGAGGTACTGCCTGCTCGTGAGGGCCCGGATCTGGTCCATCGCGGGCTTCAGGCTCGGGTTGCACGTGAACGACGTTGGCCCGTCGAACGGCGTGACGACCGCTCCGCCTTCTCCGACGGCGCCGCCTCCGGTGCCCGCGCCTGCGGAGCCTCCTCCGCCGGAACCAACGCCGCCGGCACCGAGACCTGCGGAGCCACCCCCGCCTGCACGACCACCGCCGCCTGCGCCAAGGCCTGGCGAGGCCGGCTCGCCGAAGTTGCCGTTGCACGCGCTAGCCGCAGCGACTGCGATTCCGACACCAAGGCAGCCGCTCACGCCCCAACGACGCGCGCACGCAGCAAGTGCTTGGATTGCCGTTGCCATCATTTGTTGGTGGGATTGCAATCTTACAGTTATCGCTCGGTCGTCGACGTGTGCGCCATCCTCACAAGGATGCGCCATCCTGGCGCTCACGATACATATTCCGTGCCGTCTCGCAGCCTCCTTCGCTTTCCAATTCGACCGGGCCACTCGAACACGTCCGCAGGTCTCAAGCCCCCGGTGCCGGGGTCAGCCTCCCCCAGAGTCGATTGAGCGGCTATTGGGCGGGACCGAAGGCTACCCACTCCAGCGAATTGATCGTGGACGTGTCGGTCACGGGCGCCTCCCATGCCATCCCGTCGGTCGATCGCTGAAACTGATGGCCGTTCACGATCGCGACGTAAGTCCCGTCGCCAAAGGCGAGGGCGCCGGGATGGATGCCCAGGGCGCGGTTCTTGGTCCACGCGCTACCGTCGTTCGACGTATACACGAAGTCGGTCGCAAGGACCGTGAAGTGCCCTTGGGCAAAGACCATCCCACCGCCCGCAATGTCGAGGGCAGCGGCTTTGGTCCAAGTCGCGCCCGCGTCGCGCGAAAGGACCATCGTTGTCCCATCGGTCCCGACCACCACGCCATTTCCGAACGTGACTTGACTCGACATCACGTCGGTGACGCCCGTCGAGTACTTCCACGTGGCCCCGTCGGGAGCATAGCTCCGTTGACCGAGGTCGTTGCATGCGACGAACGCAGAGGTCGGCGCTGTGCCTACCGTAAGACAACCGTGAGGGTGAGACGCGGTCGTGTCGATCGAGTGGTCGGTCCATTGGACCCCGTCGGGGCTCGTGACTCGCATTCCGTATCCACCAATACCCACCCACATCGAGCCCGCGTACGTCAGGGCGCCGAACCAGTTGAGATGAGGGTTTACGACAGGCCCCCAAGTCTTGCCGTCCGGGGACGTGAGCGTTTGCCATCCCGCGGCAAAGAAAACTCCCTTGCCGAACGTAATCGTGCGAAGCAAGTCCTCGTCGTCGCCGCCCCCGTCGGGTTCAAGCGATTGATCGTCGATCCATGTTTTCCCATCGTCGATGGATCGAATGCGGCGTCCGCCGTACCCGACCGCCACGAAGATGCCCGCCGGGCTGGATGCAGCATCCAACGCGGTGTCTGCGGCCGCCGCGGCCTCGGAATCCCCGTCTGACGTCGCGCGATCGTCTGACGTCGCGCGATCATCTGACATCGCACTATCGATATAGGCCGAGGTCTCGACTGGACCCTCCCCGCCCTCCGGCGTCTGTATCGAAGCCTCGCCGGGGCCGGCTCCACCTTCCGGCACTTGCGTGGATCCGTCGCGCGCATCACTCAGCGACGAAGACGTGGAGTTGCGGCTGGCGCAGGCAGCGAGACCGAGGGAGAGAGCTACGAAAGACGGTGCCGTTTTTTGCATGAGCTCACGGCGACAGCGAGTGCTCGCTCAGCGACGGAAGCTTGCCCGAAACCCACCCAAAAAACCCACCCGGAACCCCGCGCGCGGATGCATGACCCAAGCGCCGCGCCATCCGCTCGGCAGCCATGGGTGCGTGACCCAGTCGCCGCAGTGATAGGCTCCCGAACCCCACGGCGAGACGTACCACGTCCATCCGTACACGGGCATGTAGAGGTATGCGTAGGGCACTCCGTCCACGTCCGTGGTCGCCGTGCCGGCGGGAACCCAGATCCAGCCGCGGTTCGACGCGTAAACCCATTGCCCTTGAGGATACGAATAGACCCACTGCGAGGCTGGGGGCGGCGCCTGCTCAGCCGGCGGTGCGGGTGGTGCAGGCGGCGCTGGCGATGGGGAGCCCGCTTGCGTTTCCCCGAGCAAGGAAGGTGGCTGCGCTTGCGCAGGCAACGGCGCGACGGGCGGTGGTGGGGGCGGCGGGGTCAGCTCCATCTCGGCGCCGCAGCCCACGAGAAGAAGCGACGCAAGCAAACCGGCTCGAAGCGGGTGAGCGTTCTCGGAGCTCTGCGCAACCACTGCCTCTGATTCTGACACACGCAAAGGCGCCAGGCCCGAACTTCAAAGCGTCGTGTGGATCCATGTACGTCTCGAGACGACCGTGTGGAATGTTGCCATCGCTGTCGGCGCCTGCCCGGGGGGGGCCGACCTGACGCGGGCCCCGCCCGAGTGCGGCGGACCCGGCGCGGATTGAGGGAAAGAAAAAGAATCGGAGGAAAGCTCGCTCGGAAACCGGGCAGAAAACGTCGCACCCCAATACTCGCGGCCCTGGAGCAATCAATGACCGAACGCAATGCCCTGAGACATCGGTTTGGGCGCTTGGTCGACAGGGCCGGCGGTCCGCGTGTGTTTTGCGCCATCTTGGGAGGAAAAGCGCTCGGGCTCTGCCTGCTGCTTGCCTGCATCGTCGCTGTGACGGACGTGTTCGGGCACACCGCTCATGCCGCGGAGACCGCAGTCACGCACTCCGAGTGCGTCAACCCGCTCAACACAGTTTGGACGCTGAGCGCTGCGTTCCTGGTGTTCTTCATGCAAGCGGGGTTTCTGTTTCTGGAGGCAGGTTTTGCGCGCACGCGCGAGACCGTCAACGTCCTTCTGGAAGGAATCGTGGACACCTGTTTGTGCGGAGCGCTCTTCTGGGCCTTCGGCTTTGCCTTCATGTTCGGAGCCGGCAACGGGTTTGTCGGTCACCAATACTTCTTCTTGCAAGGAGCCCCCGACACCTACGGATCGACGGGGGTGCCGATGTTGGCCTTCTGGCTATTTCAGTTTGCGTTCGCCGACACCTGCAGCACGATTACCTCGGGCGCCATGGTGGGACGGACCGCCTTCGTCGGCGACCTTTGGTACAGCGTGGGGGTAAGCGGTTTCATCTACCCCATCTTCGGGCACTGGGCATGGGGGCCGGATGGATGGCTGACGGCCATCAAGCCCAACGCATTTCACGATTTCGCGGGGTCGACCGTGGTTCACACAATCGGTGGCTTCGTGGCCCTCGCGGGAGCCATCGCCCTCGGCCCACGGCTCGGTCGGAAGTTCGCCCGAGACGGCGGCGGCATCATGGCCGGCCACAATATGACGCTCGCAGCCGTCGGCGGCGTCATTCTTTGGTTTGGTTGGTACGGCTTCAACCCAGGAAGCACGCTCTCGGCGATGGACGCGTTCGGGATAGGGCGCGTCGCCACGAATACGACGCTAGCCGCATGCGGAGGGGGCCTGTCCGCCCTCTTCTTCGTCTACTGGCGAGGGAAATATTGGGACTGCGGCATCACGGTCAATGGGTTCTTGTCTGGCTTGGTCGCCATCACCTGCCCTTGCTATTGGGTGTCGCCAGCCGGAGCTTTCGTGCTGGGCGCCGTGGCAGGGGTGATCTGCGTCGTTTCGGTCGACTTTCTCGAATACCTCCGAATCGACGATCCGGTCGGCGCGGTGTCGGTGCACGGGGTTTGCGGCATCTGGGGCACCCTCAGCCTGGGGCTGTTTGCGACTGGGCAGTTTGGTGCGCCCGGGCCGTACGGGGCCGATACGTCGCGCGAGCTATTGGTCACCGGGCTCTTCTATGGCGGAGGATGGAATCAGCTCGTGGCCCAGGCCTTTGGTAGTCTGTGCGTTACGACAGCCACCTTCAGCACCTCCTTGGTCATGATGTACGCCCTAAAGGCCGTGGGCGTCCTGCGTCTTTCCGAGGAGCGAGAGCGAATGGGCATGGACGTTACCGAACATGGGGCACCGGCGTATCCCGAGCTCGTGCCGCGAGACTCGGCCGATCCCAGGCGCGATATGCTCGTTCCGGGGACTATGGGAACTGTCGCGCCCGCCACACGATCGGCGTTACGCTGACATGTTCCGGAAACGATACCTGATTATTATGCTCTAGGGAGACGTACCATGAGCGCAATCTCACGGACCCCGAACGCCCCGCCGGCTCGAGACGCAGCGCCGAGCACGTTGCGCCCGTCGGGATTTCGCGGACACATCAACGGTGCCACTCTGAACGACCTCGTTCAGATGGAGTGCCTTTCGGGAGTCAAGCGCGTGGTGCGCGTGGCATCCGCAAACCACGTCGGGCACTTCTACTTCCGCGCCGGCGCGCTCGTTCACGCGGCGACCCGCACGATGACAGGCGAGGCCGCGGCCCTCGAGATGCTCTCCTGGAACGAGGGCAACTACGAGCCGGTCGATCGCGAGTGGCCCGCGAAGGACAGCATTTCCTGCACGTGGCAAAGTCTGGTCCTTCGCGCCGCCCAAATTCGCGACGAGCGGCAGGGGCAGCGGGTAGTGGCGCTTCGCGACGAGGGGCGACAGAGAGAGAGCGGGTCCGTCAACATTGGGGAGACCATGGAACTTCATGCGACGCCCATCGAAATCGGCGGACACGTGTTTCGAAGCGAGGACTTCGAGGTCATCCTCCGACTCGGCGTGGGCGGAGCCATTGTCCTCAACCACGGGAGTGATCAGGACTTCGCGGACATCGTGGCGTATGCGTGCCGGCTGACAGAGCTCATCGGAAGCCCTCTCGGCATCGAGCGATTCGTGGCGATGGAGTGCGTCTTCAAGAATGGGCGATGCTTCATCGTCCTCGAGCCCAACGGAGACGTCGTCGCGCTTCGGCCGCGACCGAGTGCGGACTCCGCGTCCATCCGCGAGCTGTTCGGCATTTAGGGGGCTCGACGATGGCGAGCATCGAAGAGTCGCTTCGCACACTGCGCGACGTGGAAGGCGTGTTCGGGAGCTTCGTGATTTCCTCGTCGGGCGCCCTCGTCTCGAAGGACTTGCCCGCGGTGTTCGACAACGACCTTCTGTCCGAGGTCGGCCCCCGTATCACTCGCCTCTACGAGACATTTTCGAGCGGCGGCCAAGAGCTCGATAGCGTGATGCTGCGGTACTTCGAGCACAAGCTCTACCTGCGCAAGATGGCGTGGGGCCTCATCGGGATTCTCTCGGGCATCGAGGTAAATCTTCCTGCGCTGCGCATGGTGGGCAACCTCGTCGCCCGCCGGATCGACCCCGAGGTCGCCGCCACGATGTCCCGCCCACCGACGCCCCGCACGCCGTCTCCCCCTCGCATGGCTCTGAAGCCCACGGCGGGCACCACCGCGCCTCCGCCGGTGGTGCGCGCAAGCACGCCGCCACCAATGCCCGCCGTCCAAGAGACGCGGGAGTCCGCACCCCCGACGAGCGAGCGTCCCGCTCGCATGTATCGCGGGCGCCGAATCGAAGAGTGAACGCGAGAGTCACCGGCACAGGCGACACCTGGGGCGCCTGCGCGGTGCGCCTATCTACGCCGCAAGCCCCGGCCGCAAGCAATAGCCGAACCCTCGAACGGTCTCGATCATGTCGGCGTGCTCGCCGAACTTCTGTCGCAGACGTCGAACGTAAACATCGAGGACATTCGATTCGTAGTCGTCCGGCACCGTCCATATCTTCGCAAGGAGCTCGGACCGCAAGACAACGCGGTTGAGACGGTCGGCCAGGCAAAGCAGAACGGCATATTCGCGCCGAGTCAAACCTAGCTCGCGACCGGCGAGCACCGCGCTCTGCGAAACCCGATCGACTTCGAGATCCCTGCAGCGTACTTTTGCCGGCAAAGGCGGGAGCATGCTGCCTGGATTGAAGTCGCCATCGGTGCGATGCGCCATATCCCCGAGCAGATTGCCGAGCGCCAGCGCGCGCGGAGATTGTGGTGTTTCTTTCGTATATTGTTTCCGATTTGTTTCCATCGACGAGCTTGCTCCTTCCTTTGCCACGCTAGACATACACCTATGCGCGCGAACCTCGGGCTTCGCTAGCACCAAGAAGCGTCCGCACCGATGCCGGGATCAGCGCACTTGGGCGCCCCGGATGCTCACAGCGTCTCGAAGACCTCTTCGAGCAGCGCCGCGAACGCGGCAGCGGCGACAGGCAAGACCCGGTTGCTACGCGCGGCAAGGGCGAGCGTCGCTTGGGCGAAGCCGGGATCGGTCAATGGGATCGCACACATCCCGGACGGGTCGGACTTGCCGGCGATGAGAAACTGAAAGCACACCGCTTGGTTTTGCCTCGCGAAGGTCTTGGTCAGCTCCACAGAGTTCGACACAAGCGCGGGTTCGAGCTTGAACGATGTGTGCATGAGCGCGCGGTCTATCAGCGCGCGCGCCGCGAGCGATGTATCGGGCATGGCGATCGGGTACGCGAGGCACTCGCGAAGCCGCATGCTCGTGCGTCCGGCCAGCACGTGATCCGAGGCGACGAGGGCGCAAAAGGGCTGGTGCACGGAGGCGATCACAGTGACCTGAGGTCGTTCCAGTGGATCGTGTGTGAGGATGAGATCCGCCGCATCGGTGGCCAGAGCGTCGGTGAGTCCCTTCGGCCCGTCGATCCACACGTGAAAGGCCACGTTCGGATGCAGCGCCTGAAATCGTGCGATCGCGGTCGGCAGCATGTGCCCTGTCACCGACTCGGCGACCGCGAGGCGTACGCGCCCTCGCAAAAGGCGCCGCAGGCCCTCGATCTGAGCCCCCACTTCCTCGAGCTCGCGAATCGATCGCCGAACGTAGGCGAGATAGATTTCGCCTGCCGCGGTGGCGCGGACACCGCGTGGCAAACGCTCGAAGAGGGGCGCCCCCAGCTCCTCCTCGAGATCGAGGATCCTCCGATTTAGCGCGGATGAGACGATGTGCAGTGCCGCAGCGGCCTTGCGTATCGACCCATAGCGCGCGACAGCGTCGACGTACGCGAAGATGCGCGGGGGCGAGAGCGGGCGGGGAGGCTGCGTGTGAGGTCGAGGCTCCGGCGCGACCTTGGGCGACATACCCCGAATTGGCCCGGATCTCGCCATGGATGCGCCTACCGAACGCGCATTGTACATCGCCTCGCGCGCATGCGCGCCAACCATGGAAACCGGCCGATGCTACGGTCGCCCGTCCGCTGATGACGCCCGTGCTCCACACCGCCGACCCTGCGCTCGGTCGACCGCGGCCGGCTTCGGGGAGCGCGAAGCTCCGGTTCTGTCGCTCGGGCAAGCGGACCGTGCTTGCCGAGGCGCTCGCGGTAAGCCCTCTTCGACTTCTCGCGCCGCGAAACCATGGAGATGGCGCGTGGGTTTTCCTGTCGAACCTCGGCGGTGGGCTCGTGGATGGCGACCGACTCGACATACGCGTCGAAGTCGGCGAGAACGCCACGGCACTTCTCGGCACTCAGGCCTCGACCAAGGTCTACCGTTCGCCCCACGGGTGCTCTCAACGACTCGAAGCTCATGTCGGAGAAGGAGCGTGCCTCGCCATGGTTCCCGATCCCGTCGTGTGCTTCGCGGGCGCGCGGTACACACAAGAGATCCGCATCGATCTCGCGCCGGACGCCTCGCTCTTTCTCGTCGACGGCTACACGTGCGGGCGCGCGGCTCGAAACGAGCGCTGGGACTTCGAACGTTACGCGTCTCGCGCGGCGATCACGCGTGGCCCTGCCCAAGTGCTCGTCGACGCCACGACGCTCGATCCGTCGCTCGGGTCCATCGCCGATCGGATGGGGCGATTCAACATCGTGATGTCGGTGATTGCGATTGGGCCCCAATTCGCGGACGTCCGGCGCGTGCTCCTCGCGGCGCAACCCGCGCCCACCTCTGGCAGCTCGGTCATCACCGCGGCGAGCCCCTTTGGTCGGGACGGTGTGCTGCTTCGCGTGGCCGCCGATCGTTTCGAGAAGGCATCTCGAGCTTTGCGACCAAGTTTCGGCGAGCTGACACGCTCGCTTGGTGACAATCCGTTCGTGCGAAAGTGGTGACGTCGTCGCCTCCGATGCGCCATGCTCCGGCGCGATGCATCTGACGCCTCGTGATCTCGACAAGCTGGTGCTCCACGGAGCCGGCACGCTCGCGCAGAAACGCCTCGCGCGTGGGCTACGCCTCAACTACCCCGAGGCGGTGGCTCTCATTGCCACACAGATTCTCGAGCTCATTCGCGACGGACGCTCGGTCGCCGAGCTCATGGACCTCGGCCGCCGCATCCTCGGCCGCGCGCACGTGGCTGAGGGCGTCGCCGACATCATGATCGAGGTGCAAGTCGAAGGGACCTTTCCGGATGGCACGAAGCTGGTCACGGTCCACAGGCCGATCGCGCTCGAGCGCGTGGACCTTTCGTTGGCGCTCTATGGAAGCTTCTTACCCGTTCCGGCCCAGGAAAGGTTCACCCTCGCGGCCGACCCCACTGCGTTCACCCCAGGTGAAGTTCTGGTCGCTCCGGGGACGATTCTTCTGAACGACGGGCGCGATGCGCTCGAGCTCGTCGTCAAGAGCGTCGGGGACCGACCCATCCAAGTCGGAAGCCACTACCCGTTTTCGGACACCAACCAAGCGCTCGTCTTCGATCGCGAGCTCGCCCGAGGGCGACGCCTCGACGTGCCCGCGGGAGCCGCGGTCCGCTTCGAGCCGGGTGAGGAAAAGACCGTACGCCTCGTGCCTACCGCGAAGTCCGCGGGCTTCGATGGGCAGATGTCATGAGCCTTTCCATCGACAGACGCCACTACGCCGACATGTACGGCCCCACCACCGGCGATCGCGTACGGCTCGGCGATACGGGCCTCATCGCGCAGGTCGAAAGTGACTACGCCGTGTACGGGGACGAATGCAAGTTCGGCGGGGGCAAGGTGTTGCGAGACGCCCAGGGGCAATGCCCCGGGGTCAGCGATCGCGACGCACTCGACTGCGTCATCACGAGCGCGCTCATCGTCGATGCCCAGGGCATCTACAAGGCCGATGTGGGGATGAAGAACGGCCGGATCGTGGGGATCGGGAAGGCGGGCAATCCGCGCGTCATGGCGGGGGTCACGCCTGCAATGATCGTCGGCGTGACCACCGAGGTCATCGCGGGCGAGGGCCTCATCCTCACGGCGGGGGGCATCGACTCGCATATCCATTTCATCTGTCCCCAGCAAGCTCACGAGGCGCTGGCCTCCGGCGTCACGACGTTCATCGGGGGCGGCACGGGGCCGGCCACGGGGACCAACGCGACGACGTGTTCGCCTGGATCATGGAACATCCGCCGAATGCTGCAGGCCACCGACGCACTGCCGATCAATATCGGCCTGACCGGAAAGGGCAACACCTCCTCACCCGAAGGGCTCGTCGAGCAGATCCGGGCGGGCGCGGTGGGCTTGAAGCTGCACGAGGACTGGGGAACCACTCCGCGAGTCATCGATTGTTGCCTCGGCATCGCCGACACAGAGGATGTCCAAGTCACCATCCATACCGACACGTTGAACGAGTCCGGATACGTGGACGACTCGATCGCCGCTTTCAAAGGCCGGACGATCCACACGTACCACTCCGAAGGGGCCGGCGGGGGGCACGCCCCGGACATCATTCGCGTGTGCGGCGAGCCAAACGTCATCCCCAGCTCGACCAACCCTACCCGTCCGTTCACGGTCAACACGCTCGACGAGCACCTGGACATGCTCATGGTCTGTCATCATCTCGACAAGACCATCCCCGAGGACGTCGCTTTCGCCGAAAGCCGGATTCGTGGGGAAACGATTGCCGCGGAGGACATCCTGCATGACCTCGGGGCAATCAGCATCTTGTCGAGCGACAGCCAGGCCATGGGCCGAGTGGGCGAGGTCATCACGCGGACGTGGCAAACGGCTGACAAGATGAAGGGCGACCGCGGCAGTCTGCCCGAGGAGCATGGCGACAACGACAACGTGCGCATCAAGCGTTACATCGCGAAGTACACGATAAATCCCGCGATCGCCCACGGGGTGGCACACGAGATCGGTAGCGTGGCAAAAGGCAAATGGGCGGACCTCGTACTTTGGCGTCCGGCCTTTTTCGGGGTAAAGCCCGAGATCGTCATCAAGGGCGGTTTCATCGCCTGGGCGCAGATGGGGGACCCCAACGCGTCTATCCCGACGCCGCAGCCCATGCTCATGCGTCCGATGTTCGGGGCCCAGGGGCGTGCTCTCGGAGCGACCAGCATGGCGTTCGTCTCCCAGCGCGCAGTGGTCGAGGGGGCCTTGGGCGATCTCGGTCTCGCCAAACAGATCGTGGCCGTGAAGGGCTGCCGCGGGATAGGCAAGCGCGACATGGTGCACAACGCGGCACTCCCATCGATCACCGTCGATGCGGAGACCTACCAGGTTCGAGCCGACGGAGAGCTTTTGCAATGCGCCCCCGCTACGAAGTTACCTCTTGCGCAGCTCTACCACCTCTTCTGATCCTCGTGACTGCGCCCGTTCCCTGGCTCATCTTGCAGCTGGCCGACTCGGCTTTCCCGACCGGCGGCTTCGCTCACTCGGGCGGACTGGAGGCGGCAGTCGCCGCGGGCGAGGTGACCACGACGGGGCAGCTCGATGAGCACCTGCGCACGACCGCGTGGAACATCGGGCATGCCTCCCTCCCCTTCGTTGGTTGCGCCCACGACGCCCCGAGCGAAGTCTGGGCTCTCGACGCGAGCCTCGACGCCGTGCTTGCCAATCACGTGGCGAATCGTGCCAGTCGCACGCAAGGCCGCACCTTCGTCGCCACCTGCACGCAAGTGTTCGACTCTCCCGCCATCGCGGGCCTCGCGGCGTGCGCCCGGACGCGAGAGGTGCCCGCACACCTCGCGCCCCTCTTTGGCGCGGTCCTCTCCCTGCTCGGTATCGAACGACATCAGGCCATGCGCCTTTACCTTTACACAGCCACTCGCGCCGTCGCCTCGGCGGCCGTCCGCCTCGGTGTGGTCGGGCCCCTCGAGGCGCAGCGTCTCTTGCAAAGGCACGCATCGACGATGGATGCCGTCCTCGCCGACTGTGAGTCGCTGTCTTCGGAGCAGGCGTCGACCGTCGTGCCCCTGCTCGACATCCTCTCGGCGACGCACGATCGCCTCTACGCTCGACTCTTTCAAAGCTGAGGTCCGAACATGGCACACGATCACGATGACGGTCACGAGGGTCACGGTTCACACGCCCACTCGCATTCACACGAGCACTGGACGCAGCCAGGAGCTTTTCGTGACAGAGAGCCCGCCAGGGTGCGGGACTTCGCGAAGCGCGCGTATACCGTTGGAATCGGTGGCCCGGTCGGGAGCGGCAAGACGGCGCTCGTCTACGAGCTCTGCTGCGCGCTTCGAGATCAAATCGGTGTAGGCGTCGTGACCAACGACATCTTCACCCGAGAGGACGCAGAGTTTCTCGAGCGCCACGGGGCACTTTCCCCGGGCCGCATTCGCGCGGTGGAGACCGGGGGATGCCCGCATGCCGCGATACGCGAAGACATCAGTCACAATCTCGACGCTCTCGACCAGCTCATGGTCGACGTCCGTCCCGATCTACTCATCGTCGAGAGCGGCGGTGACAACCTTGCGGCGCAGTTCAGCCGCGAGCTCGTCGACTTCACGATCTATGTCATCGACGTTGCGGGTGGCGACAAGGTGCCGCGCAAGGGCGGCCCGGGAATCACCCAGTCCGATCTTCTCGTGATCAACAAGACGGACCTCGCGGAGCATGTCGGCGCGAGCCTCGAGGTCATGGCGCGCGACGCGCGGGCCATGCGCGGCGCCGGGCCATTCATCTTCGCCCAAGCAAAAAACGGCGTCGGAGTCCCCGAGATCGTGGACGCGATATTGGCAGCGAGGCGCCGAGTTACGTCTGTTTGACAATTAATCGCGCGGATAACTGCCCGAAACACTTGCCGTGGCAGGTTGAACGTCCTGGCACACAACGAAGCTCGGTGTCCTCGTGGCCGCGTTCGGCTGCGAGGGGCGAGAGGAGCTGCACTATGCGAAATTGGGTTCTTGCGATAGCCGCACTGTGTCAGCTCGGAGCTGTAGCGTGCGACAAAGGTGAGTCGAAGCCACAGGAAAGCGCGAAGCCCGCCGACTCGGCGCCCGCCGCGGAGCCCGCAAAGCCCGCTGCGGCTGCTCCGACGACCGGACCGATCAAAGTGGGTATTCTGCATTCGCTGTCGGGGACGATGGCGATCAGCGAGACGTCTCTCAAGGACGTGGCGTTGATGACCATCACGGAAATCAACGCGAAGGGCGGCGTTCTCGGTCGGAAGCTCGAGGCTGTCGTCGTGGACCCGGCGTCGAACTGGCCGCTCTTTGCCGAGAAGGCACGCGAGCTCTTGCAAAAGGACGCGGTGTCCGTCGTGTTCGGTTGCTGGACATCGGTCTCTCGCAAGTCGGTACTTCCGGTATTCGAGGAACTCAACGGCCTTCTCTTTTACCCTGTCCAGTACGAAGGCGAGGAGTCTTCGTACAACGTATTCTACACGGGCGCGGCTCCCAATCAGCAGGCCATCCCGGCTGTCGAGTACTTGATGAGTGAAAAGGGGGGGGCCGCAAAGCGCTTCGTCCTCCTTGGCACCGACTACGTTTATCCAAGGACGACCAACAAGATTCTTCGCTACTTCCTCCACTCCAAAGGAGTGTCGGACGACGACATCAAAGAGGAGTACACGCCGTTTGGGCACAGCGACTACCAGACCATCGTCAGCGAGATCAAAAAGTTCGCTCCCGGCAAGCGCACCGCCGTCATCTCGACGATCAATGGAGACTCGAACGTTCCCTTCTACAAGGAGCTGGCCAATCAAGGCCTCAAGGCGCAAAACATTCCCGTCGTCGCCTTCTCCGTTGGAGAGGAAGAGCTACGCGGAATCGATGCGAAGCCGCTCGTCGGACACCTCGCCGCGTGGAACTACTTCATGTCGATTAACACGCCCGAGAACAAGGCATTCATCGACGAGTGGCGCGCGTACGTGAAGGCGCAAAACCTCCCCGATGGCGACAAGCGCGTGACCAACGACCCGATGGAGGCCACGTACATCGGCATGCACATGTGGGCGCAAGCGGCCGACCAGGCGGGCACGACGGACGTGAACGCCGTTCGGCAAGCGCTTGGATATCAATCCTTCCGATCCCCCTCCGGGTTCGACATCACGCTCGATGCGAAAAACCATCACCTGCACAAGCCGGTCTTTATCGGCGAGGTTCAGGCCAACGGCCAGTTCCAAATCGTTTGGAAGACCGACGGGCCGATTCGTGCGCAGGCCTGGAGCCCGTTCATTCCCGAGAGCGCGAAGAAGACGGCCGATTGGACCTATCCCTGGGTCTGCGGAAACTGCACCGACGCGAAGTTCACGGACGCCTTCCCGGTTGCGCACCGCTGAGAGTATGACCGGGCGAGCTGGCAGCAGTTCGGGGCGACGCCTGCTGCTCCTATGGGCGACGACTGCGGCCCTATCGATCCTTCTACGGGTCGCCCCGGCCAGTGCCGACGCAGGTTTCGAGGCCGCGCTGAGCGGCCTCGCGCTGGCACCGGAAGACAGTGTTCCCCATGCCGTCGAGGTGCTGGCCGCTGTCGATGATCCGCGCGTGCTCGGAGTGCTCGAGGCGCTACGGGACGGCAAGATGGCGCTCAGCGATTCCGGAAGGGTGTACGTCAAGAACGCCTCGGGCGCCTTCGTCGACGCCGCGTCAGGCTCCCCGATGGAGGCGAGAGCTTCGCACGAGCCCCTCGTCGACAACTCCGTTCGCCGAGTGCTAGAGCCCCTCATTTCTCGCCTAGAGCTCAGGGCGTCCGACCCCGCTGTGCGTCTCGCGGCCGTCGACGATCTCGCGATTCGAGCCAGCGACGAGGACGCCGCTGCCCTGCGGGCCGCGCTCGACCAAGAGAAGGTCGCCAACGTCCGTCGCGCCATCGTCTCTGCGCTGGCGGAGCTCGATCTCGCGAGCGACGATCCGCAGCGCCGGCTCGCGGCCATCGACGCCGTCGAAGCCTTCGGTGCGGCCCGGTTCGTTCCAAAGCTTCAAGCGCTCACGGCGCGGCGCGACGACGGCTCGTATGCCGAGCCGGACGCGGGGGTGCGCAGCAGCGCCGTGCGCGCCCTGCGTCGCCTGAACCGAAAACAGATGCTGGTCGGGGCTCTCGCCGACGTCCTTTACGGTTTGAGCACGGGAAGCATCCTCTTGCTCTGCGCCCTCGGCCTGGCGATAACTTTTGGGCTGATGCGCGTCATCAACATGGCCCATGGCGAGATGTTGATGCTCGGCGCCTACGCCACCTACGGGACCCAGGTATTTTTTCGCTCGCACTTTCCCAATCACATGGATCTTTACCTGGTGGCGGCGGTGCCGGTTGCACTGGTTGCCACCATGGCTGTCGGCGCCCTGCTCGAACGCTGCGTCATTCGCTTTCTCTACGGCAGACCGCTCGAAACGCTGCTCGCTACCTACGGGCTCAGTCTTCTTCTCGTCCAGACCGTGCGGACGCTTTTTGGCGCACAGAATGTTGCCGTCGAGAACCCCTCGTGGCTGTCGGGTGGAACCGAGCTCTTCGAAGGGATCGTGATTCCGTATAACCGCGTTGCGGTCGTCCTCTTCGCCGTCATGGTCGTGACCTTCGTCGGATACGTCCTCCAGGGCACCTCGCTCGGTCTACGCGTCCGTGCCGTGACCCAGAACAGACCCATGGCGTCGTGCATCGGCATCTCGACGGCGCGCGTGGACACCTGGACGTTTGCGCTTGGATCCGGCGTGGGAGGGCTGGGAGGTGTGGCGCTCGCGCAGCTCGGCAATGTCGGGCCCGAGATGGGACAAGGCTATCTCATCGACGCTTTTCTGGTGGTCGTCCTGGGGGGTGTGGGCAAGCTCATCGGATGTGTCGTCGCAGCCTTTTCGCTTGGAATCCTGAACAAGCTTCTCGAGCCGATGGCGGGAGCCGTCTTGGGCAAGATTGTGGTGCTTCTCGCGGTTGTCCTCGTGATCCAGAAGCGTCCGCAGGGCCTCTTCGCCCAGCGCGTCCGGGGCGTGGAATCCGCGTGAGCCTTCCCCCTCCACCGGCTCCCACGTCGCGAGCGCTCCGGCATGGGGACGTGTGGCTCGTGGTCGCGGTGTGCGCCGTGGTCACGTTGGTCGTGCCGATTCTCAACGTCGCGCTCTCGGAGACGAGCGCCCTCCGTCCCTCCGATTTTCTCGTCACTCTCGTGGGCAAGCTGACTTGCTATGCGATCGTCGCGGTCGCGATGGATCTGGTCTGGGGCTACGCCGGCATCTTGAGTCTTTGCCACGCGCTGTTTTTCGCGCTCGGCGGCTATGCCGTGGGCATGTACCTGATGCGTTCCATCGGTACTCAGGGCATGTATCGAAGCACGTTGCCAGACTTCATGGTGTTTCTGGACTGGAAAGAGTTGCCTTGGTACTGGCACGGCTTCCAGCACTTTGGTTTCGCCGCACTGATGGCTCTTTTCGTGCCGGCATTCGTGGCCTACGTGTTCGGGTTCTTTGCTTTTCGCTCGCGGATTGGTGGCGTCTACTTCTCGATTGTCACGCAGGCAGTCACCTACGCCGCGATGCTTCTCTTCTTCCGCAACGCGACGGGCTTTGGCGGTAACAACGGCCTCACGGACTTCAAGAGCATTCTCGGCTACTCGCTTCGCGAGCCATCGACGCGAGCCGCCCTGTGCGCCGCGAGCGGCGTCGGTCTTGCCGTGGCCTATACGGTATGCAGGCTGGTGACCACCTCGCGCGCGGGCCGCGTGCTCAGAGCGATGCGCGACGCGGAATCCAAGATGCGGTTTTGCGGGTACGATCCCATCGCATACAAGCTTTTCGCCTGGACGCTCTCCGCGATACTTTGCGGCTTCGCGGGGGCCCTCTATGTGCCTCAGGTCGGCATCATCAACCCGAGCGAGATGCAGCCATCGAGCTCGGTCGAGGTGGCCATCTGGGTCGCCGTAGGTGGCCGCGGGACTCTGGCGGGAGCGATCGTCGGCGCTCTCGTCGTGAATGCCGCGAAGAGTTGGCTCACCGTCGCGTTCCCCACGGCATGGCTCTACGTGCTGGGGACCCTCTTCGTCGTGGTAACGCTGCTGCTGCCCGGCGGGCTCCTTCAAGCGCTCGGGCTTCTTTCTCGCGGACGCGGGCTTGCGACCCGAGCCTTCGCCGGCGTTCGTCCCAAACATGCGCCCTCCGCGCCACCTCCGCCGGGTTCCGCCAACGAGGAGCCCCGGGCATGACGCCGCTTCTGGCCGTCGAGAAGGTGTCCGTGAGCTTCGATGGCTTCCGCGCCCTCGACGAGCTGACCCTTTCGTTGGAACCCGGCGAGCTTCGGTGCCTGGTCGGGCCGAACGGCGCGGGCAAAACGACGTTGATGGACGTCATCACGGGAAAAACGCGGCCCGACTCGGGGACCGTGCAGTTTGCGGGCACCGACATCACGCGAATGTCGGAACACGCGATCGTGGCGCTCGGCATCGGACGCAAGTTTCAGCGTCCCACGGTTTTCCCTGGCCATACGGTGTTCGAGAACCTCGAGCTCACGACGCCTGGCGGCAAGGGCGTTTTCCGCAACCTCTTTGCGCGTCTCACGGCGGACGAGCGGCAGGCCATCGATCGTATGCTCGACCTCACCGGGTTGCGGGATCATAGCGGTCGGTTGGCCGGCCTCCTGTCGCACGGCCAAAAGCAATGGCTCGAAATCGGAATGCTCCTCCTCGGACAACCGAAGTTGCTTTTGGTCGACGAGCCGGTTGCCGGGATGACGCAACAAGAAATCGAACGCACCGAGGAGATCCTCGCTTCGCTCGCAGGAAAGCACACCGTCGTCGTCGTCGAGCACGACATGGACTTCGTCCGGAGCATCGCGAAAACCGTGACCGTGCTGCACGAAGGTCGAGTCCTGGCGGAGGGACCCATGCGTGACGTTCAGAATGACCCGAGAGTGGTCGAAGTTTACCTGGGGGCGTGAAGTGCTCGAAGCGCGCGAGCTAAACCAATACTACGGCGGCAGCCACACCCTGCGTGGCGCATCGCTCACCGTCCCTGACGCGTCCTGCACCTGTCTCATGGGCCGTAACGGGGTAGGAAAAACTACGCTGCTACGCGCGGTCATGGGGGTGCTACCCCTTCGGTCGGGCAGCGTGCGCTTCGCAGACCGCGAGCTCGTCGGCGCGGACGCAAGCGAGCGAGCACGCGTCGGAATCGGTTACGTGCCTCAGGGCCGGGACATCTTTCCCGAGCTTACGGTCGAGGAGAACCTGCGCATCGGGACCTTCGCCCGCAAAGACGGCGTCCGTGAGATCCCGGATCTCGTGTTTCGACTTTTCCCCGTCCTTCGGACCATGATGCGTCGACGCGGCGGAAATCTGTCGGGCGGCCAACAACAGCAGCTGGCGATCGGACGCGCTCTTGCGCTGGGCCCGACTTGCGTGCTGCTCGACGAACCGACCGAAGGCATCCAACCGAGCATCGTGCACGAGCTCGGCGACGTGATTCGGCGCCTCTACTCGGAGGAGAAGGTCTCCGTGCTGCTCGTGGAGCAAAAGCTCCCGTTCGCCCGCAAGGTGGCCGAGCGATTCTTTCTCATGGATCGCGGATCCATCGTCGCGTCCGGCGCCATGGGTGAGCTTTCGGACGAGCTCGTGCAGCGGCACCTGGCTGTCTGAAGTCTAGGATTCCGAGGCACCCGAAAGGGGTGCCCTCGCCGGGCCCCCCGTACGGGCCCACCCCGGGCCCTTCGGCCGCCGCTGCCGCGCTCACTCTCCTGGTTCAGGCAGAGCCTGGTCGTGCTCCAAGCTCACCTCGACCGATGAGAACTTGGCGCAGCCAAGGAGAATGCCCGCCACGGCCAAGTAGCTCAGTGCGACGAGCGGCGTTTGCCCAACACCGATGGCTTCTCCGTGCATGAAGCCGAAGAAGGTCAGCACGGCTCCCGCGAGCGCAAAGGCCGATGCCCTCATGAACTGGCGCTCGATGATGAAGACGCCAATGGCACCGAGAATCAATCCAGCCAGGATGGCGCCTCCGCCCAGAGTGGCCAGGCCCTGATAGAGGACGCCCGTCTGGCCCAGCTTGTCGAAGCCCACCGCGGCCGCGTTCGTTCCCGCGGCTCCGAGGGAGTTGTCGATCTGGAGCTTGCCCCACGCGGCCAGATGGGGAGTGAGCGCGAGAACGATGGCCGGAGCATGGCTCTTCGGGTTCTCCTGAAAGGCTTGTGACCCGATGAGCATGCCGATGTAGAGAAGGATGGGCGAGATCGCGACGACCGGAATGAGCGCCGCCATCACCGCGATAATTCCGAGCCACGCGAGAAGGATGACCGTTACCCCCGTGGCCGCCGAATAACCAATCCGTCCGCCCATGGCCTTCCACCCTGGGTGACCGATGTAGACGGCGTTGATGAACGGGTTACCCATCATGCAACCGATGAGACTGACCACTCCGTCCGCGCAAAGGACTCGCGTCGTCGGGAAGCTGTCCCCGGCGACCGCCGCGCTTTCAACGTTGTCCATGGCCTCGACGAGGTCGTAGATCCCGAACGGAATCGCCGTCACGAGGATGACGCCGAGAAACTGGAACCCCGAAAAGACGTGACCCACGGCCGGCACGGGTATGGAGAACCCGAAGTTCGATACCGAGTCGCTGAGCTTGGACAGGCTCATCCCTCCAAAAGGATGCCCCGCCGCGGTCGATACCCAGGCGATGACCGTGCCGACCGCGATCGCAACGAGCCCGGCCGGCGTGCCGCGAAAATAGCGAACCCCGCCAAACCAGCTCACGAGGATGATCGCGAAGCAGGGGATCGCGATGACCGGCGTCATGAACATCTCGAGCGCGGGACGCATCGAGATGAATGCGATGGACACACCGGCGAGCGTGCCGAGCAGCGCGGCCCTCGGGGTCACCTTTCGGATGAAAGGCGCAACGAAGCCGCCAGCCATGAGAACGAAGCTCTGGATGAAGACCCACGTGAGCCCAGCCTCCCAACCGCGCACCGGATCGCCGGTTTTGATCGCGATCGGAAGCATGATGACGAACGTCACGACGAACATGTGCGGCACGCTGATGCCGGAGGGCAGCGCACACACGTCCGTTCGGCCCGTGCGGGCGGCGAGTCGATATGCCAGCCACGCATAGTAAAGAGTGCTCATGCACATCATGAGACCGGTCGCCGGAAGTATCCGGTGGAAGACCAGGTCGTCGGGCATCTTGAGCACGAACCGCAGCAGGCCGGTCAAGACGAGCAGGTTCACCAGGATGTTGGTCCCGAACCCGAAGTAGGCGTTCCAATCGCCCGGAGTCCATATTTTCGGTTTCGTCGTCGTAGTCATCTTTCTGCTCCTTCTGGTGTTCGAGCCCGGATCGGTCGATGGCGACTATGCCAACGCCTTGAGAACGCGGGCTGAGTCCGTGACCCAGCCGAAGATGGCGCCTTGCGCCTTGATCATCCGGAGCCCCACCTCGTGAAACTCCGGAAAGTACGAGCCGCAGCAGTCTCCTGGCACCAAGCACCTGTATCCACGATCGTTGGCTTCACGCACGGTCGTGTGCACGCACACTTCCGTCGTCACACCGCATACGATCAAAGTCTGCACGCGCCGGTCCTGGAGAATCAGGTGCAAGTCGGTGGCGTAGAAGGCTCCCTTACCCGGCTTGTCGACCACTGGCTCACCCGCGATCGGATAGAGCTCCTTGACGATGTCGTGCCCAGGCTCACCCCGAATGAGAATGCGACCCATCGGGCCTTTCGAGCCGATTCGCAGGTCGGGCGAGCCGCGCTCTACCTTTGCAGGTGGGGCGTCGGTCATGTCGGGCCGGTGCCCCTCGCGGGTATGAATGACCAACATTTTTTTCTTGCGGGCGCCATCTAAAAGGGCTCGGCACGGGCCGATCGCGGCGCTGAGAAGCGAGACGTTGTTGCCCAAGGCCTCTCCAAACCCGCCCGGCTCCAAGAAGTCGCGTTGCATGTCGATGACGACGAGCGCGGTACGCTCGACATCCATCGGGAACGACTCTGGCTCTGCGTCGACTTTGATCATTTGCATGACTCACATCCCTACGCTCATCGCTGCGTTGTTTTCCATGAGCGCGGCCAATAGGGCGCGCGACTCGCTCACAGCCCCGAAGACGCCCTGCTGCATCGTGATCATCTTCAGCGCGGCTTCATGGTTGCCACGGTCGGTGGCGGCACAACAGTCGCCCAGCACCAGGCACTCGAATCCTCGATCGTTGGCCTCGCGCATCGTGGTGTGCACGCACACGTCCGTCGTGATCCCCGTCAGCACCAGGTTGCGAATTCCCTTGAACCTGAGCACGAGCTCGAAATCAGTGGCACAGAAGCTGCCCTTGCCAGGCTTGTCGATGATCGGTTCTCCGGCGAGTGGGGCCAGCTCAGGAATAATGTCCCAGCCGGGCTCGCCTCGAACGAGCACTCGGCCGCAGGGACCGCGGTCGCCGATGCCGACGCCGGATTCGGTGCGGCGCGATCTCCACTGCTTGTTGGCGGGCAAATCGGACAAGTCCGCTCGATGGCCCTCTCGCGTGTGAAATATCGTGAAGCGCCTGGCGCGAAATGCTTCGAGAACCCGCTGGATAGGGCGAATACAGGCCCTCGTGAGCGAGATGTCGTAACCGAGCAGGTCGATGTATCCGCCTTTGCCGCAAAAGTCGGTTTGCATGTCGATGACGACGAGCGCGGTGTTTTCTCGCCGGAGCTCGCCATCGAAGGGCCAGGGATAGGGAACCGCTGCTACGTGAGTCATAGCCGCCTTCGGTAGTGACTTACCCGTAGTAACCCCGGCGGTGTTTCAAAGTGATGTCCATGTAATGAAAGAGCGGCGCTTCTTCTTTTTTATCTGTGGGTGATGCTCGTTGCCACCGCACACTTCGCGCGATAAGAATCCGAAACTTTCATGGACGGCCGTAGCGTTTGCCTGCAAATCGACGTTCTTGCCGAGGCGTATGCGTCCGGGGAGCTCACGCCGTCCCGGGTGGCCGACGACGTCTATCGTCGTATCGAACAGGGCCTCGCCGCCAAGCAGAACGTGTGGCTTCACGTTCGGTCACGAGACGAGCTGCTGGCCGATGCCCGGGCCCTTTCGGCCCGCAAAGCCGCGGGGCAAGACCTTCCGCTCTTCGGCTTGCCGTTCGGGGTCAAAGACAGCATCGACGTCGCGGGGATGCCGACGACCGTGGCCTGTCCGGCGCTTTCGCGCGTCGCGGACGAGAGCGCGCCCATGGTGGACCGTTTGGTCCAAGCGGGCGCCCTTCTCGTGGGCAAGACCAACATGGACCAGCTGGCGTCGGGGCTCGTTGGAGCTCGGTCCCCCTACGGCACGCCTCTCAATCCGTTCAGCGCCGCGATGATTCCAGGGGGGTCGAGCTCGGGGTCCGCAGTCGCCGTGGCCACCGGTCAGGTCAGCTTCGCCTTGGGCACGGACACGGCGGGATCCGGGCGAGTGCCCGCGGCGTTCAACAACGTCGTCGGGCTCAAGCCCACACGAGGCGCCGTCAGTATGCGAGGCGTTGCCCCTGCATGCCGATCCATCGATTGCTTCTCTGTGTTCGCGCTCACGGTCCGAGACGCGTGCCGCGTGACCGAGATCGTGAGGGGCTACGACGAGCGTGATCCGTTTTCACGGGCCGAGCTTGCCGAGCTTGCGCTTGCGCCGGCAGCCGCTCCAGCACGACCTTGGCGTCTGGGAGTGCCACGGCTCTCCGAGCGGGAGTTTTTCGGAGATCACCAGGCGGAGGCTACGTTCGCAGCGGCTATCGCGCGATTCGAAGGCCTTGGTTGCACGATGATCGAGATCGATTTCACGCCGTTTCGTCAGGCGGGAGACCTTCTCTACGGCGGCCCGTGGGTCGCCGAACGCCTCGTGCTCGGGGGGCCCCTGCTGGCAGAACAACCGCAATCGCTTCTGCCCGTCATTCGGGACATCCTGGCTCAGGCGCGGAGCTACGACGCTCTGGCGACGTTCACGGCGATGTATCGCCTCGCCGCTCTTCGTCAGGCCACGCGACGCACTTGGCGTGACGTCGACGCGCTGCTCGTCCCGACCACACCCACCATTTTCAGCATCGATCGCGTGCTCGCGAGCCCGCACGAGCTAAACGCCAAGCTGGGCGTGTACACGACTTTCGCAAACCTGCTCGATCTCATGGCCCTCGCGATCCCGGCCGGATTCCGAGCCGACGGCATGCCCGCCGGCGTGACTTTGTTGGGACCGGCCGGCTCCGACGCACGCATTGCCACGATTGCAGACGCGCACCATTCGAGCTTGGGAGGCCGCCTCGGCGCGACCGACCATGAGCTCACCGCGAGCAAACCCACGGTCGTCGCCCGCGACGAACAACTGCACGTAGCCGTCGTCGGCGCGCATCTCTCCGGGCAGCCGCTCAACGGCCAGCTCACGACGGCGGGAGGCACTCTCGTTCGAGCCGCGCGCACGGCACCCAACTATCGACTCTTTGCCTTACCCGGGATGACGCCGCCAAAGCCAGGATTGATTCGTGCAGCCGATGGCCGCGCGATCGAGCTCGAGGTCTGGGCGCTCGACGCAGCCGCGTTCGGGCGCTTTGTTGCGAACGTAAAGACCCCTTTATGCATCGGCTCGATCGAGCTCGAGGACGGCAGCTGGGTACACGGATTTCTCTGTGAAGCGCACGGCATCAAAGGTGCCGATGACATTTCCGAGTGGGGCGGTTGGCGTTCTTACTTGGCGACCCTGAAAGTCTCGTAGAGCCGCGAAGCGAGGAGCCGCGGAGCAAGAGCGGTCCGCGAACATCGAGCGGTGCGCGGAGCATGAAACGGTGGACGTCCTCGAATGTGTCGAATATTAATCCCTACGAAATAGGCTCGACACTTTCGGCGGCCTATCTATCAGGGGTATCGAGCCGCGCGCGCGAGCGTATGGATATCCCGACAGGGAAGCGCGCTCGTCTCCAGCGAAGGAGACTTGCCTGATGAGAACATTGCCATTTACCAGCGCGCTTCTCGCGACGCCGTTCATTCTTCTAGCTATGGTAGGGGTCGCTAGAGCGGAGCCGGCAACCGCGCCTCCTCCTGCCGCCGCAGCGCCAGCGGCTCCGCCACCGCCGGCGGTGGGCGGCACCGTGACGGTGGTGGCGGATCCCCCTCCCCCGCCGCCCCCGGCAGCGCCGCCGCCCCCGGCCGTGACCCCGCCGCCGCCGCCGCCACCTCCGGATGCGCTTCCCGCGCCGGGGGAGAAGATAGCGCAAATGAATGCGCCCCCGCCGCCGAAGCCCGTGATCGCCTATAACATCGGTGTTCGCGTCGGGATGAAATTACAAGATCCCGATCAGCCAAAAAAGATGTCCGAGCTTCATACGGACGCGCTCTACACCGAGGTTCGCTTTCACGGCGATCTCAGCGACATGTTCGGGTGGGTTGCGAACTTCAACGCGGCCATCGATGGCTCGAATCCGACGCTCGGGCCATCCCCCGAGGTCAGCCCGATGGACATGATTGTGAAGTTTCATGCGGCGGACGCCTTCAACGTTTGGGCGGGCCGGCTCCTCGTTCCGTCCGATCGTTCGAACTTCACGGGACCTTTTTTCATGTCCCCTTGGAACTATCCGGGGGTCTACGCGGCGGGTAAGTTCTTCGCATTCGTAGGCCCGACCACGGGAGCCAACGGCCGTGATCAAGGCGGCACGATATGGGGCATGGCTCTCGACAACAAGCTCAAGTACTATGGAGGCGTATACGGCATTGATCAGGACGCGCAGCCCTATGTCTCCGGGCGCGTCTCCTACAATATTCAAGGGAGCGAGCCCGGATACTTCGGGTCGAGCACGTACTATGGCGAAAAGAGCGTGTTCGCGGTCGCTCTCTCGGGTCAATATCAGAAAAATGCGTCCACGGCCTTCGTGGCAGGTATGCCGACGATGGCCAAGGCCGACACCACCAAGGTCATGGTGGATGCCCTCGCCGAGGAAGTCATCGAGGGTGCGGGCACGGTAAGCTTGGAAGCTCAGGGCTACGCGTTCAACGGATTTAGCAACGGAGAGAACTTGGGGGGGCCTCTATCTCCCAAGGCGGCATTTTATCTGCTCGCCGCGTACCTGACTCCGGAGAACATCGGCGTGGGCAAATTCCAACCCCTGATACGTGTACAGCAGACTATCGACCCCGGCTGGACCGTGGTCGACGCGCAGGTCGCCTACGTCATCAAAGCGTACTTTTTGAAGTTGATTACGAACTACCAGCACACCGTGGCCAGCGGCAACACAGCCAACCAGATTCAGTTCGGCGTTCAGATGCAAATGTGAGCGCCAATGTGACTGTATCTGCACGGCCGGCCGCGGGGCTGGCCGTGCGCGGGCGAAGGGAAGGTCGCGCAAGACCGCGCCTGCAAGGTGTGCGCGAAAAGCCCGCACTTTGATATTCTCTTGGGTCGATGGCTTCATGCCCGACCTGCACGGCAGCTCTCGAGCACAGCTTCAACCTGTTCGTGTGCCACTCGTGCCGCGCCTCCCTGCAGCCCCTCGAGACGCTGTCGGCCACCCTGGGGACCACGGCGATCGCGATTGCGCCCGATCGCTTCGCGGATCCAATTGGCGGGTGCCCGGCGTGCGCGAGGGGACGGCTTCGGAGTGCGCGTGTGCTGGGCGAGACTGCCGCGACGTGCGACTCGTGCGCTGCCCTCTGGCTGACTCGCGAGCAGCTCGCACGGATGCGCGCGCGCGTCGCGCGCGACCGGTCGCTCGGTGCGCCGGCGCCGGACCTCGCGAGCTACAAAGAGCGCTTCGAGAAGGCGGGCCGCTTCGCCTTCGACGACGTAGCAAGTATCCGGTACGCCTACCCTGGGGCGATGGCCGTCGGTTTCCTCGCTCACGTGCTTGGTTTGAGCTTTCTCGTGTGGGGTACCGTCGAGATGTGGTTTCACGAGCTAGGGCACGCCATCGTCGCATGGCTTTCGGGCTTCGTCGCCGTGCCGCTACCATTTTTCACGATCATGCCGCGTGAAACGCGAAGCGGATCGGTGATTGCCATCGTTTTGGGCATGATCGGCGCGATTGCCTTCGAGGCGTCCAGGCGCCGATGGTGGGCGCTCCTGGCTTTCGCCGGCGGCCTCGCCATCACGCAGCTCGTGCTGACCGTCGTGCTCAACCCCGCTCAGGCCAGACAATGGGGGATATTCGCCGGTGAAGCGGGCGCCATCGTTTTGCCGACGCTGGTCATACTTGCGTTCTACCAACCGCTCGGGTGGCGTTGGGATTTCTGGCGCTACCCTGTGCTCGTCATCGCTGCCATCGGCTTCGTGCACGCGCTCTTTCTGTGGACGGGCGTGGCGCGAGGGACGGGCGTCATGCCGCACGGCTCCGCGGTCGGCGAAGACTCAGAGGGTGACATGGAGCGCCTCATCCGAGAATTCGATTGGACCAAGGCCTCGCTGGCGAATAGCTACATCGCGCTCACGACCGGATGTCTGGTGGTGCTCGGTGTGACTTACTTCGTATTTCTGCGACGAGCGATCCCGAAAGAGTCCTAGGCCATACAGCCGCCAGGGGTCCGAGGGTGCGGACCGGATCACCTTCGCTTCTTGGGTCGTTGGGTAGCCGCGGCAACCCAGGAACCCAAGCGTGCCATCCCAGGAACCCAAGCTTGCCATCCCGGGAACCCAAGCGTGCCATCCCAGGAACCCAAGCTTGACGTCCCAAGAACCCAAGCGTGCCATCCCAGGAACCCAAGCGTGCCATCCCAGGAACCCAAGCTTGACGTCCCAAGAACCCAAGCTGGACATCCCAGAATGGTAAGCCTGCCAAATCGGGCCACCTTCGAGGGTGAACTCGCTGGGTAGGCTTGCCAACCCGGGTACCCAAGCTTGCCATCCCGGCTACCCAAGCTTGCCAAACGGGTCACCTTCGCGGGTTAACTCGTCAGGCAGCCTTGCCATCCTGCGTACCCAACCTTGCCATCCCGGCTACCCAAGCTTGCCTATCGGGTCACCTTCGCGGGTTAACTCGTTAGGCAGCTTTGCCATCCTGCGTACCCAACCTTGCCATCCCGGCTACCCAAGCTTGCCAATCGGGTCACCTTCGCGGGTTAACTCGTTAGGCAGCTTTGCCATCCCGGGTACCCAAGCTTGCCATCCCGGGCACCCAAGCTTGCCATCCCGGGTACCCAAGCTTGCTGTCCTAGGTACCCAAGCGTGCTGTCCCGGGTACCCAAGCCTGCCGATCACGTTACCCTCGCGTGTCGACTCCTTGGGGAGCCTTCACTAACCCGGGGACCCAAGGTTGCAGTCCCGGACACCCAAGCTTTCCATCCCGAAGACCCAAGCTTTCCATCCCAGAGAACCAAGCTTGCTGTCCCGGAATGGCGAGCCTCCCAACCCACTCGCATTCGCGAGTGAAACTCGTTTGGCAGCCTTACCATCCCGGGGATCCAAGCTTGCCAACCCGGGCGCGCAAGCGAACCCACCAAAGCTCCCCAGCTTGCCAAGCTCGCCACCCAAGCGTGCTCTCGTCTCAGGCCTCGCGTCACGAGCGAGCCCCGCCCGGGACCATGTCGCATCACGTCGGCTTCCATCCCACCGCCGGCGCCGCTTTTATGTCCGGACCGGAAGGCGGTCCGCCTGCATGGCGCCATCGTATAATACCGTCGCACCGCGAATATTTGAATTGACCGAAAGCCGAGAGAATCGATGGATCGACGCGTCGTTCTGGCCTGTCTGGCCCTTGCGGGCCTCTGCCGATGCACGCTCTTTTTCGGCCTCGACGCGCTCGATCAAGCCGGTGACGCGAGCCCTGATGCCAGCAGCCTCCAAGATGTCTCCGAGTCGGACGCAGCCGAGGATGCGACGGTAGGTGCGGGGGATGCAGACGCAACGATCGCGCTCGCGGATGCAGGGGACAGCGATAGCTCGGGGTCGAGCGCGACCGACGGCGGTCCCGACGCAGGGGCGCATGGGGGCGCCGACGGCGGGCTCGACGCCAATCGCGCGGACGGATCCCGGGACGGTAGTGGGTCGAACGACGGTGCAGGCGCGGTCGACGCCCCTCCGTACGTCAACATGATCCCCGCCGGCTATGCGGGCACGCCGTTCAAGACCCTGACCATTCCCGGGATGATTTACGTGGCCGACTACGACCAAGGCGGAGCCGGCGTCGCCTATTGCTTCAAGGCGGGGGTCTCGGGGGGCGACTGCGCAAACGGGATCGACCTCGCCGACTGGTGCTGCGGGAGTATCAGCGGCTGCGACGAGCGCCTTCAGCCGACCTTGTGCCCCATCTATCGCGCCGACGACGACAACGCGGGGCTCAGCCACATGGACCAGGGCGCGCCCGACGACTACGCCGTCAGCGGACCCTCGTGGGCTCCCTCCGCCGAAGGGCCGACGCTGACGGGTCCGATGGTCACGGCGGGCACTCCCGTACCGCAAGACGCCCATACCACGGCGGAACAAGACGTCTACCTCTCTCACACCCAGACGGGCGAGTGGGTCAAGTACACGGTGCAAGTGCTCGAGGCCGGAAAGTATGCCGTCGGAGGCTTCATGTCGGTGCCCCCCACGACGACCGTCTCACTCAACTTCGGCAACGGAATCACGACCGGTACAGTGGCGCTGCCCACGAGTCCGTGCACGTGGACTGGATGCGCGAGCACGTTTCACTCGTGGATCAGCATCAGCAATCTCGCCACCGTCACGTTCCCTGTCGCCGGAACGTACCTCATGATGTTCACGATCGTGAACAACGCGCTCAATCCCAACTACTTCACGTTCACGAAGATGTGAGCCCGGGGACGACTACATGGTCAAGCCATTCGAGGTGGACGAGTTTGTCGCGCGAGTCCACGCTCTTCAGCGCCGCACGTCAGGTTTCGCGGCGATACGCTGCGGTGACCTCGAAGTCGATCCGTCCGCGCGCCAAGCGAGGCTGGCGGGCGCCCTGCTGACCCTTACGAATCGTGAATACGGTGTCCTGCTTTACCTGCTCCACCACGCAGACCAGATCGTGAAGCGGTCCGACCTCGTGGCGCACGTGTGGGGCATGCGGTTCGACCCGGGGTCGAATCTCGTGGAGGTGCTCATCAGCCGGCTGCGCGAGAAGCTCGGGGAGCGTGCCTGGATCATCGAGACTGTGCGTGGGGTCGGCTACCGCCTCCAGGGGCAACGGGACACGTGAGTCTCAAGCCTCCGCCGTCTCGAGCGGCGGCGAGCCATCCCCTGTCCCGCGGCGCGCCCTCCAGCTCTCGAGCCAATGATGCGCGAGAACCAGCAGCGGCGGCTGCAAGATCCGCGTGAGGACCGCCAGGATGAGCGAGCCGCCGATGACCACGATTGCGAGAGGCTTCTGCGTCTGCGCGCCGATACCGTTCGAAAGGGCCGCCGGCATGAGACCGAGCATCGCGACCAGCGTCGTCATGAGCACGGGGCGGAACCGCTTCTCGGCCGCCTCTCGCGCCGCCTGTTCGATGGAGTGCCCCTCGGCCTCACGGAGCCGCTGAAAGTAGGTCACGACGAGAATGGCATCCTGGATCGCGATGCCGAAGATGGAAATGAACCCCATCGCCGCGGATACCGAAAAGGTCGTTCCTGTGACGAGCAAAGCGAGCACACCGCCCGTGCAGGCGACCGGGATGCCTATGAGGATGATGATCGTGTCGACCCAGTTGCCGACCGCGATATAGACGACGAAGCCGATCACCAAAATCGTCAGGGGGACCATGATCGAGAGCCGCTTCTCCACGCTCTTCAGCTCCTGAATCTCACCCTCCCACTCGAGGTGCATCCCGTACGGGAGTTGGACATGCTCCTTGATGGCCTTCTGCGCGTCGGTAATGGCCCCTGCGAGGTCGCGACCGCGCACGCCGAACTTCACGGGTGCATAACGCTGAAGGTTCTCTCGGTAGATGCTGGTCGGCCCGGTGACCTGTTCGATGGTCGCGATCTGCCCAAGCGGGATGTAAGAGCCCGACGGCGCGGATACCGTGATCTCGCGAATGGCCTCGATGGACGAGCGGTACTTCTCCTTCCATCGCACGGTAAGATCGAAGAACTTGTCGCCCTCGTACACCTCGACGATGGGGCTCCCATTGCCCGTCAGCCCGCCGAGCGCGGACTGCACGACATTGGCGACGTCGCCCGTATTGAGGCCATAGCGCGCGAGCGCCTTGCGATCCGGGGTAATTTTCACGTCCGGCTGCCCCAGCGACTTGAAGAGGCCGAGGTCGACGACCCCGGGCACCGTTCGCATGACGTCGACGACCTGCTCGGCGTACTTCTCGTTCTGAACGATGTCGCGTCCGAAGATCTTCACCGAGTTCGCCCCCTTGACGCCGGCGGTCGCCTCTTCGACGTTGTCGAGGATGTACTGCGAGAAGTTGAACAGCGTGCCCGGGAACGCCTCGCTCAGCTCGGTGTTCAGCTGGTCGGTCAGCTTGTCCTTCGTCATGCCGTGCGGCCACTCGTCGAACGGCTTGAGCGGCGCAAAGAACTCGATATTGAAAAACCCCGTGACGTCGGTGCCGTCATCCGGACGTCCCAGTTGGGACACCACGGTGACGACCTCTAGATTCTTGCGGTTCGCGTCCGTGCACTCGACGCTCGGGTCCGTCGGGCATCCGCGCAGGATGCGCCGCATTCTGGTGGTGTACTCCGCGGATCTCTCGAGGGAGATCGACATAGGAAGGGTTGCACGAATCCACAGATTGCCCTCCTCGAGCTTCGGCATGAAATCGCGCCCCAGCAGGGGGAAGAGCGCGATGCAGGCAAAGATCGGAATCATGAGGACGGCAAGCGCCATCTTTGGGCGGCGCAGGGCCGCATCGAAGAAGGGGTTATAGACTTTGTGGAGAAAGTGCATGATGAAGTTTTCCTTCTCCTCGAGATTCGCGGGAAGGAGCTTCGCGGCGAGCACGGGCGTGAGCGTGAGGGCAAAGAGGATCGCGCCGGCGATCGCGGTGGCATAGGTGCGCGCCATCGGGCCAAAGATGGCTCCCGGCACGCCGACCAAGGTGAACAGCGGCAAGAAGGCCATCCCGATGATCAGCGTCGAATACATCATCGGCGTGCCGACTTCTCGCGCACCCGCGAGGACGCGCTCGTTCATGGTCCCTTTTCCGTGGGATCCCAGATGACGGAAGATGTTCTCCATCATGATGATCGTCGAATCGACGACGATTCCGAAGTCGACGGCCCCAAGTGACAAAAGGTTGGCCGATTGGCCCGTCGCCACGATTGAAATGATCGCCACCGTCAGGGCGAGTGGGATGTTGAGCGCGGTGACGATGGCCGCCCGCGCATTGCTGAGAAAGAGCAGCAGTACCAAGAACACGAGGGCCATCCCGATGAGAACGTTCTCGAGGACGGTATGGATGGTCAGCTTCGTGAGCTCGCCGCGGTCGTAATAGGGAACGAGCTTCATCCCCGGCGGGAGAATGTTGTTCTCTTCGATGAATTGGATCTTCTTCTTGATTCCTTCGAGCGTGGGATTGGCCTGGCCGTTGTACCGCATGAGCACGATCCCCTGGACCACGTCGTCGTCGTTGTCGCGACCCACCATCCCGAGGCGCGGCGCATGTCCGACGCTGACGTCGGCGACGTCCTGGACCCGCACTGGCGTTCCCGTGTTCAGCCCCGTGGCCGTGACGCCTTGGGAGATGACGACGTTCTCGATGTCGGTGAGCGGCGTGTCAAAGTAGCCGAGCAAGCCGATCCCGCGAATGTCGTAGGACTGCTCGCCAATCGTCAGACGCTGGCCGCCGACGTTCGCGTTGGCGTTCTGTAGAGCGGTGATGGTCTGCGTCAGAGTCACGCCGTGGCCGCGTAGCCGGTAGGGATCGACGTCGACGTGGTACTGCTTGGTCGTCCCGCCGTAGCTCGTGACGTCGATAACGCCCTGCACCTGGCGCCACTGGCGTTCCATCAGCCAGTCCTCGGCCGTCTTCTTGTCGGTCAGCGTGTATCCTTTGCCCTCGAGCGTGTACCGGAAGACTTCGCCGATCGCGTTCCACGGCGAGATCTGCGAAGTCAGACCATTCGGGAGCTGGATCCACGTCGTCATCCGATTGATGACTTCCTGGCGATCTTCCCAATAGTCGGTGCCCCAAGCGAAGTAGCACTTGATATCGCTCAGGCTAAAGAGCGACTGAGACCGGATATAGGTAAGCCCCCGCATCCCGGAGAGCCCCACTTCCATGGGAATCGTGACGTAGCGCTCGACCTCTTCGGCGCTCCACCCCATGGGCTGGACAAGCGTCTCCACCAGGGGAGGACACGGGTTCGGATAGGCTTCGATGTCGAGCTCCGAGTAGGCGAGCGTGCCGCCGAAGATCACGAGCAGCGTGCTCGCGATGATGATCACCTGGAATCGAAGGGCAAAGGCGACGACGCGTTGAATCATTGCAGCGGGAGCTTTGGCTCGTCCCCCGCTCCCTTGCATGACGGCAACATTAATTCTCCGTCATAATCGAGTAGACGACCTCATAGTGCTTAGAGGCGACTTTCATTACATGCTCTTAATGAGCTGACTCATTTCATAACGTTCACATTGGCTGGCGCGGTCCGTGCTGCGCGCATCGGCTCACAGCCTCAATGGGCCTCAGTCTCGACATGATTGTTCGTTCGCGTGGGCATGGCGCCCCACCGCGGGCACACCGCCGTCGCGCTTTGTCGCGTCTCGAGGTTGGAGGCGCGTCGTGAAGGTCTTGGTCCTCGAGGACGATCAGAGGCTGGCGCGATTTCTCGCGCGCGTGCTGTCCGAGGAAGGTCTTGCAGTCGACCTGTGCGCTCGCGGTGTGGAAGCCATCGATCAGGCGCAAGGCTGCGCGTACGACCTAATCGTCCTCGACTGGATGGTCCCCGAGACGGACGGCCTGACGGTGTGCCGCGAGATCCGTCGCGCGGGCGGGACCTCGCCCATCCTGATGCTCACGGCTCGCGGTGAGGTCCGCGAGCGCGTGCTCGGCCTCGAGGCGGGGGCTGACGACTACGTGGTCAAGCCGTTCGAGGTCGACGAGTTCATCGCGCGAGTTCGCGCCCAGCTCCGCCGTACCTCGGGGTTTGCCGCCCTGCGTTGCGGTGACGTTGAAATCGACCGCGTCGCCCGACAGGTGAAGGTGGGTGGCGTCGCGCTCACGCTGACCAACCGAGAGTACGCGTTGCTTCTTCACCTGTTTCACCGTGCGGATCGGATCGTGAAACGCTCCGATCTTCTCGCGAACGTCTGGGACTGTCGCTTCGATCCGGGCTCCAATCTCGTGGAGGTACACATCAGCCGACTGCGCGACAAACTTGGGGATCGCGCGTGGATGATCGAGACCGTGCGCGGGATCGGCTACCGCCTGCAAGCGCAACGGCCCTCATGAGCCTGCGAGGCAACTTCGTCGCCGCGTCGTCGGTCGTGACGCTCGTGACTCTGAGTGGGGCGTTTTCCGCCGTTTGGCTCGCGTACGGCGCGGCCCAGGAGAGGCAACTCGACGCGGCCCTACTCGCCGAGGCTGAACAGGACGCGGTCGACGTTCCCTACGCAAACGGGGCCTCCGGCGGGGATCGCCCCGTCCTGCGCCGAGGAGAGCTCGGACCGATCACGAAATACGGCGCAGTCTACGATTCCGCCGGGGAGGCCGTCACTTGGACTCCGAACCTGGAAGCGTCTCGCCCGCGGATGGACTTCATCCGCCACGCGTTCGGCGCTCCTTTCGACGTGTGGTGGAATAACGAGCATCTGCGGGCTGTGCTTACGCCTATCCCCGGGGGTCACGGGCAAGCGCTGCTGCTCGCAACCCCGCGGACCGACCTCGATGGCGACGCCCGCGATCTGGCGCGTCGAATGATCGCGGCGGTGCTCGTCGCGGTGGTGGCTTCCGCGGCGGCCACCTCGTCTTTTGCACGCATGCTGACGCGAAACCACGAGCGCATCGCCGCGGTCGCGCGGGCGGTGGCTGGGGGAGACCTGTCCGCCCGCATTGGGACGACTTTCGGGGATCGCGAGATGGACCGCCTCGGCCGGGATATCGACGAGATGATCTCGCGACTGGCCATCCTCGTCGAGACGCAGCAGGGGTTCATCGCCAATGCTTCGCACGAGTTGCGGTCTCCGATAACCACCCTACTGGGCGAGCTTTCGTTCGCCTTGCGTCGCGATCGAGACGCGGCATCGTATCGCGAATCGATCGCAGAGGCGCTAGCGTCGGCCAGGCAACTGAAGGTTCTCAGCGAGGAATTGCTGGCCCTGGCTCGCATCGGCGCGTCGGAGCCTGTGCGTGAACGCGTGCCTATATCGGCTGTAGCCAGCGCGGCGCTCGAATCGTCGCGCTCCGCTGCGCAAGCGCGGGGCGTTGCCCTCGAGGCCGCGTGCGATGAGGCCGCCGTGCAAGGCCACGCGGGCGACCTGCAGCGCATGCTGCGCAATCTGGTCGAAAACGCGATTCGTCACTCGCCTTCCGGGGGCCTTGTTCGCATCGAGGCGCACCAAGATGCCGAGCACGCGCACTTGCGCGTAAGCGACGAGGGGCCGGGCGTGCCGCTCGAAGTCCGCGAGCGGATCTTCGAGCCTTTCTTTCGGCTGGCCGCCGACCGCGCGGATGGCACGGGCGCCGGGCTCGGGCTCGCCATCGGGCGAAGCATTGCCCGCGCGCACGGAGGGGATCTCTGGGTCGACGACTCCTCGCACGGCGCACGATTCGTCGTGCGACTGCCCGTGTCGGGGCCGAGCGCAGGGACTTGACGCCGATGCCCGCGAGCCGACAAGTCACTTCGAAGTACTGGGTCAGCGGTTGGCCCGAGATCGTGGCCGAATGGCACCCCACGCGCAACGCGGCCCTCGACCCGGGTGAAGTGTCTTATGGCTCAGGCCGCAGAGTATGGTGGAAGTGCGCGCGCGGGCCCGATCACGAATGGCGGGCGTCGCCGAACAATCGGACGGCGGGGCGCACGGGCTGTCCCTATTGCGCGGGCCGAGAGGTCTCGGTGACAAACAGCCTGGCCACCCTTCGGCCCGACCTCGCGAAGCAGTGGCATCCGAGACGCAACGGTAAACTCGTCCCTGAGCAAATAGTCGCCGGGGCAGCTCGTTCCGTTTGGTGGCAGTGCACCTCTTTTCCCGATCACGAATGGCGCGTCTCGCCGCATGATCGATTGACCCTGGCGGGGGACTGCCCATTTTGTCTCGACCTACGTGTTTGCTCGACCAACTCCCTGGCGGTCACGCGGCCACACATCGCCGCCGAATGGCATTCGACCAAGAACCACCGTTTGACCCCGCACGATGTCGTCGAAGGATCGGCGCGTAGGGTCTGGTGGCGTTGCAGCCGCCACTCCGAGCATGAGTGGTGCGCGTCTCTCTCCAACAGAACGGTGCGCGGGTCCGGGTGCCCCTTCTGCTCGCGCCGGAGGGCGTCCACGCAGCATTGCCTTGCGGTCGCATGCCCGGAGATCGCGAGGGAGTGGCACCCGACACGCAACGGGGAGCTCACGCCCGCGTCGGTAACCCCGTACGCGAGGCGAAAGGTATGGTGGCTATGCGCCGGCGGGCACGCGTGGCTCACAGGAGTCTATGCGCGGACGCGGAGGCGCAGCACCTGTCCGGTCTGCTCCAAGAAGACCCGTGTGCCCACGAGCCTCTCGTATGCGGCAGCCGCCCCGGGGGGAAGCGGTCTCCCGAGCATCGCTCGCGATATTCGCGCGCAACACGGGCGCATCGAACAAATCCTAGCGCTGCTGGTCGCCGATCCGGGCGTAGAAGACCCGGTGCTGTCTCGATTCGCGGCGGATCTGACCGCCCATTTGGACGCAGACGCGAGCGCTCACTCCTCGATGCTGGAGCGTGCATTGGGCCCCCTCACGGCGGGGAGACAACGCGAGCTTCAGAGTCGATTGCGGCAGCTCCTTTCCGGCATCTTGCCGTGTCAGGACGAGATGCTGCGAAGCGATCAGTTGCGGGAGCTGCGCGCGACCTTCCACGAGCACTCTCGGTTCGAAGAGCGCATCGCCCTGCCCGCGCTGGAGAGCATGCTTGGCGAGCGGTCCCTCGACGCTTTCGGGCGGGACGTGCGCGCCGCCCGCGTGACGGCGTCCGCGCGATCCAGAAAACCGATCGCGAGCAAGCGCTAGCTCGACCGTGGACTGCCTGCTCGGCGATGGCATACGCCGGCCTTAGCGCACCATGTCATTACGATCACGTCATGTGATTGCAATCATGTAATGTGCAATATCCGAATCCCGCGTTGCAGCGATGCGATCGCCAGACAAGGACACGTTGTCGCGATTTGTTCCGGCGACGTGGGCAACCGATCGCGCTCGCATCGCCGTGCCACGGGCCGGCACCGCATCCTCGCGGTTGGTCCAGCTCTTGTATGGGAGCGCGCGCGTCGTGCGCATCCTGCTTATCGATTGCGACGGCAACGAGGCCGTTGCCTTGGCTGGGCTCCTTGAGCCATCCGGGTTTCGCGTTACGGTGGCCACCTCGCCGGACGATGAAGCGGTTGAGGACGTCTCGCACTTCGATGGGATTGCGCTCGGCGCCCAGGGACCGCTCGAGGAGCGGACAAACTCTTGCCGGCACCTTCGAGAGGGCGGCTATCTCAAGGTCATCCTTGCGGTCTGCTCCGGCGTGCAGGAGGGGGAAGCGCTTCTCGACGCGGGCGCAGACGACTTCGTTACGAGGCCGTTCGAAGCGCTCGAGCTGGTTGCCCGCATGCGCTCGCGGGCGCTGCGCGCCGCCGCTCTCCCTCGCCTTCAATGGGGACTGATGGATCTCGATCGCGTTCACCGCGTTCTTCGACTGCGCGGCAGAAGCGTCGCCCTGACCGCACGCGAGTGCGAGCTGCTCGTGGGCTTGATGGAAGCCCGGGGCCACGCGGTCCTCCGCGCGGATCTGCGCGAGCGAGTCTTGCACGGCAGGGAGGACCGGGGCTCCAATATCGTGGAGGTTCACCTCAGCCGGCTGCGCGAAAAGCTGGGCGAAGATGCGGGGCTGATCGAGACTGTCCGTCGCGCCGGCTACAGGCTGCGGCGCTAGCCCGGGGCCCGACGACGCGTCGCAGGCCCGAGCTCCGAGCCGCGCTCAGCGAACCGACGAGCTCAGGATCTGCATCGGGTTATCGTAGCGCCACACACGAGCCACCTTGCCGTCCGCGATCTCGCAGACGTCGACAAGTTGGAGGCGAATCACCTTGTCTCGCTGCGCCGGCACCCACGCTAGCGGAGCGAGCTGCTCGCCGGCGATGGAGTACTCGACGATCGCGAATTGACCAACCCCCCAGGCATTGTCGACGGTCGTGTCGAGTTGGCCAATCGACCTGTGCATGGCCTGATAATAAGCTCGCGCGGCCTCTTTACCGCGCGCGGGCTGCGAGTGTTCGAGAGTGTAGACCTCGGTGTCCTCCGTGGCCGCACCCACGTAACCGGGCTCGCTCCCATTCTCGAGCGCGTCGAGCCACGCTTGAATCACGGCCACGTGACTCTGCTCGTCGGCGGACCCCGTCGCCGTCTGCTCGAATACCTGCGCGGCGCCGCTGGGCAGCGAAGGGGGGGGAGCGCCAAGGAGCTCTTTCGGGCCGACGCCGAGCTGCGCCTTCACGAGCGCGACGTCGATGTACATGTGTATGTCGGTGACGCTGCCGTCGTCCTTCGTCCAGAGGAGCGTCAGCCCCTTGAAGGTCACCCCCTTGTGCGTGGCCGCGACGCCCATCCAGTCCCGTGCTTGTGTTCCGGCCATCGTCCACTCGATGGTCTGCTCGCCCGGCGTGCGCCATACGCGGCTGGTCGCGACTTTACGCTCGTCGAAGGCCCCGAACAGCACGTCGTGAGCGTGCTCGACCGGCCCAGGTCCGTGCGCGTCGTCCATGCCCGGAGACGAAAAGTGCGCCTCGTCGTCGAGGAGGGTGCCGAGCGAAGCGAACGTGGGCGAAGTGAGCGCTGAGGCGTACGCGCCGGCCAAGGCGCGCTCTTTCGCGGTGACGATGTCTGGCCCCGCGTCCGGGGTTGAATGCGGCTGTAGCGATTGCCAGTTCACGGGGGGCGGAGGCGGCCGCGCGACCGTCTCGCTCGAACAGCTCGCGAGCACCAGTCCCATGGCGCTCAGGACATTTGCGTGAGTTCGCATTGGCTTGAAAATCTCCGATCCGTTCAATCAGAAGGCGTAGCCTAGGGAGAGCAGCAGCCGCGGTTGCAAGCCCTTGTTTGCGTAGATCGAGGCTGGAAGTTGCTGCTCAGGGATCGATTTGCTCGGCCACGCGTACTGCGCTCCGACGCCTAAGCTAATCGCAATGGTGTTGGCGACCAGCGCCTCGTAGCCGAAGTCGGCCGCGACGCCGAAGTCCAAGAACGACGTCTGGCTGCCGTTTCCTGCGGTCGCCGTGATCGCTCCGAGCATCAGCGATGGTCCGACGAAAAAGCCCCGCGGTCCTCCCAGGTCGAAATAGTATCGGTACCCGAGCTCGCCACCGAAGCCGTGGAAGGTTTGGGCGAGAACGTTGAGCGTGGGCATTGCGTTGCCGTTCGCGTCCAGGCCCGTACCGTAAGCAGCCGTATTGGCCCAGGTGTAAAACGGGCTGAGGATCAACGCGTGGTGATCGCCCGGCACCAGAACCGCGTTGATGCTGAACCTATCGATGAAAAGCGATAGCGGATTCCACTCGAGGGTCAGGGTCCTGTGCGGCGACGGCTGCTCGTGAAGAGCCACGTCGGGCGGGGGCATGGACTCGGCGGGTGCGGGCTCTGCGGGTGCGGGCTCGGCGGTTGCGACCCGGGCCGCCGTCATAGCCGTGGCGCAGAACACGACGCTTAGGAGCAGTGGCGAACGATTCATGGCGGCGCTTCCCTGGCAAGCTCTGTGCTAGCCCCGCGATGAATGCGCATTCGGCTGATGCTCGTGGTCCTCGTCGCGGTTTGTTTCGGGTGTCCCAGTCTCGCTTTGGCGGATGACGGAGGTGACGACAGCGGCGCGTTGTCACCGAGCAGCGACGGGGGGGACGGTGGCTCGTCCGATGCCGAAGCCGCGCCCATAATCGCCTGTGATGGCTCACTTTGCGACAGCCTGCAGGGCCGTCCAACTTGCGCGGTTGCGCCGCGATCGATCGGGCGCGCACCGGTCGCTCCAAGCTGGCTGACGGCTTCAGTCTTCGCGCTCGCCCTATGCATCCGACGGCGTGCGAGATGTGGGGCGTCGCGCCCTGTTGCGGGGGGGTCGAGCGGGCTGGGTCGTCCCACCGTGCTGGGAACAGGCGATACTTCGAAGAGACATCAGTCGCATATTTCAACGGTGTAATGTTTTATTTCGGAAACTTAGTAGTCTCGAGTCCGAAATGAGCCTCCGCGCCCACATGTCTCTACGCATGGGCCTTACACGGGCAGGGTGTCCCGCACCACGGAGGATTCACGCCCCGTGACGCGGGGGCCGCGCCGGGTAACGAGCTGCTACCCACTTGGTGCAGCAGTTGCTTACCGGCAGCGGCGATGTCTCGATCCCTGTTGCTCTTCTTTGCGTTGCTTGCCGTCGCAGGCACGGTTGACGGCGTGGCGCGAGCCGATGTGACGCTGCCGCCCTCCACCGACATCCCTCAGCTGCTTAGCCTCGATGAGGCGCTGCTCATATTCCGGACGCGCGGGCTCGAGTTACTCGTCGCCGAAGCGGCCGTTAGGAATGCCGAGGGCGCGGTGAAGGTCGCGGGAGCCAGCCCCAATCCAGTCCTCAGCGCCGGCCTCGGCTACGGGTTCACGTACACGACGAAGGATCCGAGCTGCGCGTTCACCGGGCCATCGACGAACCCCACGAACTACGTAAGTTGCTCGAACGAAATCTGGAACGTTGGCATCTCCGACTCCGCCGCGCTCGAGGACACGCTATCGGGTAAGCGTGACTTGCGATTCAAGGTGGCTCGCAACGCGCTAGCCGCGGCGAAGATGTCGCGTGTCGACGCCGAGCGGACCATCGCGTTCCAGGTCGAGGCGGCATACTTCCAGATGGCGCAAGCGGCGCTCGGATACAAATTCGCCAAGGACGTCGCCGATTCGAACACGACGATTCTGCGCAAGTTCCAGGTCAAGTACACGACCGGGGCGATCAACGATGGCGACCTGGCTCGCATGGAGACCCAGAAGGCCGAATCCGATCAGGCCTTGGACACAGCGATGCAGACCCTGCGACAGGCGCGCGTGGCGCTTGCATTTTTGCTGGGTGTTCGCGGCGAGGTCTCGGAGTTCGACGTGGAGACGAAGGTGCTCGATTACTCTTTGCCGTCCGCACTGCGCGACGCCACCGAGCTAGGCCTTTTGCGCGCGGCCTTCGTTCACCGGCCGGATCTCATCGCTGCCGGCTACAACAAGTTCTCGGCCGAGGCCGCGCTCGCCCTCGTGAAGCGGCAGAAGTTTCCCGATATCTCTCTTTCGCTCAACTACGCGCAGGGTGGTTTCGGTGGCACAGGGACCAACTCGCCCCTTCAAACGCCCCTCTTGACGTTCGGTGTCTCCGCACCACTTCCAGTTCTCTACCAGCTGCAGGGCGAACAGAAAGAGGCTGAAGCGCAGGTCGACACGAACATCCTGCAGCATGCCGAGACCACCAAGCAGGTCGTGAGCGACGTCGACACGGCCTACGCGGCGTTCCTCGGCGCGCAAAAGCTCGTCATTCGCATGGAGAAGGGCGAGCCCAAGGACAAGGTTCGAGCCATTCTCGAGAGCGCGAAGGTCGCGCTCGACATTACGCGCCTGCAATACGAAAAAGGCGCTGCCAGCCTGTCGGACTTCTTGCTTGCGTTGCAGACCTTCATCGCCACGAAAGTCGAATATTACGGAGACCTCACCAACTACTGGACGGCCGTCTATCAGCTCGAGGAAGCGGTCGCCATGGAGCTACACCGATGAGACGCGTCACCCGACACCTTCCGGGCCTCTCTATCGCCGCTTTATCGGCGTTCGCAATTTCGTGCCACGTATCCCAAGCGGCGCCTGAAGCGGCGGCCTCGTCGCCGCCCTCAGGCCAGATATGGCTGACCCCCGCGCAGATTGCGGCTGGGAAGATCGAGGTGGCGACCGTTGGCGACCAGGTCGTCGACGACACGCTCCTGACGAGCGGGATGATTACCCTCGATGATCTTCGTAGCGGACACGTGTTCTCTCCCGTCACCGGACGCGTCACCAAGATCGTGGCCCAGCTCGGCCAGCAGGTGAAAAAGGGAGATCCGCTCGCAACCGTCGTCTCCCCGGATATCGGGAACGCGGTGAGCGACGTGCACAAGGGGGAAGCCGATCTCATCGCCGCCGAACACGACCTCAACCGCAAGAGAACGCTTTTCGCCGACAAGGCCGCATCGGCCGCGGATGTCGAGACCTCCGAGGACACGGAACGCAACGCGAAAGCGGAGCTCGAACGCGCGCGTCAGAAGCAGTTCTTGCTGAATGTAGGCAACGTCGACACCGTAACGCAAACATACACGTTAGTCGCTCCGATCGACGGCGAGGTGTTGTTGCGCAATATCAACCCGGGCGTCGAAGTGCAGGGCCAGTACAGTGGAGGCGCCGGCAACAACTGCATCGCGGGCATTACCACCAACACCGTCTGCGGTGAGCTTTTCACGATCGGCCAGGTCGACAAGGTTTGGCTGCTTGGGGACATTTACGAGATCGACATGGGTCGCGTCACCGTCGGCGCCCCCGCGAAGGTCACGACCGTCGCCTATCCCGGCGAGTCGTTTACCGGAACCGTCGATTGGGTGAGTGGAAGCATGGACGCGAATACCCGCACGGCGAAAATCCGATGCACGTTCGATAACCCAGGCGGAAAACTACGGCCGATGATGTACGCCTCGGTTCAGATCTCGGTCGACCAGAGAAAGGCGCTCGCGATTCCTCGGAGCGCCATCGTTCGCTTGGGCGACTACAAAGTCGTGTTCGTGCAGATTGGCGAGGCAGACGGCCGAGTGCATTTCGAGCGGCTGCCCGTCGCCGTGGACGAGAGCAAGGCGACTCCTTACGTGGCGACAAAGCACGGCGTCGAAGCGGGCCAGAAGATCGTGGTCAACGGCGCCGCGCTTTTGTCGCTGAGCCCCGAATGAGCATGTCAAAGCTCGACAGAAGAGCTTGCCGCGCGCCTCTCTTGCTCGCGGCAGTCGCCTTCGTATCCAGCGTCGCGTGCCACCGGTCGCTGGCGGCAACCGAGACGCCCGAGGGCCCTCAACCGCCGGCGGGAGAGGTGTGGCTCACCCCCCAACAAGTCAAAGACGCGAAGATCCAGGTGCAGACTCTTCAGAACCAGGACGTGGATGACACGATCCTGACGGCCGGCACGATCTCACTCGACGATTTGCGAACCGGTCACGTGTTTTCGCCGGTGACCGGACGGGTCGTCAGCATCATCGCGCAACTCGGGCAATACCTGCACAAAGGAGACCCGATGGCGATCATCGAGTCTCCCGACGTTGGCACTGCCGTGAGCGACGTGCACAAGGCCGAAGCGGACGTCATTGCGGCCGAGCACGACGTCAAGCGAAAAAAGGAGCTTTTCGCACAGAAGGCCGGAGCGGCTGCCGACCTCGAGGCTTCCGAGGACAACTACCGGAGAGCGAAAGCGGAGCTCGAACGCGCGAGCCAGAAGGCGCTTCTGCTCCGGAGCGGAAATGCCGACGCCGTCACCCAGCGATACACGCTCACGGCGCCCTTGGAGGGTGAGGTTCTGTTTCGCAACATCAACCCAGGAGTCGAGGTCCAGGGGCAATACAGTGGCGGCGCAACTGTCGAGCTTTTCACCATTGGAGAGTTCGATCGGGTCTGGCTCCTCGGAGATCTCTACGAGATGGACATGGCCCGCGTGCACGTTGGAGCGCCGGCAAGTGTCTCGGTTGTGGCCTATCCCGGCAAAGTCTTCAAGGGAACGGTCGACTGGGTCAGCGGTGCGCTCGATCCCAATACCCGAACCGCCAAAGTCCGGTGCACCTTCGACAACACCGAAAAACTCTTGCGGCCCATGATGTACGCCACAGTGGAGATATCCGTAGACCGCGAGACGACGCTCGCGATTCCTCGCAACGCTCTCTTGCGATTAGGCGACCAAACGGTCGTCTTCGTCGAGGCCGGCGAGGCCGACGGTCACGTTCGGTTCAAGCAGATCTCCATCGATGTCGACGAGGGCGAAGGCAGCCCTTGGCTCGTCGTCAAAAAAGGTTTGCAGGTGGGCCAAAAGATGGTCGTAAAGGGCGGTATTCTGCTCTCGCAGAACCTCTAGGAGTCATAGCCCCGCGTCGAACGCTGGCTGGAGCGGCTCGCGCATCTCCTTCGCCTTCTCGCAAGACGGTTGCGCGCCGGCTGTGCATGCCCTTTGGTAGAGGTCGGCCGCCTTTGCGCGATCCTGGCGCACACCCGTGCCGCGCTCGACCATGATCGCGAAGTTGTAACAACCAGGCGCCCATTGAAGGTTGCATGCGCGCTCATAGAGCTGCGCGGCCTTCACATCGTCCTTGGCCACCCCACGCGCGAACTCGTTCATCTGACCGGCAAAGACACATGCTGAGGGGTCACTGAGGTCGCAGGCGTGCTCGTAGAGCGCGGTTGCGCGGGTCTCGTCTTTGCTTGCGCCCTGACCCAACGCATAAGTCGCTCCGAGTCGACGGCAGCGATCGGCCGACCCACCGTCGCACTCCCTTTCGCAGGCCACGATGTCGTCGCACGTGCCGATCGCCAACCCCAGGGTGATGACGCTGGCCGAAGGCGCCGGAGCTTCTTGCGAAAACGAGCCGCGATGGCATCCCACAAGAAGCGCAATCGTCAATGTCGACGCGACGGCTGTTCGCATCATGAAATCTCGCGTGCTTGGCTCATACGCCTGAGCTTCTCGAAGCGCGTCAGGGGCGAGGGGCGCGGCTCGATTAGGATCATGCAAGGTCCGGCGAAAGCCCTCACTCGCTACCACATTGCCGTTTCGGAAGACAGAATTCTGCCAAGGTCGCCGCTCCCACGACCGTGGCAGAGGCGGCCCACACGCCTGTATGTCCTCCTAGCAGGAAACAGTGGAAACTAGGGCTGCCTAATCCGCGCGGCTAAATTGCGCCGTCGCTGCGGTCAACGCAACAACGGACAGGACCGCGACAATCCCTAGCTCGGCGAGCACAGGCACCGTAGTGCCGCCCCAAGTGACCCCCACGGCCCGGATGGACAGCCGTTCAAAGACCGCGCGACGCATCGGGTCGACGGCATACGTCAACGGGTCGAGGCGGGTGAGCACCATGAGCCAGCCCGGTAGCCGGTTCAGCGGGAATAGGGCTCCAGAGAGAAAGAAGAGCGGCATGAGGAACATCTGGATGATCGCCATGAACGACTGCATGCTCTTGATGCGCACGGCCACAAGCACCCCGAAGGCCGTAAGCGCGAACGAAAGCAGCAAGAGCTCGGCGAGCAACGTAATGATCAGCGCAGGATCGTAGGGGACGCCTGCCAGACCCCCGATCGTGATGAGCAGCGCGCCTTGCAAGACGCCCGCGGTCGCCCCCCCTAGACACTTGCCGGTCACGATCGCGCCGCGGCGCACCGGCGCGACCAACATCTCGCGCATGAAGCCGAACTCGCGATCCCAAACGAGGGACCCAGCAGAGAAGAAGCATGTAAAGAGCACCGACATCGAAATGACGCCAGGGAAGAGGAACGTCCGTAGGGGGACGCCGCGACCGGCGGGCATCATCGACGAGAGGCCGGTGCCCAGCACGAAGAGATAGAGGACCGGCTGGATGAGGGAAGCCACGATGCGCGGCTTGTCCCGCCAAAAGCGGATGATGTCCCGGTGCCAAACGATCTTGATGGCGCGAAGATCGTTGCGAAAGGTCCGTGCCGGCACCAGAACGGGGACGACGACGGTTGCGATTTCGGTGAGGGCGACGGACATGCCTCCAGCTCCTAGCTCCTCGCTCGGCGAGCGAAAGGGTGACTACGCATCTTCTCGGCCGCCGAAGCCTCGGCATCGCGGATCGTTGCGCCTGTGAACGACATGAAGACATCGTCGAGCGACGGCCGCGCGACGCTGACCGAGCGAATCGGCACACCAAGCTCGGCGAACAGACGTGGCACGAAGCGCTCGCCCTCCGCCACGTCGAAGCTCACGATGCCGTCGCGGCGCGTGGGTTGGACCTGGAAGGCGCGCCGCAGCGCAAGGATTGCCGCGTCGTCGTCTTCGGTTCGGATCTGCACGATGTCCTTGCCCACGCTCCTTTTGAGCGCCTCAGGCGTGTCCTGGGCGACGATGCGGCCGGCGTCCATGATGGCGATCCGATCGCAATACTCGGCCTCGTCCATATAGTGGGTGGTCAGAAAGATCGTGATGGACTCGCTCTTTTTGAGCTCGTAGATATAGCCCCAGATCGAGCTCCGAGTCTGCGGGTCGAGGCCGACCGTGGGCTCGTCGAGAAAGAGTACGCGGGGCGAGTGCATCAGGCCGCGGGCGATCTCCAACCTACGCTTCATGCCCCCCGAGTAGCTCCCGACGAGCGACTGCCGCCGGTCCCACAAGCCGACCATTTCGAGCACCTTGCGCATCCGCTCCGGTACGACCGTCTTCGGCAACCCGTAGAGCTCGGCGTGGAAACGCAGATTTTGCTCCGCGCTCAGGTAGTCGTCGAGCGTCGTGTCCTGGAACACGAGACCAATGTGGCGGCGCACCTCGTCGCGCTCGCGCACCACGTCGTGCCCGACCACGTGCGCGTGGCCCGAAGTCGGTGCCGTAAGCGTGCAGAGGATGTTGATGGTCGTGGACTTTCCTGCGCCGTTGGGGCCCAAGAAACCGAACGTCTCCCCGCTATGAACCTCGAGGTCGATCCCCCGAACCGCTTCGAGGTCCCCATATCTTTTCGTCAGGCCGCGCACGTGGATGGCTGCGGCCGGTCCGTGAGGCTGCTCGAACGTCACCCGGCGACGCTAGCACGACGACGAGAGCCGCCTTCATCCCGGAAGACGATGGCCGCATCGTCGCGACGGCTCGCGACCTTGGTGGCCGACAACGTTGAAGCAACTATGCTTGCCGCCGATGAAACGCGGACGCGCTCGTGCAAAGGTCGCGGGGTTGCGTCGCTACGAGCTTTACTACTGGCCGACCATTCAGGGCCGAGGCGAATTCGTCCGGCTGGCCCTCGAAGAAGGAGGGGCGCCGTACGTCGACGTGGCTCGCAGGTCGGGCGGTATGAAGAAAATGGCGAGGATGGTGCGCGGTGATGGGCTGTCGTTTCCCCCCTTTGCCCCTCCCTTCCTCAAAGACGGCGCTTTCGTCGTTGCGCAAACTTCCAACATTCTAAGCTACCTTGCGCCCCGCCTCGGGCTCGGCGCGGACGACGAGACGAATGCAGCTCGCGCGCGCCAGATACAGCTCACGATCGCCGATCTCGTTTCGGAGACGCACGAGACGCACCACCCTATTGCCGCCAGCTTGTACTACGAAGATCAGAAGGCAGCGGCCAGGAAGCGGTCGGAGGTTTTCGCGAGCGAACGCATTCCCAAATACCTCGCCTGGCTCGAGAGGCTCCTCGTGCGGTCCGACGGGGGCTTTCTCCTCGGCCGACGCCTTTCGTATGTCGATCTCTCGGCGTTTCAGGTGGTCTCCGGTCTGTCGTACGCCTTCCCGAACACCATGGCTCGTCTGGAAACGACAATTCCCTCGCTCATCGCTTTGCGCGATCGCGTGGCGATGCGGCCACGCATTGCGGCGTATCTTTCATCCAGCCGTCGCCTCGCGTTCAACGAGCAGGGCATCTTTCGCTGCTATCCCGAGCTCGACCGGCCCAGGCGTCATCGGGCCCCGACGACTTGAAAGATCCGCTCGATCCCCCTCCGGTCTCCGTGGTTTGCCCGGGCGGTCGTCTCGACTTGCTCCTCGTCGGCGATCACGCGGGCAACGCCATCCCTTCGCGGCTAGGCAACCTGGGGCTCGGCGCCGGAGACCGCGTGCGCCATATCGCATGGGACATCGGCGTCCGAGCCTTAGGAGCGCGGATGGCGGTCGTGCTCAACGCGACATTTGTCCACCAGCATTTCTCGAGGCTGGTGATCGACTGTAACCGCGACCCCCGCTGCGCCGACGCCATCTTGCCGAAGTCAGACGCTTCGCTCGTGCCCGGAAACCTGGACATCGACGAGAAGGAGCGCGAGAAGCGTCGCCTCGCCATCCACGAGCCCTATCATGAGCGCATCGCGGCCGAAGTCGCGGCCCGCCAACGGACGCTGCACGGCGGCCCCCTCGTCGTGGCGCTCCACAGTTTTGCGCCTGTACTGGGCGCAGAACGGCGCCCGTGGCACGTCGGAGTGCTCCACGATGGCGGCGACACGCGACCGAGCCAGGCCATGCTCACTTGCTTGAGGAGAGGAGGTGACATCACGGTCGGCGACAATCAGCCCTATCGCATGGACAGCACCGACTACACCATCTTGCGCCACGCGTGCGCGAACGCGCTCCCTTACCTCGAGCTCGAATTCCGACAGGACTTGTTGGTCGATGCCGGCGGCGCGGACGAGTGGGCGCGTCGCTGCGCCGGATGGCTCGAGGAGGTGTTGGGAGACTGTTGCGCGGGCTCGCCGGCAAGCTAGCGTCAGCCGCTTGGCCAATATCCTCCTGCTCGCCCCGCTCTTGCCCGTCGTCGAGGAAACCCTTCACGCGCGTGGCCTTACGACCGCGCGTGCCTGGGAACAGCCAAGCGGTGCCGCCGCAGTCGCAACACACGAATCCGTGCGCGCCCTCGCCACCACCTACACAGTCCCAGTGAGCGCAGGTCTCATCGACAGCCTGCCGAAGCTCGAGATTATTTCAGTTTTCGGCGTCGGGTATGACTCGGTCGAGCTACGCGCCGCCGCCGCGCGCGGCATCGTCGTGACCAACACCCCCGACGTGCTCACCGAGGAGGTCGCCGATACGGCGCTCGGCCTGCTGCTTTGCACCGTGCGGGAGCTTGTCCAGGCCGATCGCTTCGTGCGCGGCGGTCAATGGGCGAAGGGCCCATACCCGCTGACCGCTTCCCTGCGCGACAAGAAAGTAGGCATCTTCGGGCTGGGCCGCATCGGGCGGGCCGTGGCCAGACGATGTGAAGCGTTCGGCCTTTCGGTGGCTTACCACGGTCGTACGCGACAGGATGTACCGTATCGGTACTACGACGCCCTCGTCGATCTCGCGCGGGAGGTCGACATCCTCATTGTCGCGGCGCCGGCAACCCCCGATACGCGCGGGGCGGTAGGTGCCGAAGTGCTGAGCGCGCTCGGACCCGAGGGCGTGCTGATCAACGTCGCCCGCGGCTCTCTCGTCGACGAGCCGGCGCTAATCGACGCGTTGACTTCACGCACGATTCGCTCCGCGGGGCTGGACGTCTTCGCCGCCGAGCCACACGTGCCCGAGCGGCTCCTGGCGCTCGACCAGGTGGTGGTCCTGCCGCACGTTGGGTCGGCGTCGCTCGCCACTCGCAATGCGATGGGCACGCTCGTGGCGAACAATCTCATCTCCTGGTTTGCTGGCCGAGGGGCGCTGACTCCGGTGCCGGAAACACCGGATCGATCGCGCACGGGCTAGGTTGGACGCCTTACATGCCTCGCGCAACGCACGCCGCGAAGCTGTACGTGGCGCAGGTGCAATTCGCTTCGCCCGACTGACAGACGCTGCCCACGTCGTTGGTGCAGCTCATCCCGCCGTAGATGGGCGAGCAGTCCGCGCGCGCGGCGCACGTGGCCTCCGTCGTCAGGGCGGTGCACGCGGGTGGCGGCTCGGCGCATGTGCCCGCCGTGTGGTCACAGATCTGGCTGGCCGGGCAGTCGTCGTCGCGCTGGCAAGCGCAGACTGCGTCCGCGCAGGGCTGGCACGACCCCGCGACACACGACGTGCCCACGGCGCATGTCGCGCTCACCGTACACGGGATGACGGGCGCGCCGTCGCGCGCGTTGCCGCTTGCACCCGAACCGCCGTCTATCGTCGTACTGCTTGCGTCGGCGGCCGTCGTACTGCTTGCGTCGGCGGCCGTCGAACTGCCTGCGTCGGCGGCCGGCCCGCTCGCCGAGGTGCCTGACTCCGCGCCGGAGCTCCCCTCACCGGCCTCGGCCGTGGCTAGAGCGCCGGTATCCGCCCCTTCGGCCGAGCCCGCACCAGCGTCGTAGCTTGGCGTCGACCCTGCACTTCCTTCGGGCGCGTTGCACCAGATAAAGCCCGTATCGTTGCAATGGCGGCGATGCCACCCTTCATCGTACGTATACCAATCCGTGCAGTTGGGCTGCCTGGGGCCGCCGACATAATCATCGCCAGGCCCTGGCGCCCAATAGGACGCGTCGCAACCTGCGAGCCAAAAGAGCGTAGCCGAGACGAGGAGCGCGGAGCGAACGGCGACGGATTCGAAAAGCATTCCGAGCTTCATGGCAAGAAACTCCAATCTTAGAGGGACGTTCGCGAGCGCAGTGATGCGGACCGCGATTGGCTTCCCCTGGCGTGCCCATTGAGGCTGGCGTGATCGACGAGGCTTCGCTCGCTGCATCGAACGTGCCTCGACACGAGGGGCGAATCGATCAGGAACAATTGTGACGCGAGTGTTTCGTCTCCGTGGACGTGATGCCTCACCGCGACCCTTCCTCCTCAAGCTCAAGCGTGCAACGCATTGATCCGCTGGGATCTTGCTGAGGACCGTGCGACGCAAGGCGCGGCATACTGTCGCGACATCCTTGCTTCGCTAGCCGCGCATCGACCAAGACTCGTAGGTGTTCGGAAGCGACACCATGACAAACCGATCCGGGTCGCCGGCCACGAAGCGCTCTGAGCCATTACGAGCCGCCAAGCGCCGCCCGTATGGACGGGCTCGGTAGGCACGCGGACGACTACCTTCGCCCATTCCAGATCCCAAGCGTCCAGGTCAATCCGAGCCTAACTTCGCTTGCACGCTCGCCGCCGACGCTGGCCTCGCGCAGCCCAACGTCGAGATCCAATCCCTCTCGTGCGCGCCATATGCCACCGACGAGCGCGGAAAACGTGGTCATCGTCGAGATAAGCTCGCGCTCGACGAACCATTCGCTGACTGGGCGCACGCTCTTGTCCGCGTCCCCTTCGACAATCACGCCCTCGAACCAGTCCGCATGCAGATTGCCCCGCGTCAGCTCGACCCAGCTATTGAGGTGCACGGTGACGCCACGCCAGCGCTCTGACACGATGACGTTGCAGGAGGCACCGAAGCCATTCTCGCCCCCTCCCAAGTTGGGCAGGAGCGGGCCGAGCTCCAGGGCCACGCTCGGGCCGCGTCCGACATTTTGGAGCGCCCCGGGGACGAGCACGACCTTGCTGAGGATGTCTGTGTCGAGGAGCTTGTCTTGAGATGTGCCGGGCACGCGCTCAAGACCGACGAGGTTCTGAAAGTCGACGACGAGCTCCCAGCCTTTGGCATAACCAAAGTTGAGCACAGTGGCCGGGGCGATGAGGTAGTGACTCTCGTCCTGAGAGTACCAGTGGACCGGACCTATCTCCAACTCGAAGGTGCCGAGCTCGGTCACGTCGGCGTCCGTCCCGTCGAAGGGTCGATAGGCGTGCGCGGTCGACGCACTCGTCGTCATTGCCGCGATGGCGATCGACAGCGCGCGGCGTGAGAGAACCGCCATTCCGATTCCCATGATCTCGCACGAAGGCGACCTTTTCGCGACCGCTGGGCAATCGCCCGGCCCTCCTGATCGCTCAGCCCCTCCTGGTAGCGGGGCGTCAACGGTGGTAGCGAGCTGAGGACCGCATGACATTCTGCAGATCGGCTTGGGCGCACGTCGTCGTTCTCGCGCTGGCGCTCGCTGGGTGCGGTGAAAGGGTCGAAGCAGGGCTCGCGAACGCCCCCTCGATCGAACGAAAGTCTGAGCCTCGCAACCAGTACGACGTCATCTCGAACGGGGACGAGGGGTGCACGAATCGAAATGGAGGCCCAGGCGTCGCCTCTGCGGCGGGAGCTTGCCCCAAACGCGGCTCTCAGGTTGTGGCCGACGCAGGCCCAGATCCGTCTTCTCGGTAGGCCCGCCACGCGTCGCTGGGGTCGCGTACGCCTTGGGACGTATGGACGTAGCGAAGCCGTCGCGCTAAGCGATACGCGTGGGGAAGCGCCGGAAGACGCCGAGCAGCGGTACGCGGCGCGTCGCCAAACGTGTCCCCGATGCCTCGCGCAAGAGCGCGTGTCTTTGCACTACGTGCCAGCGGCCCATAGTCAACGACGTTAAGCACTGCGTGCTCGGCGACGACGCGTTGCCATTCGTTCTCTGCGACACCTGTTATCTGCGCGACGAGCGGCGCTACGGTTGGGAGCATCGGGCCAATCCCTTCCCGGCGACTTGGGGCAAGGTCGTGAGTCGCTAACACCAGGGCGCGCGGGCTTCGCGTAAGGTTCGCGCGAAGAACGCAAGCGCCCTGTGGCCCGCGGACGAGCCCGCTGTCGCTCATCGCCACTCGGACACGGGTGTCGCGATCTGGCACGCCGTGGCACGCCTACCTTCGTCGGCTTGGCGGGCACAAAAGCGTTGTGGCGCTGTCGCCAAGCGGCGCGGTTGCTGCAATGGCCATGGCGGCATTTTCGCAGGCGTGGGACGACGTGGCGGCGATTTCAGCCGGACGCGCCTCGTAGCGTGAGTGCCCAACGAAGTGTGACTGATGGAGGAGGGATCAATGAAATCGAAAATCCATGAATTGCTTTTGCGACGTGCGAGCGGCTGGCTCTGGACGATGGGAGCTTCGGCCTTCTGGCTGCTCCAGGCGGGATGTGGAGGGGCGCCCGACACCAAAGCAACACCCGAGGCGTACGACGAATATACCGAGTCGCTGACCAGCGCGGTCATCAGCAGCCCGTCAGGGGTCGTTGTGATCGGTGCCGCCGACGGCGGTAGCTCGGGAGCGGCCGGCGGAGGCGCCTCCGGCAGCATCGCGGCGAGCGGATCGGTGGGAGTATCGGGAAGCGCCGTCGGGACGAGCGGATCGGTGGGAGTATCCGGAAGCACCGTGGGGACGAGCGGATCGGTGGGATCAGGAAGCGTCGTCTCATCGGGGACGATCGCGTTCGGGGACGACGGCGGCGTCTCGGGTGGCGATGACGGGGGCGCCGGTGGTGGCGGAGGGTTTGGCCAATGGCACTTCGACGACTGCTCGCCGGAGTCGCACTTTCTTCTCGATTCGTCCGGAGAGGGGGCCACGGCGCAGCATGCGCTGGGAAGCGCGTGCGTGCCCGGCATCAGCGGGCTCGGCGTCGAGATACGAAGCGCGAAAGACGTGATTGTAGTTCCCGACGAGCCTCAGTTCACCGTCGAGACCGTCAGATTTTTTGTGTAACTTGCGATTTCACGCGGCAGGTAGGCGGTCAGCGAAGAGGATATGAAAGTGGGAGAGAGCTTGGGTCCATTCTTTGGGCGATCGGCCCTTGGCCTTGTGGCTC
>Ga0302325_10000457_pt1 | contig 114019 bp, 111 predicted proteins | sample Palsa_T0_2_FD_201948 | JGI IMG/M metagenome (GOLD analysis project Ga0302325, IMG submission 201948) | Peat permafrost microbial communities from Stordalen Mire near Abisko, Sweden - Palsa_T0_2 | ecosystem: Environmental > Terrestrial > Soil > Palsa > Peat permafrost | place: Sweden: Abisko...
TCAGCCGGGCCCAGATATTGATGGCTTCGCGGGCTTCCAGAAGTTCTTGCGCGCTGTAGCTCGGCTTGAAGAACTTGTGAGTGCGCTGCCCGAATGCGTCGCTGGCGGTGAGCGCCTCCCGCTGTTTTGGGTCGTGCAGGGCATCGTAGAGGCGAGCTACCGACCGGCCGGCGTTGCGGAACGCCGGATGAGAAGTAACATCGGGAACGCGCTCGCCGTAAATGTAGACCGCGCGGCCGTCTCGTAGGGTATCGAGATAGGCTGCTCCGTCCAGCAATCTTTCCGCGCTGGCGCTCATCGATTTTTCGCCGCTTCCCCGGCCAGGACCATACAGGTGGAGGTTGCGCTGGCGATCAGACGGGCTTTCTCGTCCGTAATCTTGCAAGCCGCTAAACCCACCGTGCGGCCTCGCGATACCACTTCTCCTTCCGCCCTCAGCAACCCCGTCCAGACCGGACGAAGGTAGTTGATTTTTAGTTCCAGCGTGGTGAAACTCTGGCCAGGCCCGAGCGTGGCTGCGAAGGCGATGCCCATGACGGCGTCAGCCAGGTAGCACAAAATTCCGCCGTGCAGCGTGCCCATCGGGTTGGCGTGCTGCGCCTGGGCATGGAATTCGGCAATCGCTTTTCCATCGGATTCCGCGGTGACGGTAATGCCCAGAAAATCCCCGGCCGGGACGAGCGCGTGCTTCCAAGGCAGATCGTTGTTATCGGTCATGACCACGATATTACAAAACCGATGCTGAAACCGTCACTCTTTGACCGCCCGACGACACGAGTAATCTGTCTCTTATGTGAAATCAAGGGGTTCTGGCTGGAACGGCGACTGCTATCAGTGAGCGCTTTCGATGAGATGTTATCTTGAGGAAGTCGGACTGGACTAGCCATGGCGAAGAATGTCGAAATCCCGGAGGGGATGTTCCCCACACTGGAGGAGGGGCAAATTGCCCGGCTGATCCCGCTGGGGCAGGAGCGGCGCGTGGCGGCTGGTGACATCGTCTTCGACCAGGGCGATACCGAACACGGCGTTTTCGTCGTCTTAGAGGGCAGCATCGAACTTGTCAACGTGGTGAAAGGCGGTGAGGAGGAGGTCCTCAACGTCGACGGCGTGGGAATGTTCACGGGCGAAGTGAGCCACCTCTCCGGCCGCCGTACGCTGGTCCGCTGCCGCGCGCGCCTGGCCAGCAGGCTGCTCGAGATCAGCCGCGCGAACCTGCGGCACATCATGCAGAACGATGCCGCATTGGGCGAGGTGTTCCTCCGAGCTTTCATACTGCGGCGCGTGTATCTCATCAGCCACAAGGTAGGCGACGCAGTGCTGATCGGATCCAGCAATTCCGCCGACACCCTGCGCCTGCGAGGATTTCTCTCCCGGAACGCCCATCCCTTCACTTATCTCGACGTGGAAAAAGATCCCGATGTCCAGAGCCTGCTGGATCACTTCGAAATTCGGGTGACGGACATTCCCGTGCTGATCTGCCGGGGCGAACTGGTGCTCCGCAATCCCAGCAACGCCGAGGCGGCTGCATGCTTCGGGTTAAACGCCGGGATCGACGAAAGTAGTGTGTACGACCTGATTGTGGTCGGCGCCGGACCTAGCGGCTTGGCCGCGGCGGTGTATGGAGCATCCGAAGGCTTGAACGTGCTGGTGATCGAAAGCAATGCGCCGGGCGGCCAGGCTGGATCGAGTTCCAGGATCGAAAACTATCTCGGATTCCCGATGGGAATTTCCGGCCAGGAGCTCGCCTCCCGCGCCTTCTTTCAAGCCGAAAAGTTCGGGGCCAATATCTCCGTGGCAAGGTCCGCCGCCGCGCTCAAGTGCGCCCGGCCGCCGTACGTCGTTCAGTTTGAGGACGGAGGGTCCGTGCAGAGCCGCAGCCTCATCGTGGCCACGGGTGCGCAATATAGAAAGCTGGATCTGCCGAATCTGGCCCAGTTCGAAGGCGTCGGCGTCTACTACGGCGCCACATTGGTAGAGGCGCAGATTTGTACCGATCAGGAAGTCGCGATTGTGGGCGGGGGAAATTCCGCCGGCCAGGCCGCGTTGTATCTATCCACGGTGGCCAAGCACGTGTACCTGCTGGTACGCGGGCCAGCGCTGTCCGAAACTATGTCGCGCTACTTGATCTCGCGGATTGAGGCGTGTTCCGCGATCACGCTCAAGGCGTTCACCGAGATCGAAGCATTGGAAGGTAACGGTCACCTGGAGCGGACGCACTGGCGAAACACCCAAACCGGAGAGCGCTTCACGTGCGGCGTCCAGCATCTGTTTCTGATGACCGGAGCATGTCCCAACACGGCCTGGCTGAAGGGATGCGTGGCGCTGGATGCCAAGCAGTTCATCAAGACGGGTGCGGATGCGGGCGACGCCTGGCCTCTGAGCCGACCCCCGTACATGCTCGAGACCAGCCAGCCCGGCATCTTCGCGGTGGGCGACGTTCGCGCCGGAAGCATGAAGCGCGTGGCCGCGGCGGTGGGCGAGGGATCTATGGCGGTCCAGTTCGTACACAAAGTTCTGGCGGAATGATTTACGATCCGGCCAGAGCAATCTTTTCGCGCACCCGAAGCTGGTCCAGGGCGGCATCTTCGGCCGCGTAGTCGAACTGTTTCGGATCCACCCCGGCAGGCGGATTGGCGCGTTCCCATTCGATGGTGCTCGCGATCGCTCGGTCCGGCAGCGTCGGCTCCGCATAGCCAAGTTCTTCGCGAATCCTTGCGCTGCTCATGATCCAGTGCTGGGCCGAGTTGTAAGGCAATTTCAAGTGCGCGGGCGTCAAATCGAGCGGCACGGAAAGCACCTGCCCAGACCATGCGGCGCCGCGGCCGATGTGTCGCACCCACTCGAGTTCAGAAAACGATCGCGGCTCGGCAAGATTGTAGATCCGTCCGGCGGCCTGAGGCGAAGTTGCGGCCAGCGCGATTCCCGCCGCCACATTTTCGACATACCCTCGCGGACCGCGCCATTCCGCCGCGTCCTCCTGGATCAGAATCGCGGGACGGCCGTCGTTCATCCGCTTCAGATAAGGATGCAGCCGATGAAACATGTCGCCGGGACCGTAGACCATCGGCAGGCGCAGAATGGTGCCCGCGATCTGGGGATCGCTCATGATCGCGCGCTCCACGGGAATCTTGTCGTAGTCTTCATCGAGCCACGGAAGAGCCTGACGGATTGCCTCCAGCACCTCCCGGCGATAGGTCTGGCCGTGCGTCCTCAGATCGGAGTCCTCGGTGAGCGGAACTGGTTGCAAGGGGCCAGGCTCGGTGCCGTGCAGTATTCCAGCAGCGCGGTACACGTCGCCGCTGCTCAGCGCGATTACCCGGCCGGCCATGCCGCGAAAGACGTCCATGGTGGCCGCGGCCTGGCGTCCGCCGGCGAGGATAAAATCGATGACCACGTCCGGCGCGAAGTCGCGAAACTGGGCGCGCGAGGCCGCCAGGTGGCGCCGGTCGCCCAAGATTTCCCGGACGCCAGGGAAGCTGAGGTTCGTCGAGCCGCGATGGTAGAGCGCTACTTCGTGACCCTGGTCCAACAGCGTTCTTGTCACGAATGGGCCAATGAACCCGGTTCCGCCTATCAGGACAAGCCGCATTTGTCCGCAGCTCCCCCTATACCAGATCGATCTTTACACGGCGTCCGACCATCGCCGCCGCCCGCTGCAGGCTGCCGAGAGTGATGTCGTTTTTCGGGTCAAGAATGCGGTCAACCTGAGTTCGGCTGGTTTTGAGCAGCGTCGCCATCTTGTTCTTCGAGATTTTATTTTTCTTCATGGCTTCGACGAGCTGCCACGCAACCACCTCTTTGATCGCCTGCGTTTGCGCCTCCTCGAAAATGCCCTCCTCGTTGAGGAAGTCATCAATGCCGGAACCCATATGTTTCTTGCCCATCACGTTTACTCCCTGCTGTTTGAGACCAACTCTTTTTGGCGCTTTCGCGCTGTTGCCAAATCCTCATCGGGCGTGGCCCGCGTCTTCTTGATGAACCCGTGCAACGCGACCAAGTGCTCACGGTATAGGCAAAGCAGCACGCGTGCCATCCGCTTCGTCGGCAGATCCGTCCGGACTTCCCATAGCCCGCTTCCCATGGGACGGCACAGCGGCATGCCCACCGGCCACCGCCATTGCGCCCGCAGCAGGTCTTTTCCTATAGCCTGGCGCTCCGTTTCAACCAACCCTTTTAGCCACTCTCGCACCGGCTCGTTACCGGCCGCCGTGCGGTAGAAAATCAGCGGAATTTTTTGCGGTTGCGGGTCGTCCGGCACCCTGCACCTTATCTAGTACAATGTACCACAAAAGGTTCGCGCCTTTTTCTCGGTTGTCGAGAGCGCAGTTGCACAGATAGCCGGGCGTCTATAGCAGCGGCACGGCGCCATAGCTGGCACACCATACATCCGGTCTGCGACGTGATACCGTTGAATGATCTTCAAAAAAGGACGATGGATCAAGCGGAGGGCGCTCGGTGCTCGGTAAGCTCAAGCTGCTTGGAATCCTGCTGGCCACATTTTCGCTCCATACAGAATTCGCGTGTTTTACGTACGCGGGCACCAGCAGAACGCATACCGAAGTGTTTGAAGACACTGCGCAAGGGCGGCCACGGAGGCGGTTGATCCTAACGCCATCTGCGTGCCCTTCAATATTTCCCCGCTTTTTTCAGCGCGGCTTCGATTGTCGCGAGCGCCAGCACCAAAGATAAGGGCGCGTCCAGCAACGGCACCGCGCCGTAGCCGGCGTACCACCCCGCCGCTCTTTCATTCTTGGCGTCGATGACCAGCACCACGCCGCCCACCTCCGCCGCGGCCAACAGGCAGCGTCTGCCCGCCCCGAGCAGCAGCTGGCCGCCAAGTCCTTGCCCTTGCAGCTTGCGATCCACAGCCAGACGCGCCAGGCGAAAGCCCGGCACGTCATGACGCGCCAACCCACGCCGTACGATCTCCGGCGTCCGGGCGTAGTCGACGGAGGCTGGGCTCAGGCTATAGAAGCCGAGAATGGTTTTGCCGTCGGTATCGTCGATGGCGAGGAAGGTCTTTGCACCGCCCAGCTCGTGGCTCTTGCGGGCGTAACGGCGCAAGAAATCGTTTAACGCTTCTTCGCCGCAGTCGAAGGCGTCGCGATCATATTTCTTGCTGATGGGCTCCTCGTGCCATGCCGTCACAAATTAGGACGGCTTTGGCAGCGCCCGCGCCGCTGCCAACAACTTGGCGTTCGGCGCCGGCGGATTCTCTAGCAGATCCAGAACGCGCAAACTATCCCGCTCGGAGACATGCACGTGATCCGCCTCCTCAATGACCGCCTTGGCAGCACGCAGGGCGTGACGAAGCACAAAGTCCGTCAGGTCGGTGCGGCTCAACGCCACTGCTCGAAGCAGCAGCGTTTTTTCCTCGGCCCGAATCCGGAGGGACATCCGGCTATTGTCTTCAACCGCTAATCTCGGCATGACAATTGGCTCCTGTCTTAACTTGTACACATTCAAATAGTACATCTAAACAGACCCGGAAGTCAACCTGTGTGTATTGATTGCGTACGAGGTCCAAAGGGCCGCCGAGATTAACATAATTTATGCAAACATCCACTTGCATTTGCCCCGACGGTGGGATAATCTAAATCCAATGATCGCTTCGAAAGGACATGCCAGCGTGACTCGCGCTTTACCAGGTGCGGTTGTCGCCTCTGTCTTTTCAAGCGGTCAAGTTCCGAAGCTTCGGCCCATTATTATTGAGGTCGTAGTACCCAGCCCCGCTTGAGGGCTTCGGACACAAGTTTCCGAAAGGCCATCGGGTGGGCAAAGAAAACCACCTGGTGGCCTTTTTAATTTGGAGGCAGTTTGTTTGGAGGAAAGATGTCGACCACCCCTGCGCATCGAACTAGCGGCGTGACGGAATCGAAGCTCATGTCCGGTTCCCAGATTCTTCTGGAATGCCTGGTTCGTGAGAACGTAGACTGCATTTTCGGATACCCCGGCGGCGTTACGCTGCCGCTTTACGACGCTCTTTACGACCATCCCATCCGCCACATCCTAGTGCGGCACGAGCAAAATGCCGCGTTCGCCGCCGAAGGCTATGCGCGATCCACGGGACGCGTCGGCGTTTGCTGCGCCACCTCAGGCCCCGGCGCCACCAATCTGGTAACCGGGCTGGTGGATTCGATGATGGACTCCATTCCTGTGGTCGCCATCACGGGCCAAGTTTCCACCAAGCTGATCGGCAGCGACGCGTTTCAGGAAGCCGACACGTTCGGCATCACGCGCTCCTGCACCAAGCACAATTTCCTGGTGAAGACTATTGCGGAATTGCCGCAGGCCATCCATGAGGCCTTCTACATCGCGTCATCGGGCCGGCCTGGTCCAGTTCTGGTGGACATCCCTAAGGATGTGTTTCAGGCGCAAGCGCATTACACGCCAGTTTCGTCGATTCATCTGCCGGGCTACAAAGTTTTCACCGAAGGCCACACCGGCCAGATCCGGCGCGCGGCACAGGTGATCTGGGAATCGCAGCGCCCGTTTGTTTACGCGGGCGGCGGCATTATCGCGGCCAATGCATCCGAGGAGCTGCGGGAGTTTGTGGAGCTGACGGACGCGCCGGCGGTCACCACCCTGATGGGGTTGGGCGGATTGCCGGCTGAGCATCCCAACTACATCAGCATGCCGGGCATGCACGGCAGCTACGCGGCGAACATGGGCATGACGCATGCCGACCTGCTGATCGCCCTGGGCGTCCGCTTCGATGACCGCGTTACCGGACGCCTGGCGGCGTTCGCTCCGCATGCGAAAGTGATTCACGTCGACATCGATCCGGCCGAAATCGGCAAGAATCGGGCCGCCGACCTGCCCATCGTGGGCGATGTCAAGCGAGTGCTGGAGAAGCTCACCAAAGTTCTGAGGGAAACCGCGCCCGAGAGTCGCGAACAAAACTCCAGCGGACGCGCCGCGTGGTGGCGCCAGATTCGAGAATGGATGGCCGAGCATCCGCTGACGCCGGATGTCTCCACCAGCGAGATCAAGCCGCAGCACGTGATGCGGGAAATCGACCGGCTGTCCGGCGGCCGCGCCATCGTCACTTCCGACGTCGGCCAGCACCAGATGTGGGCGGCGCAGTTCATCCGCTTCAATTCGCCGCGTCTGTGGATAAACTCGGGCGGCTTGGGCTCCATGGGCTTCGGCCTGCCGGCGGCCATCGGCGCGCAGTTCGCGCGGCCCGACAAGCTGGTTTTTTCGATCGTCGGCGACGGCGGTTTCCAGATGTCGATTCCCGAACTCGCCACCATCGCCAATCACGCGCTGCCCATCAAGATCGTCGTGGTGAACAACGGCTATCTGGGAATGATCCGGCAATGGCAGGAGTTGTTCTATAACAACCGGATATCCCAGGCCGAGCTGAACTCCTTTCCAGACGCCGAAAAACTGGCCGGCGCGTATGGGTTCAAAGGCCGCACTATCGACGGCGTGCATCAGCTGGCTCCGGCACTCGAAGAAGCCGTGCGCGAGCCAGGCCCGTATCTGTTGAACGTGCGGGTGTCGCCGTTTGAGAACGTCTACCCGATGGTGCCGTCGGGGGGCGCAATCAACGAAATGGTCCTCGGCGCTCCGCAGCCGGCGCTGGCCTGAGGAAAGACTATAGGCAAAACGATGCTGCAACTCATTTCATTATTGGTGGAAAACAAGCCGGGCTCGCTCATGCGCATCACCGGCGTTTTGAGCGCGCGCGGTTATAACATCGAGAGCCTGACCGTCGCGCGGACGCTGGACCCGACGCTGTCGCGCATGACCATCGTGGTGGATATTGAGCCGCAACTGCGTTCGCAGGTGATCAAGCAAATGAACAAACTGGTCAACGTGCTGCAGGCTGCCGACCTCACCGATTCGCCGGCCGTCAAACGCGAAATGGCGCTGCTGCGCGTGCGTGCGCCGCTGGCCAGCCGTACCGCTATCTTGAAGGAAGCGGAAATCTTCGGCGCTCGCGTGGTGGATTCCTCCACGGAGGGTTTTGCGCTGGAGGCCACCGGCGATTCCGAAAAACTGGACGAGTTCATCGACGTCATGCGCAGCTATGGCGAGATCGAAGTGACGCGCTCGGGCGCGATCGCGGTGTCGCTCGAAGCGAAGAAGCTGCGCCTTGCGCCGCCCATTCCGCGCAATGCGGCGGTGAATGAAGCCGAAACAGACGAAAAACTGGAAACCAGACTCTAGCGACACAATCTAGGAAAACATGCCAAGAAGATACTACGAAAAAGACGGCGATCTGAGCCGATTACAAGGGAAGACGGTGACCATTATCGGTTACGGCAGCCAGGGCCACGCGCACGCGCTCAACCTGCGCGATAGCGGCGTGAGCGTAACCGTCGGCTTGCATCCAGACAGCAAGAGCGCGGCCAAGGCAGCCGCCGTGGGGCTCAAAGTTCTTAGCGTTGCGGACGCTATCCAGGGAGCCGACATCGCGATGATCCTGGTTCCGGATCACATTCAGGGCGATTTGTATAGCAACGAAATCGAACCGAACCTGAGCGCGGGCAAGACGCTGATGTTCGCGCACGGCTTCGCCATTCACTTCGGACAAATCAAGCCGCCCGCGAATGTGGACGTTTCGATGATCGCGCCCAAGGCTCCCGGCCATCGAGTGCGCGAGCTGTACACCGAAGGCGTGGGCGTGCCGGCGTTGGTGGCCATCCACCAGGATCCCTCCATGAACGCGCTCCAAAACGCACTGGCCTACGCTTTGGCGCTCGGATGTCTGAAGGCGGGCGTCATCGAGACTAGCTTTAAAGAAGAGACCGAAAGCGATCTGTTCGGCGAACAGTCCGTGTTGTGCGGCGGCGTCAGCGAACTGATCCGGGCTGGTTTTGAAACCCTGGTGGAGGCCGGCTACGCGCCTGAGATCGCGTATTTTGAGTGCCTGCACGAAGTGAAGCTGATTGTCGATCTCATCTATGAGGGCGGCCTCGGCTACATGCGTTACTCGGTTTCAGACACTGCCGAGTATGGCGATTACACCCGCGGCCCGCGCATTGTCACAGCCGAGACGCGCCAAGAGATGAAGAAGATCCTGTCTGAGATTCAGTCCGGCCAGTTCGCCAAAGAATGGATCGCCGAAAACAAGTCCGGCCGTCACAAGTTCCTCGCCATGCGTGAAGCGGCGCGCGAACAGCCCATCGAGCGAGTGGGCAGAGAGCTCCGGCAGATGATGACGTTCTTAAGCAAGAAGAAGAAGGAGGAAGGCGTACCGCAAGAGCAAGAAGCCGCGGCCGTTAAGTAGCGGTCTCTTGTGGGGCGGACCCCCAGGTCCGCGGCCGGCGCCCCCGCCGGCCACTTTGAGGAAATATCATGCGCATCCAGACATTCGATACCACGCTCCGGGACGGAACGCAGGGCGAGGCCGTCTCATTCTCCGTCGACGACAAACTGATCATCGCGCAGAAGCTGGATGAGCTGGGTATCGATTACATTGAGGGCGGCTGGCCGAACTCCAATCCCAAAGACAAGGAGTTCTTTAAGCGCGCCAAGGGCGTGAAGTTAAAGCACGCCCGGCTGACTGCGTTCGGGTCCACGCGCTTCGCCAAGAACACGGTGGATCAGGATCCGAACGTGCGCGCCCTGCTGGAGGCCGAGACGCCGACAGTGTCCATTTTCGGCAAGAGCTGGGATTTGCACGTTCGCCGGGCGCTCGGCATTGACGAGGATCAGAATCTGCTCCTGATCGCCGAAACCGTCAAGTATCTCAAGGACCACGGCCGCGAAGTGGTGTACGATGCCGAGCATTTCTTCGATGGCTACAACGCCAACCCGGAGTTCGCCATGCGCACGCTCGAAGCAGCCAAACAAGCCGGTGCCGACGTGTTGTGCCTGTGCGACACCAACGGCGGCAATTTGACGCATCGCGTCGTCGAAGTAGTCTCGGAAGTTCGCAAGCGCTTCGACGGCGTGATCGGCATCCATACACACAACGATTGCGAAGTAGCCGTGGCCAATACCATCGCGGCCGTGGAAGCCGGATGCACGCACGTGCAAGGCTGCATCAACGGCTACGGCGAGCGCTGCGGCAACGCCAACATCGTGTCCGTCATCGCCAATCTGGAGTTGAAGCTGGGCCACACGACGATCGGCCCGGAGAAGCTGCAAACGCTGACCACCGTGGCGCGCTACATCGCTGAGCTGGCCAACCTGCCGATGCGCAACGATCAAGCCTACGTGGGCCACAGCGCTTTCGCGCACAAAGGCGGCGTGCATGTGAGCGCGGTGTTGAAGGATTCGTCCACCTATGAGCACGTGAAGCCGGAGATGGTGGGCAATCGTCAGCGCGTGTTGCTGAGCGATCTGTCGGGCCGCGGCAATGTGCTCTACAAGCTGAAGCAGCACGGCCTGGCCGAGCGGCTGGATTCCGAAGCTCGCCGGCAATTGCTCGAGCGCATCAAGGACCTGGAGCATCAAGGCTATGAACTGGAAGCCGCTGAAGGCACGTTCGAGCTGCTGGTCCGCGAAGCCCTGCATCCCGGCTGGAGTGTCTTCGAGGTAGTGAACTACGACGTCACCACCCGGCTGGTGGGCGGCACCACGGCCACCGTCACGCTACGCATTCAGGACAGCGTTCACACCGCCAGCGCCACCGGCCAAGGCCCCATGAACGCGCTCGATCTGTGCCTGCGCCAGTGCCTTTCCAATGTCTATCCGCAGGTGAAGAACGTCCGCCTGACCGACTACAAGGTCCGCGTGCTGGAGCCCAAGAAAGGTACGGCCGCCAAGGTCCGCGTGTTAGTCGAATGGTCCGATCATCGCCGCAGCTGGGCCACCGTGGGCGTCTCCGACAACGTGATCGAAGCCAGCTGGGGCGCGCTGGTGGACGCTATTCGGCTGGAGCTGATGCGCCTGACCGAGCAAGACGAAAACGTCGACAAGGTGGTGGAAGACTACTGCTGGGGCGTCTAAAGCCCCCGCGCTAGAATAGTAGCGATGGCGGCGACTACCCTCCTCACGTCCGATCAGTTCCTGGCGTTGCCCGAGGAATTCGACCAACACGGGAATCGGATCAAAGACGAACTAATTGGAGGCGAAGTCGTCAAAATGGCATTCCCGTCTCTTCCTCACGACCTGATCAAGAACGAGATCAATGCGTTGCTGATGCAATATCTTATCTCTAATCCGCAACTGGGCTTAAAGACATTGGTGGAGATTGGTACCCATGTGAGCGACTATGACGCATTCATGCCGGATGTGTCCGTCGTGAGGCGCAGTCGATTGTTCGGGGAGACAAGGGTTTTTCAGGGCGCACCAGATCTCGCGATTGAGGTCGTGTCCCCGAGCGACACTGCCAAACACCTCGAACGCAAGGTCGACGCGTATTTGCAAAGCGGCGCAAAATCTGTTTGGATCGTCTTCCCCGAGGCCCGCTCGGTCACGGTCCATACCCGCGAATCAGTTCGCAAGCTGAAAGCCGATCAATCCATCGACGACCCTCTACTTCCCGGCTTCTCTTCCCCCGTCTCCGCCTTCTTCGAGCTCACCTAAACAGGTCGATGCGTTACTTCTTCACTCAATCCGTCCCTCCGTTTTCACGCGTTCTTCTCGTCGAGAGCGGCAGCCGCGAGTTATTCGAGAACCTGCTCCCGGTCCTGTATCAAAACCATGCGGAAATGATCTGCGACCTAGTGACCTGTTACGCCGGCGCGCCCCAGAACTTTCGCGAAAGTCAGGGCTCGGTCTACCGTGTCAGCGATTATCCGGCCGGCCCCGCCAGGCAGCGCCTTTACCAGGAACTGGGCGCCAACCGCTACAGCATTGTCGGCATCATCTGCTCGGCCGAACCCATCATGACCAAGTGGAAATGGATGCTGACCGCGCGTCTTCCGGGCAAAGTATTCGTGCTCAATGAAAACGGCGACTACTTCTGGGTGGACCACGCGAACCTGGCTACCATCCGCTATTTCATCCTCTTTCGCGCGGGGCTCACCGGCTCTGGCGCGGTCCGCACCCTGGCGCGAGTGGTGTTGTTCCCGTTCAGCCTGCTATACCTGATCTTGTACGCAATTACCGTTCATACCCGGAGGATACTGCGAACACTATGAAAGCTGTCTTTGTCGAACAGCCCGGCGGCGTCGAGAACTTAAAATACGCGGACATTCCAAAACCGTCGCCCGGCCCGGATCAGGCGCTGATCAAGATTGTAGCCTCGGGCGTCAATTTCATCGATGTCTATTTCCGCAAAGGCGTATATCCCGCACCTCCGCCGATCGTGCTGGGCAATGAGGGCGCCGGTACCGTCGAATCCGTCGGACCCGGCGTGAAGAACGTGGCGCCGGGCGATCGAGTGGCTTATGCCATGGCGCGCGGGTCTTACGCCGAATATGCCGTGGTTCCAGCTTGGCAACTGGTGAAGATTCCGGCTGCGGTAGACTTTGAGGCCGCGGCTGCCGTGCTCCTGCAAGGCATGACCGCGCACTATCTCACCCACTCCACCTATCCGCTCAAGCCCGGCGATTCTTGCTTGATCCACGCCGCGGCCGGTGGCACCGGGCGGTTGATTGTCCAAATGGCGAAAATGCTGGGCGCGCGCGTGATCGGCACCGTGGGAGACGAGGAGAAAGCCAAGCAAGCCAAAGAAATCGGGGCCGACGAAGTGATCGTCTACACCAAGGACGATTTCGCCGCGAAGGCCAAGGGCATGCACGTGGTTTACGATTCGGTGGGCCAGTCCACCTTTATGAAAAGCCTGGATTGCCTGCGCCCGCGCGGCATGATGGTGAGTTTTGGAAACGCCAGCGGACCTGTCACAGATTTTGCTCCGCTCGTTCTGAGCCAAAAAGGATCGCTCTACTTGACGCGTCCCACACTGGCGAATTATTCAGCTACGCCGGAAGAGCTGGATTGGCGCGCCAACGACGTATTGAACTGGATGGGACAAGGCAAGCTGAAACTGCACATACACAAGGTTTATCCGCTTTCGGACGCCGCCCAGGCGCACCTCGATCTGGAAGGCCGCAAGACGACCGGAAAGCTGCTGCTGCGTGCCGGCTGATCGATCCCCCATCCCGTTCGGCGAGCTTAAAGTCGAGCTAAGCGAGCTTAAAATAGACGGGTTACTGGTGTCCGCGCCGCCCAATGTTCGCTACCTCAGCGGCTTCACCGGCGACAATGGCCTGCTGCTGGTCACCCCAGGTGACACGGCGCATTCGCAAATCTTGTTCACCGATCCGCGCTTTACCATTCAGGCCGCGGAAGAATGCGTTTGCCAGGTGCAGACCGTCACTAAGACGCCGCTCGATCAAGCCGCCCTTCAGACTATTCGCAAGCGCCGGATTAAGCGCGTCGGATTTGAAGCATCGCGCATGCTATACGAGGTTTACCAGCGCATCGCCAAGTCGCTGCCGGCCGGGGTCAAACTCAAGCCGATCGGAGGCGTGGTGGAGAAGCTGCGGATGGTGAAGTCGGATGACGAAATCGCACGCATCCGGCGCAGCGTGCTGACCAATTCGGAGGCGTTCGAAAGGGCCACGCGATCCATCCGGCCGGGCGCCCGGGAATCGACCATTGCAGCCGAGCTCGAATACCAGATGCGGCGGCTGGGGGCCGAAAAAGCGGCGTTTGAGACCATCGTGGCCATGGGTTCGCGCTCCGCCCTGCCGCACGCCCAGCCCACGGCGCGTAAGCTGGCCAACAATGAACTACTATTGATTGATATGGGCGCGTGCCAGGATGGCTACATGAGCGACATGACCAGGGTGCTTTTCCACGGCCGTCCCACTCGGCGCGTGCGAAGCATGTATAACGCGGTCTTGAAAGCGCAGTTGGCCGCCATCGACGCGGTCCGGCCCGGCGTCACCGCGGCGCACGTGGATCGTGCCGCTCGCCGGGTGCTCGAAACCGAAGGCCTGGGAAAGGAATTCGTGCATTCCACCGGCCACGGCCTGGGTCTCGAGATTCATGAAGGGCCGCGCCTGGGCCGCCGGAACAAGACTAAACTCGCGCCCGGCATGGCGATTACAATTGAACCTGGCGCCTACGTTCGCGATTTCGGGGGAATTCGCATCGAAGACACCGTCCTGGTGACCAGGAACGGCTGCGAAGTTCTCACCCCAACTTCCAAGGAGTTAAGACTTCTCTAGAATGACGAATGACGAAATTAAAGAGCTGATCCGGCTGGTGGTGGATAGTGGTATCGCCGAGTTGGAGCTGCAGCGCGGCGAGGATCGCGTGCGCATACGCCGGACGCTGGAGCGGCAAGAGGTTGCAATACCGGCAACTATGCCCGCGTTCACGCAGTCCACTGTGGAAACCGGGCAATCCGGCGCCGCTCAACCTCCGCTGGCGCCGCAATCGAACGAACACATCGTAAAGTCGCCCATCGTCGGCACGTTTTATGAATCGCCCAAGCCCGGCGACGCGGCCTTCGTGAAGGTGGGCGACGTGGTGGAGGCCGGCCAGGTTCTTTGTATCATCGAATCGATGAAGCTGATGAACGAAATCGAATCGGAGATCGCAGGAACGGTGGTGGCCAAGCTGATGGAAAGCGGCCGGCCGGTGGAATACGGAGAAGCCCTCTTCGCTATCCGTCCGCGTTAACCCGGGGTTGGTGTTTCCAGATTACTATGTTCCAGAAAATCCTGATCGCCAATCGAGGCGAAATCGCCGTTCGTGTCATCTGTGCCTGTAAGGATCTGGGCATCAAGACGGTAGCCGTGTATTCGGAGGCCGATCGCCATAGCCTGCACGTGCGATTTGCCGACGAGGCCATCTGTATAGGGCCTGCCAAGAGCGCGCGCAGTTATCTCGACATTCCGTCGGTGATCAGCGCGGCCGAAATCACCAATGCCGATGCCATTCATCCCGGCTACGGGTTCTTGAGCGAGAATGCCGATTTCGCCGAAGTGTGCGAAACGTCGGAGATCAAGTTCATCGGGCCCAGGCCGGGTGTAACGCGCGCCATGGGTCTGAAGCAGCATGCCCGCGCCGCGATGGCCGAATGCGGAGTGCCCATCCTGCCGGGCTCCGCAGGAATTCTCCAGAGCGCGGAGGAGGGTCTGGAAACAGCCGCGAAGATCGGATACCCGGTGATGCTCAAGGCGTCGGCGGGCGGCGGCGGACGGGGCATGCGCATGGTTCACGAAGCTTCGGAGTTGCCGGCCTTGCTGACGCAGGCGCAGCAGGAAGCCGGAGCTGCGTTTTCCTCACAGGACGTTTACATGGAAAAGTTGGTGATTGCGCCCCGGCATATTGAGTTCCAGGTGCTGGCCGACGAGCATGGCAACGTCGAAGTTTTGGGCGAACGCGATTGCTCCATCCAGCGCCGCCATCAAAAGCTGCTCGAAGAAGGCCCTTCGCCCGCCATGACGCCCAAGCTACGCGAAAAGATGCGCGGGAGGCTCTGCGCGGCGCTAACGAAGATCGGCTACACCAACGCCGGCACCGTGGAATTTCTGATGGATCGCGACGGCAATCTGTACTTCATCGAAGTGAACGCCCGCATTCAGGTGGAGCACCCGGTCACCGAATCCATCACGGGCATCGATCTGGTGAAGAGCCAGATCCTGATTGCGTCGGGCTACAAACTGCCCGAGATCATCCAGCAGCCGGTGACCATCAAAGGCCACGCCATCGAGTGCCGGATTAACGCCGAAAACCCCGAGACGTTCGCGCCATCGCCCGGGCGAATCACCGCGCTGAACCTTCCGGGCGACGTTGGTATTCGCGTGGACACCGCGGCTTATACCGATTACGTGATTCCGCCGTTCTATGATTCCCTGGTCGCGAAGCTGATCGCTTACGGGCGCGACCGGACTGAGGCCATCGCCCGCATGCGCCGCGCCCTGGATATGTTCGTTGTGGAAGGCATTTATACGACCATCCCTCTGCACCAGCGCATTATGCAGGACCCCGATTTTATCGCGGGAAAATTCGATACGTCGTTTCTCACTTCCCGATCTCGCCCGCACTGACTTCGATTTCCATCCTCAACAAGGCCGCGCCCAGCGTCTTGCCTTGCGCCTCCACTCGCAGTGACAACGTCCCGCCTCCGCCCAGCGCCTCATGCATCAGAAAGTTCAGCGCGCCCAGATTGGGCAACTCGTACCGCTCGACATTTCCTTTTACCAGTTCGCCGAAAAAATGTTTTACCCGCTCGGGCGTGACTTCTCGCACCAGCAGCGGGTAATGCCGCGCATCAAAAGCAATGATGCCGATGTTGGACGTATCGCCTTTGTCGCCCGAGCGGGCGTGAGCAATGCGCGCGAGCGGAATCTTCATTCCACCACCTCCACCGAGGTTTGAATCAACTCGCGGGGGATCAGCGCCGGCCAATACGCCACCACCTCACGGACAGGCGGACGGCCTTCACCAAAGCCAGTGCCCGTCGGAGGACCGCTTAGAACTAAGGGAATCAGCTCGCGAGTGAAGCGATCCACGGCTTTGCGATCCTGCCCGCGCACCCCGATGCGGAGTTGCACCTCGGGCGGATTTGGATTCGGGACAGCCACCGGCCCGTGGCATGCATTCACGCCGAAGAATTCCGTGTAGATCTCTTCGAACTCCAGCCCCAGCTGCCGCAGCCGCTGGCGCACGATACGGTCGGCGGCCTGCGATTTTTCCAGTGCCTGCGGCGCGCTGTAAACCAGCGTGCCAATCGCCTTCCAGCCATACGAATACGCGATCGAGAGCTTCAGCATCTCCGGCCGCGCGGCTCCCCGAATGCCCGAAACCTGCACTCGATCCGGCCCCGCGTTCTTCAAATGGATGCTGGTGAAATCGGCCACGCAATCGGGTGTGATATAGTTTTTCGGATCGCCCAGCTCGTACAGCAGCTGTTCTTTAATTACGTCCACGGACACACGGCCGCCCGTGCCCTCGTGTTTGGTGATGCTGAACCGGCCGTCGTGGTCGGCCTCAATGATCGGATAGCCGATGTTCGCCAGGTCCGGAATGCTCTGCCAATCCACCTGGCAATTGCCGCCGGTGCACTGCGCGCCGCATTCGACAATGTGCCCTGCAATTGTTCCGGCCGCGAGTTTGTCCCATTCGTCCGGCTTCCAGCCAAAGCGATGGATCATGGGCGCGAGCGACAGCGCGGTATCGGTGCAGCGGCCGGCAATGACTACATCGGCACCCAAGGCTAAAGCCTCAGCCACGGGGAAAGCGCCGATGTAAGCGTTCGCGCTCAGGATACGGTCCCGAATCGCGCTCAGCGGCTGGCCGTTGTCCATGTTCTTCATCAGGTGCCCGCCCGCAAGAAATTCGTCCAGCCGCCCAAACACGTCGTCGCCCAGCACTACGGCAACCTTCAACGATGGCGCTACGCGCCGCACCTCGCGCGCGCAGGCCACCGGATTTACGCCGCCCGCGTTGGCGATCACTTTCACTTCGCGCTCTATGAGAAGGCGCTGGATCTGCGCAATCAACGGCGGAAAATCGCGCGCATAGCCCAGATTCGGATCGGCCTCCTTCTGCTTTTGGAGAATCGACATGGTGATCTCGGCCAGATAGTCGAGCGCGAGATAATCGATGGGCCCTTGCTCCACCAGCCGCACCGGCGCTTCCAGCCAATCGCCCCAAAAACCCTGCCCATTTGCGATTCGAATCATCGCCTAAAGCGTCTCCAGCACCAAATGTTCGCGATGCCCGTGCGCCGTGGCAATTTCCAGCGCGAACTCGAGCACCCGCCGCGTTTGCAATGGATCAATCAGCGCGTCCACATGCCCACGCGCCGCGGCGTAACGGGCATCCAACCAGCGATCATAATCCGCGCGGGTCCGTTCAATGCGCGCTTTCAGATCCTCAGGCACCGGCTTGCCCTCCGACTTCAATCTTTCCAGTTCCGGACCGTGAATCGCTTGCACCGCCGAATCGCCTTCCATCACGCCGATCCGCGCCGTCGGCCAGCCGAACGTGAAATTCGGATCGAATCCCTGGCCCGCCATGGCGTAATACCCTGCGCCGCTGGCGTGATTGAGAGTCAATACAATTTTCGGAACAGTCGCGCAGGCCATGGTCTCCACCATCTCAGCTCCCGCGCGAATAATTCCATCGCGCTCGGCCTCCACTCCCACCATGAAGCCCGAGACATCCTGAAGATAGATCAACGGCACGCCGTTCCTCTCCGCGTTCTCGACGAAGTATGCCACCTTGCGCGCCGACTCCGCATATACGATGCCGCCAATACGCGCCCCACTCTCGGTCTTGAGAAACCCGCGGCGATTCGCAACCAGCGCTACCGGGCTTCCAAATAACTTCGCGTCGGCGCACAATAATTCCGGCGCGTGGTCGGGTTGAAACTCGAGGTAATCGTCGCGATCGAAGATCCGCGCGATCGCGTCTTCGATGTTGTAGGGCAGCCGATGATCGGCAGGCATCAGATCGTAGAGACCCTCCGCCGGTTTCGCGGGTGGCGATCCGTCCAGAGCCGCGGGCGCCGATGGCATAGCGCGAAACCTCTCGCGAATCAGTTGCAGACACGCAGCGTCATCCTTCGCCGTGTAATGGGCCACGCCGCTGGCCGTGGTATGCATGCGCGCGCCGCCCAGCGATTCCGCGTCCACCACTTGCCCCACCGCGCCCTTCACCAGATTCGGCCCGCCCAGCCCCATAAAGCTGGTGCCCTCCACCATGATGATCACGTCGCTCAATGCCGGCAGATAAGCGCCGCCCGCGATGCAAGGCCCCATCACCGCCGCGATCTGCGGCACATGCAATCTGCGCCGCATCAGCGAATTGTAATAAAAGATGCGCGCCGCGCCGTATTGGCCGGGAAAAATACCGTCCTGCAACGGCAGATTCACGCCCGCCGAGTCCACCAGATACACAATCGGCACGCGATTCCGCATCGCAATTTCCTGCGCGCGCAGAATTTTCGTAATAGTCTCCGGCCACCAGGCGCCGGCCTTTACCGTAGCGTCGTTGGCGACAATGATCGCGGGCCGACCTTCGATCTTACCCGCGCCCGTCACCACTCCGGCCGCCGGAGCTTGCCCGTCGTATTGGTCGTAAGCGATCAGCAGGCCGATCTCGAGAAACATCGCCCCCGGGTCCACCAGCTTCGCGATCCGCTCGCGCGCCGTCAGCTTGCCGTCGCGATGCTGCTTCTCGATCCGCTTGGGCCCGCCGCCTTGCCGCAATTGGTCTTCCAGCGTCTGCAGATCTTCGACCAGCTGACGCATGTGGGCCGTACCGGTGGTGGACACCATTCTAAGAATACGACACTCAATGCCGCTCTTTAGACAGTGCTTCAATTTCAATTTAACGCCGAGCCGGCCGACGTCGTTTCCCGTCATACTGCAAATGAAAAAGTGAAGTAAGGATGCTAAACTTCATGAACGAGGTGCTGGCGATGAAGGGCAAAAGGATGCTGACGATCCCGATTATTACGGCAGTGCTCGCCTTGGTGGGCGGCTTGGCCATTTCCGCGCAGGATAAGTACACCGTGAAAGTACCGAACGGGCTCGCGTTTTCCGAATTTCGCGGATACGAGGCCTGGCAGGTTGTCTCCATCAGTCAGGATGGAGCACTTATGGCTGCGATCCTCGCGAATCCTGTGATGATCAAAGCCTACCTGGCCGGCGTTCCCGGCAACGGCAAGCCATTCCCCGACGGCTCCAAGCTGGCGAAGATCCATTGGAACCCGAAAAAGATGGAGACGTTCCCTGCAGCGACGGTGCCAGGTACCCAGCACGACATGGACTTCATGGTGAAGGACAGCAAAAGGTTCGCGGACAGCGGCGGGTGGGGATATGCCGTGTTCGACTACGACGCTGCATCCGATACGTTCACGCCCGGCACCTTGGCCGGCAAGCCGCCGCAGGGGAACGACGCCAAGTGTGGGTTCGCGTGCCACACCAGAGTGAAGACCAGAGACTACGTTTTCACGGATTACGGGCATAGGTGAAAGCGCCTCCGCCGAGCTCAGGCCAGGTCGAAGCGGTCAAGGTTCATCACATTGTTCCACGCCGCCACGAAGTCCTTCACAAACGCCTCCTTCGAGTCGTCACATGCGTAGACTTCCGCGAGAGCCCGAAGCTGGGAGTTCGAACCGAAGACGAGATCGACGACAGTGCCCGTCCACTTGAGCTCATCCGTCGCCCGATCGCGCCCCTCCAACACGCCTTCCGATGTGGCGGACTTCTGCCACTTCGTCTTCATGTCGAGCAGGTTCACGAAGAAATCATTCGTCAAAGTTTCCGGTCGTTTGGTGAAAACACCGTGTTTGGACTGCCCGAAGTTTGCATTCAGGGCTCGCATGCCGCCCACCAGAACCGTCATCTCGGGAGCGGTCAGCTTCAGCAGGTTCGCCCGATCCACCAGCAGCTCCGCCGCCGATCCCTCGTGTCCCTTCCGGAGGTAGTTGCGGAACCCGTCCGCGGCCGGCTCCAGTACGGCGAACGCATGCACATCGGTCTGCTCCTGGGTGGCGTCGGTGCGCCCCGGGGAGAAGGGAACCTTCACGTCGTGCCCGGCCTTCTTCGCCGCTGCTTCCACGGCTGCGCAGCCGCCCAGAACGATCAGGTCGGCCAGCGAGATCTTCTTTCCTTTTCCATTGGACTGGGCTACACCTGACAGTGAACCGTTGAAATCCTTCTGGATCGCCTCCAGCTTCTGAAGAACCTTCGCTAGCTCGGCCGGCTGGTTGACTTCCCAGTCCTTTTGCGGCGCCAGCCGAATGCGCGCCCCGTTAGCCCCACCGCGTTTGTCACTACCGCGGAATGTCGCAGCCGACTCCCAGGCCGTCGTGACCAGTTGGGAGATGGAAAGTCCAGATGCGAGGATCTTGGCCTTCAGAGCGGCAATTTCCTGCTCCCCGATCAATTCATGATCCGAGGCGGGAACGGGGTCCTGCCACAGCAGCGTTTCCTTCGGCACCAGTGGACCCAGGTACCGCACGACAGGTCCCATGTCGCGGTGCGTCAGCTTAAACCACGCCTTGGCGAACGCGTCTGCGAGCTCCTGAGGATGATCCAGGAAGCGCTTCGAGATTGGCGCATAGATGGGGTCCAGCTTCAGTGCCAGGTCCGTCGTGAACATAATCGGAGCGTGCTTCTTCGACGGATCGTGGGCATCCGGCACGGTGCCCGCCGCGGCTCCGTTCTTGGGAGTCCATTGGTGAGCGCCGGCGGGGCTCTTCGTGAGTTCCCAGTCATAGGCGAACAGGTTTTCGAAGTAGTTGTTGTCCCACCTCACCGGGTTGGTGGTCCATGCGCCTTCCAACCCGCTGGTGATCGCGTGGGCGCCAGTGCCGCTGCCAAACGTATTTATCCAGCCGAAGCCTTGATCTTCGACAGCGCCGCCCTCGGGTTCAGGGCCCATATACGTGCTCGGTTCGGCAGCGCCGTGGGCCTTGCCGAACGTGTGTCCGCCGGCGATGAGGGCAACTGTCTCCTCGTCATTCATCGCCATTCGGGCAAATGTCTCTCGGATGTCGGTGGCCGCGGCCAGCGGATCCGGTCTGCTGTTGGGCCCTTCCGGATTCACGTAGATGAGGCCCATTTGAACCGCGCCGAAGGGATTATCCAGCTCGCGGGCGCCGCGGTAGCGCTCGTCTCCCAGCCATTTGCTCTCAGGCCCCCAATAAATGTCTTCTTCCGGCTCCCAGATGTCTTCGCGCCCACCGCCGAAACCGAAGGTCTTGAATCCCATCGACTCCAGTGCAACGTTACCGGTGAGAATCATCAGGTCGGCCCAGGAAAGTTTCCGGCCGTACTTTTGCTTGATCGGCCAGAGCAGCCGGCGCGCTTTGTCGAGACTCACGTTATCGGGCCAGCTGTTGAGGGGCGCAAATCGCTGTGATCCGGAGCCCGCGCCCCCTCGGCCATCGGCGATCCGGTACGTGCCCGCGCTATGCCACGCCATACGGATGAAGAGGGGCCCATAGTGGCCGTAGTCCGCGGGCCACCAGGGCTGCGATGTCGTCATCAAGGCATGCAGGTCCTGGACCACGGCATTCAAGTCGAGGCTCTTGAACTCCTGGGCGTAATTAAACGCCTCGCCCATGGGGTCGGACTGCGGGGCATGTTGGTGCAAGATCTTCAGGTTCAGTTGATTGGGCCACCAGTCTGCGTTTGTCCAGGTCCCGGTCGTGGCGTGTTTGCGAGCGCCGCCGGTGAAGGGGCACTTGGATTCCGTCAACTGACTATCGGGGATAGGCTCCCCGACTGCGACTTCGAATTGTTTCTCCGTCTGTTCTTCTTGCTTCATGTTCCTCTTCCTTCGAATTAGTCAAAAAACTGTGACGAGCTATGAACTGAGTTTGGCGCGCCTCGGAGCGCACTTCGTGCAGAGCCCGCGGAAAATGAGTTCGCATTCGCGAAGAATCCGCTTCCCGAGGGAGCCCGAGGCAGGCCTGGGGACGTCGTACCATTCCATGTCCTCAACATTGCCGCAGCGGTCGCAAATGAAGTGGTGATGCCGCGTGCCTTTCACATCGAACCGTGCCGCGCGGCCCTCGATGGCTACTTCACGGACCAAACCCGCCTGCACCAAGTCCCGCAGATTGTTATAAGTGGTGGCCCTGGAAGAGCGCGGATCCGCGCGATTCACGGCTTCGAAGATCTCCGCAGCCGAGGGATGCCTGTTGTGTTCCATCAAGAATGCCATCACGGCGTAGCGCTGCGGGGTGCACCGCAATCCGCTGCTCTCCAAGGACCGTTTAATCGCCTCGGCGTCCATGAATTACTTAGATTATATCTAATGTGACATTTTGTCAAGACGAATGCGTCGGTTCATCAAGGTCCACCCAGTTGGTGGGGGTAGGTGGCGCACGCACTCGTGCGTGCGCCACAATATAGTCCAACCTTACCGACTTATTACCGACGCGTGCTAACATATAGGACGCTCCATTTCTCGCCGGCGGAAGATTAGGAATATGAGCTGGAAAAGAGCGTGCGCCCTCATTTCGTTCTGTGTGGCTCCGGCCATCGTCTCGCGAGCGCAAACGTTCACCACGCTGGTGAGTTTCGACGGAACAAACGGTGCGTATCCTTTTTATGGTTCACTTGTCCAGGCCACCAATGGGGACCTCTACGGGACAACCTATGGAGGCACAAACATCTATGGCACCATCTTTAAGATCACTCCAGACGGTGCGTTGACAACGCTGCACCGCTTCGACTTCACTGACGGAGCCTATCCAGAAGTTGGACTCGTTCAAGCCACCAATGGGGATCTCTACGGGACAACCGCGTATGGCGACAACGATATCTGCGTCGGCGAAGGGGGCGGCTGCGGCACGATTTTCAAAATCAGCCCAGCAGGCGTTTTTACAACGCTCCACAGCTTTGACTCGACCGATGGCGCCACTCCCATCGCTGGGCTGCTTCAAGCCGCCAATGGGGATCTTTACGGGACAGCGGAGCAAGGCGGAGCCAACAACATTGGCACTATCTTCAAAATCACCCCAGGCGGCGCGTTCACAACACTGCACAGCTTCGACGGAACTGACGGATCTTATCCTCACGCTGGGATGGTTCAGGCCACGAATGGGTACCTCTACGGAACGACAGATGCAGGTGGGACGTACGGTGCCGGCACAATTTTCCAAATCACCACAGAGGGTGTGCTGACAACCCTGCACAGCTTCGACTACGACAACGGAGCCTTTCCAGGATATGGGTCGCTGGTGCTGGCCTCCAATGGAGATCTTTACGGGACGACTAATCGGGGCGGGGCCAACTGCGTCGACACTGGCGGCTGCGGGACGGTCTTCAAAATCACTCCAGACGGCAGGGCGAGCACGCTGCGCAGCTTTGGCTTTACTAGTGGATGCCGGCCCGAATCCGGCTTGGTCCAGGCCACAGACGGGAATCTTTACGGGACAACCTCCGTATGCGGAGCCAACGGTGGCACGATTTTCGAGATCACCCCTGCCGGTGCACTGACGGTCCTGTACAGCCCCGGCGGGTCCGGGCTGGTACAAGCTACAGATGGGAACTTCTACGGTTTCGCAGGTGGCGGGACCGACGGCGCTGGCACAATTTTCAAGCTTTCCGTTGGGCTTGGCCCCTTCGTGAAAACTGTGCCTTCGGTTGGCTCCGTGGGGGCAGTAGTGACCATCCTAGGCACGGATTTGACCGGCGCGACCAGCGTCGCGTTTAACGGCATTGAGGCTGCCTTTACCGTGGTGTCACCGAGCGAGATCTCGGCAAGCGTACCGACCGGCGCAACAACCGGCAAGGTGCAGGCGATCACGCCCAGCGGTACTCTAGTGAGCAACGTAGGCTTCGTTGTACAATGACCGGCCGGCGCCAGCCAAGGTCACTTCGCGGGTTGCTTGGCGCGCGCCCTATTTGGAACCAAGGTTCTGCACGATCTCCAATGCCTTGTGCACATGCTGATCGGGCGAAATTTTGTCGTCCGTGGATGAAAGCGTGGCGATGATCTTGTGGTCTTTGCCGATCACGAAAGTTACTCGCTCGATAAAGTCATGATCGATGTCTACGCCGCGCACGTCCTTCATGCCGGGTTTTGCGCTGCCTGCGGTCAGATTGTAGGAGGTGGCAATCTTTCGATCGGGATCGGAGGCCACGGGAAACTTTCCGGCGCAATAATCCGGGTCTGCCGAGAACAGATCCAATCGCGCGATGCTGTCGGCCGATACACCAATGACTGTGGCGCCGGCCGCATCGAATTTTTCTTTCTCCTGCGCGAATGTATGAGCTTCCAGATCGCAGCCCTTGGTATAAGCGGAGGGATAAAAATAGACGACTACCGGCCCTTTTTTCAGCGCTTCCGGGAGTGAAAAGGTAAACTCTTTGCCGGCTAATGAAGCCCGAGCTGAGAAATCGGGCGCCGGATCGGCCACTTTGAGGGCGGCCAGAATGGGAAAGCTAACCGACGCACAAAAGACGAGACCGAGAAACACTTTCTTCATCGCAATACCTCCATGGGTTGAATTACCTGGAAGTTTAACACACTCCGATACCGCAGGAACGTGTTTACGCTTACGAATCGCCTGCAGGGCATGGCATGGCGAGGATTCCGTCCCGCATCCTGCCGCGGCTCCCGCCCAGCACGGTATGCTAATGGCTTGTTAGGTATCGATCCCAAGGCCGCGCGCATCGCGTGGACCGTGTTTCTTTTGGCATTGCTCCTGGCCACGGCGTTCGCGGTGCGCGAGATCCTCGCGGTATTCGTGATCGCCTTGCTGTTCGCTTATCTGCTGATGCCATTGGTCGGTTTCGTGGAGCGCATCACGCCGCGCCAGGTGTCGCCCCGCATCGCGCTCGCCATCGTTTACCTCGCTTTGGTCGGCGCAATCGTTTCTCTGGCCTTCACGCTGGGTTCGCGTCTGGCCGACGAAGCGAACACGCTCGCCATGCGGCTGCCCGATCTGGTAAAGAATCCGGAATGGATGCAGAGGGTTCCCCTGCCGTCCTGGCTGGAGCCGGCACGGGCCAGCATGATTCAAAAGCTGGAAGGCCAGCTGAGCAACGGAGGACAAGCGATCCTGCCCTATATCAGGGGCCTGGGCGGGCAGCTTATATCCGGCGCCAGGTACGCGCTCTACCTGGTTCTGATTCCGATTCTCGCGTTCTTCTTCCTGAAAGACGGAGCAACCATGCGGGATGAATGTGTCGCGGCATTCGTGGAGGAGCGCCGCCGCCCCGTCGTGGATAATATTCTCGAAGATATCAATCTGCTGCTCGGCGAATACATCCGCGCTCTGGTCCTCCTGTCGGCGGCAAGTTTTACCGCGCACAACATCTTTCTCGGCTTCAGCGGCGCGCCCTACGCTGTCCTGCTCGCTTGCGTGGCCGCGCTCGGTGAGTTCATACCCGTGGTGGGGCCCGCGGCCGCGGGTGTGATCATTGTGCTGGTCACCAGCCTCAGCGGCTACAGCCACGTTGTTTTGTACCTGCTCTTTTGGCTTATTTGGCGGATGGTGCAGGATTACCTCTTGTCGCCATACCTGATGAGCAAGGGCGTGCAACTCAATCCCATGCTCGTGCTGTTTGGCGTGCTGGCAGGCGATCAGATCGCGGGCGTGCTCGGCATGTTTTTGTCGGTGCCGCTGCTGGCAATCCTGCGGGTGCTCTTTGTGCGCCTGCGCCGCGCCCGCGGCCTGGATTTGGTGTCGCCCCGCGGAGAGTTATGAGACGCTTCGGCTTTATTCTTTCCATCGCGCTCCCGCTCGCCGGCCCGCTACCCGGCCACATGGTCAGCATGAGCACCGGCGATCTGAAAGTGGATGGTGCGCACGCCGGGTACGAATTGCGCATGCCGATGTACGAAGTTGCGCACGTACATGAGCCCGAACACACATTGCTCGATCATGTTCGTTTCGAAAGCGGCGGCGTGTGGGCTAAGGCTTCCGGCCACGCTTGCCGGCAGGAGCAGGACACCTATGTCTGCACCGCCGATTATCAATTCCCCGCCCCCATTGAGACCTTGCAGGTGGAATGCACACTGGCTTCCGTTACCGTTCCCAATCACGTACACCTGTTGCGTGCTTATCGCGGCGACAAAGCGGATCAAGCCGTCTTCGATCTTTCGTACACGCAGGCCGAAATCCGCTTCCGGCCGCCCACGGCATTCGAGACGGCCACCCGCGAGATTTCCGCTGGATTCATGCGCGCGGCCGGGGGCCTTGCCCCGCTGTTGTTTCTGGTGAGCCTGGTTTTGGCCGCTCGCAGCCGCCGCGAGTTGATGGCGCTGGTTGCATCCTTCGTCGCGGCAGAAACGCTGGCCTGTGCCATCGCGCCGCGCGTCGCCCTTTCCTTGTCCCCACGCTTCATTGAAGCCGCCGCCGCGCTCACCATCGCTTATCTGGCGTTCGAAATTATTCTGCTGCCGCAGTCCGGTATGCGATGGCTGGTGGTTGCGGTGCTGGGCCTGTTTCACGGCGCGTACTTCGCCGCGTTCCTCACCGAAAGCGGATATCGTCTTGCGACATTTCTCAGCGGCGTGGTGATCTGTGAATTAATTATCATCGCCTTGTTCGCTTTCCTGCTGCACCGTTTGCTTCGCCTTGCGTTTTTACGCCGCGCCGTCCCGGTAGCCGCGTCTTTGCTTCTGGCGGCCGGTGTGGCGTGGTTTTTGCTCCGCCTGCGCGCTTGAGAACCGCGCCTGCGAGCTTGAGATCATGGAACCATGCGCAACTTCGACAGCCTTTCGGAACGTGAGATCCTGGCTCTGGCTATTTCGCTCGAAGAGGAAGACGAGCGCGTTTACTCCGAGTACGCCGAAGGCCTGCGCCAGAACTTTCCTGCGTCCGCCGAAGTCTTTGACGGAATGCGCGAAGAGGAATCCGGACATCGCCGCCGCTTGTTCGAGCTGTTCCGTCAAAAATTCGGCGAACACATCCCGTTGATCCGCCGCCAGGACGTGCGTGGCTTCGTGCATCGCAATCCGGTATGGCTGATGCAGCCCCTCGGCCTGGATACCGTGCGCAATCAAGCCAGCGCCATGGAGGTGGAGAGCCGCCGCTTCTACGAAAAAGCCGCCGCGCGCGCTCAGGACGCCGGTGTTCGCCTATTGCTGGACGATCTGGCGCAGGAAGAACGCACGCACGAAGACCGCGCCTCCGAACTGGAAAAGGCCAAACTCCAGCCCGACGTCAGGCACAGCGAGGATGAAGCCAACCGGCGTCTGTTTGTGTTGCAGATCGTGCAGCCCGGATTGGCCGGGCTCATGGATGGATCCGTCTCCACGCTGGCGCCGGTGTTCGCCGCGGCGCTGGCCACGCAAAGCAGTTTCGATGCGTTCAAGGTGGGACTGGCTGCGTCGCTCGGAGCGGGCATCAGCATGGGTTTTGCGGAGGCGCTTTCCGACGATGGCAGCCTCACAGGCCGCGGCCATCCCTGGGCGCGCGGCGTGGTGTGCGGGCTCATGACTGCCCTCGGCGGAATCGGCCACACCTTGCCGTTTCTGATCCCAAGCTTTCGTTTGGCGATGATCGTCGCGGGCCTGGTGGTTATAGTCGAGCTCGGCGTCATTTCCTGGATCCGGCACCGTTATATGGATACGCCGCCGGTCTCCGCGGTTCTGCAAGTGGGGCTCGGCGGCGTGCTCGTGTTCCTCACCGGCGTGCTGATCGGCAGCTCGTAGTCACCGCACCGAGCTCAGCACCAGCGAATTGAAAAACAATTTGAACGCCTGATAGCTTTGCGCGCGATATTGCGGCCGCATTCCAAAAAGCACGGCGCGGCCCTGCCCTAGCGGCACTTCCACCAGCGCAGCGCGGCCCTGGAGATAGGACTCGCCCAGCAACCATCCCGAGGCCAAGACGCGATCGTCAACGTAGCGCGCCACCACGCGATCTTTGCTGCTCGAAGCAACCTCCCACGCCGGGCTGTCCTCGCTCCAGATCGCGATGTTCGCCGGCAAGCCATAGGTCAGGGGATGGTGCGTGTCGAGCGTCACATTGAGCAAAGATCCAGGCGAATAAAACTCGCGATTGGAAACTCCGGCGACGATATTCTTCAGGTCCAGATGCAGCTGCTCCAGTGCGTAATTGGACGAATGGTTCAAAAACACCAGCGTGCCGCCTTGTTCGGCGAAGGTCTTCAGATTGGCCGCGGCTTTTTTGCCCAATCCACCGGTGTACTCCGGCGGCATCTTGCCAGGCTCGAAGCCGCTCACCATTTGACTGCCCGGTTGATCGGGAAAAACAATGACATCGAAGCGCTGGCGGAGATTGCCGGCGTCGATGTCGGGGTTCAGAACATTCTGATAGGCGAAACCAAAGTCTTCGAGCAGCCAGCGCGTCCAACCTTCGTCGATGGCCGGCACGTAACTCTTGTAGAGTCCGATCCGTGGGCGCTGCACTTCTACGGCATCGGCGCTGGAACGATCGCGAAAACGGCCTGTGACGGTATCGCGCCAAACGGACTTACCGGCGCTCCAAAGCTGGTTCACTAGACGCCATGCATCGATGTCGGTGGCAGGTTCGGGGTCGAATTTAAAGAATTTAGCAACCTTGGATGTCACATCGAAAGGTGAATCGACGGTATCCGTCGCAACGCCCATCAACAGAGGCAGCGTCTGCGCGGTTACGTCGTAAGGCCGCTGCGGCGGACCGCCGGGGTACGATCGAAGATCGGGGTAGTGCTGGCGCTCCAGCAGGGTCTTGGCATAGCTGCTGTAAGGCTGCTGCATGCGAATGATGTAGCTTCCTGGGGCGTAATGTTTTCCGCCGGCCGTGAATGCTTCGCCCGCACGCTCGATCTCAACTTCTCCGAAGCTCAGCAGGTCCAGCATCTTTCGAGCCGCCCCGGGATCCATTTGCTCGCGCGGAATGACAAAAGCGTAGGGCGATGTGCGCGCCACCGCTCGCTCACCCACCTGGTAGAAGTTTCGCAACAGATCCACGCGCCGCAGCGCGGCCTGGTACAGCAAGCTCTCAAAGGCGATGAGTTGATAATCGACGATGTCGCCGATCCGCCAGGTGCCACCCTCCCACGGCTCCAGATAGTTCCAGCTTGGTTCGCGCGGGTTGAAGCCGGGAGCCGTGGTCTGAATCTCATCCGGCCGCACTTTCAGCGGCGTGGCGAGTGACGCGCTGGCGGCTTCGCTCAAGATGCGAACACCCGCGTGATAGGCCATGTATTGGCGCGCCGGCGTCCAGAAATCGTAGATCGCGTTGGTCACCACGCCCTTCTTTCCAGCCGCCGTCAAGTCCGCCGCCAGGGCGAATCCCAGATAGTTGCCTTCCTGCGCCAGAGTGGCGTCGACATTGGGATCAATCGGATTGAGCCACGGCGGGACAAACATACGAGATGCGTAAGACCCCTGCTGGTGAACGTCGTAGACGATTTGCGGATGCCAGGCATTTTGAAGAGTCGCGGTCAGCCGCGTTTCCGGCTGCGAAAAGATGTACCAATCGCGATTGTTATCGTGCCCGACGTATTTGTGATACAGCTCCGGCGGCGAGGTGCCTTCGTAGGGCGTACCCAGCGTCTTGCGATACCAGCGCGTCACGATATCCAATCCGTCGGGGTTCTGCGACGGAACCAGCAAGACGATCGTGTTGTCGAGAATGGAACGAAATTTCGGGGTGTCCTCGGTCAGCAGGTTGTAGACAAACTGAATGACGGAATGCGTGGACGCGACTTCGGTGGCGTGAATGGAGCAAGTGATCAGCACCACGGTCTTTCCTTCGGCGATCAGCTTGGCCGCTTCTGCTGGCGTGGTGCTGCGCGGATCGGCCAGCTTCGCTTGGATTTCGCGGTAGTGGTCCAGACTCCGCAGCGTCTCCGCCGAGCTGATGGTGGCTGCGATGAACGGCCGCCCTTGCGCCGTCTTGCCCAGTTCCTCCACCCGGATCTTGTCGCTGGTTTTCTCGAGCAACTGGAAGTAGGAGACCACCTTCTCCCAATCCAGCAGCTCGCGGTCGACGCCGATAGGATGGCCGAAGTGGCCGGCCGGTGTGGGGACTTGCGCCCAGACGCTCGCCGACGCGAACAGCAGTGCTATAACGCGGGATTTCATCGGAGACCGATACTGTCAAGCTACACCGCTCGCAGCGTGTTCGTCCAGCGTAATTATCGCGCGCGCTTAGCCGGCGGCTCCTGAATGACATCTCGAGCCACGTCCCGCAACCGTTTGCGCGATTTGCGGCTCACCAGCCGCAGGTGCACATGAGCCTGGTCCTCCGACATTCCGTAGCGGCTTTGCAAAATGGCTTTCGCCTGGTTGGCCAGTTCGCGCTCTGAAATTTCCTGCTCGATCTCTTCGGTAAGTTGAGCCAGCACCGTTCGCAATTGGCCCGGGCGTAGCACGCTCTCCACGTGACGCACCATGGTATCGATAGCGTCCCCGGGCGGCGCTTCATTGGCCAACAATCCGCGCGCCCGGTCGGCGATCTTCGAATCGGCAAGCTCGCTCTCCAACTCACCGATGCGCGCCGCGTCTCGCGCGTAGCTGGCCGGCGCCAGCGGTAAGCGCCAAACCCCTTCGACGACTGCGGCAATTCGCTCCAACCGGGACTGCGCGCCCGCAGGAATCACAGCTCCACGAAACACGAACGTAAGGATGCCGGTCGCCTGATCTCCGGCGTGCAAGGGAAACGACGTCACCGTGAGCCCTGTTTCGCCCCCTTCAGGCGGCGGCAATCCCCAATCCAGCTTCACTTCGCGACGCCCGGCCGGATCGATTTGATGAATCGCGAAACCGGCCGCTCCCGCTTCCCGCGCTGCCAGCATCGTGAGCGGGTAGAGACTCCTGGGAAGCTCGTGGCTCATCTGGTTCCCCCGCCGATACGATCCGCCGGCGCGGGAGCGAGTAGGAGCATCTACTTCTTTTCCCCGCCGCGCTCGGAGCGCAATGAATAGTCGAGCGGGTTCATGCCTTCGTAACAGGCCTCTTCCCATTGCTCGTAATGGGAGTCGTCTTTGGTCGGATTCTCCCCGCCGAAGATGGCCCGCTTCATGTCGAAGCCGAACGTCCAGGGCCGCGTATAGGTAGCAGGGTCGTCGAAAACGGCTCGGTACTTCATGTGGTCGGCGTCCAGAAATTCGAAGCGCTCCGACACGTGCAGCGTGTCGCTCGCGAAGTCGCCGGCTCTGCTCAAGCGTCCCTTAGCGTTGTTGTTGGCGACGTCCACCACCAGCGTGTTGCCTTCCCAATGCCCGCGCGAATCGCCCATCCACAATTTGAGGTCCGCGCCCACGTGCGGCCGGGCATCCGAAGGCCCGCTGCTTATAGGAATGATGCGAAACACGTGACCGCCCTCATGTTCAAAAAGCACATAGCCGGGATATTGCAGAATGTGAACGTCGTGCCAGGTGAGCTGGCGAACCGGACCGAGCGGCAGGCAAAGCTGCTGCGGATCCAGGAACTCCGGTCGGGTCGGCTCGAAGTAATTGGTCAAATAATACTGCTGTTTGGTCCTGGCCCAAGGTTGATAAGGAATCTCGCCATCCGGCGGATCGACAACCCTGCTGGCCGCTTGCGGTCTCTTACGATTGCCGCGCCCGGGCTCCTCGCCCTCTTTGAGACAGCCGACGCCGGCCAGCGGATCTTGCAGGCAGCCCATGCCGTACACAACGGTCAACCAGAAGCCCTCCACTTTAGGCTGGCCGTCCGGCGTATGTTGCGGCCAGGCATTTTTGTCATTCTTGTCGGACTCGGCCGCGCTCGCCGATCCCGCCAATACGGCGAAAGCGAAAAGGCCGGTCATTAATAGCTTTGAATTGATTCGCATAGTGGCTCCCTTATGGGTAATATTGCTCCAGATCGAACGTGTAACATTCGTATTCCAGAAGTTGAAAGTTCTTTTCTACGTGCCGATAGAGGACCATATTGATGTTCCAGGGACGCGTGAACACCTTGGGATCTTCAATCGTCACCGCATAATTGATGTGATCGGCATCCTGCAGGGTGTAACGCTCCACCACGTGCAAGTCTTCGCTGTGAAAATTGCCGGCGTGGTCGAACCAGGTCCGATCGTTGAAATCTACGTTATCCACCACCAGCGTGTCGCCGTCCCAGTGGCCGCGCGAGTCGCCCATCCACCAATCGATGGGACCTTTGGGGTGCGGCGTGCCATTGGTGTATATGAATCGATTGGCGTGCGCGTGTTCGTAGAGAATGGTCACCAGATCGGGACGCTCAAAGATTTGAAGCGGGAGTCCGATGTAGGTAATTCGAGGCACGCCCGGCAAATAGCATTTGCTTTCAGGATCCAAGGTGGCGCGATTGGCGTAGTTGTCTTTTTTCTTCGCCAGCGCCCAGGGCTGATAGGGAATCTCGTTGCCTTCCACGACGCTCTGCCCCGCCGGCGCGCCCTTCTGCGCCAGGTGATCCTGGAGGTTGACGTTGGCGGTATTAAAGGCTTGCCAGATGCCGGACAGGTCCGGCTTGCCATCCGCCGTGCGCGGGATTTGCGCCAATGCCGGGACGGCGAAAATCAAACTGAGAATTGTCTTCTTCATGCGCCTCCTACTGTTGCGGCTGCTCATCGGGAGCCGACCCGCCAGTGAACAGGTTGCGTCCACCCGGCAACTTCACGCTGCGTCCATTGATTGTGCTGGTACCGTCCTTGGCCCGATAGCCTTCGATCACCACCTCGGTTCCGGGAGGAAAATCGGTTTTTCGCAGGCCTTTCCTCAGCAGAGCATTGGGCGCTCCGAACTCGACGGCCCAATTCACCACTTTGCCGCTTTCGTCTTTCACATCCACATGGAGCCAAGCGTGCGGATTGACCCAATCCACAGCGGTGAGCGATCCCTTGAGCGTGATGAACTGCTTCACATCGTACTCGGCGGCAAACGCGTGATGGGCCAGTAACGGAGCCGCGCCCAGGGCGCTCAAGCCGGCGATAAGCAATAGATAATGTCTTTTCATTCCTCGTCTCCCTCGTATTCTGAATTCTGGATTCTTCTTCTTACTTTTCCGCCGTCACAACTTTCTTCGGCGCCTCAACTTTGGTCAACGTCCCACCCTCCTTCTCATACGTCTCGGCGCCCACCGCTCCGGCTACGTTGAATCCACGGCTGGCCAGCAGATCGGCCGCCTTCGCGCCCCGAGCCGCATGATTGGAGACCGTCACGATGATGCGGTCCTTCGGAATGGCATCCAAGTGCTTTTCGAGCTCGCCGATCTGAATGCCGAGATAAACCGGAAAGCCGCCATTGGAAGAGATTTCATCCGGCCGGCGGACATCGATCAACAGCACCTTGTCCGGGGTCGCGAGCAGCTGATCCAGTTCAGCCCGGGTGAGCGTCTTGGCCTTCGCCGCAGGGGCGCTTTGTGCAAAAGCGGCCGCGGCCGCCAGCAGTACGATCAAAATGAGTTTACGCATGATTATTTCCTCTCTGAGTATTCTTAGAACAAAAGCTTCAAACCGATCTGGTTGTCGCGAGGCGTACCCGCCGCCGAGATTTGTCCGAATAGCGGGCTGCCCACCACCGTGTTGGGGCTCCCGGTAATACCCGCGAAGGGCGGCGTATTGGTGGCATTGAAGGATTCCAGGCGAAGCTGCGCCGTGAAGCGCTCGGTAATCCGAAACTGCTTGTGCGCGGCGATGTCCAGGTTGAACAGCCCGGGGCCGCGAAGAATGTTCCGGCCGGCGTCGCCGTAGGTGTAAGGCGCATTCTTCACAAACGCCGCTGTATTGAACCATTCCTGAACCGTGGGATTGGCGAGTTGCCAATTGCCGACTACGTTGGGACGATCGGCCCCATACGGACCTGAGTTGGACGGATTGCCATTCACGGTTAGGTTCAACGGCAAGCCGGTGTCAACCGTCACGATGGGGCCGACGCTCCAGCCGCCGAGGACGCCGTTAGTGAAGCGATTCCAATTGGCGCCGAATGTTCTGCCTCTCCCAAATGGCAGTTCGTAAACAGCACTGCCAACGAAATGCTGCGTCATGTCCTGGCTTGCCACTGAGCGGTCGGCGTCCCAGTCCAAGGGGTTTTGAACCCCGGTGGTGTCACCCAGCCCGATGGTCTTCGAATACGAATAAGCTCCAATGAATGTCAGGCCCTTCGAGTAGCGCTTCTCCACTTTGGCCTGCAGCGCGTTGTAGTCGCTATAGCCGTCTTTTGATATTCGGACCACGTCGGCGAGGGAGATGAGGTCGGCAGTGCCAGGCACCAGCACGGAAGTGTAGCGCCGGTTGGCGTTCACGTTACCCGGGACGGGCGCCGCCGGGTTGCCGTCGGTCTGCCACCACATGTGATCGAGCTTGTTCCCGTAGTAGCCGATTTCGAAAAGAATGCCACCCGGGAGCTCTCTCTGGATGTTGAAGTTCCACTGCTGGGACATCGGCCAGGCGGCATTGGTGTCGTAGGAAACCAGCTCCACGTTCTTCGCATCCGCCGGAGAAAGCGCGCCTGCGGGAAAGCCCTGGTTCAGGAACAGCGTAGGATTCGTCGGGCTGGTGGTGAGATTCACCCGCAGATGATTCGGCGGATTGATCTCCATGGACTGCATGCCGCCCGCGGTGGTCAGGTTCGAATAGAAGATTCCGTAGCCGCCTCGCAGAACCGTCTTGTTATCGGGAAGGCTGTAGGCGAACCCGAAACGCGGCGCGAACTGATGGTAGTCCACCCCTTGCAGAGCGCGGTCCGCATAGCTGCTTCCTTGCGATCCGGCCAGAACAATTTGCGGGTCCGCGGGATTGGCGTTGATATCGAAGTTGGCGATCTTGTTGTTTTTCGCGACCGGCGGCTTGTCCAGGTCGTAGCGCAGGCCGAAGTTGAGCGTCAGATGCCGGCTGACCTTCCAGTCGTCCTGCACGAAGAAATCGGTAAACGGTGTTCGAAAATCCAGGTAGGCCCAATTGGAAAGGCTGGCGGAAGCGGCGTCGCCTAGCAGGAAGTCCGCCAGCGCGCTGCCGCCCGTGGACGTCGCCGGGTTCTGCGTAAATTGGCCGGTAAAACCAAAGATGCCGCCAATTTGTTGCGAGCTGAGAAAGTTGGTTTGCAGCCAATATTGCTGCACCCCGAACTTGATACTGTGCGCTCCCTTGTTCCAGGTCAGATCGCCCGATAATTGGCGGTCCTGGGTGCCGGAATAATTCGGCGTGTTGGAGACTCCCAACGGCGTGAATCCGGTCAGCGTGAGATTCGCCAGGCCGGGAACGCTGTCGCTCACGCCTGGAATGCCCACTAGAGAGCTGATATTGGTGTTGCTGCCGTAGTACTGGTTCATCTGCAGGTAGTTCCAGCCCGCGCGAAGGGAACCCACCAACGTCGGCGAAAAGACGACGTTGTAGCCCGCTCCAAATCCATGGCTGTCAATCTCGGATGCGCCTGCGGCGGCGGTAAATCCGACGTTCGAAAGCTGCGGGAAAGCCGCTACTGTGCCGTACTCCTGGGTCTGTGAGCTGTAGCGGAAAAATAGATTCTGCTTCTCGCTCAAAATTTCGTCTCCCCGCACATCCCAGTGCCTGGGGTCCTGATTTTCGGGGCTCGCATAGACATAGTTGTTGGTGGCGCCCGATCTGGTTGGAAGTGGGTAGAAGCTGAGAGCTTTGGCCGCGACGGGATCCCACAGCGAGACTGGAATTTGATTCCCCGCGAACTCCATCCGGGTTTTGGTGGTGGGATTATATGTGGCCGGGTTATAGATTGCGGTTGGGAATATTCCGCTTCGTTCGGCCAGCGTCGGGACCGTGTCCACTTCGGTGGCGCTTTCGCGGATCCTGCCGATTTCGAAATCGCCGAAAATGAAAAGCTTGTTTTTGATGATCGGGCCGCCGGCCGCGGCGCCGAACTGGTTGCGCTTGAAGGGCGACTTTTGGGTGGCGAAGAAGTTCTTCGCGTCCAGATCCTGGTTCCGCAGAAACTCATAGCCCACCCCGTGAATCTCGTTGCTGCCGGACTTCAGGGTCACGCTGACCACGCCGGATGAGGATCGGCCGTATTCAGCCGAGTACATGTTGGTCACTACCTTGAACTCCTGAATGGCGTCGATCGAAGGCTTGATCACTTCTTTCTGATCTCCATGCGACGGCATGATGGTTTGCGTATTGTTGTCGATGCCGTCCAGCAGAAACGCGACCGCAGTGCCCGCCTGTCCCCCGATGCTGACTCCGACCTGGGCTCCGTTGGACGCTAACGTGGTGGAGGGAATGGTGCCGGCCGAAAGCGACGCCAGCTGCAGATAGTCGCGACCATTGAGCGGCAGATTGGTAATTTGCTGATTCCCGATCACGGTGCCCACCGTGGCATCGGAAGTTTGGAGCAGGGGAGCCGCCGCCTCCACGTTGACGGTGTCGGACACTTGCCCCACTTCAAGCACTGCATCCACCTGGCGAACATCGCCGATGTCGAGAACCAGGCCGCGTTGGTTGAAACGCTTAAATCCAGCGGCCTCGATACTGACCGAGTACTCACCGATGCGCAGTGGAGGAGTCCGGTACTCGCCCCGATCGTCGGTTCGGACATCAACCTTGGAACCGGTCGCCAGATGAGTGAGCGTAACCGCGGCGCCTGAGACGGCGGCGCGGGTTGGATCCAGAACCAAGCCCACAACAACCGCGTTTTCCACCTGTTGGCTCATTAAGCTAAGAGCAGAAAGCGTAAGTAACACTACGAGTTTTGACACAATACACCCCTGGTGTGAAATTTAAATTGACGGCCGCAGTCAAAGCGACCTCGCCAGAGGGGCAAACCGCACGGTGTCCTGTTCGGCTGGCGTTACTATATTAACTTGATATACTATATGGCATGGTATCTTGGCGGTCAAGTACTTTATTAGCGCCTACACCACGTTTCAGGCCCATTATTCTATATAATAGTACTATACTAATCAGACACTATCCCGCCCAAGCCGTTTTGAGGCGTAGCACACAGCATTGCGCGCCATCGCGTAAATTTGACAGGCAGATAACCGCCTGTATTGGCAAGAATCCTTTTAGTTTCAGATTCTTGCTTTTTTGGCTGTTCTCGTGCCATTACTTTGGCGAGGAAAACTCAAAATGGCACTCAACGTCGATCGCCGGGAGCAGGATGGAGTTTCGATCCTCCATTTGGAAGGCCGTGTAACGTTCGGCCCGGAAGACAATGTGCTGAACGATGAAATCCGGCATGCGCTGGCGTCGCGCAGGATTCGCCTGGTGATCGATCTGGGCGGAGTGGACAGGATGGACAGTGCCGCCTTGGGTACTTTGCTGTACGCCAGAGCGGAGCTTCGCAGATCCGGGGGCGGCTTGGCGCTCGCCAACTTGCATCCCGCTCACGTGCGAACGTTGCTGGTGGCTAAGCTGGAGACGGTATTCCGTGTGTTTAGCAATGAGCTGGATGCGGTTAACAGCTTTTTCCCCGATAGGAGCGTGCCGCACTGCGATCTGCCGGCGATGCTCACGTCGATGCGCCAGGGCCGCGCGGGCGCTGGACCCCAAGATCTAAGATGAACCGCTTACGGCACACGTGGTTGTAGGCCGAATTGCTTAGAGTATTTAAGGATTTTACTGCGTAGTAATTCCATGCTTGCGGTCATAATATGGAATCGGGTCAAACCCGATGAAGTGCCGCTACTGTAATATTGCGCTCGCGCCGTCCCGCCGTTTCGTTGACGGCGAGTTCTGTTGCGAGGACCATAGGCAGTTATTTGAAGCAGAAGGCCCCTCCGCCACGCACTCCGCCACCCAAGTGACACAACCGGTTTGGGCGGCGTTGCGGCGCCTACGGCACAGGTTCGCGCCACGCGACGCCGGGTTAGCTGCGCCGGAAGAGGGTATTGCTGCCCCGCCCGAACGAAAGGTCCAGATGATTTCAGACGACGATCAGGCGTCGGAAGCCGGTGCGAATCCGGCGCGCGAAACTGCCGCGTCCTGGCGCTGGCTGAATGCGGCCTGGCGGAGTGCGCCGCGCGATCTCAAATTGGTAAGCTTGCTGCTTCCGGTCCTGCTAGTGGTCGCGCTCACTGGCTCCATACCGAAAGTGCCGATTCGGGAATTGTCGCCGCAAAACCTGGATCACGTCCAGAGCCAAGTCCAGAAAATAGTCGGAAGTGAATGGAAGAACGTAAACCAGACCATATCGGACCGCGCGGCCGTTGCCTACGCCGACGATTTTCGCTCCGGGCTGGACGCTTGGGAGAGCCGTTCCAACCTGACCCGAAGCTGGTCGTATGACGCGGCGGGCTTCGTGCGGCCAGGCCCGTTGGCGGTCTTCAAGCCAACCGTGGACCTTTCCGACTACCGCTTCGAATTCTTGGGCGAAATTGACCAAAAAGCCATGGGCTGGGCCTTCCGCGCCCAGGATCTGAACAACTATTACGCCATGAAGCTGGTGGTGGTGAAGCCTGGACCGCTTCCGCTGGTGCATATCGTCCGCTACGCCGTCATCAATGGAAAGGAAGGGCCGCGCGTCGACAAACCCCTGCCGCTCACCGTCCGCTCGGATATGCTGTACCGCATTCAGGTGAACACGCGGGGCGGCGACTTCACCATTATGGCGCAGGGGCAGGTGATCGACTTCTGGTCCGACAACCGGCTGCGGCACGGCGGCGTGGGATTCTTTTGCAATCGCGGCGAGCGCGCCCGGCTGCGCTGGGTGGAAGTTTCGCATCAGTATGATGCGCTCGGCAGGTTGTGTGCCTATCTTGCGCCCTACGGGATCGAGGGCAGAAACGGAAATATGAACTGACTATGAGCCAACCGAATTCCAGAACGACGTCCGCCGACAGCGCCAAAGCAGCCAGCCTGGCCAAAGCGGTCTCCCTGCACATGGAAGGCAAGCTCGATGAAGCGCTCGCAGAAATCAACCGCGTTCTAGAGACCGGCGAAGGTACGCTCGAAATCTTCTCCGCCAAGGCGCAGATCCAGTTCGAGCTGGAGATGTATGAGGAAGCCGCGCAGAGCTACGCCAAGCTGCTCAGCATGCATCCCAAGCATGCCAGCGCGAACCTGAATCTGGCGGTTTGCCTGGAACGGCTGGGGCGCTGGCAGGAGGCGGCCGATTTCTTCGAGAAGGCGGCCGAGGGGCAACCGGACCGGCTGGACGCCAGGCTGGGGCTGGGCATCGCGCTGCTCCATCTGGAGAAAGCCGAGGCCGCGGCGGAAAACTTCGAGCAGGTGCTGGAGCGGCAACCCGACCACACCACCGCGTTGTTCGGCAAAGCTGTGACGCTACAGCTGCAATGGAACTTCGACCAGGCGGCGCGGATTTATCAATCCATCCTGGCCGGCAAACCGGATTTCGAAGAGTGCCTCATCAACCTGGTCACCATCGGCATGGCTCGCAAGGACCCGGCCATGATCGCGGACTATTCCGAAAAGCTGCTGAAGCTGCGGCCGAATTCGCAGACCGCGCTGGAAGGCCTGGCCACTTGCGCCTTCGGCTCCAATGACTACCAGGCTGCCCTGCGCTATTGCACCAAGCTCACCGAATACACCCCAGAGAGCTTCGACCGCTGGTTCAACCTGGGCGTCGCCCGGCAGAAGACCGGAAATCTGGAAGCCGCCGCCAAGGCCTACTCGGAGGCCATCCGCATCCGTCCGGACGCCAGCCAGGCTTACGTGAATTTAGGCGTCATCCATCAGGAATCGGGCGCGCTCCAGCAAGCCCGGGCGGCCTACGAGAAGGCGCTCGAAATTTCTCCGGAGTTGTTCGAAGTCCTGCACAATCTGGCCGCCGTGCTGGACAAGCAGGGCTCCAAGGAAGAAGCCGAGCGCATCTACGCACGGATTCTCGCCAAGAACTCCGATCTGGAGGACGTCTGGTTCCGGCTGGGCTACCTGCGCCTGGAACGCAACGACTACCGCGGCGGCGCCGAAGCCTTTCATGCCGCGGTGGCCAAGCGGCCGGAGTGGACCGAAGCGCAGTTGAACCTGGGCATTTGCTGCTGGCACATGAGCGATCACGAGGGCGCCTCCAAGGCGTTCGAAGCGGTGCTCAAGGCCAATCCCGATTCGCTCGACGCACTTCGCGGCCTGGCCGCGCTCGCCGTAGAGCGCAACAATTTCGACCAGGCGCTCGAGCATCAGGCCCGCCTCATCGAAAAGGGCGAGCGCAGTCCGGAGCTGTTCTACAACACCGGGCTCTTGTTGCAAAAATCAGGTCAACTGATGGACGCTGAAAAATTGTATCGCGAAGCGCTGCAGGAACGCGATCAATTCCCCGAGGCTCTCCTCAACCTGGGCCACGTGCTCAAGGGCCTGGGCCAGCAGGACGCGGCGCGCGACTGTTGGAAGCGGGCGCTCGAACAAAAGCCCGATCTCGCCGAGAGCTACTTCGGCACCGCCAATTAGCGCGGTGGACAACTGGTCCCCGGCGGACAACCGGTCCGGCTCCTTTACGCGAACTTTACGCGCCTTGCGCTAGGCTGGAAATGCGTGAGTCCTCTTACTCTATTCGGATTGTTCGCCGTTTCGGCGATGCTGATCTGCTACGCGCTGGAACGCCGCAGCGCCTGGTTCATCTTGGGTTTTTCCTTCTCCTGTGTTTTGGGATCGGCCTACGGGTTCCTGCAGGGCGCCTGGCCGTTCGGCCTGGTGGAAGCAGTTTGGACCGTTGTGGCGGCGCGGCGATGGTGGCTCGCTCGCTAAGTGCCGGACGTCGACGTTCGTCAATTTGACCGCCGCAACTTGCACCGCATCGTCGAAATTGAGCAGGCTTCGTTTGCGAAGGACGCCTGGCCGGCTGAAGCTTTCCTCGAATACTGGCGCGAGAGCCCGGAGCTGTTTCTAATTGCCAGGCTCGGCCGCCGGATTGCAGGCTATAGCATCGCGCGGGTCGGTTGGCGTGGGGCAGAACTCGAATCCATCGCAGTGCATCCGCTCTATCGCGGGCGCGGCGTCGCCCGCGCGCTGCTGGACGCTACAGTCGCCCGATTACGCGCGGTCACCCTGCGGCTGATGGTGAGTACCGACAACGCCCCCGCGCTGCGCTTCTATCGGCAATACGGCTTCGTACGGACGCGCCTGGTAAAGCGCTATTACGGTGCGGGACGCGATGCCTGGCGGATGCGCCTGCGCTCCCGCTGAGTTACGGCCAAAACAACAAGCCCAGGAACAGGCACAGCCAAATGCCAGCGAGAAAGTGCCAGTACAAAGCCGCTGTCTGGATGCGGCCGCTCTGACGCTGGTAGTCGAACAGCGCCACCTCAGGCCGCCTGGACACCGTGATCAGCAACCAAACCAGCGCCACCATCCCCCCCAACAGATGGATGCCATGCGCACCCGTCAGGACATAAAACAGCGAACTGTGCGGATTGTTCCGCAGGTAGATTCCTTCGGCCGCCAACTCCCGCAGCGCGAACAATTGCGACCCGAGGAACGCGGCTCCGATTGCGACCGTAAGCTCCAACCAATGCACGTAGCGCAGGCTGTTCTTGCGCTCCAGTGCCGACCGCGCAATTTCGAGCGTCCAGGCGCTGGCGAGGATCAGGCCGGTGCTGAGCCACAGCAAGGGAGGCACCTGGATGTGCTGCCAATGCAGGGGCGACAGCGCGCGTTGGCGGTATGCCACGCCGATAGTGATGAACAACATGCTGATCGAAACCAGCAGGAATCGCATGGCAAGCAGGCCGGCGCCAGGAACGCCCCGCCCGTCATTGCCGTCGCCGTCTCCCCCGCCCCCTCCGCCAGGATCAAAAGGATCCTGATCGCGCGGACCACCTCCACGCGGGCCGCCGAGCCTGACTTCCGGAGCGTCCAGAACGGAAGGCATACTCATTAAGATAGCGCCGTGTGATATCACAGAGGAATGCCTGAAATCAGCCGGAGGCACTTCAACGCTGCGCTACTCGCTCTGGGCGCGCAACTGCGCAGCGTTTGGGGCGCTGCTGCCGCGGGAATCGATCGGACTCTGCGCGCGTCCCTGCAGCGGCACAAAATCCCAGCCTGCGTCGCGATGGCGGCCACGTCCGGCAAGACCACGTATTCAGGAGCCTTCGGCAAGCGCGACTCTGCGTCCGGCGTCGACGTCCATGCGGATTCTCTCTTCACCATCGCATCCATGACCAAGCCGATTACCTCGGTGGCGGCCATGCAATTGGTGGAGCAGGGTAAACTCAAGCTGGATGAACCGGCGTCGGCCTACCTCCAGGAACTCGGCTCGCTGCAGGTGCTCGATGGTTTTGATCCGAAGACCGGCAAGCCGATTCTGAAGCCGGCTACCAAGCCAGTCACGCTCCGGACGCTGCTCACGCATACTTCGGGCTTTGTGTACGACATCTGGTTCCAAGACATGCTGCGCTGGGAGAAGGCGTCGGGAACCAGCCTTCCGCTCGCGCCCGTCGCGCCGCTGACTCCGCTGATGTTCGAACCGGGATCGCGCTGGCAGTACGGAACCAGCGCCGATTGGAGCGGCCGATTGGTGGAAACGGTGAGCGGCTTGACGCTCGAGCAATACTTCCAGAAGAACATTTTCGAACCCCTGGGAATGCGCGACACCAGCTTCATCATGCGCCCCGAGAAGTTCGATCGCCTGGTCAGTGAATATAGCCGGGGCGACGACGGCGCCGGGCCGCTCAAGGAAAATCCACGCAACTTACCCAAGCCTCCCAAAGCGTTCAACGGCGGAGGAGGACTTTACTCCACCGCGGGCGATTACGTGCGCTTCATGCAGATGATCCTGCGGCGCGGCCAAGGGCCGAAGAACGAACAGATCCTGCAGCCGAAAACAGTGGACATGATGGCCACCATCCAGACCGGCGATTTGGGCGCTGGGAAGCTGAAGACGGCGCGGCCGGCGCTCTCGAGCGGTGTCGATTTTCATCCCGGCTTCAAAGATGGATTCGGATTCGGCTTTCTGATTAACTCCGTCGCGTACGAAGGCCGCCGGTCGGCCGGAAGCCTGGCCTGGGGCGGCATCGCGAACACCTATTTTTGGATCGATCCGAAGAAGGACGTGGCAGGTGTAATCATGATGCAGTATCTGCCGTTCGCGGACAAAGAAGCGTTGGCCGTGCTCAGCGATTTTGAGCGCGCCGTTTACGCGTCGTAATTACCACCCCATCCGCTTTCGTAACGACGTGATGTGCGCCACGTGATGGCGGCCGTGCCAGGCGTAAAGCGCGGCATTCTGTTCCAGCCTCACCGGCCCCAGTTCGGGATGGCGGAAGCTCCGCTTCCAATCGGTCTCGGAGAGCGAGCGCAGTAACGGCACCCAGCGGGCGTGCAGGGATTCGAGCAGCGCCAGCGATGGTTCCACCGGCAGGGTGCGGGCATCGGGTAGCTCGGCCCAGCGCGCCTCGTCATAAGGCTTGATCATCGGGTCGTCTTCGGTGAGCGCCAATCGAAACCGCGTATAGCTGTTGATGTGGCTGTCCGGGACGTGATGCGCGAGCTGGCGGACGGTCCAACCGCCGGGGCGGTACGGCGTGTCGAGCTGGGACTCCGACAAGCCGGCGATGGCCGTACGCATCCCGGCCGGCGTCTCGGCGATCTGATCGATGAAACTGGCGAGTTGGTTCGCGCTAACCGACTCGGGGAAGCGGAACTCGCCGACGGGATAACGAAGGTCGTCCATGAACCTACGATACCTGAACGTCGAGTAGATGCCGAGTGCGGGAGACCGCGAGTCCGGCGGAAATTCGCTTAGCGGTTGCGCGCCGCGTAACGACGCGCCAGGCGCGTTTGCGGGTAGTACGCTCGCGCGCGTACTCCACCCTGGACGCAGTTGGGGCCGTAGGATGGAAGCATGAACGAAACTTTTCTTAACGGACGAACCGCGGTTGTGACGGGAGCGACGCGCGGGATCGGTTTTGCCATCGCGCGTGCGCTGGCTGACGCCGGCGCCAGGGTGGCGATATGCGGACGCACCCAGGACAGCGTGGACCAGGCAGTAATGCGCCTCACCAACGAGCCCCGGCGTAAAGTGGTGGGAAAAGCTGCCGATGTAAGAGCAAGCCCAGACGTTCAAGCATTGTTTGAGTGGGTAGACAGTGAGACGGGAGGTCCCGACATTCTGGTCAACAATGCGGGCGTCGGAATAATGAAAAGCACGGTGGAACTCACGGTGGAAGATTGGCAAAAGACGATCGAGACAAATCTGTCGGGGGCGTTTTATTGCTCGCGCGAGGCGCTGGGGCGCATGCGGAAGCGTGGGGGCGGTTACATCATCAACATCGGCAGCCTGGCGGGGAAGAGTGCATTTGCGCGCGGGGCGGCCTACAACGCTTCCAAGTTTGGAATGAACGGTCTCACCGAAGCCATGATGTTGGATCATCGCTATGACAACGTGCGCGTCACTCACATTATGCCGGGAAGCGTCGATACAGAGTTTAGTGGCGGATCGGCAAAAAGCGATTGGAAGATAGCGCCGGAAGACATTGGAGAGATTGTACTGATGTTGTTGAGAATGCCTGAAAGGACTCTGGTAAGCCAGGTCGAAGTGCGACCGGCGAAACCCGGGAAATAGGCCCTTCTACGCTGGTCTCAAAGTATGGCATCCAATTTGCTTGTTGAAAGTACGGAGTGGTTGTGAAAGGGGCCCAGAAGAAAATGCTACGGGTTAACGTTCCTTTAGATCCGACGCGAACAGGGCGAGACGCGGAAGCCCTGGAGGGTAGCTTACGACGCATGATCGTCGGGCAGGATGAAGCTATCCAGAACATCGTGAATATTTATCAAATGAATCTGACGGGGATGACGCCTTCGAACCGTCCCATCGGGAACTTCCTCTTTCTGGGCCCAACCGGATCTGGTAAGACGCGCATCGTGGAAGCGACGGCTGAGGCGCTGGTGCGCAATCCTCGTGCAGTGATCAAAATCGATTGCGCGGAATTTCAGCACAGCCATGAGATCGCCAAGCTGATCGGCTCGCCTCCCGGATATCTGGGGCATCGGGAAACGCATCCGCTGCTAAGCCAGGAGGTGCTGAATCAATATCACACCGACGCCTGCAAACTGAGCTTCGTGCTGTTCGACGAAATCGAAAAAGCCAGCGACGCGCTCTGGAATCTCCTGCTTGGCATTCTCGACAAGGGAACTCTTACCTTGGGTGACAATCGCAAGGTAGATTTCTCTCGGGCGCTGATCTTCATGACCAGCAACTTGGGGGCCTCCGAGATGAGCGCCCTGGTCAATCCCCGGTTAGGATTTAGCGCTCCGGAATCCGCACGGCAATCCCAAAACGGAACGGTAGACGAGAAACTCAACGGAAAGATGATGCGAACCGGCGCGGAAGCGGCACGGCGCAAGTTCACGCCGGAATTCATCAATCGTCTCGATAAAATCGTCACCTTCAAACCGCTCGGCACCAACGAACTGAGAAAGATTCTGGACATCGAGTTGAACATGGTCCAGCAGCGGATCTTCAACACTTCGCCCGAGAAATCGTTTGTCTTCAAGACCACTGAAGATGCACGGGACTTCCTGCTCAAGGAAGGGACGGATCTGAAATACGGCGCACGGCATTTGAAGCGCGCCATCGAGCGGCTCCTGGTGCAACCCATGTCCAACTTGATCGCTACCGATCAGGTGCGCGGGGGAGATTGCGTCAATGTCGACTTCGACTCGGAAGCCTGCGCTTTGACCTTCGTCAAGGAAGCCGAAGGGCTGGCCGTACACGCCATGGCGGATCTGGTGGATCGCTCCATCTCCATCCCAGCCTTTGCTTTGGCTAACGGCGCATTCATTGAAGCCGCCAAGTCGCAGAGCGCCCGGTCGTCCAAACGCGCCTAGAACGCGCAGTGCAGTAAATGTTTTGGGACTGGATCACACGCCCTGTGTGGCGCTAGTAAACGTGTGTGGCGCTAGTAAACAGCTAGCTGGCACACTCGCCGCGGCCCAATTGCAGCGAGTACTCCATCTCGTCACCCCAATCCCGGTACATTTCGGGAGCTAATTCGGGCGGCTTCACCAGATCGTTCGTCATCCCGCGGAAAGTCTCCACCTTGTACCTGAGCACGTACTCGCGGAAGCTTTCGCCAGCCTGCCGGTTCGCCATGTAGTGACCCAGCACCCGGCGCACGGCTTCGGGCGCAAGACGAGCTGGAATGCTCTGAATTGCCACTCCAAACCGCATCACGCCGCCGGCGTCGTAGCCGCCGCCCAGCAGCATCAGATAGTAGGGGACTTCCTTGCCGTCGATTTTCCGCGCGTTGCCGTAAAAGCCAATGTCGCCTATCCAATGCTGCCCGCAAGAGTTAGGGCACCCGCTGATCTTGATGCTGAGCCGACGGACCAACGGGTCTGTGTAATCCTTCACCATCTCTGCCAGGGCCGCGCCCAGGTTCATGGACTTGGTCAGGGCGAGATTACAACTGTAAGCTCCCGGACAAGTGATGATGTCCTCGATTTGATGCGCCCCTGCGTCCGCTAAGCCGACCTGATCCAGTGCGCTATAGACCTGAGGCAAGGCTCGTAGGGGTATGAAAGCTAACACCAGGTTTTGATCTACCGTGACGCGCAACAGGCCGTCGCCGGCGCTGCGGGCAACGTGAGCCAGGCCGTGCATCTGGCGGCCCGTCAGATTGCCTTGCGCCACTTTAACTGTGACCATGGCGTAGCCGGTCTGCTTCTGCTCCCGAATATTGGTCTCGAGCCAGCGTTCGTAAGCCGGGCGGTGGCCGTTCGAGCCACCGTTCGTTCCTAATACCGGAGGCAGCTCGGCGCCGGTTCCAAGTGGTGGTGGCGATGATTGAAAACCACCAAAGCCATCGGGAACCACTGCCGGGGTCGAAATTCCGCCGTGGGCCAGGATGTCCTGATAATTCTTCTCGATTTCGTCCCTCACCCACTCCCAGCCGCGCTCGCGCACCACAAACTTCAGCCGCGCCTTATTCTTGTTCTTGCGGTTTCCATGAGTGTTGAACAGCCGAAGCACGGCTTCGCAGCGGCTGACCAGATTTTCCACTGGCACGAACTCGTCCAGAACGTGCGCTTCCACCGGCAATGGGCCCAATCCGCCGCCCACCAGAATGCGGAAGCCGCGCCGGCCGTCGCGAACGACGGCGCGCAGTCCGATATCGTGGATCGCTCCCAGCATGCAATCTTCCTTGCAGCCCGAAAAGGCGATCTTGAACTTGCGCGGCATGCTGTCAGTCAGTTCTTTATGCAGGAACGCGAACGCCACCTTCTGCGCATAAGGATGCACGTCGAAAACTTCGTCGGCCAGAAGACCGCTGAGCGGGCAGGCCGTCACGTTGCGGACCGTGTTGTAGCAGGCTTCGCGCGTAGTCAGCCGAAAGTCCGCCAGCCTCTGCAGCAGATCCGACACCTGCGGCAGCGGAACAAAATGATACTGAATGTTCTGGCGAGTGGTGAGGTGCCCCTTGCCCCCACAAAACTCGTCGGCGATGGTGGCCAGCTGATCCATCTGCGCCGCGGTCATCGATCCGCCGGGGATTTTGGTGCGGATCATGTGGACGCCGGCCTGGCGCTGGCTGTAAACGCCCCGCCGCAGCCTCTGGGCGCGGAACTCGTCGTCGGTCAGAGCGCCGGCCATATACTTTTCGGCGTACGAGCGGAACAGCTCGATATCGGCACGAACCGTGGCGTCGTATTGGGCTTCCGTCTCGGCTTGGAGGCTGGCGGGCACTTCAGCGATCATAATCACCCTTATCTCTATCAAGATTACTACATTTGACCGTCATTGACAATCCGGCAAGTCCCTACCTGTATAATAATCGATGCTGTACTTTTGGGAACGATTCGTTTGAGGCAGGCAGGTGACGGCTCCGGCTGCCCTGCCGGACAACTGCCGATCGAGTTCCGGATAAACCCGCCAAACCACCCAAACCACGGTTGCCATCGCAAACAGAGCCAAGGCCGCGACACTCCATTCGCGGCGACCGGCTGCGCATCCCGCTGCAAGGACCAGGCAGACGAGAATTCCGGCCGGGGTGAAGTGAAAGGACACGTGAGAAATGCCGTTGAGAAGCGCCTGGGGCAGCGCTTCGATCAAGGGAGGGGCAATGCAAAACAGCAGCCCGCAGGCAGCCAGAAAGATTTGCGGGCGCGCAGCGGTGGCAAGCGCGATCCCGATCAATGCCGCGAGCGGAGGCAACAGGGGTAACAAATACCCCGGCAGTTTGTTGCGCGACACGGAGAAGAAGATAAATCCCCAAGCGAACCAGGCCAGCAGAAACTTAGCGCGGCGGTCTTGGAAAAGGCGCACGCTGAATAAAAGCGCGAGCAGCGGCGTCCAGGGAAAAAGCGCCATCAGCAACACCGGCACGTAAAACCAAACAGGCTGCCCATGCTGGAGCGCGCTGTTGAGAAATCGTTCGAAGTGATGCTTCCAGAAAAATTCTTCGAGGAACGGCCTGCCGTTGCGCAGGGTGACCAGCACGTACCAGGGAGCGGCGATCAACGCGGCTGCAGCGAAGACCAGCGCCAGATCGCGAATGCGCCGGCGCAGGAACCACAGGGCGGGGATAAAGAGAACCAGCGGGACCAGCCCCTTTGCCAGCACGGCGAGACCGAGCATCGCGCCGGCCGATAGCGAAGCCCTGGCGCCACCTGTGCTCGCGATCAACGTGAGCATCGCGGCGGCGAACGCGGCCGACATCGGCAGATCCGTGATGGCGATGTGGCTGTAGGCCAGCCATCCCGCGGAGGTGGCCAGAATGGCCGCCGAATACCAGGCCGTGTGCTTCCCAAATTCTCGCCGCAGAAGGATGAAAAAATAAATCAGGAACGCGACGCTCACAAGCGCCACAGGAAGCCTGGGCGCCCACTCGGCGCCGAGCCCCGCTTTGAAGCCCGCCGCCGTCATCCAATACAGCAGCGCCGGCTTTTCAAACCACGGCGCGCCCCACAAGCGCGGTGTAACCCAATCGCCGCTCAGAGCCATCGCCCGTCCGATGGCTGCGTAGCGCGGCTCGTCGGGCCCGATCAGACCAGTGCGGGTCAGTCCAAAGAAGTACAGGAAAAACAGGGCGATAACGGAGAGAGGCGCCATGCTGCGTGCCGTGCTGCGCGCGGGGCTGCGAATCATTCCGCGGAATTCGGCAGCGCGAGCGCTACTAACTCCGCAGGCTCGCCGCGCCCGCCCATGGCGACCACGATATACTGCTTGCCCTTCGCCAGGTAGGTCATCGGAACACCGGTGGCGCGCGTCGGCAGCTTCATCTCGAAAATGGTGGCGCCGGTTTTCTTGTCCAAAGCGCGGAAGGTGGACGCGTACGCGCCGTTCACCGGGGTGACGCCGGTGGCGTCGGCCGAAAATAGCAGCGTCTTGGTCAGCAGGAGCAGCGCCTTTTCCGGGTTGCCGAACTTGCTGGTGTCGACGCCTTTCAGCGCCGGATTATTCTTGATGTCGTCGGGCGGCTGGCCGTTCGGAATCATCCACAGCCGATCGCCGGTGTTCAGATCGTAAGCGGTAATGCGGCCGTAGGGCGGTTTAATGATCGGCACCCCGCTGGCCTTTTCGGGAATTACCATCTTGCCGACGTAGTTCATGTCGGAGTGCTGGGGATCGTGCACCAGCGCCGCCACCCACAAAATTGTGGCCGAAGGAACATACAGCATGCCAGTCTCCGGATCGGCCGCCGCTCCCGTCCAGTTGGCGCCGCCGGTGGCGTGCGGCAGCATGAGCGTGCCTTTCTTGCCGTTCGCGTCGAAGATGGAAGGAGGCGTGAAAATCGGCCCCATTTTATATTGCGATGCGATCTTCAGCGCCTCGGCCTTCAGCTCCGGTGTGAAATCGATTAAATCTTGCGGCATCACTCCCTGGCGGTCGAAGGGCGGGGGCTTGGTGGGAAACGGCTGCGTGGGCGCGGTCTTTTCTCCAGGCACGTCGGATTGTTCCACCGGACGCTCTTCGATGGGCCAAAGGGGCTGCCCGGTCAAGCGATCGAATACGTACACCCAGGCTTGCTTGGTCACTTGCGCGACGGCTTTAATCTTCTTCCCATTTACCGTGAGGTCCAGTAGAATGGGCGCAGCCGGATTATCCCAATCCCAGATGCCATGATGGATGATCTGATAATGCCAGATCCGTTTGCCGGTGCGGGCGTCTACGCAAACCAGGCTTTCATCGAAAAGATCGTTGCCGGGACGGTGCCCGCCATAGAAATCGCCGGTGGGCGTCTCCACGGGAAGGTAGACGTAACCCAATTCCGGATCGGCGCTCATGGTCGCCCACACCGCGGTGTTGCCGGTATACTTCCAGGACCCTTCTTCCCAGGTTTCGTTTCCGAATTCGCCCGGCTGCGCGATGGTGTGGAAGGTCCATATCAACTTGCCGGTGTGAACGTCGTAGCCGCGCACGTAGCCCGGAACATTTTGCTTCGAGGATGGCGTGGTGCCCACCTCCAGCGCGGAGCCCACCACCACCGTGTCGCCCACCACAATGGCGGGAGAAGTAGAGCCGATGATTCCAGGCTTGATGTTTTCCCGATCTAAACCCGCCAGCAGCTCGACGATACCGTTGTTACCGAAACCCGCTTCGGGCAGCCCGGTCTTGGCGTTGAGCTCAATCAACTGATATCCGGGCGAGATGGTCAGAATCCGTTCGTCGCCCTGGTTGTCGGTCCAATAAGCAACGCCGCGATTGTTGAAGCGGACGGCGTGATCGCCGCGCGGGCCTTCCTCCAGGCGGTACATCCAGAGCGTTTCGCCGGTGGCCGCATCCACGGCGACGGTGTCGCGCCGCATTCCAGCGGTTAAATAAAGCACACCATGCACCGCAAGCGGGGTGACTTCATAGTTGGGATCCACGCGCGGGCCGAAGTTCTGCGCTTTCCAGGTCCAGGCTACTTGCAGCTTGCCGACGTTGTCGCGAGCGATCTGGTCGAGCGGGGAATACTTGGTGCTCTGGGCGTCGCCGCCGTAATAGCGCCATTCGCCATTGGCCGTGCCGGTTTGAGCCAGAACCGGTAAACATACTGCAAACAGCACGACAGCGTGGCGCGCGTGAATCTTCGACATCAATAGAATCCTTCCAGCAAAATTATACATGCTGCGGAGCCGCCGGGCTCTGAATTCTGAATTCTGGCTTTTGATTTCAGTAGAACGTCGAAGTGTCGAAGAATTCGACGCGAAGAGCCGGTAGCCGAAGATCCGTTAGGGCCGGCCGAGTCGTACGCATTGCAAACGAGAACATCCAGGCATGCTGGAAATCGCTAAGACCTGCGGCCCCGTCGCCCTCTCCGTCATAAGGCGCGAGGTCATTGCGCTTGCGGCGTCCGTGCCAGATGTGGAGAATATAGACCGTTTCGCTTTCCACCGTGAATATCAGCCGGTAAACATGCGGCCTGCGTCCATAGAGTAGATGACGTATCTCGAAAGGGAAGCCTCATTCTCAGGCGCTATCGGGCAACGGACGGGGAAAGCGGCAAGTGAGGAAATGGCTTTTTCCAGGCCCTGAAACCAGCGCATGCCAGCCTCTCCAGCCTGCTGCGAAATTAGCCACTCCAGAATGCCGTGGGCGTCGCGCTCGGCTTCCTCGGTTATCTCAACGCGGAAAGCCATGCTTCTCGCGTAGCTCTTCGAGGAATTCAGCGGCGGGCCTGGCGCGCCCCGCCTTCACGTCCTCGTGGCCCCGGCGAATTGCTGCCACCGATTTCTCATAGTCCTCACGTTCCCATTCCAGATACTCGGCCAGAACTTCATCCAGTGCGGCGGCAGTGTCTTGGCCGTGACGTTGCGCGTACTCTTCCAGTTGAGCCTTGCGTTCTGGTTTGATGGGTATCGCGTCCATGCGCCTTCAGGGTAGATGTTGGGCTGGCTTCTGTCAATGGCCGTGCCCGATTGCGCGGGAGCCAGGGCAGGCAGGGGATCTCGCGCGGCGTGGCGCCTTCTATTTCAGGCTGATATTTCGCTCCGCCAGGATGGTTCCCGTCGCGAGCTGAAATTGTGCGATGGCTTCGCTCAGATCCGCTTGCGAACGCCGTTCCTGGCTGCGCGCCGTAATCATGGTCGACTGGCGCTGCTGCACCAGGAACAGCGTGGAAGTGCCCGCGCGAAACTGGCGCTGCTCGCTTTGATACTGCTCTTCGGCCGATTCGCGCGCCACTTGCGCGGCTTGCAACCGCAGCTGCGCCATTTGCAGATTCTCCATGGCGGTCCGCACATCGGATTGAATATTCTGCTCGGTCTGCTCCATTTGATTGCGGATACGCCGCGTCTCCGCCAGGGACTTGCCGAGATTCGCGTCGGCCGTCCGGTTGCGGATCGGCAAGGAGATATTCAGCTGAACTTCGGTGGTGGGAAAATTTCCACCCCAAATGGCGGACAGCGATTTCCCGTAGTTGCCGACCAATAGCGATGGAACCGTGCCGCTTCCGAACGAAATGGCAGGCAGCGCCGGCAGCCCCTCCAGAGCCGACAGTTCATTCAACTGGGCGGTTAGCGGCGTGAACGCGTTGGTAAACGGATTCGGCCCGGGCGGAAGCACCACGCCGGCCAGGCCTGCGCGGGTATAGAGCGCGGTTAAATTGACCTGCGGCTTGGTCTGATTGCGATAATAGCGAACGTCCTTCTCATTGATTTGGCCATTGATTTTCACTTCGGCAATCTCCGGACGGTTGGCCATGGCTTCCGCAATAGCGTCGGCGAGCGGAGTGAGCGGCGCTCTTACGTCGGCCGGAGTAACCGGGATCATGGCGGCCGACCAGGTGGCATCCGTGCGATCCGGCAGCACCAGTTCCTTCAATGCATTCTCGGCGCCGGTCAACGCCGATTGCGCCGCATAGGCGCCCACTTCAAAATTTGCCAGCTGGGTCTGGGCGGCCACCACGTCGATGGGCGCGAGCAGCCCCTGCTCTTGCTGGCGCCGGTTGCTCTCGTCCTGCTGGATGCCGATGCGGACGGCGTCGAGTTGCACCTGAAGATTGTTGTAGGCATACGACAATTCCCAATAGGCCTGTTCGGATTGCTGCACGATGGTCATCACGCGCTGGCGGAACTGTTCGTCAGTTAGCGCTATGTTCTTCTTGGCTACGTCGATCTGGTGCCGGTTGCCGTCATACATCAGGTTGCGCCAAAGCGGCTGGGTGTAGGAGAAATTCAGCGCCGTCTCATACTGCGGGTTCAGCGAAAGAAAGGTGTTATTGGAATAGGCGTCCGCCGACGACAAATCCGTCTTGAAAGTTCCTCCGTACCAAGGCAGTGGCTGAACAATGCCGGGGTCCTCCTGCCAGATCTTGTTCAGCAGGCTTCCCGTGGACGATCCGCCCAGCGCGGAAGCCACGGGTGTGATTTGCTCTTCCCAGTAGCTGGTGACATTGAGCTGCGGATCGAAGGCTCCCTGGGCCGCCGTCAATGTATAATCCGATTCCAGCCGGTCGATACGCGACGCCTCGATGTCTTTGTTGTTGGCCAGCGCCAGGGCTAACGTCTGGTCGAGGGAAATCTCCAGCTGCGTTTCGATTCCAGCGCGCGGCGGCAAAAGGAACGGGCGCACCGGCGGCACCAGAGTGGCGTTGGGCCGCGACGACAGGGTCTGGTTCTGCGCCAGCGCAAGGGAGCAACCCACCAGCAGCGCGAATGTGATTCGTTCGATCACGCGCGTTCTCCTCCCTCCAAATGCATGGGCTGGGGCGCAACATCCAAACCGGAGGCTGCCGGGCGAGCGGCGTCGCGCTTATGAGAGAGTTTTCGAAACATCGGCAATTGCTTCATATCGTCAAACAGCGAATAAAACACCGGGACGGCGAGCAGGGTCAGCAGGAGACACAGAGTCTGTCCGCCCACCACCAGCAGGCCGATGGACCGGTTGCTGGCGCTGCCTTCGCCGTTAGAAAGCACCAGCGGCAGCATGCCGGCTACCAGCGCCGTGGTGGTCATCAGGATGGGCCGCAGCCGGTCGCGATTGGCTTGGATGATGGCGTCGTAACGGTCCACGCCGGCGGCGCGCAAACCATTGGTGTGATCGATCTGCAGAATGGCGTTCTTCTTCACGATGCCGAAGAGCAGGAGCAAGCCGAGCCCCGACATGATGTTCACGGACTGGCCGAACATCAACAGCGACAGAATGCCGAAGGGCACCGCCAGCGGCAAGGTCAGCAGAATAGTGAAAGGGTGCAGGAACGACTCAAACTGCGCCGCCAGCACGATGTACATGAAGATGAACGTCAGCGCGATGGCAAGCATGAAATAGTAACCCGCGCGGCCCAGCTCTTTCGACGTGCCGAGGAGTTCGGCGTGATAACCCGGTTCCATGTGGAGCTCCTCGGCAAACTGATTGAGCGCGGAAATCACTTTTTGCTGCGATCCGCCCGGCAGCACGTTGGCGCTCAGGGTCACCTCACGCTGCCGGTTCAGACGCCCGATGCTGGAGGGCGCGTCGCCGGCCTTGATGCGGACCACTTGATCGAGCGGCACCCAGCCGCGCGTGTTGGTGGAAAAAACCGTGAGCTGGCGCAGCCCTTCGGCGCTGGTGCGGAACTGCATGTCGGCGCGCAGACGCACGTCGTATTCTTCGCCGGCCGCAGGGAACGATGAAACCACCTGTCCGGCCACCATGGTGTTCAAGGCCTGCGCGATGTCGTTGACGCGCACGCCCAAATCCGCGGCGCGTTGCCGGTCAATCTCCACCCGCAGCTCGGGTTTGCCGTATACCAGCGATGAGTCGGCGTCGGCCACCTTGGGAAGCTGCTTCAACCTGGCGAGCAAGGCTTGTGAATAGGTGTTGAGCTTGTCCAGGTCCGGCCCGGTGAGCGTGAACTGCACGTCGGCTTGGCCGCCGCCCGGGCCATTAGCCGCCTGGCCGACGCTGGTGCGCAAATCCTTGGGATAGTGCGTGAGAATTTCGCGGGCCTTGGCGATCATTTGATCCTGTGTATCCTTGCGAGCGTCGCGCGAGGAAAGCTTCACATAGATGGTGGCGCTGTTGGACTCGCCCGCGGCTGCGCCGGCGAAGGATTGTGATGCAATCCCCACCGAGGTTAGCGTGGCCGCCACTCCCGGCAGGGCGCGAAAATCCCGCGCCATCCGCTCGGTGATGGTCAAAGTCCCCGCCAGTGAGGTTCCCTCGGGGGCGCGGATGTTGGCTTGAAACTCCGACCGGTCGTCCATGGGTATAAAGTTCTTGCCCACCAGAATGAAGAGCGGGACGGTGCTCAGCATCACGCACACGCTGATGGCCACCATGGCCTTGCGGTGCGCCATGGACCACACCAGCATGCGCGTGTAGTAAGTGTCCAGGAAGTGGAAGAAGCGCGAATCCTTGGATCCTTTTCGCTTCTCGCCCTCGCGGTGGGGAAGCACTTTGACGAACCGGGATGTCAGCATCGGAGTCAAAGTGAACGACACCAGCAGCGAGACCGCGATGGCGAACGAAGCGGTGAACCCGAACGAGGACATGAACCGGCCGACGATGCCGCCCATGAAACCGATGGGCAGGAACACGGCCAGCAGCGAGAAAGTGGTAGCCATCACCGCCAAGCCGATATCTTTGGTGCCTTCGATGGCGGCCTGATACGGCGACATGCCCTTTTCTTCCATGAAGCGGTAAATGTTTTCGAGGACAATGATCGCGTCGTCGATCACGATGCCGACCATGAGCGTCAGCGCCAGCATGGTGATCTGGTTCAAGTCGAATCCAATGGCGGCCATGAGCGCGAAGGTGGAAATGATGGAAGTAGGAATGGCCACCGCCGAGATCAAAGTGGTGCGAATGTTTGCCAGGAACGCGAAAACAATGGCCGCCGCCAGGATGCTTCCTTCCACCAGGTGTTGTTCCAGATCGCGCACCGCCGCCTTGATGAAGATGGATTGGTCGTTGGTGATCTGAATGTGAATGTCCTTCGGCAGCGCCGCTTCCACCTGCCTGATGCGTTCCTTCAGAGCGTCGGCGGCCGCCACGGTGTTTTGCCCGGATTGTTTCGACACCACCATGTTCACCGCGGCTTCGCCATTGAGCCGGGCGGCGGTGGTGGGCTCTTCCTGCGAGTCCTCCGCATGGCCGATATCGCGCAGCTTCACCACGTACGGCCCGCGCGTCGCAATGGCGATCTCGTCGAATTGCGCCGGGTCCACCAGCCTGCCGAGCGTGCGCACCGCCAGCTCCTTGGCGCCGGCGTTCACATTGCCCGCCGGCATTTCCACATTCTGCTGGCGCAGGGCGTTGGCCACGTCGGAGATGGCCAGGTTGTAGGCGCGCATCTTATCGGGATCCACCCACACGCGGATTTCGCGCTTGAGACCGCCTACCAGCTGGATTTGTCCGATGCCATTGATGTTTTCCAGCTGCGGCTTGATCTGCTTGTCGGCGATTTCGGTCACCTCGCGCAGCGGACGGGGCGAAGAGAGCACAATCTCCATGATGGGCGTAGCGTCGGGATCGAATTTCTGCACTACAGGCGCCTTGGCCGTGTCCGGAAGATCGTTGACGATCAGGTTCACCTTGTCGCGAATCTCTTGCGCGGCCACATCGCCGTTCTTGTCGAGCGAGAACTGGATGACTACGGTAGAGGCTCCTTCCACCGAGGTGGAGTTGATCTGGTCTATGCCGCTAATGGTGTTCACGGCATCTTCGATTCGTTTGGTGATGTCGGTTTCCACTTCCTCGGCCGACGCCCCGGGGTTGCTGACCGAAACCGACACCGTGGGCAGGTCGACTTTGGGGAACAGGTCGACACCCAGGGTGAAGAACGAGAAGGTGCCCACCACCATGAGCGCCACAATCAGCATGGTGGCGAAGACAGGCCGTTTGACGCAGAGTTCGGCGAGTTTATGCATGCGCTGTCGTCCTTCCCGGCGCTGTGGGGCGGACGCCCTCGTCCGCGCCGGACCCCACGGTCCGGCTCTGCCCGCTCAAGACCAGCCCGACGCGGGCGTCGGCCGCAGGCCGGGAGGCCTGCCCCACCGGGCGGCTTCCGATCGGGGAAGATGCTTCAGTAACGACGGGCTCGCCGTCGAACAAATCCTGAAGATGATCGGTGGCCACTACGAAATCCGCGGTGATGCCCGACAGAATCTGGATCATGTCGCCATCCACCGCGCCCAGTTGGACCACGGCCACTCGCGCCTTGCCGTCGCGAATGAAGAAAACCTGCGACGAGTTGGTGGTGGGATCGGTGAGAACGGTGGCGCGCGGCAAGAAGATTCCCAGGCTGCTGCCGTTCAGCAGAATGCGCGCGGTTGCGAACATGCCGGGCTTCAGCGCCAGGTCCTGGTTGGCGAACTTGGCTTCCACCGATACGGTGCGCGAGTTGGAATCCACCGTCGGGTTGATGGACGTCACCTTGCCGTGGAAGGTGCGACCCGGATAGCCGGGAACGCCGGCTTCGACGTCGGCGCCGATTTTCAACTGCGGCGAGTTCGATTCCTGGACCTGCAGTTCCAGCTTGAGCGGCGTTACCAGCACCACCGTCGCGATTTTCGCCGTGAGCGCCACGTATTGGCCCACCGCGACGGGCCGCGCGCTGACATAGCCGGCGAACGGCGCCTTGATAATGGTGTCCTCCACCGCTTTGCGGGCGATCGCCGTCTGGGCCCGGGCGTAAGCCAGCGACGCCTGCGCGTTGATGACGCCCTGAAAACTCTGGCGCGCGGAGTTGAGCGACGCCTCATAGAGTTGCCGCGCGGAATTGGCCTGTTCTTTGGCGGTATCGGATTGGGTTCGCGCTTTGTCGTAAGCGCTTTGTGAGACGTCGCCGGTTTTGATCAGGGCGTCGTAGCGCTGCGCGTCGGCTTCCGACATCCTGGCTTGCGCCACGGTGGAATCGTAGGAGGCCTTCGCGGAAAGCACCTCGGGGACGTTGTTCGCATCGAATTTACCGCCCTGCGCCAAACCAATATGCGACTCGGCTTGACGGAGGCTGGCCTCTGCCTGCTGCTCGGAAGCCAGCGCCGCTTGCAGCCGAAGTTGCGCGTCGCGGTCCTCGAGTTTAGCCAGGATCTGGCCTTGTTGGACGAACGCGCCCGCATCCACCGGAGTCTCAATCACTCTCCCCGCGGCGGGCGGTGCAACGTCGGAGGACTCCTCGGCCAGAAAACTCCCCGTTACTTGCACCGAAGAGGACACCTGCCGGGCGACGGCGCGCACGGTAGCCACTTTGAGCGTCTTGGCGGGGCCCGTAGCGGCTTCGGTCAGAGAGACGTTCTGGCCGGCGCGGTTGCTGCATCCGCCGGCGGCGATTAGCGCGATTCCCGCCAGGCTCGCCGAAATGGATCGGGATGTTATTCGCCTTGCCATGAGATTACTGCTGCTTTCCTTTGGTTATACGGCCGGTAGCGGCGCGCTGTTCCAACCCGCCCAGAATGAGGTCCACCAGTTCCTCCACGATTATCTCCTCGGCAGCACAGAAATTTTTCGCACCCAGAACGTGCCGCGCCATCGCGTAATGGATGGTGGAGCCGATCACGAACATCGCGGCCACCTCGCCATCGCATTTCCGAAACGCGCCTTCGCTCTGCCGCAAAACAATGTAGCGGGAAAGAAAGTCGCCCATCGGCAGCCCGAACCGCTCATGAAAGAGATCCGCCAGCAGGTGCCCCTCCAGCGAGGCGTACAGCAACAACCGATGAAACGCGGCGTCTTCGCGAAAGGAGCGAATCAACTGCCGGACCACCAGCAAAAACAGGCCGCGGTCGTCCCGGCGCTCGGCCAGTTCGTTCATCTCCACAAACCATCGCTCGCCACCCAGGGCGGCTTCCTTTTCGTCCAGAATGGCGTGATAAAGATCTTCCTTGCTGGCGAAGTGGCGGAAAAGGATAGCTTCGCTCACCCCGGCGGCAGCGGCAATGTCCTTGGTCTTGGTGCCGCTGAAGCCGTTCCGGGCAAAGCTTTCCACAGCCACGCGCAGCAGTTGCCGGCGGCGGTCCTCGCCAGGCATGCGCGCGGTGCGGGCGGGCGCCTGGTTGGTCTTGGAGGGCGCGGAAGGGACGGGGGCGGCTTCCATAGTAAGTACTCACTCCTGGGATCGAAACCATAAGACGCCGCCCTGAATTGGAAAGTTACCGCACCGATGTGATATGCTTCCCCTCCACGGGGTCAATGGGTTACCGCTAAGGTCCAGTTTCCGGTTGGTTGCGCCGCCAATCCGCTGCCTGAGGTTAGAGGAGGTCATCGTCATGCTGTCAGAACAGACAACCACCGGGATCGGCGTCATGGGCGACATGCCCTGGGGAACGCACTTCTGCTATTTTTTCGAGACCAAGCAGGATTTGCTCGAAACCTCGGTCCCCTTCTTTCAAGCCGGGCTGGAGAATAACGAATTCTGCCTTTGGATCGTCTACGCCCCCCTCACTGAAGCGGATGCTCTGGAGGCCTTACAGCAATCCATCCCCGATCTGGACCGCTACCTGGCGGAAGGTGGAATCGAGGTCTGCGTGCATTCCAATCCCGAGTTGCGGGGCGACATTGCGGAAGCCATAAACAACGTGCACTTTCTGCACGAGAAAATGGGCCAGGCGTTGGCGCGGGGCTACTCGGGCATGAGAGTGGCCGGCAGTCCAGCGTGTATGCAGAAAACAGACACACGAGTTTTCCTTGAATTCGAGCGACAGCTCGCCCTGTCGGTGGCAAATCACAGGATGATCGTGTTATGCCAGTTCCCGCTCGCCGACAGCAACGCGGCGGAGATCCTGGACGCTACGCGAACGCATCAGTTCATGGTCGCCAGGCGGCAAGGGAATTGGGAGATTATCGAAACTCCCGAGATCAAGCTCACCATAGCGGAGATCGCCAAGCTCAACGAACAGCTAGGACAGCGAGTGGAGGAGCGTACCAGAGCGCTGGAGGCGGCCAACCAGGAGTTGCGCCGGGAGATCGAGCGGCGCGAGGGGGTGGAAGAGGATCTGCGGCGGCAGAAGGAAATCCTCGAAACCATCTTCGATCACATTCCCATCATGCTCGGCTTCGTGGATCGGAATCGCCAATTGAAGCTGGTCAATAAGGAATGGGAACGGACCCTGGGGTGGTCGATCGAAGAGATACACGGCCGCAACTCCGACGTCCTCACGGAGATTTACCCGGCTCTCGAATATCGCCAAATTGTTCGCGATTTCATCGACAATTCGAATGCGGAGTGGGCGGACTTCAAAACAACGGTTCGAGATGGGCGGGTGATCGATACCGCGTGGGTCGTACACCGTCTCTCCGACGGCAGCAGCATCGGCATTGGCCAGGATATCACCCAGCGCAAACGCGCCGAGGAGGCGCTCAGAGAAAGCGAGGAGCGCTTTCGCCAGTTGGCCGAGAACATCCGCGATTTGTTTTGGATTAAAACGCCCGATTTAAAGCGCGTTATTTACTTTAGTCCCTCGTATGAGAGCGTCAGCGGCCGCACCCGGGAAGACGCTTATCAAAATCCCGATTACCAGGGATTCCTGAACAGAATCATTGCCGAAGATCGGGAACGCATGGCGGAGTTCATGGAGCGGCCGGTGGAAGCGGAGTATGAAATCGAGTTTCGCATCACTCACCCCGACGGATCGGTACATTGTGTTTCCGAGCGCGGGTTTCCGATCCGCGACCAGTCCGGGCAGATCTATCGGGTGGCCGGTATCACTCACGATATTACGGAACGTAAACTGGCCGAAGAAGCGCTGCGCGAAAGTGAAGCGCGGTTCCGCCAGCTCACCGAGAATATACGAGAAGTATTTTGGCTGAGGTCGCCGGATTTCAAACAACTGCTCTATGTGAGCCCCATGTATGAGAAGGTTTTCGGGAGGAGTTGCGAGAGTCTCTATGCGGAAGGCGATGAGCTGGCGGCAATCCACCCGGAGGATCGCTCCCGCGTGCGCCATTCGGTGCTGGCCTGGAACGGGCGTGAGTATGAAATGGAGTACCGGATCGTAACCCAAGATGGAGGCGTGCGCTGGGTGCGCGATCGGGGCTTTCCCATCCGAAACCAATCCGGCGAAATCTATCGAATCGGCGGCGTGGCCGAAGACATTACAGACCGCAAGGAAGCCGAGGACCATCTCAAGACCAGCAGCGAGCAGCTGCGCGCCCTGTCGGCCAGCCTTCAATCCGCGCGAGAGCAGGAGGCCACGCGAATCGCTCACCAGATCCACGACGAGCTGGGCGGGATTCTCTCGGGCTTGCGTTGGGAGCTGGAGGCGCTCGAAAAGACGATTCATCAGCCGGCCGGTACGGGCCAATCCAAAGCGATCGGGGAAAAGCTGGCAACCATGCTGGGCCTCACCGACACCACCATTAACGTGGTGCGCCGTATCGCCTCCGAACTGCGGCCCAGCATCCTGGACGATCTGGGCCTGGTGGAAGCCATCGAATGGCAGGCCGAACAATTTCAAGCGCGCACGGGAATCCAGTGCCGCTGCCATTTTGCTTCGCCAGGTATCGGGCTGGGGAATCAGCAATCCACCGCGCTGTTCCGTATCGTTCAGGAAGCGCTGACGAATATCCTGCGCCATGCGCAAGCCACCGGGGTCAATGTTGCCATCGGCGAGGAGGATGGAGACCTGGTTCTGACGGTCGCTGACAATGGCCGTGGAATCACGGAGGAGGAAAGGCTCGGTAGAAATTCCCTGGGTCTTCTCGGAATGCAGGAGCGCGCGCACTTGATCGGAGGGCGGGTGGATATTGCCGGCCTGGCGGGAACGGGTACCACGCTGCATGTTCGCGTGCCGCTCGCGGCGACGCAGGCGGCAGCGCTATGACGCGCAGGGTTCTCATCGTCGACGATCACGAAGTAGTGCGCGATGGAGTCAAGAGACTACTCGAAGAGCAGCCCGGCGCCATTACTTGCGGTGAAGCCGGCACCCCCGATGAGGCTATCCGCAGTGCGCGGGCCAGCGAGTGGGACGCCGTGGTGCTGGACCTCTCCTTCGCCGGCAAGAGCGGGCTGGATGTTCTGAAGGAGCTGAAACAGATCCGTCCGCGGCTTCCGGTGCTGGTGCTCACAATGCATTCGGAGGAGCAATATGCGCGCCGCGCATTTAAAGCCGGGGCCGCTGGATTTATCACTAAGGATAGCCCGCGGGCGGAGCTCTCCAAAGCGATCCATAAAGTGATGGAGGGGGGAAGGTACTTGAGCGCGGCGCTGGCCGAAAAGCTGGTGGTCGACCTGGATCGCGGGGTTGACCGGCCGCCCGATGAAACCTTATCCGATCGCGAGTTTCAGGTGATGCGCCTCATCGCGTCCGGCAAGACTCTCACTGAGATTGCCGAGCTGTTATCCCTCAGCGACAAAACGATCAGCACCTATCGCGCGCGCATTATGGAAAAAATGCGCATGCGGACCAACGCCGAACTCATCCATTACGCCATCCAGAACAAGATCGTGTATTGAAAAAGCAAGGCTGCCACGGTGATCCCAACCCGGAATCCGCCTTACAGTTTGTAGTCGGAAATCGGACAAGAAAATCCAAGCGAACCTGATAGTCTACACCCGCGCTAGGGTCTAAACTGGACTGCATACGGGGTCATCCCATGGGGAGAACAGCATGCATTCCAGGCCGGAACTTGTCCCAAACTCGTCTGGCAAAGATAGGGACGCGTTCTTGATGGTGGTCAATTTGCGCTTGAAGAAGCTGCGGCGGGAGCGTCAACTGGTTAAGAAATCTATCGCTGCGCTGACGGAGATCTCACGGATCCGCAGATCGCGGGAGCGGCGGGCGCAGAGATAGATTTCAGAATCCAGAATAGAGGGTTCAGCCACCCCCAATTCGGTAGTGTCCTAAAGGTGCCCCTCATTCGAGCTATCATAGGCATTGCAGTTGTTGCTGTGCCCAGTCAGCCCCGTCCTGCCGGCACGCCACGTCAGCGCAAGCCGCGAAGTCAGCAAAAAGCTCCGGTGGTTCCACTAATGTTATTTTGAAAGTGACCCGAATCTAAGCCCATGCTTGCAACAAAACTCGTAACCAGCGAGGATCCGAACGTACAAGAGACCGGCGAATGGCTGGAAGCCCTGGACGGCGTCGTCGAGGAGGGAGGGGCAGACCGAGCGGCCTACCTGATCGCCCGCCTCACCGAACGCGCCGCTCTTTACGGGGTTCAGACTCCCAATAGCCTGAAAACCCCTTATATCAACACGATTCCAGTGGACGAAGAGGTCCCCTACCCCGGCGACCGGGCTATTGAGCGGCGCATCAAGAGCCTCATCCGTTGGAACGCGATGGCCATGGTGGTGCGCGCCAACAAGCACGACCCTGGTATCGGCGGCCATATTTCCACCTACGCGTCGCTCGCGACGCTGGCCGAAGTGGGCCACAACCATTTCTTCCACGGACGGCATGGGGATCAGCCCGGGGACTTTGTCTACTTCCAGGGTCACGCTTCGCCCGGCGAGTACGCCCGCGCGTACCTGGAGGGGCGTTTGAACGAGAAGCATCTGGAGAATTTCCGGCACGAACTGCGCGAGCATCCCGGGCTTTCTTCCTATCCGCATCCGTGGCTGATGCCGGACTTCTGGCAGTTTCCCACCGTCTCGATGGGTATCGGCCCGATCAACGCCATCTATCAGGCGCGCTTCATGCGCTACCTGGAAAACCGCGGAATCATTCCCGTGACGGCGCGGAAGATCTGGGCCTTTCTGGGCGACGGCGAGACGGACGAGCCGGAATCGCTGGGCGCGATCGCGCTGGCGGCCCGCGAGCAACTGGATAACCTGATCTTCGTGGTGAACTGCAATCTGCAGCGGCTGGATGGCCCGGTTCGCGGCAACGGGCAGATCATCACGGAGCTGGAAACTCACTTCCGCGGCGCCGGATGGAATGTGATCAAAGTGGTGTGGGGCAGCAACTGGGACGACCTGCTGGCCCGCGACACCACCGGACTGCTCATCAAACGGATGGGCGAGGCAGTAGACGGCGAGTATCAAAATTTCAAGGCCAAAGGCGGCGCTTACACCCGCAAAGAGTTTTTCGGCAAGTATCCCGAGCTGCTGAAGCTGGTGGAACACATGTCCGACGAAGAGGTGGGCGCGCTGCGGCGCGGCGGGCACGATCCGCTAAAGGTCTACAACGCCTACCAGCGCGCGATGGAAAATACCGGCTCGCCCACGGTAATCCTGGCCAAGACTGTCAAGGGATATGGGATGGGTGAAGCGGGCGAAGGCCGCAATGTCACGCATCAGCAGAAAAAGCTGAACGAAGACGAGATGATCTATTTCCGGCGGCGCTTCGACATCCCCATTTCCGAAGAAACCGTCCACACCGCGTCGTTTTACCGGCCGCCCGAGGACAGCCCCGAGGTCCGTTACATCCGCGAGCGGCGCGAAGCGCTGGGCGGCTACTTACCGGCGCGTTCGGCGCCCAAGATCGACATCCAGGCCCCGCCGCTCGAAACTTTCGCCGAATCGCTCAGCGGATCGCAGGGCCGTGAAGTCTCAACCACCATGGCCTTCGTGCGCGTGCTCACGCTGCTGCTGAAGGACAAGCACCTGGGCCAGTACATTGTCCCGATCATTCCCGACGAAGCGCGGACCTTCGGCATGGAGAGCCTGTTCCGGCAGTATGGCATCTACGCCAGCCGGGGCCAGCTCTATAAGCCGGTGGACAGCGAGAATTTCCTGTTCTACAAAGAAGCCAAGAACGGCCAGATCCTGGAGGAAGGGATCAACGAGGCCGGATCCATGGCGTCGTTCACCGCCGCGGGCACCGCTTACTCCACTTACGGCGTGCCGATGATCCCGTTCTTCACCTATTATTCGATGTTCGGGTTCCAGCGCATCGGCGATTTGATCTGGGCTTTTGCCGACTCGCGCGGCAAGGGCTTCCTGATGGGCGGAACCGCGGGCAGAACCACTCTGTCGGGCGAGGGGTTGCAGCACCAGGATGGACACAGTTTGGTTTTGGCGAGCACCGTTCCCACCTGCCGCAGCTACGATCCGGCGTACGCCTACGAGATCGCGGTGATCGTCCAGGACGGCATCCGGCGCATGTATCAGGAGATGGAAAATCGCTTCTATTACCTGACCATCTACAACGAGAATTACGCTCAGCCGGCCATGCCGGAGGGCGTGACGGACGGAATCCTGCGCGGCATGTACCGCTTTAAGACGGCCGACAACGGCATCGCGGCCGGGAACCCAAAGGTCCAGCTTTTCGGAAGCGGGCCCATCCTGAACGAAGCTTTGCGCGCGCAGGCGATCCTGGCCGAGAAATACCAGGTTGCATCCGATGTCTGGAGCATCACCAGCTACAACGAATTGCGCCGGGATGCGCTGGACGTGGAACGCTGGAACCGGTTGCACCCCACCGAGCCCGAACGAAAGCCCTACCTTACGCAAACGCTCGAAGGCGTGGAAGGCCCGATTATCGCGTCCAGCGATTACATGAAAGTGGTGGCCGACCAAATTGCGCCGTGGCTGCCCGGCCGCCTGGTCACCCTGGGTACGGACGGCTTCGGACGCAGCGAGAATCGCGAGCACTTGAGGAAGCATTTCGAGAACGGCGCGGAAGCCATCGCGGCGGCGGCATTGGCGCGGTTGGCCCGTGACGGTAAGTTAGACAAGGAGCGCGCGAAGGCTGCGATTTTGGAATTGGGTTTGGATCCTGAGAGTCCGGACCCGGTGACGAAGTAGTAGCCTAGCAGTGTGCTCTACCTTCGCGAAGAGGATGTAAAAGAGCTGTTGCCGATGGGTGACGCCATAGGCCTGGTGCGCAGTGCATTTGAGGCGCTGGCTCAGGGCCGCGCTATCAATCAGCCGCGGCGCCGGCTCATCCTGAACACGGGGTCTGTGCTTCACAGCATGGCCGGCGCTTACGGGAATTATTTCGGCACAAAATTCTATTCCGCGAATCCCAAATACGGCGCGTATTTTTATTTCGTCCTCTATGACGCCCGGACGGCTGAACCCTTGGCTTGGATGGAAGCGAATCGTCTGGGGCAAATTCGCACCGGGGCCGCGAGTGGATACGCCACCGATCTGCTAGCCAATCCCGCAGCCGACACGCTCGGAGTGATCGGGTCCGGCTTTCAGGCTCGGACGCAGGTGGAGGCGATTCGCGTTATCCGGCCCATCCAGACCGTGCGCGTCTGGAGCAGGAACGAGGAGAAGCGGCGGAAGTTCGCCGAAGACTGCGCCGCGGAGGCTGCCCGATCTGCCGAAGAGGCGGTGCGCGGCGCTCAGATCGTTGTTACGTCCACTAATTCGCAAGATCCGGTTTTGGAAGATGCCTGGATCGCGCCCAGAACCATGATCAACGCCATGGGCTCGAATGTGGCCACTCGTCAGGAACTGCCTGGAGAATTGCTTCGTCGCGCGGCTCTGGTCGCGGTGGATTCGCTCGAACAAGCCAGGATCGAATCGGGCGACCTGATCCTGTCCGACAGTTGGGCCAACGTCGTGGAACTGAAAGACGTAAAGCCACACTTTGATCCGAATGGAATCACAATCTTTAAATCGCTTGGGATTTGTGTGGAAGATGTAGCCGCGGCAGCCTTCGTCTACGAGCGGGCGCTGTCTACTCCTGAACGGTTTGCTGATCGGAATCCCGCCAGGCGCTGATCTTGAGGCGGCGGCAGACCCAGCACAGACCCTCCGTGGAATTAGGCGCGCAAACGGCTCCGCAGACCGTACATTTGTCCCCGCGTTTGATCAGATCGGGCATAATGGACCGCTTGGCCTCATCAAGAAGCTTCTGGTCGATTACGGGATCTTCGGGCGCCTGTGGAGGCGCCGTTGGTTTTCGTTTCATTTACTGAGACTACATTACCATGTCTCTCGCGGTACGCGCTTCGGGCGATCGCTATGCGGCCCGGTCCATGCGCATGATGTACGCCGGATCGAGAGCCGCCGAGCAACGCGAGCATTTTTGACCGGGTTTCACCTTGGCGGTCTTGCCCGTGGCCACCACGATCCCTTCCACGGTGTGCGTGCAGATGGGACAGTAAACAAACGCCTTGGTCTCGAAATGGGGCACGGGTTGCTGCGCTTGCGTGCGAGTCTGAATTTTCATGCCTCCTCCTTCCTCAATGCATAATACGCAAGTGAAGGGCCAAAGGATCGAAAAATTCTTAGAGCGAAGCGGGTACACTGAAACTGTTCGTTTCTCTATGAAGACAGCGTTCGTTTTCCCGGGGCAAGGCTCGCAATATGTCGGCATGGGAAAGAGTCTTGCGGAAAAATTTGCAGCCGCCAGCGCGATTTTTGACCAGGCCGACCAAGCTTTGGGATTTTCGCTCGCCCGACTTTGCTTCGAAGGTCCACCCGAGACCCTGCAGCTCACCGAGAACATGCAGCCGGCTCTGCTGACGGTTTCCGTAGCGGCCTGGCGCGTGCTGGATGAGCAAAACGTGCGGGCCGACTTTGTGGCCGGCCACAGCCTGGGCGAATACAGCGCTCTGGTGGCCGCGAAATCGCTCCAGTTTGCCGACGCGGTGCGTCTGGTGCGCAAGCGCGGCCAGTATATGCAGCAGGCTGTGCCGGTGGGCGTGGGTGCCATGGCTGCTCTCTTGAGGTTTCCGGCCGGAAAGCTGGATGCCGTCCTCGCCGAAGCGTCGCAGGGCGAGGTGGTAGCCGCCGCGAACTTCAATTCTCCCGACCAGGTAGTAATCGCCGGTCACGCCGGCGCTGTAACCCGGGCCGTCGAGCTGGCCAAAGCAGCGGGAGCCCGCCGAGCGATGATGCTTCCGGTGAGCGCGCCGTTCCACTGCCCGCTGATGGAGCCCGCGCAGCAACGTCTGAAGCCGGATCTGGACGCAACTGAATTTCGCGATCTGGCTGTGCCGCTGGTGAACGGCTGGCAAGCGAAGCTGATTCGGACGGGAGCCGAAGCGCGCGAGGGCTTGTATCAACAGGTGCCCAGCCCGGTGCTGTGGACGGACGTAATCCAAAATCTGGCTTCGCTCGGCGTCAGCCGATTTGTGGAAGTGGGCGCGGGCGGAGTGCTCACCGGATTACTGCGCAATATCGGAAGCACTTTGACTGGTGACGGGGGTCTGGAAGGTTCCAAATTTGGAGAAGCGGAAGATCTGGAGAAAATACATGCGGCAATCGCGTAACGTGGTTCTGGCGCTCGGGGCTGTATCGGTTTTTTGCCTCGCGAGCTGCAAACAACCGGAGGCGCCGGTAGCCAAGCCGGATCTTTCCAGCCTCACCGACGACTTCGTCTATGGATCGCTGGCGCTCTCGCCGGTCTCGGCCACCTCGGCCGGTTATCACGAGCATAAAGGCGCGCATCTGGATGAGCAGATCGACGACTTCAGCGCGGCCGGCATAGACCAGCAGCACAAGTTCTATTCGGATTTTCACACTCGACTGGCTGGCATCCAGCAGGACTCGCTCTCGGCTGAAGACCGCGCCGATTTCCAGATCATCGACAACCAGGTGAACGGGTCGTTGCTGGAACTCGACAAGATCCAAAGCTATCGCCACAATCCGACGGTTTACGTGGAGCTGGTGGGCAATGCGCTGTTCAATCCTTTTGTGCTCGAATATGCGCCCCTGGACCAGCGCTATCGCGCCATCATCCAGCGGCTCCAAAAGATTCCAACGCTCATGCAACAGGGCCAATCGAACCTTATGGACGCGCCGGAGGTCTGGAATCGCGTAGCGCGGGAAGAGAACGAAGGCAACCTGGATCTGATCGACAAGACGCTGCGCGCCAAGGCGCCGGAAGATTTAAAGGCGGACTACGACCGCGCCGCGGGACCGGCCTTGGAAGCTCTGCGCGGGTTCACGAAGTTCTTGAAGGGCGACCTGTCGAAGAAGACCAGCGATTGGCGGCTGGGGAAAGAGAAGTACGACCAAAAGTTCGCCTATACGCTGGTCTCTGGCAAGAAGCCGGAACAAGTGCTCGCGGAAGCGGAAGCCGCGTTGAAAGAGCTGCGCGACCAGATGGCGAAGCTGGCGGCGCCGCAATCGGTGCCCGCCGCGCTGGATAAAATCGCGCGGCAGCATACCACTCCAGCCGGCTATATGGACGAGGCGCGGAAAGACCTGGCCCAGGCCACGGATTATGTGCGGCAGAAGCACCTGGTGACTCTCGCCGCGCTCGGCAATCTTCAGGTGGTCCCCACGCCCGAGTTCATGCGCGGAATCTATTCCGTCGCCGGATTCAACGCGGCCCCGGCGCTGGAGCCGCAATTGGGCGCGTTTTATTGGGTGACTCCGATTCCCGCCAATTGGCCCAAGGCTCGCGTTGAATCGAAGCTGCGCGAATACAATCGCTACGGCATGATGCAGATCACCATTCATGAGGCCATGCCGGGCCATTACGTGCAATTCCAGTTCGCAAACGCGTTGGAGCCCAAGTCGAGGCGCGTGCTCCGCAGTATCTATGGGAACGGGCCGTATGTCGAAGGCTGGGCCCAATACGCGCAACAGATGATGTCGGAGGAAGGCTTCATGAGCGACGGCCCCGAGCTGCGTCTGACCATGATGAAAATCATGCTGCGAGGGATCGCTAACGCGATTCTCGACATCCGTCTGCAATCCATGGGCATGACCGAGCGGCAGGCGCTGGATTTGATGATCAACGACACGTTCCAGGAACGGGAAGAAGCCGTGGGGAAAATCCAGCGCGCGCAATTGTCGTCCTGCCAGCTGCCGATGTATTTCATCGGCTGGCGCGGCTGGCTGGACACGCGCGAGGATTACAAGAAGCGCAAAGGCCCGGCTTTCCAGCTCCAGCAATTCCACGACGCGGCATTGAAGGAAAGTGCGGTCCCGCTGCCGGCGCTGGGCGCGCTGCTGCAGTAAATCTCCCCTCGTGGTACCATGGTGGAAGATTGATCCACCTAGGTACCTCATGTCTTTGAACATCAAGAGCGCAGAGGCGCATCGTATGGCCCGAGAGCTCGCTCAACTCCGCTGCGTCTCCCTAACGTCCGCTGTCACCGAAGCGTTACGTGAAAAATTGGACCAAGAGAGGCATCGCCGCCGCGACAAGCCATTGAGCGTCGAGTTATTGGAGATCGGAAAACGCTGCGCCGCTCACATGAAAAGGCCCGTCAAGTCCAGCGACCACGCTGCTATGCTCTACGACAAGAGCGGACTGCCGCGCTGAGCGGCGATGATTATCGACACGTCGGCTGTCTTGGCAATTCTATTGAGCGAAAGAGACGCAGCAGCATTTGCCAGGGCGATCGAGGATGCCAGCGACCGGCGGATGTCGGCGGCGAACTATCTGGAAGCAGCCTTGGTGATCGACAATCGCGGCGACGCCGTGGCGCAGCGCGAGTTTGACCGCTTCTTTCAACGATCCGGCATTATCATCGAGCCGGTTACTATCGAGCAGGCCCAGATTGCGCGAGAGGCTTATCGAGACTTCGGCAAGGGTCATCACCGCTCAGGATTGAACTTCGGGGATTGCTTCGCCTATGCTTTAGCTCGAGCGCGCGACCAGCCATTGTTGTACAAAGGTCGCGACTTCAGTCACACCGATCTTCATTCTGCGCTCGGAGAATAAATCAGAATTTCAGCACGTGCCAGAGGCTCGCGAAGTCGTCGGTCCAGACGATGGGCGCGCGGCTGCTCCAGCCCGAGAGTTGGTGCGCCAAGCCGGCTCGCTCAAGAAAGTCGCGGTTCGCCGTCAGCAAGACCCAGCGCGCGCTGCTCTCGCCGGTCTCGGGATCGTCCCCTGAAAAGATCTGAACCGGCGACCATCCTAAATAGCCGGCCATCCCTCGCGCCACCGGATCGAGATCGAGCGCCCGATTGGATATGTGCAGTGCGAGCACGCCACCCGGCGCCAGACGCCGCCTGTAGACCTCCGCGCACTCAGCCGTCAGCAGATGCATGGGGATGGAATCGCTCGAGAACGCATCCACTGCGATCAAATCGAAATCCTGTGAGCGGCCCGAGGCCAGTTCGCGTTCCAATTGCACACGCGCGTCGCCCAATACCACTTCGGTGTGCGCCTTGGAGTCGCTGAGGAACGAAAACCAGGTTCGCGCGATCTGCTCCACATCCGGATTGATTTCGTAGAAACGAAACGTGTCGCCCGCGCGTCCCCACGCCGCCAGCGTGCCGGCGCCCAAGCCAACCACGGCGATCCGCCGGCTGGGCATATCCAGCGCAGTGAGAGCAGTGGCGATGCCGCTATGCGGCCCATAGTAAGACGTGGGCCAATCTTTGCGAGCGGCGTCAAGATACTGGAAGCCGTGCCGCGTGCGGCCGTGCTGCAGTTCGCGAAAGGGCCCATTGCCATCTTCGCGCGCCATCACGCGCAGGATGCCGTAAAAATTTCGGACGCTCGCCACGGCGCCCTGCTTACCGCCGGTCACGGTAGCCGCCAGCGCGGTCATTCCTCCAATCAGCAGCGCCATCAACGGCAGGCGCACCGCGAAATTGCGGCTGGTCCATTGAGCGAACGCACCCGTCCGCAGCCATCCCAGGAAGCCCAGAAAGCAAGCGGCTGCCAAGCCGATCTGATAGTCACTGAATTCGGTGAAGATCCGCGGCGCGATGACGGCGACGAAAACGCCACCCAGGGCGCCACCCGCGGCGATGGTCAGGTAAAACACGGTGAGATAGCGCGGCGACGGGCGAGATCGCGCCAGTTCGCCCTGGCAGATCATGCAGGTAACGAACAGCGCAATCAGATAGACCACGAGTTGCCACCGCAATGAGAGTCCGATGGACACCGTGGGAAGCGCGCAGGCAATGGGGGCAAAAAGCCCGGCGGCAACGGCGAAAAGCGCGCGCCGATAGTATCGATCGCTTTCAAAGGCGAGCACGAAGGTGAGCAAGTAGATGGCGAGCGTCGCCACCCATGAAAAGGGATTAACGGCGATGTCCTGCGAAACTTGATTGGTAGTCGCTATCAGCAGCGTCGAGCCGCAGGCGGAAAGGGCGAGCCAGAACAAAACAATTCCGGCGCTGGGGCGGGGCGCTGAATTGACCTCGCCGCCGGCCGGACCTGCGGCTCTCCGCGACCGCCATGCGGTGAATCCGCACAAGAGCGCGAACGACAGGTACAAGCCGGACCAGATGAACCCTTGCGTGCGCAGCCGCAGCAACGGCTCAAGAACGAAGGGATAGCTCAGCAGAGCAAGAAACGATCCGAAGTTCGATAAAGCATACAGTCGCCAGGGCGATTTTCCTGGCTCTTCGAGCGTGAACCAACGCTGCAACAGCGGCGCCGTAGCCGACAACAACAGGTATGGGCCGCCCACTGTCAACGTCAGCAAGAGGAAGATGCGGCCGGAAGGATCCCCGGCTGAAGCGGGCTTCCAAAAAGCTGCGTCGGGGTGAATGGGCAGAAACGCGAGCGACCCGAGCAGCAATCCGATATGGATACCCACCTGAAGGCGCAGGTTCCGAAGCGAGCCTAGCCAGTGCGCGTACGCGTAGCCAGCCAACAGGCAGGCCTGGAAAAAGAGCAGGCAAGCGGTCCAGACAGCAGGGCCGCCGCCAAACCAGGGCAGGATGTAACGCCCGATCATGGGCTGTATTTGGAACAGAAGAAAAGCGCTCAGGAATATCGTGACGGGAAATAGAACATGATACGTTGGGAAGAGAAATGAACCAAAGTGAAGTGGACGAAGGTTTCGAAGTACCGAAGAGGGAGCTGCTTCCGGCGCCGGGGGAATCTGGCGCGGCGGCGCCGCAGGGTCCGTCTTCTCTAAATCCATCCTGGTTGCGGCTGGCCTACGCTTTGGAGTTCCTAATCGCATTGATTGCCATTATCAATCTTTGGAGCGAAATTGGCGGTGAAGGTCATCTCGATCTTATGCCTTGGTACACCAAGCTGGGATGTATCGTCGGCCTGGCCTGGTGTGCGGTGCGTTTTACGGCGGCCATTGTGGAGCAGCCGAAGGTTTGGACGCGGCGCACGCTAGGCTGGTTCGCGGGCATTTTACTGTTTTCGATCGCCATGGCCGGGATCACGTATTATTATCACTTGCATGAGGAGCAGGACGACGGCGACGACGACACCACCGCGGCTGCGCGGAGCGCCAATAGCGTAAGACAGTTTTCCCAGCATGTCAGTACAAGAACTAGGTCCGCTTTTCCAATTCGCTTCGTGGCGCGTTCCGCAGTTCGCTCGGGCCGTTGAATATCCACTGGAGGTGATGGAGGAGATTCGCGCCTTCGCCTGTGACGAGTTGCTGCAGCTCTCCCATGGCGGCGGTGAAGTGGGCGGCGTTCTGTTCGGAACGCGCCGCGACGACCTGATCCGCATCCTCACCTGGCGGCCGATTGCCTGCGAACACATGCAGGGCGAGAGCTTGACGTTGTCGTCTAACGACCGCATGAATCTGGCCGTGCAGCTGGAGGTGGCCCGGCAGAATCCGGATTTGAAGGATCTCCGGCCGGTGGGCTGGTTCGTTTCGCATTCCCGCGGTGGCGTTTGCTTGTCGCCCCCGGATCTGGAAATCTACAACGGCTTCTTTCCGGAAGCCTGGCAGGTGGCGCTGGTGATCTCGCCCCAGGGGAGCGGCCGAGCGCAGGCGGGCTTCTTCATGCGGGAAGCCGAGGACAGGTTGTTTTCCGAGGCCAGCTACCAGTGCTTTGACTTGGAGCCGCTGCATCTCGCGCCGGTGGCTCCAACCTTCGCACCACTTCCGCGGCCTGCGCGGGATATTCCAACACCCAGTTTCCGCGTCGAAGAAAAGCTTCCTACGCACGAGCGCTGGCTGTGGGCCATACCTATCGCGCTGGCGCTCGGCATCGCCGCGTTCCTGCTCTATCAACGGCGCGTTCCCACCCCCGGCCCGTCTATCGCGCTTCACGCGTTGAGTGAAGCCCAGACGGTGCAACTGACCTGGGACGCGAATTCCCCGGCCATTCGCGATTCAGAGCGCGCTGAGATGGACATTAACGACGGCGGCAAAAACTCGCAGTTGGCCCTCACCGCCGATCAACTGCACGCGGGCAAGATGTCGTATCTGCGGCAGTCCGGCGACGTCAGCTTCGCGATCACCGTTTATCCGGCGAGCGGCGAGCCGATTCACGACTCTACCAGACTGATTGCGCCAGCGTCCAACGAACCCACTCAACCACCGCAGCTGCTTCCGGGAAGTGCAGTTCCTCCCGACGCCGAGCGCGACGCACTCGAGCGGCAGAATCGCCAGCTGAAGGAAGATCTCGGCAATCAACGCGCGCGCACCGAAGAATTACAGAACCTGGTCCGGATTCTCGAAGACCGCCTGGGCATCCCAGCCGAAGCGCGTTAGGCCCGAGCCATTAGCCGCGCACGGCGGCGCCTAGCCCTTGGCTTTTTTGACTTCTTCGGTCAACGCCGGCACCACTTCGAACAGATCGCCGACAATGCCGTAGTCGGCTACTTCGAAGATGGGAGCGTTCGCGTCTTTGTTGATGGCGACGATGGTTTTTGCGCCCTTCATGCCAACCAGGTGCTGGATGGCTCCCGAAATGCCGACGGCAAGATACATCTTGGGCGACACCGTTTGGCCGGAACTGCCCACCTGGCGCTCCATGGGAAGCCAGCCGCTATCGCAGATGGGCCGGGAAGCCGCGAGCTCGGCGCCGAGCGCTTTCGCCAGCTCTTCGACGATCGGAATGTTGCCTTTTTCCTTGATCCCGCGGCCGACGGAAACGATGATGTCAGCCGAAGTTAAATCCACCGCGCGCGCCGACTCGCGGAACGGCTCCTCGGGTTTCGCTCGGATGCTGCCGGCGCTCAGCTCGGGCGCGAACCGCTCCACTTGCGAGGCGCCCGCTTCCACTTGATCCGCTCGAAAAGCGCCGGCCTGGATGGAAGCGAAGTGCGGTTCCGCGCCGCCGAGTTTGACGTCGGCATTCAATTTGCCTTGAAAAAGCTGGCGAACAAAAATGGGCGCGCCGGCGTCGATACGAAAACCCACCGCGTCGCTCACTAAGACTTGATGGAAGCGGGTGGCGAGCTTGGGCGCAAAGTCGCGAACTTGATAGGTGTGAGGAAAGAGCACGATGGAGGGGCTGGTTTTGCGAATCAGCTGTTCCAACGCCGCGGTGAAGCCATCCGCAGTGTAGGTCGCAAGCAGTCCGTGCTGGATGGCATAGATGCGATCGAGCTTTTTATTGACGAGGTCGCCCGCTTCGCCAACCACGGCTGCCGATACAGTTAGTCCGGTTTGCGCCGCGAGTTGCTGTGCGGCAGCCAGGGTCTCCCAGGACATGCGGTGCCACTCGCCACTGTTTCGCTCGATCACGGCCAGCACACCGCTCATATATGTCGTCTCATATGACTCTGGCCTCGAAGCGCAGTTTCTCCACCAGCTTGGCCGCGGCTTCCCGGGCGCTGCCTTCTATCAACTGGGTCTGCTTGGTGCGCTGCGGCAGGTAAACCCGCTCGATTGACGCGGTGGGCGTCGCCGCCACGCCCAATTCCGCCGCCGTGAGCCGTTTCACCTCTTTGGTCTTAGCTTTCTTAATGCCCATGAGCGTGGCGTAGCGCAGTTTGTTGATGCCGGATTGAATAGTGAGCACTGCCGGCAGCGGCATCTCGACGTTCTGAAACCAGCCGTCTTCGAGCTCGCGCTTCACGCGAATGCCGCTGTCTATCTTTTCAACCGCCATGATGATGGTTCCATGCGGCAGGCCCAACAGTTCGGCCAGCACCACGCCGGTTTGCCCGTAGCCCAGGTCATCGGACTGCAAGCCGGTGAGGATCAAGTCGGCCTTCTCAGCCTCGGCCGCTTTGGCCAGCAACTTCGCCACGCCCAGAGTGTCGAACGCGGGCAGATTCTCTTCCTCGATGTGAATGGCGCGGTCGGCGCCTTTCGCTAACGCCTCGCGAATGGTTTGCGACGCCCGAGCGGGTCCGGCACAAAGCGCCACCACTTCGCCTCCGTGCTTTTCCTTCAGCCGGAGCGCTTCTTCGAGCGCGAAGGCGTCCGGTTCGTTGATCTCGAAAGTGAGATCGTTCTCCTGGATCCAACGTCCGCTTGTATCGATGCGGAGTTGCGAGTCGCGTGCTGGGACTTGCTTGATGGAGACCAGTATTTTCATGGGGAGTTGAGAACCGGCTCCCTCACGGTCGCGGCTCGGTTAGCGCATCGGTGTATCGCTTGAAGATCAGACAGCCGTTGGTGCCGCCAAATCCGAACGAGTTCGAGAGCGCGTAATCCATCTTCATCGGACGAGCCTTGTGCGGCACATAGTCCAGATCGCACTCGGCGTCGGGAACATCCAAATTAACGGTAGGAGGCGCGATCTGATCGCGCAAGGCGAGTACGGTGATGCCAGCTTCCAGGCCGCCCGCGCCGCCCAGCAGATGGCCGGTCATGGATTTGGTGGAGCTGACGGCCAGCTTATAAGCGTGATCGCAAAAGACGCGCTTGAGCGCGGTGGTTTCAATGCGGTCTCCCACTTCGGTGGAGGTGCCATGCGCATTCACGTAATCGATGTCTTTAGGCTCAATGCCAGCGTCTTTAATCGCCAGGCGCATTACGCGGAACGCTCCGTCGCCGTCTACCGACGGGCTGGTGATGTGATAGGCGTCGCCGCTCATGCCATAGCCGACGATCTCGGCCAGGATGTTCGCCCCCCGCCGCCTGGCATACTCGAACTCTTCCAGGATCAGAATGCCGGATCCCTCGCCCACCACAAACCCATCCCGCTCCCGGTCCCAGGGACGCGAGGCTTTCTCGGGCTCGTGATTGCGCTGCGAAAGCGCGCGCATGGCGGCGAATCCGCCGATACCCATGGGAGTGATGCAAGCTTCCGCGCCCCCGCAAATCATCGCGTCGGCGTCGCCGCGTTGGATGATCTTGAATGAATCGCCGATGGAATGGGCGCTGGTGGTGCAAGCGGTGGCGGTGGCTGAATTAGGACCTTTCGCGCCGGTGCGGATGGACACGCTGCCCGCGGCCAGGTTGATGATGGTGGCGGGAATGAAAAATGGTGAAATGCGGCTGGGACCTTTTTCGAGCAGCGTCCGGTACTCGCGCTCGATCACTTCGAACCCCCCAATTCCGCTGCCGATGACTACGCCCACCCGTTCCGCATTTTGCGCATCGATCTGGAGACCGGACTGGGCCAGGGCAAATTCCGAGGCCGCGATGCCAAACTGGATAAAGCGGCCCATTTTCTTGATCTCTTTGCGTTCGATGAAGCGGGCGGGATCGAAGTTCTTGACCTCGCCGGCGATGCGGGAACTGAACGCCGTGGGGTCAAATTGCTCGATCCGTGAGATGCCGTTCCGCCCCTCGCAAATGGCCTGCCAACTCTCGTCGGTACCAATGCCCAGCGGGCTGAGCAAGCCGACTCCTGTGACTACTACTCTGCGCGACAACAATAGCTCCCGGGCGGCCTACTTCTTCTTCTTGTTCTCGATGTAGTCGATAGCGTCTTTCACGGTTGCGATTTTTTCGGCGTCTTCGTCGGGAATATCGATATCGAAAGCCTCTTCAAACGCCATCACAAGCTCCACGATATCGAGCGAATCCGCGCCAAGATCGTCGACGAACGAGGCGCTGTTGTCCACCTGGCCTTCATCCACGCCCAACTGCTCGACGATGATCTGCTTCACTCTTTGTTCAACCGACATGAATCCTCCCCACGATGCCTATAAAGATGTCTGCAAACTCATTGATTCTAGCGATGGTGGCGGCTGGCCGCAACTACGCCGCCGCTACTACGCCGATGAGGGGCTCAGTGCGCTCCGCTTTCTCCGTTTACGACTAGATCAAAAAACCCGTTTCTTGTCAAACCAATTGTAGCGCGAGTCCGCTTGTGTCCCAGCATACAATCGCGGCTTTATGCCAGCTTGCCAGGACCGCCGACGGCACGCGAGACTGAACCTATGTCGTTCTCCGAAGGACTGGCGGCGCTGTTCGCTCGCGACCTCACCAGGCTCATTCAGGAATTGCAGGCTTTTCCGAGCGACGAGATTCTTTGGCAGCGCGCCCTGGGCGTGAAGAATTCGGCCGGGAATCTGGCGCTCCACCTAGAAGGCAATCTGCGCGAGTACGTCGGAAGGCAGCTGGGGCAGGTGGCTTACAGCCGCACGCGGGACCGGGAATTTGCTCTGACCGGCATTTCGCGGGATGATTTGGTCCAGCGCATGGAGCAAGTGAAAGACCTGGTTGTAAAGGTGGTGGCGCGGCTCTCTGAACGCGAGCTATCGGAAATTCATCCGGAGCGCGTGCTTGAAATCGAACTGTCGTCCCATGATCTTCTCGTTCATTTGCACGGACACCTGAATTTTCATTTGGGGCAGATCGACTACCTGCGGCGCATTCTGACGGCAGGGCCGGCGGTGGATTTCGCCGGTTTATGAGCCGGTTCGTCTATCTGCACGGCTTCGCGAGCAGCCCCGGCTCTCGCAAGGCTCGATTCTTTGAAGAGCGTTTTCGCGAATTGGGAATCGGCCTGGAAATCCCCGATCTGGCGGAAGGCAATTTCAGGAACTTGACGCTGACGGCGCAACTGAAGACGATCGCGCGAGTGTGCCGGGATGAGCCGGTATCGCTGATTGGATCGAGCATGGGCGGATATCTGGCTGCGTTATACGCCGCGCGACAGCCAGAGGTGCAGAAGCTGGTGCTGCTCGCGCCCGCGTTTTCGTTCGCCTCGCGCTGGCCCCAGACGCTGGGCGAGCCGGCCATGGAGCAATGGAAGCGCAGCAAAACGCTCGAAGTGTTTCACTACAGCGAGGGCCGGGTGGTGGAACTGGGCTATCAGCTGATTGAAGATGCGCGGCAATACGAGGCCTATCCCGATTTCACGCAGCCGGCTCTGATCTTCCAGGGCCGGAACGACACGGTGGTGCCGCCCGAATACGCCGAGACGTTCGCGGCCGGGCATCCGAACGCGCGCCTGCGGTTGCTCGACTCAGATCATGACCTGGTGAACGTGCTGGATGAGATGTGGAGGGAGACGGAAGAGTTTCTATTCTGAAGAGAACTGCACGCGTTCATAGATGCGAGCCAGCGGCAAGGAAACGCCGATGGACTCGATCCGTAATGTTTCGCCGGCCTGATAGTCGCGGAACGTCCATGTGTGGGCGTCGCCACGCGTGAATTGTTCAATGCGGATTTGATCCTGAGCCACCAGGATGTAATCCCGGAGCGACTCAATCGCCCGGTAATACTGAAGCTTTACGCCTCGATCGTAGCGTTCGGTGGAGGGCGAGAGAACCTCGACGATTACTGTCGGATTAAGCAAAACATCCTGGCGATCGTCGGCCGCCATCGGCTCTCCACATACGATGGTGAGGTCGGGGTAAGCATACATCCGGGAGGAAACGCGAACGCGAAGGTCGGCGCTAAACGTCTGGCAAGGGGTATCTCGTAGCGCTGTCTCGTGTTCGAGAGTAAGATTGACTTGCAGTTTGGAGTGGCGCATACTTCCGCCCGACATGGCGACGATCTCGCCATCCAGGAACTCGCTCCGAAACTCCGCGGCACGGTCCAGGGCCAGATACTGCTCTTCCGTGACCTTGGTGACCGCGTTCGATGCCATTCGCTTGCCTGCTTGCAGTTTAGCACTTGCTAAACGGTAACCCAGCCGCGCTTCTGCGAGCTTTCCGCCACTTTCTCCAGCAGCTTCATCCCCAGCAGCCCGTCTTCAAACGTCGGATAGTCCACGGGCGCGTTGGGATCCGCCACGCGCGCATAGAACCGCTTGAACACCTGCTTGTGCGTATCGTCGTATCCTTCGCTGTGGCCGCCGGGAAGATCGGCGTAGGCGGCAGCCTGGGGATAGAGCAGCGCGGGGTCCTTCACAATAATCTGGTTGGGACTGTTGCGCTGTCCGATCCACAATTCGTCGGGGCGCTCCTGGTTCCATGCAACGCCCGCCTTGGTCCCGTAAATGTCGATGCTCAACGTATTTTTCCGGCCGGCGGACATCTGGCTGACGGTGAAGGCGCCGCGCGCGCGCTCGCCCAGGCGCACCAGCACGGAGCCGAAGTCGTCGGTATCGACGCGCACGGCTTCGTAATCTCCCCTCCGGGCTTGCTTGCCCGTGAACGTCTCTACCGATCCCTTGGGCCTCTGCCGCGTGCGATGAAACGTCGCCAGATCGGCGCAAAGCGCCGTGATCCGTAGGCCGGTGACGTGCTGGACCATATCCATCCAGTGCGATCCGATGTCGCCCATGGCTCGCAGCGCGCCGTTATCCTTGGCATCCACGCGCCAATTCCAATCGGTGTCGTACAGCAGCCAATCCTGCGAATAAGTGCCCTGGACAATCAGGATCTCGCCCAAATCGCCCGCTTCGATCATGCGGCGAATCTGTTGGACCAGCGGGTAGTAGCGCAGATTGTGCTGGATGCAATTGGCGAGTCCGGTTTCGGCCGCCAGATCGACGAGTTCGCGCGCTTCAGGGAGCGAAACGGTGAACGGCTTCTCGCACAGAACGTGTTTTCCAGCTTCGAGCGCCGCGCGGCAAATTGGCGAATGCAGCGCGTTGGGCGTCAAAATATGGACGGCGTCGATGGCGGGATCTTCGAGCACCTCCTGATAATTTCCAGTGGTGCGGTTGACACCAATGCTCTTACCGAATTCCCGCGCTCGTTCTGCGCTGGAACCGGCAATCGACGTAATTTCCACCGTGCCCAGGCGGCGCAAGTTCTCCGCATGCACCTTTCCCATGAAACCGGTTCCGATGAGAGCTGTCTTCAGTATTTGCATAACGTGATTGGTTGGCGGTGACGATATGTTTGGAGTGGGAACTGGTAAACTGAGATTCTAACCGAATGGTTGTCACGATACGACTCAGTTCCGGCACCAGAGTACGACAGAAGCGGCGCAAGAACCAGCACGTGGCCCTAGCGACGGCATCGCTGCTCACGCCCGCCGTGGTGATGGCCTGCGTACTTGCGCTTTGGCGCCTGGCGGCGGACATTAACGCTACTGGGCAGTTTCCGATTTCGAACGGCCTCTTCTCTCACTGGCAAGTTTGGCTGACGCTGGCGGCCTCGCTTCAGTTCTGTGCCACGCTCTTGAATCGTTACGGAAAACCACAGGCTATGCTTCCCGAAACGGTAGACGAACCCGAGCGCAAGCTAGCGGACTCGCCATACTGACCTGACCACTCCCTCTTGGTCACGGCCAGGCTCGGTCACGGCCGGGCCGAGCAGGCCTTAGTACTCGAAGGCTGTGGCAGCCGGCCACACCAACTGCATCGTCTCCGCGCATTTTAGTTTCTCATCGAATCGAAATAGCGAGGCTAACCCGCGATCCACTAACATCGCGCGGACGCAATTTGGTCCGCGAAACTTTGGAGGGCCTCGTGCATCAGTTTGTAGTAGAGGTTCGTATGGACATGGCAGCTCTCAAAATTATTCTGACACCGCAACCGGCCGTGGCGCGGGTTCGATCCGCCGTCGCTACAAGCACTTCGGGGAGCGCGCTCAAGTCGCAGTTTCAGTTTGAGAGTACCCCTGCGCCGGTTACCCAAAGTTTCGGCCTTCAGACCGTCAGTCAATCGGCGAACGTTCTAGTCGCCCTTTTGACACCTGCCGCGGTTGTCGCGTTGGTGATGGCTCTGTGGCGATTCTGCACCGACCTTGGATGGGCGGGCCCGTTTCTCATTAGCGATGGTTTCTTCTCGCACTGGCAGGTGTGGATTGCTCTATCCATCGGCCTGAAGATCCTTTCTTCCACGCTGATCGCCTGGGGCTCGCGAACTATCAAGCTTTCTGAGGAAAACTGATCTGTGTTCTGATATTCTGGGGTCTAGACGGGTCTTCGGTTCATGTCTTTCCGCAGCAGAACGCGATCCATAGGCGCATTCTACATCCCAGGGTTCCCAAAGGGCGTCAAGTGGCTGCTGATCAGCAACGTCGCCATTTTCATCGTTGGCTACTTTGCGCAACTCGCCCGGATGGACCGGCCGCTCGCGTACTTGCCGCTCGTTCCCGTGTACGTCGTCAAAGATTTCTTCGTCTGGCAGCTTGTGACGTACGCCTTTCTGCACGGCGGATTCGGTCACATTATCTGGAACATGCTGGCGCTTTGGATGTTCGGCGCCGATATTGAACGGGTTTGGGGTACTCGGCGCTTCGTGCAGTTTTACTTTTTCTGTGCGGTGGGCGCTGGCATCTGCGTAGTAATCCTAAACTACATTCTGCCGTGGGGCAATCCTGCCAGTTCTACCATTGGAAGCTCCGGCGCCATCTTTGGGATTCTGATGGTTTATGCCATCTTGTTTGCGGATCGTGAGATCCTCTGGGGCTTCTTAATTCCGATCAAGGTGAAGTGGTTTGTCTTGATCATTGGCTCGGTAGCGTTTCTCAGCTCCTTCGGCGTCAACAATGGCGTCAGCAATTTCGCGCATCTGGGCGGGCTGCTGTTCGGTTATCTTTTCCTCAAGACGCCCCATATGCAGTTCGATCCCATCGCGCCCATCCGCAGGCAGTATCGGGAGTGGAAACTGCAGCGCGCCAAGAAGAAATTTCAGGTGTACCTGCGCAAGCAGGGCTCCGGCCGCGGGCCTAAGGTCAACTAAAGGCCAGGCTGAGGGCTTAAAGGCGGAAAGCATGGCGCTTATGAAATACCTCAAAGCCGGTCTGATTGGCTCTGCCGTAATAATCGCACTCGGCGCAATTTCGTTCCACCTGGCCCAGGCGCAACAGGGGCCCGGATCGGATTCTTCGGAAACGGTGGCCAAGCCGAGAAAGAAGAACCCGCCGCCCGACACTGCAACCGATCCGGCCGCCGCCGATTCCAGCAGCGCGCCGGCCAGCGCGGAACCGGCCAATGTCGCACCGGCCAACACCGCGCCAACCAATGACGAGCCGGCCGTCGAAGAGCCGAAGATCCCTTCCAAGTTCAACAAGAAGGACAAGGACGTCCCGGAGAACACTCCTACCTTCAGCAGCGACGTCAACACAGTGGAGATGGATGTGGCAGTGCTCGACAACAAGGGCCAGTTCATTCCCAACATTCCCAAAACCAACTTTCGGGTGCTGGAGGACAACGTCCCGCAAAAGATCGCGAGCTTCAACCTCAATAGCGAAGCGCCGATAACGATCGCGATGGTGGTCGAGTTCAGCAATCTGTTTCAGAGATATTATTCCCAGGGCTGGTACGAGACTCTGGTGGCCTCTTACGGCTTCGTCCAGACGCTCAAGCCCCAAGATTATGTGGCCGTCATCGCCTACGATCTGCGCTCGGAGATTCTGTGCGATTTCACCACGGACCGGGGAAAGATTCAAGAAGCGATGCAACGCTTGCGCATTCCCGGATTTTCGGAGGCCAACCTGTTCGATGCCTTGGCGGATACCGAGCAGCGCATGAGCAATATCGAGGGGCGCAAGGCGATTCTACTGATCGCTTCCGGCCGCGATACGTTCAGCAAGCTTACTTTCGACAAGGCCAGGAAGGCTGTGCAAGAAGCGGGCGTGCCGGTTTACGCCGTCAGCATGCTGCAAGCCATGCGGATCATGGCCGACCAGTATATGAGCGACACGCAACGATTGGACTTTCTGCAGGCCGACAGCGAGATGAAGACTTTTGCGCGCGAGACCGGCGGCCAGGCGTACTTTCCGCGTTTCTTCCAAGAGTTCCCCACCATCTTCCAGAACGTCAATGCGGCGCTCCGAAACCAATACTCGCTTACCTACCAACCCTCCAACCAGGCCAAGGACGGCCAATTCCGCAAGATCAAGGTGGATCTGGTGGATCCTCAAACCGGCACTGCATTGAAGATCACAGAGGGCGGAAAGCCGGTGAAGTACACCGTGATCGCCAAAGCCGGATACACGGCGCCGCGCGCAGTGGAGTAGATTCGCTTCGCACCGCTGCCTGAACCGGCGGCACCCTTTGCTCATCTCAAGTCAAGCTCTCGATCTTTCGACTTTCCAAGCTGATAGAAATTCATTGACAGTGCTATTACAGCTTTGTTAAGTTCGTTGGGTCCTTTCGATGGCCAACTCATCTTCTTCCACTCCATGCGGGCGGATTCTGTTAGTGGACGACAACTCATTGGGATTAGCCGCGCGCCGCAGCGTGCTGGAGGAGCTGGGTCATCAGGTGCTTACCTCCGGCACCGCGGCCGAAGCGCTGGAATTGTGCGGCAAGCATAGTTTCGATGTCGTGGTCACCGATTACAAGATGCCGAAGATGAACGGCGTGGAACTGATCGGCCGCTTACGAAAACTGCATCCGGCAACTTCGGTGATTTTGATTTCCGGCTTCACCGATACCCTGGGCTTAAACGAGGCCAGCACGGGGGCCGACGTGGTGCTGCAGAAGAGCAACAATGAAGTGGGCCAGTTGATTCGGGCCGTGAACCGGCTGCTGCGCAAGCAGCCGCAACCGCCCAAGAAGCAGGTGGCGTCGCAATCGGGCTCAAAACCCGAGAAGCGCAAAGCGCGTTAGAAGCGAAAGCGCAGGATTCGCTAGCGGCGAACCCGTGCATCGCGGCCGTTCGCGGTAAAATAGAACCAGATGCCGCTGCGCGCGTGGATCGCCATCGTACTCTGCGCCCCGTTTTCCATTTCAGTCTCGAACGCCGCAACGCACGCCAGGGTCTCGAAAAGTTCCGACAAGACCATAAATCCGTCCGTCCGGCAGTGGACCAGGTCCATGAGTTTGCGCGATAAGGTAGCGCAACTCATCATCGTGCCCATCTATGGAGAGCTCGCCAACACCCGCTCGGCGGAGTATCGGAAGTATCAGCACCTGATCCGCGATCTGCACGTGGGCGGAGTCATCGTAACGGGCCATTCGCTCAACGGAGGCGTGCGAAATGCCGAGCCTTACGCCATGGCAGCCTTGCTGAACCGTCTGCAGAAGCTGGCGAGAACGCCGCTCTTTGTAGCCGCCGATTTTGAGCGCGGGGCTTCTATGCGCGTGAACTCCACCACGGCGTGGCCCTACAGCATGGCGTTTGGCGCCGCCGACGATCTGGCTGGCGCCGGCGAGGAAGGCGCGGACACCGCTCGCGACGCGCGGGCCATGGGTGTCAACTGGCTGTTCGCGCCGGTGGCCGACGTCAATAATAACCCGGACAACCCGATCATCAACATCCGATCGTTCGGCGAGAACCCGCAGCAGGTTGCAAGCTTTGTGGAGGCGTACATCAACGGCGCGCACTCCGATCGCAAGAATCCGGTGCTGGTGACCGCGAAGCACTTCCCCGGCCATGGCGACACAATCGAAGACAGCCATCTGGCGCTGCCGCGCTTGGACGCCGATCGCGATCGCATCGAAGCAGTGGAGTTGACGCCGTTCCGAAGCGCGATCGCGGCTGGCGTGGACGCAGTAATGACCGCGCATCTGAACGTACCGGCGCTCGAACGGGACAACCTGCCGGCTACCGTATCGAGCAAGATTATCACCGGCGTTCTGCGCGAGGAGCTCGGCTTTCATGGCCTGGTGGTTACCGATGCCATGGACATGCAGGGTTTGTCTGCGATGTTCGATTCCGCCGAAGCATCCGTGCGGGCCATCGAAGCGGGAGCGGATGTGCTGCTCATGCCGAAGCGTCCCGAAGAAGCGATTCGCGGCGTAGTGGCGGCGGTGGAGAGAGGAAGAATCAGCCGCAAGCGTCTGGACGAAAGTGTCAACCGCGTGCTGGCGGCCAAAGCTCGTCTCGGCCTCAGGAGCAAAAAGCTGGTGGATCTGGAGGTGATCGCCGACGTGGTGGATTCGCCCGAATCCGGCGAGCGCGCCCAGGAAGTGGCCGATCATGCCGTCACGCTGGTGAAGGATTCCAAGGATTCGCTGCCTATTCGTCATCCTGAGACCACCTGCCTGATCGCCATGACGGAAGGCCGGCGCAGCCAGCAGGGAATCCGTTTGATCGAGGAAGTGAAGAAGCGCGCGCCGGACGTAACTACTACGGTGCTCGACCCGGGTATGAGCAAGGCCGATCTGGATCAGGTGAGTGAGAAGACCTCGAGCTGCGCTGAAATTGTAGCGGCTGCCTACGTTACCGTCAGCGCTTATCGCGGCAACGTCGCGCTGGCGGGCGGTTATCCCGATTTTCTGAATGGACTGATCTCGGGCAAAGTCCCCGTTATGCTGGTGGCGCTGGGCAATCCGTATCTGGTTCGCGGCTTTCCCAGTGTCAGCGCGTACCTCACTACCTACAGCCCCACGCCAACTTCTGAGACCGCGCTCGCGAAGGCGCTCTTCGGCGAAATCGCGATCACGGGCCACCTGCCGGTGACCATTCCCGGCGTGGCGAACTATGGAGATGGAATCCAGGCGCCGATCTCCAGTCCCGTGGTGAAAGGCTTACAGGAATGATCGAGATCACATGGCTAGGTCACGCTACCGTTCAATTTCGCCTGGAGTCCGGCGAAGTGATTTTGATGGACCCCTGGATCGATGGCAATCCCGTATACCCGAAAGCTCATCAGTTCGATCGTCTGGACGCCATCCTGATTTCGCACGCGCATTTCGATCACATTCATGATGCCGTGCCGCTGGCCAAGAAGTTCAAGCCGAAGGTTGTCGCCATCTATGAGACTTGCGTCTGGCTGACTTCGAAAGGCGTAGAGACCTGTAGCGGCATGAACAAAGGCGGAACGCAAGACGTGCTCCTGCTCAAAGGCGCCTCGCTCAAAGCTACCATGACGCACGCCATCCACAGTTGCGGCATCCAGGACGGCGATCAGATCGTGTATGGCGGCGAGGCGGCCGGTTACGTTCTTCATTTGCCTGACAAGCGCGCGATCTACTTCGCCGGCGACACGGCCGTGTTCTCCGATATGCAGCTCATCGAGAAGCTGTACAAACCCGAGCTGGCCTTTCTGCCGATCGGCGATTTCTACACCATGGGCCCGCGCGAGGCGGCGCTGGCCTGCCGTTTGCTAAACGTCAAGAAGACAATCCCCATGCATTTCGGAACGTTCCCCGCCCTGGTCGGGACTCCGGGCGAGTTGGCGCGCGAACTGAAAGATTTTCCGCACACCGAGGTGTGGCCGCTCGAAATCGGCAAGCCGGTGAAGTGGTAGCCCCCTCCCGGCGTCTTCAGTAAAGAGGAACTCCCGTCAGCCCTGCCTTGGTAAAATAACAGACATTGACAATCTTCGCTATCGCCGCTAGGGTGGTGGAAGAGAGGACTTGCCCATGAACGTATCGCTCACCCCGGAACTGGAAAAATTCGTCAGCGCCAAAGTCGATTCTGGCCGCTACAACTCGGCGAGCGAGGTCGTGCGCGAAGCGCTCCGGCTTCTGGAGGAGCACGACACCGCCCGCGCCGTTCAACTGGCCGAGTTCAACGGTGAGCTTGGACGCCGCCTCCTATCCCTTGATCGCGGTGAGACCGTTGACCCGGCGAAGGCCCGAGCCCGATTGCAACGCCAATCCGGCGGGCGCCGGAAGCCGCGCGCGTGAGCAGCTACATCCTCAGCGTTGATGCGGATTTGGATCTGGACGATGTCTGGGACTATATCGCGGCGGACAATATCGACGCTGCCGACCACTGGATCGAAAAGCTGTTCCATGCCGTGAACCGGTCAATATTTGATGTTTGCGGCCGCTGGGAAAAGCGCCTGAATCCGATGCGCGCGGTAGTCGAATATCCGTTCCAGATCGCGAGCCACCTGAAGTCGATGGATCAACCGCCCCAACGGTCCGAAGGGAAGCGCGTAGTGGACGATGTCCACAATGGAAGTGCCGCCCTCAACTTCTGAAAAGCGGTGCGTGTGATGCCATAGCTGGTACGGCCCCTTGGCCTGGAAATCGACAAATTCGTAGGGTGGATTCCAGCGCTCGATTTCGGTCAGCCAGCGAAGCGGAATACCCCGGACGCGCAGCGCACAGGCGATGGTGGTCCCTGGCTTCATCTCGATCGGCGGTGGGGTAAGAATCCGAAAACGCATCCACGGCGGAGTTATGCGTTCCAGATTTTCCGCGCGCGAGAAAAATTCGAAAACCTCCGGCAGCGAATGCCGCACCCTCAGTTCTCGCTTCAGTGTGTAGGTGGTCAAAGCAGTGCGCTCAAGGTGCGACCAGAAAGGAAAATGCAGCACCCAGAGACGCCGGCTCTAGCAGATCTCCCCGCACCAGTTCAGTGCCTGGAGCCACGCGCAAGCCGAGCGCCTCCGGGTTGCGGCACAAGCATCTCGCTGCCGGCCCGTTTCTCTCGATGCGCCTTAAGCGGCGTCCCCCTATGTACCCAATTGCCCCGGTCAGCAGATGCATGAGTCGGCCTTATCTCGGTAAAAGAACCGTGTCGATCACGTGGATCACGCCGTTGGAAGCTTCGATGTCCGTCTTTGTCACGTGTGCGTTGTTCACCATCACGCCGCGCGTCGACACCTTAATGATGAGGTCCTGGCCTTCGGCGGTTTTCGCAGCATCCAGCTTGATTACGTCCCCCGCCATCACCCTGCCCGGCACCACGTGATAGAGAAGAATGCTCCGCAACTTGGCCTTGTTCTCTGGTTGCAGCAAGGTTTCGAGCGTGCCCGCAGGCAGCTTGGCAAAGGCTTCGTCGGTAGGCGCGAACACCGTGAACGGTCCCGGACCTTTCAGCGTATCCACCAGCCCTGCCGCTTTCACCGCGGCCACCAGCGTGTTGAACTTCCCGGCGACAGCCGTATCCACGATGTCGGCCGCGGAGGCGATGGTTGATCCAAGGCTCAGCGCCAACGCGCCGGCCAGTAAAGTAGGTAAATAAATTGTCATAGTTTTTTTCCTGTGTTCCTTGTATTCCTTGTCGAGCTTATGCCCGCGCGCCGGCGACGTCAGCGTGCCAGCGCCGCTGAATCCACTTCCAGGTGAGCGCCTGATACAGTCCCGCCAAACCCACCAGGCTGTACACCACCGCGCTCAGCGCGGAGGTTTCGCCGAATTTCATTCCGAACACGGCCGCCACCAGATCCAAATGCATGGTTCCAGCCAGCCCCCAGTTGAGCGCGCCGATGATGACTAGCGCTGCGGCGATAACATCAATTTTCTTCATGTTGAAAACTCCCTTCAGTTGTCTCATCGGCAAATTTTTGTCAGTCACCCTTTGATCTTAAGGAAAACATGTTTTACTGTAAAGAATAGACGGAAGCTGCCTTTCTCCAACCGAAAAAATACGCGGGAAAGAAGCATTGAGAGGAAAACGAACTTCAGCATGGCGTCTGACACCATTACAAACGGGCTAAAGAATTACGCGATCGGGAGCAAAATACGGCGCCTGCGGCTGCGCAAAAGCATGGGCCTGGTGGAGCTGGGAAAACACACCGGCCTTTCGCCCGCGCTGCTATCGAAACTGGAGCGGGATCTGATGCACCCCACCTTGTCCACGCTGCTGCGCATCGCCATGGTGTTCAGCGTGGGCCTGGAGTATTTCTTCAATCCGGAGCCGAAGCCGGTGTTGGAGATCGTCCGCAAGAAAGATCGCCTGCGCTTTCCGGATTCGCCGGACGCCGATAAAGTCGCCTATCACTTCGAGAGCCTGGACTTCCCCGTACCCAACCGCCAGTTGAATTCGTACCTCGCCGACTTTGAGCCCGGAGCGGCGGACCATGGCCGGATGCACCAACACCCCGGCATCGAATTCCTCTACGTTCTCTCCGGCAAACTGGAGCTGCGGACGGCCGGAGACAAGCACGAATTAGCGGCAGGCGACGCGGTTTACTTCGACTCCACCGTGTTGCATGGCTACCGCAGAATCGGTTCCAAACGTACCAGCGCGCTGGTGGTAACGCTGGGATCGCGAGAGTGAAGACCGCTGCGCCCCGCGCCATAGCAGCCATTGGCCTACCCTGCGCTAACATGAAATTAGATGAGTTTGTTAATCATCGACGACGATGCGGAGTTATGTTCTCTGCTTAAAGAATTCCTGGAGCGCGAGAGCTTCACGGTGCAATGCATTCATGAGGGCCACGCCGCTCTCGAGGCCTTGCAACAGAAAGACGCAGCTCAGCAGGGCGGCTTTGACCTGATTGTGCTGGATGTGATGCTGCCCGGGCTGGACGGTTTTGAAATCCTCAAGCGGCTTCGCCTAACCAGCCGTGTCCCGGTGCTGATGCTCACCGCGCGCGGCGAAGACGTGGATCGTATTATAGGTCTCGAGCTAGGGGCGGACGATTATCTTCCCAAGCCGTTCAACCCTCGCGAGCTGGCGGCGCGGGTCAAGGCCATTCTGCGGCGCACCGAAGCCCGCGTCAATCGCGGCAAGGTGGAGATCAACGGAGTGGCTCTCGATCCCGGCGCGCGCGAAGTAACCTGCGACGGCAAGCCGGTGGAAGTGACTACTCTCGAATTCGATATCCTGGAACAACTGATGCGGAACGCCGGCCGGGTAGTATCGCGGGATGGTTTGATGGAGAGCCTGTACAACCGCAAAGCCACTCCGTTCGACCGGTCCATCGACATGCACGTGAGCCATCTGCGCCGCAAGCTGGAAAGCAGCCGGCCCGTGATCAAGACCATTCGCGGCGTCGGCTATCAGTTCTGCCAGAGCCCGGAGGACGCTCTTACGGGATGAAGGGGGCCGCATGAGATCTCTGTTTGCAAAAACGCTGCTTTGGTTCCTGGCCACCACCGCCGTTGCCATCGCCGGCATCATCATCACTACGGCGGCCACCTTCAGCTCCGCCGAGGGGCGCGGCCCGTTAGGTCTGCTGCTGAGCGTGCAAACCGAGCAGGCCAAGCGCGCGTACGAAACCGGCGGCCGGGACGCGCTAGCCACCGCGCTGGCAAAATTCCAGCAAATCACTCAATTTCAGGTGCTGTTCACCGATGCCAAGGGTACCGACCTGCTCACCGGCAAAGCGCATCCGGAGCTGTTGAGCCTGCCCAAGCCGCGCAGCCGCTGGCGTCTCCCGTTTCCTTTCGGAGGCCGGCCGCCGGTTATCGCCCGGCAGGATTCCACGCGCCAGTACCGGCTCTTCCTGATCGATCAGCGCCGCAGCTGGACGTTCTTTTTTCTTCAGCCGCAGCATCTGTGGATCATCGGGCTGGTGGTGCTGTTGTGCTACGCCTTCGCCTACCATCTCACTTCGCCCGTGCGACGCTTACGCTCGGTAGTGGATTGTTTCGGACGCGGCGATTTTTCGGCCCGCGCGCCCGCCAATCGCAAGGATGAGCTAGGTGAACTGGCGCGCAGCTTCAATCAAATGGCCGGCCGCATTCAGACGCTGCTGGCCGCCGAGCGGCGCTTGCTGCTCGACATTTCGCATGAATTGCGCAGTCCGCTGGCGCGCCTGGGTGTGGCGGTGGAACTGGCGCGGAGCGGCGAAGACCGCGAGCACATGCTGGACCGCATTCAGAAAGAGGCCGACCGGTTGAATGAACTGGTGGGCGAGCTGCTGCAGGTGACGCGCGTGGAAGCCGATCCATCCATGCAAAAGACCGATAGCGTTCACCTGGATGAACTGCTGGCCGATCTGGTCTACGATTCGCTGCTCGAAGCCAAGGCCAAGGATTGCACCCTGCTGCTGAAAGCTCCCGCTTCAGCCATGGTTTCAGGCGATGAAGAACTGATCCGGCGCGCGCTCGAAAACGTGATCCGCAACGCCATCCGCTATGCGCCGCGCGGAACGGCCGTGGATATCGAGCTTGCCAAGTCCGCCGACGCCGCTGTTGTCAGCGTTCGCGATTATGGCCCCGGCGTTCCAGACGAGGCGCTGACCAGAATCTTCGATCCGTTTTACCGCGTGGATTCGGACCGCAACCGCGCCAGTGGCGGGCTGGGGCTGGGGCTGGCTATCGCCCGGCGTTCGGTGCAATTGCACAAAGGTGAACTCACCGCGCAGAACGCGCGTCCAGGCTTGCTGGTGACCATCCAATTCCCCATCGTCCCGGCGGATGGACGAGCGCCCTCCACTGTGCCGGCCGCGGCGGCTACTCCGGTTTCAGCAGCTTGATGGTGGAAGGCAGCGAGAATAAATCGTCGGGGACCTTTTTGCCGTTCACCTCAACGGAAGTCGAAAAAATCTCGTAGATCTTCTCGCCGTTGCGGTCGCGCTCGATGGCGAAGGGCCACTGGACGCCTTCGCCGGCATCGCGGTATTTCGTAAAATGTGTAACCTCTTCGTTCCTGTCCTTGGTGACCGGATCGCGGCGAAAGAAAACCTGCCGGACCGGAAGCTTGGTGATCTGATCGAAGTAAACGGTGGTGGTGACATTATCGGCGTCGGTTAAGTCGACGATCTCAACCGGCTGGTTCTCGATCACGTCGGCGCCCTTGGATTCCATGATCCAGCCCGGCTCATGCAGCCGGACGCGGAGGATGTAGAACACGTCGCGCAGGGTGGTTTCCTTGTAGCGCACGAAACGGTCCGGAGGCAGGGGACGCGCACCTCGATAGGTGATGTCCCAAGCCTCTTTGTCGGTCAATAGAGTCCCGTAGTCTTCCTTTTTGCCGTAGTTGTCGCGCTCATGCTGCGCCAGGTTGTGAGCGGTATCGGTGATCCCGTAATCGTAGCGCGTGTAGATTTTCGCGATGCTCAGTCCGGAGAGGCGTTCGCGATAGAAGGAGTACGCGCGTCCGGATTCCACGCGGTTTTGCATGTTCAAATAGCGGTCGCCGCCCAGCGCCTGCACGCACTCGTCCACCACACGCTTGCCGCGCTGCTCGGGAGTTTCGGCGCGCAGAACAAAGGCGGCAGCCAGGGCCGCCAAAGCAATCCGCTTCATTGTGGATGGGCCGGGGGTTGGGGTTGAGGGGCCGGGGGTTGAGGGGCCGAAGGCCTCACGCCGATGGGCGGAGCGGGCGCCGGTTTTTGGCCGAGTGTCTCCGCGGTCAGGCCGGAATTGATCTTGTAATCCTCGACCGTCACGCCCGCGAACTTCTTGCCGCCTTGCATGATCGACCATTGGAAGGGCAGGTGAATTCCAGCCACCTCGCGCCACTCCAGAAAGACCTCCTCCACCGCGCTTCCACCTTCGGCGGCCGACTGCTGATAAGCCAGCTTGATAGGAAGCCCGGTCTTATCATCCACGGTGATGCGGACGCTTTCGCCGTCCTTGGACGAAATCTCAAGCGTTCCGTCGGCGGCCAGATTCACTGTGCGATTCGGGTCGCGATCGCTGAGCGCCAGGCTTGCAATCTGCCGGAACGCTTCACCCTGGATTTGTTTCAGCACCGGCGGCGTCAGGTTCTGCACGCCTTGTACGCTCGAAAGCCAGCCCGAGGTTCCATCCGAATAAACGGACTGCTTCATAAACGGAAGCTCATTGTCCTGCCGGACCGTGGAAGGAGCAATGAAGGAGTTGGTTTGCTTCACCTTCATGGTTGCTCCAGGCGTGTACACTTCCAGATCGGCGTGGAATTGCAGGTCCTTGACCGCGGCCAGCTTGTCCGCGCCGCCCAAAGCTTGCTGCACGCGCCCGAGCCGCGCTTGGCCCTTGGCGAGCGACGCCCGGTTCGCCTGAGCGGACTGCGCCTTCGGCTCGGGAATCGTCAGGTCGATGGGCTGCACCTCGATGCCGAGGCTGGCGAGCGGTGTCCCAAAGTCCTTCGGATTGCCGACGGCCACGTAACTTAAATTCTTCGGCAGAAAATACTTTTGCGCCACCCGCAGAACGTCGGCCTTGGTGACGGCCGCAATCGCCTTCTGATATTGAAAGATAAAATCCTTGGGATAGCCGTAATATTGGTAAATCATCAGCCGGTTGATGGTTTTACTGGGACGGTCGAAATTGAAGACGAAACCGTTCAACACCGTGTCCTTGGCGGTCTGCAGTTCCTGGTCGGTGACTTCAGTGGTCCGTATCTTCTCCAGTTCCTCGCCGATTGCTTTCAGCGTATCCACGGTGTGGGCCGATTGCGTGCTGCCGGAGATGTCAAACGTTCCGGGATGATCGTAATTCGCGGACCAATTGGCCGAGATATTGTAAGCCCAGCCGTGTTTGGTGCGTACGCTTTGAAAAAGACGGCTGGAGAAACCGCCGCCCAAAATCTCAGACGCCACTTCGAGCGCGGGATAGTCCTTGTCCCGCAATTCACCGCCCAACTCGCCGACATGAAAGAACGTCTGTGTGGTGTCGTCTTTGGACGCCAGAAAAACGCCTGGCGTGGATTTTTCCTCCACTTTGGGAAACGCCGGAACCGCCGGTTGCGTGTATTTCCAGCTACCCAAAACCTGCTCCAGTTTGGTCTTCATCTCGGCGGTTGAAAAGTCGCCGATAATTTCCACCGTGATATTAGCCGGGAAATAGTAGCGGCGGTCGAAATCGATCAGGTCCTGACGTTGGATGTTGTCAATATCGGCGTATTCGATGGACCAGCCGTACGGCGTATTACGTCCATAAACGATATCGCTGAACTCGCGCTGCGCAATTCCGTCCGGATCGTCATTGCGGCGCGATATTTCGCTGCGGGATTGAGTCTTCGCCAGATCGACCTTATCCTGGCGAAATTCGGGCGAACTGAGCAGATCGCGGAACAGCGCCAATACCTGATCGGTGTTCTCTTTCAGGCAGGAGAACGAGAGCGTGCCGTTGGTCTCGCCAATCTGGCTTTCGATGGAGGCGGCCACATTCTCGAGATCCTGATCCAGTTGATCGCCGGTACGCGCTTTGGTGCCGCCGGACCGCAGCACTTCGCCGGTCAGTCCAGCCAGCCCCTTCTTGTTGGGCGGATCAAATAAATTGCCCGTCCGGATCAACGCCGCTCCGCTGACGAGCGGAAGCTCGTGATCCTCCAGCAGCAGGACCTTGAGTCCGTTGGAGAGCGTGATCTCGGTGGGATCGGGAACCTGGAGTGGAGGCAGCGGCGGGTATTTCAGATCCTTGTAAGAAGGCAATACGATGGCGTGGTGCACTTCAGTCTGCGCGCTCGCCGCCAACGAAAACAGGAGCGAAAGAACCAGAGTCTTCATTGCGCCGCTCCTTCCGATTTCGGCGCTCCGGGCGCCGGGCTGGCAGGCGGAGGAACCGTATAAACCACGGTGCGCGTTTCCGGCACCAGGTATTGCTTTGCCACTCGCATCACGTCGTCGGCCGTCACCTTGTCCGTATCGTCGATGCTGGTGAACAGCTTGCGCCAATCGCCGTAATTTGCGTAATAGAAAGTCAGCGCATCCGCCATGCCGGAGTTGCTGTCCAGCCGCCGGATCAGCGCCGCGCGCACTTTGGTCTTGATGCGTTGCAGAGTTTCATCGCCGACCTTCTGGGTCTTCAGGCGCTCGATAATCTGGTAACACGCCTTCTCGTTTTCCTCCACGGTGTGGCCTTGATTCGGTACCAGGAAGAACAGAAACAGATTCGGATACTTACCGCCAGGGAAGGATGCCTCGGCCGCGGCTCCGAGCGCGATTTTCTTGTCGCGAACCAGGTCCGTGTACAGCAGACCGGTGCGCTCTCCCGCCAGGATCTCGCTGAGAACGTCGAAGACAGCGTCGTCTTTATCAAGCTGATTGGGGCGCTTGTAAGCCATCACCACAAAAGGCTGCGCGGGCGATTCCACCTCCACGCGCTTCTCACCCTTCTGCACCGGCTCGATGGTGCGCGGGCCGCTCGGCAACGGCCCGGACGGCAGAATCGAGAAATACTTGTCCGCCAGGCGGCGGCATTCTTTGGGATCCACATCGCCGGCGATGGCGAGCGTGATATTGGCCGGCACATAGTATTTCTTGTAGAATGCAATGGCTTCGGTCAGCCGGAAATTTTCGATATCGCTGGCCCAGCCGCCGGGCCCCACCCGATAGGGATGCGCCTCGAATGCGGTGGCAAGCAGCGCCTCCACTAACTGCCCCTGCGGACTCGATTCCACGCGCATGCGCCGCTCTTCACGCACCACGTCGCGCTCTTTGTAGAATTCGCGAAACACCGGATCGTAGAAGCGCTGCGATTCCAGCAGAAACCACAGCTCCAGACGGTTGCGCGGAAAATTGTAAAAGTAATTGGTCGAGTCTTCGCCCGTTCCGGCGTTCATCCCCACGCCGCCGTTGGCTTCAATCAGCTCCGGATACGCGTTCGGAATGACGTAACTGTCGGCCTTCTCCATGGCCGCCTTGAGCTGCTGCTGAAGGTCTTCCAACTTCTTCGGATCGGCCTTCAGGCCCTTATTGCGTTCGGCGTCGTACTCGTCGTAAATGTGCTCCGTTTCGTCCATGGCTTTGCGCTCAAGCGGATAATTCCTGGTGCCGATGGTCTCGGTCCCCTTGAACGCCATGTGCTCGAACATGTGCGCGATCCCGGTCTCGCCGCCCGGATCGTCCACCGACCCCGCGTTGACATAGGAGTGGAACGAGACCACCGGCGCCTCATGGCGCTCGAAAATAATAAAATGCAGTCCGTTACCGAGCGTAAACTCGGTAACCCGCTTCTCAAAATCCTTCAGTGATTGCGCCGCCAGCAATAACGGGCACAGGAATAAAAAGACGAACCGGAGTGTGGGTGATTTCATGCGGGAGATGACCTACTTAACTATTGTAACGCGCGGGATCTACCGAGCCGCTACCAAGGAAGCGGTAGGCAACGGCGGCCAGATGGCATTCAAGCGCCTGCTGGCTACATCGCTCTTGGCCGATTCTCTCATCGAGCGGCGGTCCAAATTCGTAGAAGAACTTTAAGCTCTGCGTCGGACGCTGTCGATACAGAAAACCGATTGAGTAAGTGCAGTGGAAGGCCCTTAGGGCTTTGCGGACGCCGGCTGCCAGAGCTCAATCTTATTCCCATCCAGGTCGTAGATCCAGGCAAAGCGACCGTAGGATTCATTCATTCGATTGGCGTCAATCTTTACTCCCTCTTGTTTTAAGCGGTCGAGCAAAGCATCCAGATCGTCCACGATGTAGTTGACCATGAACGGTTGCGTGGCTGGGATATAGTCAGTGGAGCTGGGGAAAACGGTCCAAACCGTAACGTGTTCCTTTTGCGGGTCGTCGTGTTCGCGCCACGGAAGCATCACGCCCTGGCCTTTGTCAGCGAGTCCAAGATGCTTCGAATACCACTCGCGCATCTGATCGCGATTAGCGGATTTGAAGAAGACACCGCCGATTCCAAGGATGCGCCCGCGCTGCTCCATTTTGACGGGCGGCTTCGACGTTTCAGGTTGCGGAGATTGCACTTCCTGTCCTCCTCTTAAGCAGGCCGAGATGAGCAACAGCGAGCCGAGCGCGATTGTGCTCCAGGGTATTCCTTGCATGTGTGGATTGTACACAAGTTTCGATTCGAACGGAGAAAACGGTTCGCGAAACGCCCGTAGGCATCCGCAAAATAGCGCCATCCTGGTCGCCCTACTAGTAAGTGGACCAGATGGAAGCCAATGCGCGTTTGAAATTTCCACCCAGAATCAGCTCGATATTATCGGCCGAATACTTCCGCCGGATCAAGCCTTCGGTGAGATCGAAGATCTTCCGGGAGTAGTCGATCCCGTCCAGGTCGTAGCGCGTCTTTGTGAGACGGGCCCGAGGGTTCCGAGCGTCGCGCCCTTCCAGATCGACGTCGCTCCCAATGCCGACGTGTTCCACGCCCACCAGCCTGGCCACGTGATCGATGTGATCCAGAACGTCTTCGATGGTAGCGGGACCGGACGCTTGCACGAAGCTGCGAACCATGGTGATTCCCATCACGCCGCCTTGGGCCGCCAGTAACCGGATGGCTTCATCTGTCTTGCAGCGGGCGCTGGTCCGTACTAACGCCCGGCAATTGGAATGCGTCACCAGCACCGGCTTCCGCGACGCGTGCAGAGCGTCCAGGGTGGTGCGATCGCTACAGTGCGAGATATCCACCGCCATGCCCACCTGGTTCATACGGTCGACGATCTGGACGCCGTAGGGCGTTAAACCGGCGTCGCGCGGACCGGTGGAACCTCCTCCGATGGCGTTGTCGTCGTAGGTGAGCTGTGAAACGCGCTGGCCAAGGCGGTAGAAGCGGTCGACGTCATCAACCGTGCGGAAATGCCGCGAGTTTTGCTGGCCGATGACGATGCCAATCCGGCCGCTGGCTTTGGCGCGCTCCAGATCGCCGGGGCAATCGATCCGCAGGAACTGGCTCGCGTGCGAGGCGATGAATTTATTCCAACCGGTGATGTCACGGAGCGAACTGCCATAAACGTCGCCGTCCGTAAAGCCGACCGCGGGATGAAAAATCGTGATGCCGGAGGCGCGCAGTTTCTCCAGATCGCGCGGCGCGAAGCAGGCCGGCCGAGCTTCCCACGATGACAGCTTGGAGTAATCGAGCGTCAGCAGGCCGAGCATGTCAATGACAGTCGAGCGGCGAACCAGGTCAATGGCCAGCGTGGAATACGCGGCTTCGTTGGGCGCCAGAGTGCCGTGGGCAAAAAGGCAGAATCGTCCCCGTTGAATTGCCGGCATGGCAATAGCGAGCGCAGCGCCTTTCAGCAACGCACGTCGGGTAACCACAGTAGTACAGACTTACGGAAAACTGAGTGTAGCATAGCCTGCAAGGGCCGCTTGGCTCAGGCGGCTTGTCAGGGAGCGGGGCGAAGCAGTATCCTTTGGTCGGTAAACCCATCCATGGGATCAACCTCCACCAAGAGTCTGGGTCAGGCTCCCGGCTCGCGCGACGAGATCCTGCGAAAGCTTCGCGAAAGGATCGTCGGCTTCGCGGCATCTAGAATGCAGAGGGACGCCGCCGAGGACCTGGCGCAGGAAGTGTTGATCCTGCTGCATGAGAAGTACGCGGATCTCGACCGGTTGGAAGATCTTCTCCCGCTTTCGCTCAAAATCCTCCGCTTCAAGATGCTGGCGCACCGCAGGAAAGCGCGGAGGCACGGGGAATTCACGCAGGTGTCCGTGGATGAGGTGCAAATGCCCGACGGACGTACCGACGCGCTCACGGCCATGGAACAGCATGAGGCGCGGGAGCGGCTGATAGCGGCGATCTCGGAGATGGGCGAGCGGTGCCGCAAACTGCTGGCGATGAAACTGGAAGATAAGAGTTTCGCCGAGATCCAAGCCAGCTTTGGCGTGAGTTCCATCAACACCATTTACACCTGGGATTTGCGTTGCCGCCGGCAGTTGATGGAGAGCATGCGAGATCGGGAAAAGAATCCATGACCGAAGACGAGATCCGCAAACTGCTGGGAGGCTACTCCACCAACGCGCTTAGCCCGGACGAGCGCAGGATGCTCTTCGCAGCGGCGCTCGAAGATCAGGAGTTATTCAACGCACTGCAGGATGAAGACTCGCTGCGGGAATTGCTGGCCGAGCCGGTGTCGCGAGACCAGGTACGCAGGGCGCTCGAAACCCCGCATAAAGACGCGCGCCGGGCAGGTTTCTGGTCGCGACGCTGGCTGCTCGGTGTGGCCATCCCGGCCGTAGCCGCGGTCGTCGTGATCGTGGTTATGAACCGCGCGAACGCACCACGGCTCATCGCGCCACCGGCCCAGGTCGCGTCCAGCCAGATTTCCCCTCAGCAGCCACCGGCGCCGCCAGAAAATGAACCTGCAGCGAAGGAGCAATCGAGGGCCGAGGCGCTGGAACGAGGGGCGCGAGCGATGCCGCTCCTTGCACCCCAGGCTCCGGCCCCTGCTCAGTTCGAGTCCCCACGCACCGCCAGGGCCAGCCTGCGCGCCAATGCGCCGCCGCCCATTCCGGACGCCATTCGGCAACAGTTCGCACAGGGATTCGCCGGCACTCCGTTCTACCAAGGGCCGCTGGTGCAGTATTCGCTGGTCCGCAGCGGTCCGGCTGGGGACGCGGTTCGCGTGGAGGTTTCTACCGGCATCGCAGGCTACCTGGCGTTGTATCAGGTGGACCCGGCCGGAAATTCGAAGCGCGTTTATCCGGCCGATGATCCGCCGGCGCGCGTGTCGCCAGACGTCACGATTCAGATTCCGGCCAATCCCATCCGGGTGAGCGGTGCCCAGCGGCTGCGGTTAGTGGTGGTACCCGCCAGTGAACCCGTGGCCCCATCGGCTTCCCTTGGTCAAGTAGCGGGGCAAGGCGGAGTGAGTGGGGGCGCCGTAAACGGCGCTGCGCTGGGAACCGGCAACGCACCCCTCCCAGCGCAACCCACTCCCATGGTGGTCGATATTCCGCTCGCTCCGAATTAAGACGCGGTTTCCAGGCGCTCCAGCAACACGAAGATCCGGCCGGCAGCTTCCGGGTTTCCGCCGAAGCGCAGTTCGTTATAGGCGCTGGTGAAATCCTCCACCAACAGCGCCAGCTCAGGCTCCTGCAATACGCGCGCAAATTCGCAGGGCGTGAGCCAGGCTGGTTTTTCGATGCCGCGCCGGTGCAGCGCCTTCAGCATGCGTTGATAGAGCAGAGTGGCATCGGACGCCTGGCCTTCGCCGCGCTGCACCTTGAGCATGCGCTTGCGCACGGTCCACCACCGCCATCCGTCGCGCCCCAGAAACTTGCCGAGGAACGCCAAGGCCAACGCACCAAACAGTACAAAACCGAAATCCCGCAGACCGCTCCAATTACGCCCACTCCAAAACCGCGGACCCTCGCCCCAATTCAACCCGATGTGACGCCCGGATTCGCCCACGCGCGATGCCAGCTGAAGCTGGCGCTCCAGGTTGTAGTTCAAAACCCAGTCCTGCCAGAAAACGTCCACGGCGTCGGTATAGAAGCCGAGCCGGGTCCAGGCCGAAAGCTCCGCCGCATTCGGATCCGGCGGCGTGGGATCGAAGGTGATCCAGCCGCGATCCGGCAGCCAGGCCTCCACCCAACTGTGCGCATCCGAAGTGCGGATCAGTTGCGAGCCGCTGATCGGGTTGTAGATTCCGCTTTGAAAGCCGGTGATGACGCGCGAGGGGATTTTCGCCACGCGCAGCATTACAGCCAAGGCGGAAGCAAAGTATTCGCAGTGGCCCTGCTTGCGATGGAACAGGAAAAAAGCCAGTGGATCGTCCGGCTCAACTTTCGGAAGTTCCAGCGTGTAGCCATAGTTAGCGCGCAGATATTTCTCCAGCCTGATGGCCTGAATGGCGGGCGATGTTTCGGCGCCGACAATCTTCTGGGTCAGTTCGCGGATGCGCGGGTCCAGCCGCGGTAATTGCAGGTAGGCTTCGCGCTCATTCGCGGTGAGCGGAGCAACCCACGCCGCATCGGCCGCGGACGAATCCAAATGGCTGTAAACCTGGTAGGCCACGGTGCGTGAATCGCTGAACTGGGCGCTGTAGTTGCCGAAGGGACGCCTGACCACCAGCGAATCGATGCGCATGTATTGCGGCGTCCCGGCGAAGAACAAAGCATCCTGCGCCAGGTCGCTCAAGTAGACGGCATAGGAGATAAACCGGCCGTTGCGATGCGGTGGCTGCTCGTCCAAGCGCAGCAGTCCGGTGCGATCGGGCTGCAGAATCTGGCCGGGCGTTGGACGATTGAACCAGGCGCGTCCGTTAAATTCCGACAAAGCCGCGCCGCGCCACTTCAGCGCCAGCCAGCGGTCCTCCGGACGATCCATCTTCACGTGCATCACCGGCACGCTCTCCTGCTTGATCTCGCCAATCTCGCCCAGCGTGACGTGGTTTGAGAAACCCACCAGATGGTAGCGATGCGATACCAGGTGCTGGAAAGCGGCGCGCGCGGTGCGCGGCAGGAAGAAGAACAGACCGGCCGTGATCGCCAGGATGGCCAGCGAAACGGACAGCACCACGCCGGTCAATCGCGCCGTCACTCCGGCGCCTGAGATCCGGGCGGGCGAATACCCGCGTTTCCGCGATTGGCGAATCTCGCTGCTGGCGAAAGTAGCCACGCCCAGCACCAGGAAGAGCAGCAGGAAAACGAAAAAGTTGAAGCTCGCCGAGACAATGCAGGCGGCCAGCAATTCCAGAAACGCAATCACTTTCAGCAGCAGGTAATCGCGGTCCGTGTGGCCGGTCAGGATTTTCACCACCGCGACGAAGAACACCAGATGGATCGCGGCGGGAATAAAGGATCGGGAAATCAAGAAATAATCGGCGGCATAAAAGGCGATATATGCCAAGGTTACCAGCGTGACCACCACGGGCGGCAGATCGAAACGGATGAGCCCGGCTACCATCAACGCACGCGTCAGGAGAGCGGCCGCGGTGAGAATGATGGTGGGCGCATCCAGGTAGCCCGAGCCGGCCACCGCCAGGAACCCGCTTGCCAGCAAGCCCAGCAGCGACAGCTCAAAGAACCGGTCCACGTGGTTTGCGACGAGTGACGCGGCTGGAAGTGCGGCGCCAGCGGAGGCTTGAGCCATACCTTATTCTACGTCCGGCCGGGGTGGTGGGTAGTGGGCTACCTCGACAGCCAACGTCGACCGGCCATCTCTCGGCGATCGTGAAACACGGCGCGTCTGGTGGCACCCGCCAGCTTACCTGCCAAATCTCAGCCATGGCTGCGTCATGTCGAGAAGGGGACTCGCAGGCCCAAACTCTAGTCGAGCCCGACGCGGCGGACCAGGTTGGCAAATCGAGGATCGGCGCGGATCGGATCGAAGAATGGATGTACCTTGACGTACAGCAGAATACTCGACTTCTCCTTGTAGGCCTCCTCGAGCCACAAGAAAGCCTGCTCGTTTTCGCCGAGTCCCAAATAGCCATTCACAAAAGCGGCCGCGGGAACGTAACCTGCTTTTTGGCGGTTTTGCAGTTCCCCGAGGAGCCGAAGAGCATCACTACGCCGTCCGGCGTGGGCATACGCTCTGATCAGCATACCGATGGCGGCAGGACTACCGTTCGAAACAGAGATCGATTTCTCCAGAACAGGGATTGCGTCCCCGGGTTGATTGTTGGCGACCAGCGCGAATCCAAGGAACAAAAGGACGTCTGCGTTGTTCGGTTGCACTGCCAGTGAACTGCGCAACTCGCGTATGCCCTCATCGTAGCGATGAGACTGAAACAGAATCCAACCTATGTCCGCGCCGGACACCGCCAGAGGGTCGAGCTCCCGGCCACGCTGTGCCCACGCCAGGGCCTCGTCTGTGCGTCCGTGGCACATCAGCCACGAAGCAAGTCCGGCATGCGCATCAGCGTTGTTGGGGCTCAATTCCAGGGCGCGTCTGTATTCAGCCTCGGCGGCGGCCCAGTGAAACTGTTCCTGCTGCAGGTTTGCGAGGACGAGATGCGCGTCAATGAGGTCCGGCTCCAGTTCCAGCGCTTTTCGGACGGCGCTGAGTGCTTTCGCACGCGTCTCCGCTGGAGGAGCTCCGATAACAACCGTGCCGAGATCGTCGGAAGCAACCGCCAGTCCGACGTAAGCCGGCGCAAACGTTGGGTCCATCTCGATCGCGTGCTTGAAATAGCCCATGCTTTCCTCCAAGCCAGCCCGGCTGTAGCTTTTGTTGTAAGCAAACTGGCCTTTCAGGTAGCTCTCATAAACTTCAGGCGCCACCGAACGCGCCGCCGTTAGCCTCTGGTGTTCCTCGCCAGTGACCGTCACTTGGACCTTTTCAGCAATGGATTGCGCCAGTTCGCTCTGGACATTCAGCACGTCCCGCAGCTCCCGATCGTAGGTTTCCGACCAGAAGTGCTCATCCGTCGCGCCGCGAATCAATTGGGCCGTCACGCGAATCCGATTGCCCTCCCGCAGTACCGATCCTTCCACAACGGCATCCACATGCAGCATTTGGGCGATCTCCGGTACCGAGATCTGCGGATTCTTGAATCGCATCACCGATGTGCGGGAAATAACGCGCAGATTGTGAATTCTCGACAGGCGGTCGATGAGCGCGTCGGTCATCCCGTCGGCAAGGTATTCCTGAGTTGCATCTCCGGACAGGTTCTTCAAAGGCAGTACCGCCAAAGACCCGATTTTGGGTTGTGCCGCATTCCTCGGGTGGACTCGAGATGTGACGAATACGGCAGCAAGCAGGCCGAGTACAGCAACCGCTGCCAGAGCGAGCCAGCCCCGCAGTATCGCGTTACGTCGGCCGGCACTTTCCGCTTCCAGGGGGGCCTCGGGTTTCAGCTCTTGCTCTCCCCCGCGCGGTTCGTCGCCCAGGTGCTGCCGGCGGTTTTCGAGCCACGCATCCAGCTCGGGAGCAAGAGCGTAAACGGAGCCGCGCTTGTCGTGCACGTGACGGTGGACCGGCATGCTCTCCCGCTTCTCCCAGCGCTGGACGGTTGTCACGTCGCGGCCGAGGTATGCCGCGATTGCCTTCCACGAATCCAGCCGGTCTTCGGACGGTTTCTCGGACGGTGGCGTCCCTGGCAATGGTTGGCCCATCGCGTTCGATTGTAACGCCGCAGGTGGGTGACTGCAAAAGACGGCATTTGACTGCAAATGGGCCGGTTCCGCGCATTGCTGTTTGCGTTAAACGCGAAGCGGGTCAATCCTGTAGCTGCGTTTCAGCGTCTTTCGACGACGCCGTCACGATTCTCAAACTTGGAGGTTTATGATGAAGAACAAGACTGGTGGGTGTGCCCTACTCCTGCTGGCCGTAGCTACCGGCCTTCTGGCTCAAACGTCGACGCCCTCGCAATTCAGCGGGGTAATCCACGACTATTCGCCCGCAACCACTGTCACCCCGATGGGTCCGTGGGAAATGCGCGGATCCTGGACTCTAACGTTGGACGGAACCGGCAAGGGCGATTTCTCGGCGGCCCTGACGATGGAACTGTCAGACTACACGCGAAACTCTTCGAATGTCGATGCGACGTCGGGCGCGGACTCCCGAATGCAGCACACCCACAACATCACCATCCAGGGCGGCACGGTGGCGCAAGTTGCAACGGGAGGCTTCGAACTGACCGGCCCGGCCAGCATTACGAAAGACGGGGGGCCCAGTGCCCTTCCCGGCGTCTACATTATCTGTCACGATCACCGGGGGAAAGACCGTCGAGTTTTCGAACATCACGTTGCAATTCCAAGGTGGTGCACCGGTTCATTTCGGGACGCAGTTGATCCACGGCGTCGTTAGCAGCCCGGCCGGTTGTGCTCAGGATACAGCTCCGGTTCTGACGGCAGTGACGAACGGCAGTTACGGCGCCACGCTTTCGGGCACAGGTACGATCTTGGTCTGGGGTCAAGGGTTTACACAATCGGGCGGGAATTCGCTCGTCTTTCAGAGCTCCGGAAACCAGGACGTCGTGTTCAGCGAAACAGACGGCCTTTACTTCTGGGACTTCGCCACTGGTCAGATCAATGCCTCACTTGGCGGACTGCTCGCCCCCGGAGCCTGGACATTGACGGTGCACAGCGCTTGCTCTACTACGCCCTCAAACAGTCTTTCAACCACGATAAATTGAGCCGCCTTCGCCTGATTCGGCAGCGCATTTGATGTTGACGTGAACCACAATCGGCGGCAGACTCCCCAAGGCCTTGCGCGGTGAATCCGGAATAGCCGATCATCGGTAGGCATATGCTCGTGACGGACATCGACCACGTGCAGATAGCCGCTCCCAAAGGTTGTGAGGCTGAGGCGCGCAGATTCTTCGGCGGCCTGCTGGAGCTGGTGGAAATCGAAAAGCCGCTGCCGTTGCGCGCGCGCGGCGGGTGCCGGTTCCAGGTTGGATCGCGCCAGCTTCATGTCGGAGTTGAGGAGCCTTTTCAGCCGGCCAGGAAAGCGCATCCCGCATTTGCCGTCTCAGACATTGAGGCGCTGTTCGCGATTCTTGAGAAAGCCGGAGTCAACTGCGCCTGGGACGAAGCCCTGGGCGGAACTCGGCGATTTTATGCGCGCGATCCATGGGGCAACCGGCTGGAATTCACCGAACCGGGCACATTTTAGTTCTCGAGATTTCAACCGGATGCGGACCCGGGCAGCCTCGCACCGCCAACTTCAGCCCTTAGGCTCGGAGCATGGCAAGACACCTCATTCGACTTAGCGGCGGCGAGCACATGGTGATCGACGAAAACACCCCGCCCAACGGCAGCGCCTTCCTGACGGAATCCCCGTACGAAGCGCCACCCATGGCCTCTATCAGCCTGGCAAGCTACACACTGAATCCGCTCTCCGAGATGGACGTAAACGCGGTGAACAGCGCGACCATCATCCTCACGCAGTAAGAACCAAAAAAAGAGGGCCCGAACTCGCTGGGAGGAGCGTGTCCGGGCCTGAGGGAAGAAATCGAAAAATCTTGTGCCGCTATTTCTAGCGGTGGTGGCCTCCACCGCCACCGGAATGTGCTGCGCCGCTCGCGTGCGATCCGCCACCGCCGCCGCCCCCGCGATTTGCCGGAGCGGGCGGCGCGGGCCGCGCTCGACCAAAGCTGCGCGGCTGCGAATAACTGCCGGCCGCAGAACCGCCGCTATACGAACGCTGTTGCACGATGGGAGGGCTGATCCGCACGGCGCCGCCGCCATACCCTTCACCTCTGGACGCCGACGGGCTATAGCCGCGATTGAACTGCGACGCCTCATTCGTTGCTGAGCCCCCGGTGCTGTGAATCGGTTCTCCGAACCGGTTCCAACCGTGTGCCGCAGACTCGCCCGCCCCGGACGAAGCGCCCCCGCCCATGCGCTGCCATCCGCCGCCGGTCTGCGAGTTCCCCGCTCCCGGCGCGCTGAAATTGCCGCGCGACATCTGCTCCATTCCGCGCTGCTGCTGATCGAAGGATGCATGCGTTACGGTGGGCGCTTGCATGTGGCTGGCAAAGCTTTGCGCCCGCGCCTGCGGGAATCTTCCGCTCACCGCGCGATCGGACAAACGCAAGCTCGATCGGTCCGGCGCCACCGGCAACACGCCATGCACCAAACCACCCGACTGGAGCTCGGATCGATTCAACGCCGTGAACTGGCCGCCGCGCCCAAACGCCGCCGCATTCACGCCGATGGCGCCGCCTGCAACACGAGCGTTGCGGAACGAATTGTATACGTTCGCGTTGTTGACGATAGTGGTGTGATTCGCGAAGACGCCGCCGCGGAATCCGCCGTAGAAACCGCGTCCCCACCAGGGATGGAACGCTTCAAACGGCGCCAGCGCCACCCAACCCACTCCGCCGAATCCGAAGCCCGCGCCGATCCCGAAACCGCCGCCGAAACCCCCACCGTAACCAAAGAAGCCCACATAGGCGGGCGCCCAGAAGGGTTGCGCAACGATGGGTCCCGGATACCAGGCCCAGCCGCCCGGACCCATGAACCAACGTCCGTAATGATACGGCGCCCAGCCCCACGCATCGGCGCTCACCCAGGTCCATCCATAGTAGTCTTCCCAAACCCAGCGGCCATTTTGATAGGGCGCCCAATCCGGGCCCACCGTGGGTTGCCACACCGAACCATAATTGGGATCGTTCACCCACTGGCCGTTCTGATCCAGATCCTCCGCGCCGGTGATGGCGGGGCTCACGTGCCGGACGCTTGGCGAATTCTCGAAGAACCGGTCGCGCTCCTCATTCCAACGGTCGAAGGCGTCCAAAGGAATGCCCTGCACCACCTGGAACTCGGGATCGGTAGCCGGGCCGCGCGCGTCCATGGTCTGGCCGGCCTGCAGGCGCTCGCCGCCGCGCTGGCTGTCGATCTCGGCTTCACCCGAGCGCACGGTGACCTCCGAGGTGCCGTCTTCATGCACCGTCACCCGATACGCGCCCGGCCGCAGAGGATGAACGGCTACGCTCGGAGTATCCACTTCCACTTGCGCCTGGGTGGGACGCAGGGTCCTGAACATTACTGTGCCCGCCGCAATTTGTATTTCAAAACTCTTCACGTCCATGGCGGCGAATCGGACCTCTGAATTCGGACCGACGCGAATCATGTTGGAGGAATCCAGCTGCACTTCGGCGCGCGAGGAAGAACTCGTGAGCAACCTATCGTCCGCCATAAGCGGTGCATTCAACGCGGCGGCTACCACCTCGCCCGAATCGCCGCGCCGGAGGGATACATCGCCGCTCAATACGCTGATGCGCGCTACGGCGCGTCCGGGTTCGTATTGGCCGTCGGGATCGGCTTGAGCGAAAATGGTCGCGGACGCTGCGGCGGCTATGGCGAGTAAAAGAAGAACGCGTTTCATGGGTCCGCCAAGCATCCGGCTTAACGAGAGGCAATCCCGGGGCCAAGTCTCAAGTGATTAAAGAGAAAAGAATTATGTCCACCGGTCTGCCGGGCCGCCCTGGCCGAAAACCACCAGCGGTGCTTGGGAAGAGCCGGGCCGGGGTTAGGAAGTGTGGGGTCGCGAGGCTCAACTGCGTTCGTTTGATAGCATCCCGGACGGGCTCACCATTCTGTGGGGCCGTGCGTGAGCGCCTTATTCAGCCACGCTCTTCGATGTGCCTCAGCAGATGCCTTAACCTGGCATCGAGCACTTCTTCTACCCGTCGAAGCTCGGCGCGCCACAGGTCGCGCATGTCATCGAACCTCTTGTCGATGGCCTGCAAGCGTCCCTCAATGACCTCAAAGCGCCCATCGAACTTCGATTCCACCTTGCCGATTCTCGCGTTGATGTATGCGATGACAAGCCCCAGCAACGTGGCCTTAAACAGCATCGGAATGCCGACTGCGATATACAGCTGTTCGTTAGTCACCAAAGGACAGGTGCTCCGCCTCGGCTTATTCTCTCATAAAGGTGGATTGTGCTGTCAGCTTGAGCAATAATCAGCCGCGCTCTTCTATATGCCGCAGCCGGGCATCGAGCACTTCTTCCACCCGTCGAAGCTCGGCGCGCCACAGGTCGCGCATGTCGTCGAACCGCTTGTCGATGGCGTCAAAGCGCTTGTCAATGGCCTGGGAGCGCCCGTCAATGATCTCAAAGCGCGCATCCATCACCTCAAAGCGGGCGTCGAACTTCGATTCCACCTTGCCGATTCTCGCGTTGATGTAGGCGATGACAAGCCCCAGCAACGTGGCGTTAAAAAGCATCGGAATGCCGACTGCGATGTACAGTTGTTCGTTAGTCACCAAAGGACAGGTGCTCCGCCTCGGCTTATTCTCTCATAAAGGCGCTCTGAACAGATCGCCCCGGCGAAGGTTTGCGAGAAGCGCTATGATCCCAGTTATGGAGCCGTTGCACATCAGCGTAAGTGACTTGGCTAAAGATGTCCGGGCCATCCTGCAACGGGTGGAGACCGGAGCTGAGGTCATTATCGAGCGCGATGCACAACCGGTGGCCGTCCTGCGTCCGGCGGAGCCCGTGCGCCGTAGGATCTCCGAGTGCATAGCTCTGCTACCGGCCGACTCCACAGCGACTATCGATCCTGACTTCGCAAAAGATGTTGAAGCCGCAATCGCCGCCCATCGAGAGCCGCTGGAGCCGCCAAATTGGGACTGATGCTCGATTCGACAGCTGCGGTGGCTGCCGAGCGCCAGGGCAAGAACGCCGGAAGCTAGAATCCGTTGCGCTGGAAACCGGCGACGACGAGATCGCCGTTTCGGTGGTCACGGTGGTCGAACTCGCCCATGGAATCACGCGCGCCGACACTGCCGAGCGCCGTGACCGGAGGCAGCGCTTCCTTGAGGAAATCCTGACGGGCGTTCCTATCCAGCCAGTGACCGTCCCAATTGCGCTCCGCGCCGGACGGATCGATTGGACAGAGCCAAGCCAAAGGCGTCCGCATCCCTTTGTCGGATTTGCTAATCGGGGCCAGTGCCCTTGAGCTCGGCTACGGAGTTGGAACGGCAAACGTGCGGCACTTAACCGCGCGAACCACGCGAGATAATGCGTCTTGTATTGCCCGGCCAACTCCCGTAAACTATAGTTAATTTGTCCGCTGCAACCACAGTCAATAGTTCCCTGCCCGAGGTGCATTCCACCGTACCCACGGCGCAGCCTGCGTTGTGGCGGCGGATGTTTGCCTTCGCGGGACCGGCTTATCTGGTGAGCGTCGGCTACATGGATCCGGGCAACTGGGCCACCGATCTGGAGGGCGGCGCACGCTTCGGCTACCAGCTTCTTTGGGTACTGGTGCTGTCGAATCTGATGGCGATTTTGCTCCAGACTTTGAGCGCGCGCCTGGGCATCGTCAGCCAGCGCGACTTGGCCCAGGCCTGCAGGGAAACCTACCCGCGCCCGATCTCCTATGCGCTGTGGGTGCTGTGTGAGATCGCGATCGCCGCGTGCGACCTGGCCGAAGTCCTGGGCGCGGCCATCGCCTTGAACCTCCTATTCCATATTCCGCTGCTCACCGGCGTGCTGCTGACGGCCCTGGACACGCTCTTGTTGCTGTGGTTCACCCGGCTCGGAATTCGAGTGATCGAAGCGTTTGTGCTCTCGCTCATCGCGATCATAGCGATCTGTTTTGCCATCGAGATCTTCTGGGCGGGAACGCCGATTCTTTCCGATGTCGCGCGCGGCGTTGTTCCGCACTTGTCGGCGCGCACGCTTTACATCGCGATCGGCATACTGGGCGCCACGGTGATGCCGCACAATTTGTACCTTCATTCGGCTTTGGTGCAAACACGGCGCATCGGCAAGAGCCTGCATGAGAAACTTACCGCTTGCCGCTTCAATCTGATCGACTCTACGATAGCGCTCAACGGCGCATTGCTGGTGAACGCGGCCATCTTAATCCTGGCCGCGATGGTGTTCTTCAGCCGCGGTATCGTGGTCACGGAAATCCAGCAGGCCAGCCACCTTTTGACGCCGCTGCTGGGAACAACTATGGCCAGCGTTTTCTTTGGAGTAGCCTTGTTATCTTCCGGGCAATCTTCAACTCTGACCGGCACCATGGCCGGGCAAATCGTCATGGAAGGGTTCCTCAACATTCGCATGCGCCCCTGGCTGCGCCGGTTGTTCACCCGAACGCTGGCCATTATCCCGGCTGCCCTGGTAGTTTATGCGGCAGGTGAGACAGGGACCTATAAGTTATTGCTTCTAAGCCAGGTTATTCTAAGCATGCAGCTGCCTTTTGCGGTCATCCCCCTCATCCATTTCACGAACGACAAACAGCGCATGGGACCACTGGCGAATCGCATTTGGGTCCGGGTGTTGGCTTGGCTGACGGCAGCTTTGATCGTGGTCTTGAACGTCTGGCTGGCAGTACTCTCCATTCGGGATTGGCTCAATGATGCCGGAAGCTGGCGCGGACGCCTGGAGTTGGGCCTGGTTCCGGTGCTCACCGGCCTGGCCTTACTGCTGTTTTGGGTGACCTTCCATCCCATTCTTCCGCGCTGGATCCGTGAAGTGGGCCAGGCATCCATTGACCTGCCGGAAGCGGTGGCGGAAAACCTGCCCAGCCCCACCTACCGGAAAATCCTGGTTCCGCTCGATCACACCAGCCGCGATCGGGACGCTATCGCCCACGCCGCTGCCATGGCCAAGCAGCAAAACGCCAAGCTCTACATCTTGCATGTGGAAGAAGGCGTCACCAGCCAGCTCTACGGGCCGCTCTCATCCACCGCCGAGGTGGAGGCCGGCGATCAGTACCTGCACCAGATCGTCCGGGATCTGGAAAGCCAGCAGATACCAGTGGAGATGGTGGTCCGGCATGCACGTACCCCCACCAAAGAGATTGTGCGCTACGCCGAGGAGTTGAAGCCGGATCTGGTGGTGATGGGCGCCCACGGACATAAGGGGTTGAAAGACATTGTATTCGGGACTACAATTAATGCAGTCCGTCACAAATTGAAGGTGCCTCTGCTGATTGTCCGTGGCGCGAAGTAGCCGCCGCCGGCTGACGAGCTAATATTCGGCAGGGGTTGTGTCGAAGGTATACACAGACAATCAGAAGGAACCTGGAACTCTATTGTTTTCAGAGAGCTGAATTGGCGGAAGAGTTGCGAATAGGAAGCTTCCGATGATGCGTAAATCGATCATCTTGGCCATTGCGCTTGCTTCGATAACCAGCCTGCCCGCTTCAACCCTGCAGCAGCTCAGCCTGAACGACATGATCCAGAAGTCGACCATGATTGTTCGCGGCACCATCCAGCCGGGGACCTCAGCGGCATTTCGGGGCTCCATCATCTACACGCACTATGAGCTGTCGGTTGCAACGGTTTTCAAGGGAACGCCGGGGCCAGTCATCGACCTGGCGGTTCCGGGCGGCGTGCTAAACGGGATCCAGCAGCCGGTGGCGGGAGCGCCCATCCTGTTCCCACTCCAAGACTACGTGTTCTTCCTGTGGACCAGCAAGAGCGGGTTGACGCAGGTGATCGGGCTGTCGCAGGGCTTGTTCAACGTCACAACGAGCGCCCAAGGCCAGGCGATCGTTTCGCGGGGCGCGGCCAACCAGCCGATGGTTGGTTCTTCGGGGCAACCGGTCACCGATTCCAATCTCCAGATGCCGCTCTCGCAGCTCGCGAGCCAGATCCGGACAGTTCTGGCCGGAGGCAGCGGTCAATGACCAGGCGCCGGATAACTCGCTGGGCGGCGCTGGTGGCGGGAAGCGTTCTGCTGGCAAACACCGGCTGGGCGTATTACTACTTCACCTACTTCAACAGCACTGCGGCGCCTTACACTGCTATCGTCGCCCGCTTCGATCTGAACACGCTATCCAACAATACAGTCCCATTCTTCGTCTCCGGCGCAGGCCCGTCCAAGATGTATGCGGGCGATAGTCTGGCGGCCATCGTCAGCCAGTTGAACGCCGCGGCGGGTGTATGGAACAGCGTAGGCACATCCAGCATACGGCTGGCCTATGGAGGCTTTTATAGCCCGGGAACGACGGAATCCGCCCCGGGGATTCAGGTGGAGTTCTCCGACGACATCCCGCCCGGTTTGCTGGCCTTGAGCTTTCCCACGGTGGTGGGCGACTTCGCCACCGGCGCGAGCGGCACGTTCCTCCCCATTTACCTTTCGATGATGCTGTTGCCGAGCGATCTGACCATCTTCAACGGGCCGAGCTACAGCGAGGAGTTTTTCGTAACGCTGGTGCACGAGTTCGGCCACACTCTGGGCCTGCAGCACACCCTGACGTCGAGCGTGATGGCCACCCTGAATACCAGCGCGGCGTCCAAGGCCAGCGCGCTCGGAGCGGACGATGTAGCGGGCGTTTCCCTGCTCTATCCGGCCGGCAAATACCTCTCGAAGGTGGGCAGCATCTCAGGCACGGTGAGGATGAACGGGCGGGGAGTGAATCTGGCGTCCGTGGTTGCGATTCCCTCCAACAATCAGGCCATTGCCACGCTCACCAACCCGGACGGCACCTATCAGATTAACGGCGTGCAGCCTGGAATCAATTACTACGTTTACGTGCATCCCCTGCCGCAGCCGGTAGAGGGTGAAAGCTACCCCGACAACGTCTTCCCGCCGAAAAATTCGAGCGGAGCTTATATTTTGGCGGACACCGGGTTCGCCACCGAGTTTTATCCCGGCACGCTCGATCAATCGCAAGCGCAACCGATTAACGTGACGGCCGGCAAAGTTTATCCGGTAGCCGTTAATTTTAATGTCACCCCAGTGAGTTCCCCAGGGATCGCCTCGGTGCGAACGTATAGCTACTTTCAAGACACCTACGTGTTCGGCGCGCCCGTCCTGTTTGGAGAAAAGACCACCATCGCCGCCACCGGGGTGGGTCTGCTGGAACCGAATAATACCAATAACGTTCTCACGCCCGGCCTGAGCGTCGGTATGCTCGGCGCGGCCGCGCAAATCAACAATCTGCGACCTTACCCGCCGGGCAATCCGTATATCGCCGTGGATGTGCTGCCAAATTTCACCGCTGGACCGGGGCCCAAGCATCTGCTGTTCAGCACGCCCGGCAATCTGTACGTGCTTCCCTCGGGATTCTCGATCGTGGAAGCGCTCCCTCCATTGATCAGCGCGCTGGCTCCGGCGGTGGATGGGAACGGCGATCCAGCCGTCGCGATCGCCGGCCAGCAGTTCACGCCCAGCACGCAAATCTGGTTTGACGGCTTACCGGCAGTGATCCAATCGCAGACCAGCAATATATTGATCGTAACGCCGCCCCCGGCGCCATCGGGCTACACGGCGGCGGTTGCGGCGCTCAATTCGGACGGGCAGAGCTCGCTGTTCTTGAATCCAATGGCTCCCACCTACACCTACAGCACGGGCGTCGCATCCGCCTTGGCCGCCAATGCCAGCCTGGTGGTGAGTCCGATTGTGATTCCCGCCGGCGGCCCGGTTACCGTGGATGTGGTAGGCGCCAATACGAACTTTGTCCAGGACGCAACGACGGTGGGATTTGGAACCAGCGACGTGCAGGTGAACCAGATCACCGTAATCAGCCCAAGCCACTTGACGGTCACCGTGACGCCCAACGTCAGCATCAGCTCGGCGAATATCACCGTAACGACGGGCCTGGAAGTGATTTCACAAGCCGTGGGCTCCGAAATCACAGCCACCGATTCGCAATAGCACCGCTGCGCTAGGGCCCTTCTAAGGAACTCATCCGGCCTGCTGGAGGGGGATGAGCTCGAAACCCATTGATTTTGCTTTGGCGCGGAGTTTGATTTCCTGCCGCTTTTGAAACC